>ENA-ORXM01003244-ORXM01003244.1-marine-metagenome-genome-assembly--contig:-NODE-3244-length-16630-cov-6.686945_pt1 | contig 16630 bp, 17 predicted proteins | sample MGYA00237867_ERZ511480 | MGnify/ENA primary metagenome ERZ511480 (study PRJEB26309, sample SAMN06266103) | marine metagenome | isolation source: Algal blade | place: United Kingdom:Sidmouth, United...
CGGTGGTGAGAGCATCGTCAGTCCGTTCCTTCCGGGACGCGTCAGGCGTCGGATCGCGCAGCGTATCGTGCTGCTGCTCGCGCTTCTGCACGGACCCGGCGCCGAGAGTCTCGCGGACGACGCGACAGCCGTCCTGCCCCCGCCCGAGGGGCCCGTCCTGCTGGTCATTCGCGGGGCCATCGCCCGTACGAACGTCGACGACGAAGCCCGGTTCGATCGGGCGATGCTGCACCGTCTGCCACGGACCGGCTTCGAGACCGCCACCCCGTGGTCCACGGCGCCGAGCCACACGTTCGAGGGCGTGCGGCTCTCCGTGCTGCTCGACCTGGTCGGGGCGAGCGGTACGCGCTTCGAGGCCATCGGCGCCGACGACTACGCGATCACGTTCGAGGGCGTGGACCTCGAACGTTACCCCGTGATCCTGGCAGACACCCAGGACGGCATGCCGCTGACGCTGCGCCGCCTCGGCCCGCTGCGCATCATGTTCCCGTTCGACGACTATCCGGAACTCCTGAACCAGGGGAACGACGCCCTCTCCGTCTGGCAGCTCGAGGTCATGGAAATCCGGTGATCGAGCGGATGTTCATCGCACTCACCAGCGTTGCCGCCGTCGTGTGTTCAGCCGTGGTGGTCTACCTGATGGTGCAGATCAATCGGACGCGGCTGGTGCTGCAGGCGGACGGTGTGTACGAGTTCAACTACATCCAGCAGAACGACCACAACTTCGACGAGTTCGCGCTGGCGCTCGACGAATGGCGGGAAGCGCGGCGGGACGACCCGGACGCACCGCGTGATTTCCGTCAACGGTTCGATATCGTCTGGAGCGCCTTGTCGTTGAGCGAGACGCAACTCGGGCCCTCGCTGCGGCCGCTGCCGGAGACCCGGGCACTGCAGGCCGATGGCGAGGCCTTCCTGGCGAAGAACGAGCCACTGATGGAGCCCGACGCCGAGCTGGACGACGAAGATCTGAAGCGCATGGCCGACGAGGCGCGAACGCTGTCGCGCCGGGTCTACCAGATCGGCCTGACCCTGTACCTGCGAAAGGGCATCTTGCGCGACGACGTGGCGGCGCGCATGGATCGCCTGACGCGTGCCTTCTGGTTCTTCGGCACGACGCTGCTGCTCGCCGGATTGACGCTGTACGGGCTGCTGACGCGCGCCTACCGCCGGGCCTCGGCGCTCGTCGACCAGTCGAACGTGACGCAGGCACAGCTCGCCACGGCGCTCGAGGAACTGACCGACGGGGACATCGAGCGTCGCAAGCAGAACCGCTTCATCGCGACCGCGAGCCACGACCTCCGCCAACCGCTGCACGCGCTCGGCCTCAACCTCGTGACCCTTCGCGGACACGTGGACACGCCGCTCGGTGAAAGCATTCTCGAGAACGCCAGCCGCTCCACCGAGTCGCTCAACCATCTGCTCGGCAGCGTGCTGGACGTGTCGCGCCTCGATGCCGAGGTGATCGAGGTGAAACGGGCCGATCTGGCGCTCGACGAGATGTTCGAGCAGCTCCACCACACCTGGCAGCCGGAGGCGAACGATCGCAAGCTTGCCTTCGACGTGCACCTGTCGGGACTCGCCGTGAACACCGACCCGGTGTTGTTCGGGCGCATCCTCGGCAATCTCGTCAGCAACGCGCTCCGCTACACCGAGGCCGGCAGCGTGCTGCTCGAGGCGGAACGCGGCACCCGGGGCGGCGTGCTCGTGACGGTCGCCGATACCGGTCAGGGCATTCCGGAGCGCGAGCGGGAAGCCGTGTTCGCCGAGTACTACCAGATGGACACGACGGTCGGCGCGCGGACGCAGGGTCTCGGCCTCGGACTGTCGATCGTGCACCGGCTGGCTCGCCTGCTCGACATCCAGCTCGAGGTGCAGTCCTCCGTCGGCCGCGGCACACGCTTCGAGTTGCTGCTGCCCGAAGGGGACATGGGGGTGGTCGAACGCCGGCGCTCGTGCGCGAATTCGTCGGCGTTCGACGGGGTGCACTTCGACGGTCTCAAGGTGCTCGTCATCGACGATGACCGGGACATCCGCGACGGCACGCTTCGCTTGCTCGAACAGCGCGCCTGTCGCGTCATCGCCGCGGACTCCGCCGACGAGGCTCTGGCCGCCATCGTCGACGAGGAACTCGTGCCGGACCTGATCGTCGCCGACTACCGACTCCGGGACGACCGGACCGGTGCCGATGCCATCCGCGCGGTGCGCGAGGAGGTGAACGAGAACGTGCCGGCGATGATCGTCACCGGCGACACCTCTCCCGCGCGATTGCGCGAGGCGAGCGCGAGCGGGTTCCGGCTACTCAACAAGCCGGTCGTGCCCGAGGAACTGTTCGACGCGATCGGCGATCTCGCCGACAGGGGAACCTGACCATGAACGTACTGCTCGTCGAGGACCACCGGCTCGTCGCCGACGCCATGCGCATGATGCTGCAGGACATCGACGCCGGCGTAAAGGTCACCTCCTGCTATTCCACCCAGCACGCGCTCTCGATCGTCGACGCCGGACGCGACTTCGATCTCGTGCTGACCGACCTGGTCATGCCGGGCATCGACGGTCTCGGCCTGCTGGCCGGGCTCCGCAACAGGCACGCCCGGGTCCCGATCGTCGTGATCAGTGGGCACGACGAGGATCGCTTCATCCGCGCGGCGATCGAACACGGGGCATCGGGCTTCATCCCGAAGACCTTGCCCGGGACCGAAGTCATACTGGGGCTGCGCGAGATCATCGCGGGTGGACGCTTCTTTCCCGCCGGCTTCTCGCACGAGGAGCGGTCCGGAGACCCTCGCGGGGGCGACGCCGCGACGCCGGCCACCGGCGAGGACAGCGGCCCGACGCCGGGACGCAAGCAGCTGCAGGTCCTGCAGCTGATGGCCGACGGCAACTCGAACAAGCAGATCTCGCAGATCGTGGGCATCACCGAGGCGACGGTGAAATACCACACGTCGCAGCTGTTTCGACTGTTCGGGGTGAGGAACCGCACCTCCTGCGTACGGGAAGCCCAGCGGCGCGGCCTGATCCGTTCGTTCGAGGAGCAGTAGGCCCGACGGCGGATCGGGCCCCGACTCAGGCCCCGGCAGCGACCGGCCGCCGCCCCACGATGAACCGGTACGGGATCAGGGAGAGCGCCGCGATGCCCCATTTGATCCCGAGATCACCGGTGGCCCAGCCGATCCAGGGCAGGCCGCTCCCGGCGAAGGCGAGCGAGAAGAACAGCACGGTGTCGAGCGCGGCGCCGAGCACCGTCGACACGGCGGGCGCGATCCACCAGGTGCCCCCGCGCAAGCGATCGAACACCTGTACATCGAAAAGCTGCGCCACCAGGAAGGCGATGCCTGAGGCAAGCGCGATGCGCCAGTCCACGACCAGCGACAGCGCGACGCCGAGCGCGAAACCCACCAGCACCACGCGGCGCGCGGCGGACGCGCCGTGCAGGCGATTGACGAGATCGGTGACGAGAAAGGCGAAGGGGTAAGTCAGCGCGCCCCAGGTCAGCCAGTCGTTGATCGGCTTCTCGACCAGAAAGTTCGAGGCGAGCACGACGACCGCCATGGCGGCAGCGAATGGCCAGAGGAGACGAAGCATCGGGGAGCGATCGGCGCGGTGTCGGGAAGCCGCTCAGTCTAGCGCCTCAGCCACGCAGCGGGAACTCGGCGAGGCGGACGAACGGTGATGACGGCGTCGTCTCGCGGCACAGGGCCAGCCGATCGAACACGGCCCGGTCGCCGACACTCGAACGATAGCGCGCGATCAGCGCATCCAGCCAGGTCGCGGCGAGTTCACCGGCCTCGCCCTCGTCGGGCAGCACGGCCGAGAGGGTCATGTGGAAACGAAAGCCCTCGAGCACGTGCGGGTAGCCCCAGCGCTCGAGCCGGGCGCGAGCGGCGGGGTCCAGCGTGTCGGGCCGCCGACGCGCGACGGCGGCGGCATCGAGCGGCGCACGGAACGGCTCGAGCCCGATCACGCAATCGGCCGCGAGGCGATCGAGCGGCTCGAGCGCGGCGGGCAGGACCAGCGCTGCGAAGGCGCCGTGGCGCGCCGGAGCGAGACCTGCCAGCGGGATCGGCGCGTGCGTGCCGGCGAGCGCATCGCAGGCTTCCACCAGCGCCATCTCGTCGGTGTCCCCGGCGAGCACGAAGGGCGCCTTCAGCGTCGCGTGGAAACCGTAGCGAGCCGGGCGGGCCGTCCACGCAGGCGGGACGACGACCGGTCCCGTCAGCGGGGCCACGGGCGCGCCCACCGCGTCTCGCCCCAGGACCCCCTGGCCGAAGTCGGCGAGCGGCGTGCCGTCCTCCGGCACGAAATAGACCGCGTGCCGTGTCACGCGACGCGCCGACCGCCGACGATGACCTCGCGCACCACCGGCAGCCCCCCGACGACGTCGAGTCGTACCAGATCGGCCCGCCGTCCGACGACGAGCGCACCGCGGTCATCGAGCCCGAGGCGCTCGGCCGGCGCCGACGTCACCAGGGCGACGGCCCGCGGCAGCGCGTAGAGCCCGTCGGCGACCAGCCGGAAGACCGCCTGGAGCAGACTGGCCGGCACGTAGTCCGAGGACAGTCCGTGGAGCACGTCGGCCCGGGCGAGTTCGGCCACCGACACGTTGCCCGAGTGCGAGCCGCCGCGCACGACGTTGGGGGCGCCGCCGAGATTCCATTGACCGTGCGAGGCGCCGGCCACCGCCGCCTCCAGCGTGCAGGGGAATTCGGCGATGCGCACCCCCTCGTCCAGCGCCTCGGCGACGTGCTCGAGCGTCGTGTCGTCATGGCTCGCGACGGTCAGCGTGCCGCCCGCCATGCGGGACGCCACCCGCTCCAGCACGGCGCGGCGATTGGCGGCGACGTGACGCTGACCGGCGGCCATCCGGATGTCGATGGTGCGTCGGGCCGCCTCGCTACCCCCCTTGTGCTCCAGCAGCGACGCGATGTCACGCCATTGGCGCTGTCCCGGCGTGTGATCCATCAGCGAGAGGATGGTCACGCGGGAATCGTCGACGAACGCCTCGAGCATGTCCGGCAGCGTGGGATCGGTCAGTTCGCAACGCATGTGCAGGCGGTGATCCACGCGCAGCACATCGCGTTCACGCCCGGCCGCGAGCGCGTCGCGGACCTCGCCGAACAGCTCGCCGCGCGTGCGCGCCTCACCCTCGTGCGCCCCGATGCGCAACGCGTCATGGACGGTGGTGATCCCCGACATGGCGATCTCGGCGTCGTGCGCCAGCAGCGCGGCGAGCGCGTTCGGCCAGCGCGCAGCCGGGCGCGGCAGCAGATGACGCTCGACATTGTCGGTATGCGGTTCGATCAGGCCCGGAATCAGGTAGTGGCCGTCCACCGGACCGCCCACCGGCTCTCGCGCGCCGGCAGCGTCATCGCCGGTCTCGGTCGGGGTATCGCCCTCGATCCCGACGATGTGTCCGTCCGCGATCTCGAGCGTGCCGTCGACCCATCCCTCCGGCAACACGAGCCGCGCCGGTGGCAGTCGCGCGCTCACGGCGCCCACCCGCGAGCGCGGACGAGACCCGGACCGATCGTTGCCGTCCCCCTCGTGCTCGACACGAGACTAGAGCGAGCGGCTCCAGCGACCGATGCGCTGGTTGAGTTCCCGCCGCACGGAGAGGTTCTGTTCGAGCGAGTTCTCGAGCTGGTCGATGCGGTCGAGCAGATTGTCCGCATCCTCGTCGGGTTCGAGCGCCTCGCGCTGGCGGCGGGCGTCATCGAGACTGCGCCGGTTCCGCTCGTAGGCGAGCTGCAGCTCGTCGTTCCGGATGTTCATGCCACGCACGTAGCTGATGAGGAAACGGCCTTCGAGTGCCACCGGACAGTTTCCGGTGTAGGACTCGCCACCCTCGCCCAGGTCGAAGCCGCGCGTCGGCTCGCAGTATTCCTCGAGACCGCGCGCATGCCCCTCCGTCCAGGCACCGGAATCCACCAGAATGTCGTAGTCCGAGCAACGGTCGGCGAGCACGCCGACGCGCTCGAAGCCGAGACCCGCACGTCCGTCGCGGAAGCCGAGGCCTTCCCAGTCACCGCTCTCGCAGTCGCGCTTTGCCGCGGAGGCGCAGCCGCCGAGAACGGCGAGTACGAGCAGGCCGGCGACAAGTCTGATGCGGTTCATGTGTTCGTCTCGAGTCTGTATGCCCAGCCGTGCGGATCGTCCGCCCGGCCCCACTGGATGGCGTTCAGGCGCTCGCGCAATGCTCGCAGCTTCGGGCCCGGTCGTCCGGTGCCCACCGTGTGCTCGCGCCCGTCGTGGATCAGCGTGCCGACGGCCGCCAGCACCGCGGCGGTGCCGCTCAGGCCAGCCTCGGCATCCGGGCTCGCGGCCCGCTCGAGCAACTCCTCGACCGGGAAATCCCGCTCCTCGACACGAAGCCCCGACTCGACCGCGAGCGTGAGCAGGGAATCCCGGGTGACGCCATGGAGGAAGGATTCGTCGAGCGACTTGGTGATGAGTGTGTCGCCATCGACAAGCACGAAGTTCGCCGCCCCGGTCTCCTGCACGTCACCGTCCGGACAGAAGAGCACCTGATCGGCGCGAGCGGCGAGCTTCGCGCGCTCGATGTGCTTGAGCGCACTCGCGTAATTGCCGCCGCCCTTGACCATGCCGTGATCCGGCGCGCAGCGCCCGCCGGAGCGCTCCAGCAACAAGCGAAGCGTCGCCTCCCCGCCCGCGAAGTAGTCGCCGACCGGGGACAGCAACACATACTGGAGCGAAGTGATCGAGGGGGCCGCCGCCTTGCCGATCGCCGCTTCCGTACCGATGTGCGTCGGGCGGATGTACATCGACCCGGGCGGTGCGGGAACGTCCGCGGCGAAGCGCGCGACGACATTCGTGATGAGCGTCATCGTCACCGCTCGATCGATCGGCGGCAGGCACAGCAGCTCGGAACTCTGCGCGAAGCGCGCGACGTTCAGCTCGGGACGGAACAGCGCGATGGTGCCGTCGTCGTGACGGAACGCCTTCAGCCCTTCGAAGCAGGTGCTCGCGTAGTGGAAGACGTGCGCGCCCGGGTGCAGCGGCAGCGCGTCGCTCGGGGCGAACGCAGGCTCGCTCCACCGCGCCCCGTCGAAGTGGCTGAGCGCCATCTCGGGCATGAAGCGCGTACCGAAGTCACCGGCCATCGAAGGTTCCGTTCTCGACGCGAGCGCGTCACGGACCGGACAGTACCCAAACCGCGCGTTTCAGGCCAGTGCCGGGAATACGCCATGAAAGGGCCGGGCCCGCCGCCGTCAGGTGCCGGCGACGTCGCCGACGAGATCCTGCAGCCTTCCCCGCACGTCGGTGGTCACGACTTCTCCACCTCGCTGTGGAGCTTGAGGACGTTGTTGCCGTCCTCGACGTGGATGTAGTAGGCCGGGTCGTCCTTCGACCCCTTGCGCACCACCTCGCTGCCGTCGATGGTGCGGGTGGTCTTCTCGGTGAAGACCGACTGGATGGTGCCGTGGCCGTAGCCGTTGCCCCACTTCCACTTGACCGAATCGCCTTCGTTGTACATCGCGTGTCCTCTCCCGTGTCGACGATCCAGCCGACACCGTAGCGAGCCACTGGCGAGGCGCGGGGCCGTCACCGCATGTCCGGCAAGACTTACAGCATGGGCAGGAGCGCGAGCGTCCCCCATACCCAGAGCCACAGCAGGAGCGCGACCAGCACCGCACCCGAGCCCATGTCCTTGGCACGCCCCGAGAGTTCGTGCAGCTCGGGACCGATGCGATCGACGACCGCCTCGACCGCGCTGTTTAGCAGCTCGACGATCAGCACCAGCAAGGTGGTCCCGATCAGCATCGCCCGCTCGACCGGCGACACGTCGAGCAGGCAGGCCAGCGGCAGGAACACCACGGCGAGCAGTGTCTCCTGACGGAACGCCGCCTCGTACCGGAACGCCGCGCGGATGCCCGCCCATGCGTACACTCCGGCGAGCATGATCCGTTTCAGACCGGTGTTCTTGGGCATCTTCTCGACTTCTCCTGTCGGCCGTCTTCACGTGTCCGCGCTCACGCCACGCGGCGGGCGCCGTCGCGCCCAGCGCTCGCCGGCGCCACTGTACCCGCGTCGCCCGGGATCCTCGACGCGTCTGGCCACGATCGTGCTCGCCGGCGCGGCGCTCGCGATGGCCGCCAACGTGCCGGTCGTGCGCGCCGACGAGCGGCCCGCCGCCATCGACCCCGCGACCCCGGACGCCGCGCTCGAGGGCTCGGTGACCGTGGCGGCCGCCTCCAGCCTGCGGACCCTCTGGCCGCGTCTGGAGGACGCCTGGGCAGCAACCCTGCCCGGCGTGTCCGCCAGACCGAGCTTCGGCGCGTCGCGGCTGCTGGGCCGTCAGATCGATCGGGGCGCGCCGTTCGAACTGCTGCTGGCGGCCGACGAGGCATCGGTGGAGCGCCTGTCCGCCCGCCGCGCCGATCCGGCCGATGCGCGCGTCTATGCCGTCGGCCGCCTGGCGCTGGTTCAGCGCGGCGCGCCGAGCGGTGAGCCCGGCGACGGTCGCGCGAACGATCCGGCAGCAGAGCGCCTCGATGCCATCGACAGGTTGACGAGACACCTCGACGCCTCCGCGGTGAACCGGCTGGCCATACCGAATCCGGAACACGCGCCCTACGGCGTGGCCGCGCGCGAGGCCTTGAACAGCGCCGGAGCCTGGCCTCTGCCGAGCGGGCGATTGGTGGTCGGGGAGAACGCGACGCAGACCCTGCAGTTCGTCCTGGCCGGCGCCGTCGACATCGCGCTCGTGCCCTGGTCGCTCGTGGCGAGCGAAGCGCCGCCGGGCACCCGCGCGACGCGCGTGACGGCGACGCGCCACGCGCCGATCGTGCACCGGCTCGTGACCGTCCGCGACGCCTCTCCGGCGGCGCTCGGGCTCGCCCGGTGGTTGCTGGGCGCCGACGGTGGCTGCTTCGAGCCGTACCGGGGCAAGCGACCGGCTGCGCCGCAGCGCCGGTCGAACCGGGCCGGCTGATGAGCGCGATCAAGCTAACTGATGGCATTGTGGCCACGCTATCTGATGGTCAATCGGGCGCACGCGCGTGACGCGGACCGTGACCTCGCGGTCTCAGAAGAAGTCGTCGTCGCCGAGGTCGAGTCGGAGCTGCGGGTCTTCGTACGCCAACCAGGGCTCGTCCTCGAATCGGGCCCGCGGGGTCGAGCAGCGAGCGCGTCGGCAGGCCTCGATCTCGGCCGCGTACTCGTTGTCGATCGACTCGCAGAGGGCCTCAAGGAGGCCGATCAGGGCAAGGGCGCTTTCACCGCTGAGCGACGGAACGTCCTCGACGTACAGCCAGCGCGGTATCCTCTCCAGACCTTCCTGGTTGTGCCATTCGCCACTCACGCGCGACGCCGACGGGCATCGCGACCCCGAGACTCTGGGCCTGTACGGCGCGGCGCTGGCCAAGCGGTTCGAAGAGTCTGGTGCGCGGAGTCATCCGGCGCGATCGTGACGCATGTACGCCGACGCGTTCGCCGCGAACCCGTCGGACTTCTACACGGGCATCAATGCCACCTCCAAGGCGGCGCCGCTCGGACTCGGTGAAGACGTGTTCCGGCCGATCGCGGAACAGGTCGCCGGTTTGCCCGCGATCCGGGATCCGGACAAGACGGACTACTGGGCCCTCGCCATGGTGGGCGAGGCCAAGCTCCTGTCGCTGGACATCGAAGGCGCGCTGAGCGCGTATCGGGATGCCGCGTGTCGGCATCCGGGCCAGCGAGGAAGCATGGAGTCCACCCGCGGTCAGCTCGACGAGCTGCTCGCCGTCCTCGATGTCGCATCGGAGGACGAGGAGCGGCTGCGCGGTGCCCTGAGCGTGCGAGCAACCCCCTGCACGCCCGGGAAAGGCGCCCCGACGCGTGCTCGTCTGCTCGACCACCTCTTCCTGCACCGCAGGCGGCGTCTCGGGAATGTCCATGAGGCAGGCGGAATCAGTCCGCTAGCAGAGCGTGGGCCGACGCCCGTCTTGACGGAGGTCCAGTTGCCGAGACCGCAGTCGTACAGCGGAAAGCCATCATGATGCTCTGCGACGGGTACGATGAAGCGGGCCCGGCGTGCCGGAACAGCTCGGCATGAGCTTCCACGTCGAGTGCGTCGCGAGTGAACTGCGGAATGACGTTCTGGTCGCCGAACGTGCGCCGCGATCACCCGATCGACGTCCTCGAGCTGGAAAACGCTCATGCAACCGGTGCTCGCGCCCCGATGTCGGCGGCTCCATCGCGATGTTCGTTCACCAGGTGACAGGCGACTCGATGCTCGGGCGTCAATGATTCGAGCGACGGGTCGGACTCGAGGCACAGCTCGCGCACGAACGGGCAACGCGACGCGAATCGACAGCCGCCGGGCAGGTCGAGCGGGCTGGGTACCTCTCCCTCCAGCCGGATCACCTCGGCGGCAGTGCCGTCCCAGCGCGCGCGTGGCACGGCCGACAGCAGCGCACGGGTGTACGGATGACGCGGATCATCGAACAGCCTGTCGACCGGCGCGATCTCCACGATGCGACCGAGGTACATTACCGCGACATCGTCGCTCAGATAGCGCACCACGCGCAGGTCGTGCGAGATGAAGAGCATGGACAACTGCATCTCGGCTCGCAGGCGCCGTAGCAGGTTGATGACCTGAGCCTGCACCGAAACGTCGAGAGCCGATACCGGCTCGTCCGCCACCACCAGGCTAGGTCCGGTCGCCAGGGCGCGAGCGATGCCGACGCGCTGCCGTTGACCTCCGGAAAACTCGTGCGGGTAGCGATCGGCGTGCTCGGGCTCGAGCCCTACCAGCCCCAGAAGCTCCCTGACTCGCCGAGCTCGCGGCGCGTCGGCCATCCCGCCAAGCAACAGCGGCTCGCCGATCTGATAGCCGATCGAGCGACGCGGGTCGAGCGATGCGTACGGATCCTGGAAGATGATCTGCAGTCGCTCGCGAACGGCGCGCAACGCCTCGTTACCGAGCTCGAACAGGGATTGACCCTCGAAGCGCACCGAACCGGCAGACGCGGGGCACAGCTTGAGCAACGCTCGCCCCAGCGTCGACTTTCCGCAGCCGGACTCGCCGACCAGACCGAGCGTGCGGCCGGCGCCGATATCGAAATCCACGCCATCGACCGCCCGCACCACGGACCGCCTGGCGAACGGTCCCACACCGCGTCGCGGGCCGTCGAAGCTGACGCGCAAGCCGCGCACCTGGAGCAGGTCAACCATGGTCGTACGCTTCCTCCCCGATGGCCCAGCACGCCGCTTGTTGCGCCGGACCTACCGGCATCATTCCGGGTGTGTCGTTGCACTTCGCCATCGAGACCGGACAGCGCGGCTGGAACGGGCAGCCCGGCGGCAAGGTCGACAGCTCAGGCGGCAGACCCGGAATCGCGTCGAGGGGCCGTTCGCGGTCGTGTGCCAGATCCAACGAGCACGCCAGCAAGCCCTGCGTGTACGGGTGGCGAGGTCGTGTCAGAACCGGCTGCGCCGGACCGCATTCGACCTCGCGGCCAGCGTACATGACCACGACCTGATCGCAGGTTTCAGCGACCACCCCGACATCGTGCGTGATGAGCACGATGCCGGCGCCGGTCTCGTCGCGAAGCTCGAGCAGCAGCTCCAGGATCTGTCGCTGGATCGTGACGTCGAGCGCGGTCGTCGGTTCATCGGCGATCAACAGCGTCGGAGAGCAGGCCAGCGCGATCGCGATCATCACGCGTTGCCGCATGCCGCCGGAGAACTCGTGCGGATAGCTGTCGATACGCAGATCGGGCGACGGAATGCCCACGCGCTCCAGCAGTTCGATCGCGCGCCGACGGGCGGCCTCGCCGCGCAACCCCAGGTGCAGGTTCAGCGGTTCGATCAGCTGGGCCCCGACGCGCATGGTCGGATCGAGCGCGGCGAGCGCGTCCTGGAACACCATGGCCATGGCGGGTCCTCGCAATCGGCGCAGCTCACGCTCCGGCAGCCCGGTCAGCTGGGTGCCATCCAGATGCAGGCTTCCGCGTGCCACGCGCCCTTGCGCGGGCAGCAGACCCATGATCGCGAGCGCGGTGGTGCTCTTGCCGCAGCCGGATTCACCGACGATGCCGGTGATCTGCCCGGCCGCACAGCTGAACGACAACCCGTCGATCGCGCGTACCACGCCCCGCTGAGTATCGAACTCGACGCACAGATCGCGCACCTCCAGCAGTGCGCGACCTGAGGGCATGGCCCGCGGCGATGGTCCCGAGGGTGGTGAAGTCGACCTGTTCAACGATCCCGCACCCGCGGGTTCAGGGCATCGCTCAAGGCATCGCCGATGAACACGAACGCCAGGATGATGACCGAGAGCGTCAGACCGGGCATCAGCACCAGGTGCGGCTCGGCACGCCAGCTGGTCATGCCGGTGTAGATGAGGTTGCCGAGACTGGCACCGGGCGGCTGGATGCCGATGCCGAGAAAGCTCAGCGCGGATTCGGCCAGCATCAATGTCCCGATGCCGGTGGAGACCTGCACGATGACCTGGCCCATGACGTTCGGGGCCAGGTGTCGCGTGGTGATCCACCAGGGCGATGCACCGATGGCGCGCTGCGCGAGGATGAATTCCTGCTCGCGCAGCGTCAGCACCTGCCCGCGCACCAGCCGCCCGAGCGGCGCCCACCACACCAGTGACAGACACAGGAACACCACTGAATAATCGAACACCAGCGTGTTCTCGAATATCGCCCAACCGGTCGCCTCGTACATCGGCTGGGCGAGCGTGGCGACAGCCGGTTTGGTGATGACCGCCACGAACGCGGCCAACCAGAAGGCGGGGAAGTTCAGCAACCCGTCCATGATCCAGACCACCAGAGCGTCGATGCGACCGCCCAGCAGCGGTCCCAGCGAGCCCATCAGCACGCCGATGAGCACCGTGGCGGTGGAGACCACGAACCCCATCAGCACTGCGGTGCGGATACCCATCAGGACGCGGCTGAACAGATCGCGGCCAACCGCATCGGTGCCCATCCAGTGCTCGGCGCTGGGCCCCTGACGAATCGCGCTCCAGTCCTGCTCGCTGTAACCGTAGGGCGCGATCCAGGGCGCGGCGATGGCGATCAGCACGATCAGCACCGCGATGACGAGCCCGAACACGCCCATGCGGTTCTTGAAGAAGGTGCGGCGGGCATCACCCCAGAGGCTGCGCGGCGGCGCCGTGCGGACCGCTGCGGGCAACGCGGGATCCGAGCCCGTGCGATGCGATGTCATGCGTTCACCTTCACCCGCGGGTCGAGCACGCCGTAGAGCACATCGGTGCCGAGATTGACCAGCGCGGCGATCAGACCGCTCACCAGCGTGGCGGCGGCAACGGTGTTCACGTCACCGCTCTGGAACGCGGTGACCGTGACGTGGCCGAAGCCCTTTATGCCGAACACCGTCTCCACGAAGATCGTGCCGCTCAACAGGAAGCCTGCGACCACGCCCAGCGCCGACAGCACCGGGGTCATCGCGTTGCGGATGACATGCCGGCGCACCAGCGAGAACGTCGACAGACCCTTCGCACGCGCCGCACGGATGTAGTCCTGCGACAGCACATCGATCACCGAGGAGCGGGTGAAGCGCAACACGACCAGCAGCGGGCCCGCCGCCAGCACGGCGGCCGGCAGCAGCGTCTCGACACTGAACAGTCCGTGCCAGCCGAAGCCGGTACTCGGCAGAATGCGGAACGTGCTGACCAGCAATACCAACGCGACCGGCGCGAGCACGAACGGCGGTATCGAGGACAGCACCGTTCCCAGTGTCACGATGATGTAATCGAGCGGCCGGTTTCGGTACAGCGCCGAGAGCACGCCCGCCGGTATTCCCACCAGCAAGGACAAGACGAGTGCGGCGAGTCCGAGTTGCAGGGAAATGGGCAGCGAGCCGAGAATCAACCGGCCGACGTCGGGGTTGCCGGGCAACGAGTACGACACCCCGAAGTCGCCCCGCACCGCGTTGGTCACGAACCGACCGAAGCGCTCGATCGGCGTACCGTCCAACCCCATGTTGATCTTGAGATTCTCGTAGATCTCCGGATCGAAGACGTTGTTGTTCAAGCGCAGCGTGCGTTCCAGGGCCAGATCCGGCGCGCCGAACTGGCCGAGCAGGAACACGAAACCGGTGATGAACAGCACCATCGGCACCATCAGCACGACACGTCGGACTAGGTAGCGAATCACGTCGGCTCGGATCTGCTCGGGTGGCCCGTCATCGGACTGGCGGCGTAAGCGCTGCTCGGTCCGCGTTCAATCGGCGATCGACCACTCCTCGATGTTGAGCGGCTTGCCCTGCCCGGCGTTCTCGTAGAACGCAAGCTCCCCCTGCACCTTGTCACTGATCAGGTAGAACGACTTGGGCACCCCGTAGTCGAGCGAGAAAACCTTGTCGTTCCAGATCTGTCCGATCTCTCCGACCAGCCGGCAGCGTTCTGCCGCATCACGCGAGTTCATCGCCTCGACGATCAACGGCTTGAGCTCGGGAATGTAGGGGACGTCGGTGAACGCGTGGTTCATGCCCTCGGCCCAGGGCTCGTCCGGAATGATGAAGATCATGTTCTGCAACGTGTCGGTCAGATCCGCGTACCAGGGCTGCTGGGCGTTCATGTGCAGGTGCACCGGGAACGGCGGGTTGTTCCTGTCCTCGACCTTCTCGGTTCGCACGCTGACCTTCTTCAGGCCAAGGTTCTGCTGCAGCATCGCCGCGTACACCTCGATCGCCGGCAGTTCGGCATTGTTGTTCACCGACAGGTTGATCGGCATGTCGACGACCGCATCGCCGTAGCGCGACTTCGCCAGTTCCGCCTTCGCTGCCTCCGGATCGTAGGGCATCTGCTGCACCGCCGCGGTCTCGGCCTCGCAGTGGGGGACCGCCGGGCTTCGGTGCATGTTCACCGACGCCATCAGCTCCAGTTCGCTGCCGCCGTTGAGCACCGAGACCAGCGCGTCGCGACCGAGCGCCATCGAGAACGCACGTCGGACGTTCTCGTCGTCCATCGGCGGGTTCGGCGTGATCCAGAACTGCTGCACCTGCCACATCGGCTGCTCGACCATGGCGGCCCTGAGGACCGGGTCGCCGTAGGCCTGGCGCGCCAGATCCTCGGTCAGCGGGAAGGCGACCATGTCGAGCTCGCCGTTCGCGAACGCGGTCAGGATGGTGTTGGGGTCCTCGCTGACCGCCAGCACGTTGATGCGCGCCAGCCCCGGCGCCGGGCCGAAATATTCGGGGTTCACGATCATCGAATAACGCTCGCCGGGCACGGCCTCGTCGATCATGTACGGGCCCGATGCTGCGGCACTGGTCGGCCAGAAGTCGGCCACGTCGTAGTCGGCGTCGCGTGCCGCGTACAGGTCTTCAGGCTTGAAGACGCCGAAAGCGGCGGTCAAGCGCGACAGGAAGTTCTCGGCGGGTCGCGTGAACGCGATGGTCAACGTGTGATCGTCGATCACCTGGACGCCCTCGAAGTCGCCGACCTCGCCGGTGCCGAAGGGGTCGAAGGCGACGTTCTCGGTGAACGCCTTCAGTCCCTCGATGTCACCGAACATGCGACGCGCGGTGCCGAAGTTGTCTCGAAAACCGAAGGATTCCGGATGCGTCATCATCGCCATGTAGCCCCAGTTCAGCGCCACGTCTTCCGCGTCTATGGGGCTGCCGTCGGAGAAGCGCGCCTCCGGACGCAGGTTGAACGTCCAGCGCGTGAAGTCCTCGTTGGCCTCCCAGGACTGCGCCAGGCTTTTCTCCGGGATGGCGTTGCCGGCGGTGTCACCGGCGACCAGCGGGGCCCACAACAGCGAGTGGAACGACCAGGTGCCGCGCCGAGCCGGATCGAGCGCGGCCATGTCGCCGCCCTGCTGCCAGCTGAAGTAAGTGCTGGCGACGGTCAGTTCCTGCTCGGCAGCGTGGAGCGGGGCCGGTCCGGTGCGGCGCTGCAGTGGCACGACACTGTATTCATTGTGCTTGATCAGCCAACCGCTTGGTTGCCCGCCTCGCTCACGGCTGTCCATTGGTATTTGGCCGACCCGTATGGGTGGGCATTCCGGGACGGCGAGAGAGCACATCTATCGGTGGCCCACTGCGATACACGCATCCATACATCAATGGTAATGGGTGAGAGCATCTGCTCTTGTGAATTCTGGTGCCACTCTCAGCAAAATGCCTACACAGCAGTTCATGCTACCCGGGAGGAAGTGCTCTGTGGCCACTTCTCAAACCGCAGGTTGCCAGATGATGCACCCGATCCATCAAGGTGCATTGCAACATACGACATGCAGTGTTGTCGTTGGTTCACATATGGCCAAGATGCTTGTTTTTCCATTCTTCAGCACTTTGTGCGAAGCATGGCCAAATGTCTGATAGGATGACGAAGGCCACATGTACATAGTTGACAGAAGTCGTCTGTCTTCAGGCAAGTGTCACATCAATCGTCTCGGTCCCAGAAGTGCCCATCGTGAGTCCATCTCTTCCCCAACGCCACCCGATGTCTACCCCTACGCACCTGGAACCAAGGCGAGACGAGCAGACCAACCATCGACTGGCCGCGCCCTGCGCAGTGCACCTCGTTGTTGGATCCACCACGAGCCCGTTTCTCCCTAAAATCGCTCGTACAAAAACTTGCACGACCCCTCGTAAACGCCTGTACGAGGCGTTTTTCTTCTGAAAACATGTTGAAACATGCATACGTTTGCAC
>ENA-ORXM01003250-ORXM01003250.1-marine-metagenome-genome-assembly--contig:-NODE-3250-length-16594-cov-59.661137_pt1 | contig 16594 bp, 4 predicted proteins | sample MGYA00237867_ERZ511480 | MGnify/ENA primary metagenome ERZ511480 (study PRJEB26309, sample SAMN06266103) | marine metagenome | isolation source: Algal blade | place: United Kingdom:Sidmouth, United...
CGCTGCGCCTCTTGCGCCAGCGAGCGGACCTGCGCCCGTTCGGGGTCGCTATTGTCGCCAAAGTAGCTCTTGGGGTTGCGCCCATTCAGCGAGCGGATCGTCGCGATCATGCCGCCGTGGTATTGCAGATAATCATCGCTGTCGAAGATATCGTGCTCGCGATTATCTTGATTCTTAACCGCAACTTGCACGCCGCCCAACGTGGTGCGGAACTCGTCACGCGCGTCGTCGCCGTAGACGCCCGCACCATAGGCATAGCCGCCCCAGTTGATATACGCCTGCGCAAAATCGGCTTCGTTCTCCCAATTCTGCTCGTGGATCAGCGGCAGGATCCCCGCGCCGTAGGAGCCGGGCTTGGAGCCAAAGACGCGGTAGCCCGCCCGCGTGCCCGCCTCGGCATCATCCTTGCCCGCGCCAATTTGGCGTGCCAAGTCTTCGAGATAATGTTTGCGCACAAAGTTCTGATCGAGCGGTTCGTCTAGTTCGATGACCAGCCGCACAGCGCGGTCCATCAGGTCGATCAAGTGGGGGAAGGCATCGCGGAAGAAGCCGCTGATGCGCATGAGCACGTCGACCCTTGGGCGGCCCAATTCGGCCAGCGGAACTGGCTCGACATCGGTGATGCGGCGGCTCTCGGGCTGCCAGATTGGGCGCACGCCGAGCAGCGCAAAACATTGCGCAATGTCGTCGCCGTGGGTGCGCATAGCGCTGGTGCCCCAGATGCTCAGCCCCACGCTTTCGGGCAATGCCCCCTCTTCGGCGATGTAGCGTGCCAGCAGCTCATCGGCCAGTTGACCACCGATGCGCCACGCGGCTTGGCTCGGGATCGCACGCGGATCAACTGCGTAGAAGTTGCGGCCTGTGGGCAAGATGTGGGCCATGCCGCGTGTGGGCGCACCTGCGGGTCCCGCTGGCACGTAGCGTCCATCGAGCGCGCCGATCACATTGGCGATCTCGGCGTCGTTTTGGCGCACCAGCGGCACGAGTGTGTCGCACACAAACGTCAACACCGCATGCAGGTCGCCGCCCCGCAAAGGGCCGAAACTCATTTCTCCGAGTACGCCATCAATCGCTTCGGATCCAAAATTATGGGCATCCAGCTGCTGCAAAAGCAATAACGAACACGAATCAATCAGCTCGATTATGTCGGCGTGAGTTTGGCATCTTTTCTCCTCGCCCAGCAGATCCGTCGACCACACGCCATCCGCCAGTCGCTCGCCACGGCTGTCGAGCAATTCGGATAAAACGTAGCCTAGTTGATTCGCTAGTGCCGCTCGCAGGCTCGGTACGTTTCCATTAGGGATGCGGGTGAGCGCGCGCAATAAATTACACAGCTGATCGCCTCGCGGGACGTGGCCCAGTATGTGCAGGCCGTCACGGATCTGCAGGCTGCCCAGCTCGCACAGATAGCCGTCCATGTCCTCCAATAGGTGGGCAAAATCGGTGCCGCTCATCTCGGCGAGGGTGACGGGCGTGCCATCTTCGGTGAACGAGCCATCCCACTCGTGGGTGTGATCGCCGTGGTCGATGGTGTTCATCATTTCGCCCAGATCTTTGTCGAGATTGGTCTGCTGCATCAGCTCCCAAATCTGCTTTTGTACCAGCGGCAGCTTCGACGGATCCATCTGCTCGACCTGATAATATTCGTCGACAAGTTGGGTCAGCAGCGCGAGTTCGCCATAGACATCGGCGCTCGTCATCGGCGGGATCATGTGGTCGATAATGACGGCGTGGCCGCGGCGTTTGGCCTGCGCGCCCTCGCCCGGGTTGTTGATGATGAAGGGGTAGATTAGCGGCAGTTCGGCCAGAAAAGCATCGGGAAAACATTCGTTGCTCAGGCCGACGCCCTTGCCGGGCAGCCATTCGAGCGTGCCATGTTTGCCCATGTGTACAATTGCATCCGCCCCCCAGCCGCCCTCGTCTTGCGACTCCGCCAGCCATTTGTAGAGCGCATAGTAGTTGTGCGGCGGCGGCAGATCGGGCGTGTGATAGATCGCATCGGGATCCATGCCGTAGCCGCGCGGCGGTTGCAGCGCGATGAAGACGTTCTCCAGTTCGATGCCCGCCAGCGCAATGTGCTGCTCGCGCCCACGATCATCGATGTGGACATAGGCTTCGCCCGGCGCATCGCCCCAACGCTTGTTCATTTGAGACTGCTGCGAATGGGTTAACTCGCCAAACCAGTCGCTATACGAATCCACAGCCACGCGACCCGCGGCCCGCGCCAACTGCGATTCGGTGAGAATTATTTCGTCATACGAGCAGCGGTCGATCAGCTCGTGGAGCAACGCATCGCTGGCTTCGACCAACTCACTCTGCGAGCGCTCAGCTAACGGCGCAGTCGAAACAGTAGAAACCAAATCCCCAGTCCCCGTTCCCCAATCCTCAACTTTATACCCCGCCTCTCTCATCCGTTCAAAAAGCCACAACATCGACATCGGCGTGTCCAGCCCCACCGCATTGCCGATCCGATCTGCCTTGCCGGGTGAATTGGTGAGCACAAACGCAACCCGCTTTTCTGCATTCGGTTTACGGCGCAACGTCGCCCAGCGCATGGCCTGCTTCGCCACCGCCGCAACCCGATCCGCAATTGGCACGTATTTTGGTACCTTTTGAATCTTATGTGACTGATAGAGCTTTGCCTCCTCCCGACCTTCTCCAGTTTGGGGGAGGAGCTGTTGCCTCGGTAACGAATTATCAGTCCCCTCCCCAAGCTGGGGAGGGTTAGGGTGGGGCTTTTCGGCGTCAACCACACTAGTTCCTTCGCCCTTAAAACTAATCGGTACCGTAATAATGCGGCCATCAAACTCGGGCAGCGCCACATTCATCGCCACATCCAACGGACGCAAGCCGCGCAGATTCAAGCGCCATTCCTGCTCATCCATCCCGCTGGTGATCGCCTGTAGCATTGGCACATCCAACGCGGTCAGTGCATCCACATTCCAACTTGGCTGCGTCACGCCCTCGCTGTTGATCCCACCCATGGCGAACGAAATCGTCGAGATCACACAGTCGACTAGCCGCGTGCCGTCATCAGCGTAAAAGTAGTCGAAGGCCGCGGGACGAATAGATTGTCCGTCCTCTTTTGCTTCGCCCATATCTTTCAACGAAGTCGTAAAAACCGGAATCGCTTGCCCACCGTTGGCCTCAATCGCATCGACCAGCGCATCGACAAAATCGGTGTTCCCGCTCAAATAATGGCTGCGATAGAAAAGGATCCCAACGGTTCCGCTAGTAGTTACATTAGACGAAGGATCATCGGCCGTCCCTCTTACTCCTACTCTTTCTCGGTCTTCTACTCCGTTTTTAATATCCGACATTTCGGCGTGCTCAATCTTAGGAGAAAGAGCAGGAGAAGGAGTATGAGTAGGAGAATAGATCCCATGCTGCGGCTGTTCCGCTGGCTGCTCGTACCCCCAGCCCCCCGCCAGCAAATGATCAGCTAAAAAGCGCATCATCTGCGCAAAATTATCCACTCCGCCAAAGTGCAAATAGCGGTACACGTCATGGATCACCGTGACGGGAACGGTGCTGTACGCGGTCAACTCTGGATCCAGGCCAACTGTCCCCGGCACGCAGATCAGATCAATGTTTAATTGCTGCGCCGCCTGCACTAGCAGATCGAAGCCATGGGGGAAGCCTTGCCGCCCACCGAGCGTGCGCAACACAATCACCTGCACATCGTCCAGTTCGTTGCGGATCAGCTCGCGCACATGATCCGCGCTGGGGAGGGTCAACAGGCTCTGTCCGTTCAACGTTGGGAAGGCGTCATCCGCGTCGGCGAATTCAGCGGCTAATTGGGTGTTAGCGCGCGCAAACGTCAGCAGATCCGTATCGGCGTGGGAAAGGAAGAGGATCGACGAGCGCAGTCCGGCCACTGCGGTTTCGACTTTTTCTGCATCGGCCACTTCAAGCGAGATCGCATCGATTTCGGGGTTGCGACCTTCGGTACCATCCCATGCAAAGCCGTTGAAGATGTAGGCAGATAACGCGGCAGGCGCAGGCAGATAGCGATCCGCTGCCAGCATGGCGTCGATATAATCGAAGACAGCCAGAATCAGCCGCTCGTCGTTTAACGAGTGGAACCAGATCGGACGGCCATCAAAAATGAGCATTATGACATTAGCCAGAGCGCACGGCCCCAGACAACCGGCGTGGTTCAGATGCACTTTGTTGCGCAACTTGCGTTTGGTCCACTCCTCGTAGTAGAGGTCATGCGGAACCGGTGCGAATCCACGGTCGGTATGGCCACAGCATCAGCCATGCTCGCAGATAAATATTTGGCCGCGCTGTGGCGGCACGTTGATCGGTTTGCCATCGGGCCGAACGACGTAGTTACGTTTTTTCTTTGTCATGAGTTATGTGCTTCTGAGCAATAGAGTTGTTGGGGATTGGTTAAGGGTGTTGTGGGCAGGGGCGCTGATTTGTGGTGGGTGTCGACCTCACCCCCAGCCCCTTTCCTGACCGCTTCGCTAGGAGAAGGGGGCATCCGCGGGATCTACAGTCTTGTTGAATACCGAGCAAGATTATCGCATCCCAGATCAGTCCCTCCCCACGTTTGGGGGAGGTTAGGAGGGAGTGAATAATGTTGCCAACCCTAAAGCTCAGCCATGTCTCTGCAAAAGGTGAGTCTCATGGGATACGGCGGACACGAGAACGAGCTTGATCCCACTTTTTTCCATCGACTTCGTGTCCGTCCTGCGAGATTAATTCATGGTAATCAATAGAGTGAGGTCACAACCCCACGCCCCCTAAATATCTTTCACCGGCGCGTCGACCACATTTTCTAGTTCGATATCATCCTCGGCACCTTGCAGATTGAGGGCGATTGAACCAGCATCGGGCGACGAGAGCGCCTCATCCACTTGCGCTTCGAGTTCGGCCAAGGCGCTGTTGCTTAGTAGCCCATCCGCCGCCAGATCGCTCAATGCAGCGCGCTGCGCACGAAAAGTCTCCATGCGAGCAATGCGCACAATTTGTTCTTCCAATCCAGGATAGCGCTCGAGCATTTGGGCAGCAGATGCCGAGAGCTGCTGTTCGCGTTCTTCGAGCTCCCCTTTTACCGTGCGCCACGCCACCGGGATCAACGCACCTTCATTGTAGAGTCGATCAATGTGACGACGGGCCGCACGGGTTGCCAAGAGTTTCCCCTGCACCAGTTCATAATCAACAGGCGTAGAGCTTTTGTTGGTAAAACCCAATCTACCCAGCAATGTTGGAATGGTTGTCGCCTGAATCAACAACGTGAAGAGCACCACGGCAAAGGTCATTGCCAGCAATTGCGGCTGCTCTTCCATGGTTATCGGTACAAAAAGCACAAGTGCTAGACTAATCGCGCCACGCAACCCACCCCACCACATAACGTGCAGATAGCTTGTGCTCAGATCTGGCTTGAAGAGACGCACGATACCACCCAAGCCATAGACGTTAATAGCACGCGCCACTAACACAACAACCACGGCAAAGAGCGAAACGCCCAAATATTCGACTAGCAACGATGGATCAATATTCATGCCAATTAGAATAAAGACGAAGGAGTTGGCAAGGAAGGCCAAGTACTCCCAGAAGTTGAAGAGCACAATGCGTGTGGTTGGTGACATGCCGCGCGGACCCAGGTTGCCATTGACCAAACCAGCCACAACCACGGCCAGCACACCGCTAAAGTGATAATGTTCCGCTAATAAGAAACTCCCAAAGGCCAGCACCGTGGTAAGCGTAATTTCAATCAAATAGTCATCAATATGGGCAATCATTTTGGCTACAATATAGCCGAGTACAAAGCCAATCACGCCACCACCAACAGCAACGGTGAGAAATTCTATTACCCCGCTAATAATAGAAAAGTCGCCCAGACCATGTGTGACGATTTCAAGCATGATGCCAAAAAGCACAACCGCTGTGCCGTCGTTAAACAAACTTTCGCCTTCCACAAGTGTGGTTAAACGCTTGGGCGCACCAACAGCTCGAAAGGTTGCCACCACCGCCACCGGATCGGTGGCAGAGATTAGCGCACCAAAGAGCAGCGCAATGGGGAATGAAAGACCCACTAAGGTTAAGAGACCACCGATGATAAAGGTGCTCAGCAATACCCCCGGAATGGCCATCGTTATAATCGGAAAGAGATCCGAGCGCAGCTTGCTAAATTCGACATGCAACGCCGCTTCGAAGACAAGGGGCGGGACGAAAAGCGCCAACACGAGCTCGGGCGTCATCTCGATCCGAATTGATTCTTGGAAGGCGACGGCCAAACCGGCAAAAACAAGCGCAACGGTGTAGGGTATGCGGATATAGCGCGTAACAATTGCCACAAGAGAAGCCAAGATCAGCACGGCAACGACCTGAAATTCAACTTTTAATAAAAATGCGTCTTCCACTATTATTCCTTTAACTTTCTATAGTTATACTCCGCAGAAAAGTTCTGTCCCATTTCTGTTCTTTAAGATGTGGTGCGTAACTCTTCTGGAGTAAGTGTATACTTCCAACTATTCAATGTCTTGAATTTGAAATGCCTGTGCGCTGATATAATTCATCAATGCCTCATGTGTACCAATACTCGACTCATCAATATGCTTTAGGCTGTCTTTGTCAGGTTTGCGCTGTTGATAGCGACCGTCGGGCAGCATTTCCCAAGCCTGACGTTCATCTTTTAACAGCGTCTCCAATGTGTATTGGATATATGCTTGCAGTTGTGGATCCTCGATTGGGACAACGGCTTCGACGCGATTGCTCAGGTTGCGGCTCATCCAATCCGAGCTGCCGATGAAATAGCGAGGTTGCCCGTCATTCTCGAAATAGAAGATACGCGGATGCTCTAGAAAGCGACCAATCACGCTAATGACGCGAATGTTTTCGCTGATATTCGGCACACCAGCGCGGATCCGACAATTGCCGCGCACGATCAGGTCACACAAGACGCCTGCCTGACTGGCTTCGTATAATTTTTTCACCAGTACTTCATCGTCTAAGCCATTCATTTGCACCACCACGCGCGCGCGTTTTCCAGCAGAGGCGTTGGCAATCTCGGTATCGATTAGCTCGACAAAGCGTTGCCGCATGTTTACCGGGGCAACGAGCAATTTACGGAACATACGCTGGCGACTATAGCCCGTCAGAAAGTTGAAGAGATCCATAATGTCGCTGCCCAATGCCTGTTCGCACCCAAGCAGTCCGAAATCGGTGTATAGAGTCGCCGTTTTCGCGTTGTAATTTCCTGTGCCGATATGGTAATAAACGCGTACGCCTTCGTCCTCTTCGCGCACAGCCAGCGAAAGTTTAGCATGTGTTTTTAGCCCTACCAGACCATAGGCGACGTGGCACCCTGCATTCTCTAATCTAATTGCGAGGCCGATATTGCGCGCTTCGTCAAAGCGTGCTTTCACCTCGATTAGCACGGCGACCTGCTTGCCTCGTTCGGCAGCGTAGATCAGCGCGTTGATAATGGGTGAATTATCGTCTGTTCGATAGAGCGTCTGTTTGATCGCCATCACGCGTGGGTCACGCGCGGCGGCTTCGATAAAGTGCTGTGTGCTGGCCTGAAAACTGTGATAGGGATGATGTACCAGAATGCTGCCCTGACGCATGGTGGTAAAGATATCAGCAGGCCGTGCTTTACTTGTTAACCCGGCAAGACGGGTAGGCGTTAACGGAGTCCATGGACGAAATTTTAGGGCGGGAAGGTTGATTTCGGCTAAAGCGAAAAGAGCTGAAAAGCCCAGTAACCCTCGAATAAGATAGATATCACGCTGTTCAATCTGAAGCTCATATTGCAGCATGTTGATCACTTCGCTCGACGTTGATGCATCGATCTCGAGTCGTACTACCGGCGCAAAACGACTTTCACGCAGCTCTTCGCCGATCATCTCAAGCAGATCCTCAGCTTCATCTTCATTGCGTGCAATATCTGCGTTTCGCGTCACGCGAAATGGGTAAGAGGCGACAATCTCCATCCCATCAAAGAGCGTATGCAAATTGTGAATAATGATCTCTTCCAAAGAGACAAAGTTAAGCTCTTCGTTTAGCGAAACCCACCTTGGTCGATTGGGTGGCACTTTGAGGCGAGCAAATTGTGTCTCGCCCGTCAGCGGATCTCGCAACAGTACGGCCAAGTTTAGGCTCAAATTGCTAATAAAGGGGAAGGGACGCCCAGAGTCAACGGCAAGCGGTGTCAGAATTGGGTAAACATCATTTAGATAATAGGTGCGCATCTGTTCGCGCTGCGAATCTGACAAATCCTCATATTGCAATATGCGCACACCATATTCTGCCAAGGTTGGCAATACCTCTTGGTAGAGGCATTCGGTCTGCGTATCGATCATTGGCTGCACAGCTTTGGCAATCAACTCAAGCTGGTAGGTGGGTGTCCAACCAGAAAGAATTAAGTTAGCGATACCAGCGGCCTCTTGTCGCTTAAGCCCACCCACGCGCTTCTGGAAAAATTCGTCCAAGTTACTGGCTGTGATTGCCAAAAATTTAAGCCGTTCGAGCAGCGGCGTACGCGGATCAAGTGCCTCTTGCAGGACACGCCAATTAAAGTTGACCCAGCTTAGCTCTCGATTATAGATTTCGGGAGCGCTGCTTAGTGCCTCGATATCATAAGTTCGAATGTCCTCATCTTGCTCGAATACAGGTTGAGTAGGTTGAACGACAAAGGATTCATCGTTGCTGATTTTGCTGCGCCTCTGCTTATTCTTTTTGTCAGTCGACTCTTTATCTGTTGACTCTTTGGCATCGTCAGCAGGATCAAAATCAAACGCAGGGCGAGGCGGCAAAACGGGAGACAGCACTCTGGTACCAAAGTTTGTAAGTGGCGTTATTATTCCATTGCGCGAGCTTTGGAACTTACCCTTATGCTTCTTTTTTGTTGCGGTTTTTTCCTGATTGCTGTCGCTCATTGTTATAGACCCTATCACATAATTGTTTTATTTATCGCGCTTCGCTACACTTTCCGGCAGCAGAATAGTACTCATATCATTTTACGAGAATCGGTAGATAAGTCTGACTGTTGGCACATAAAAAGCCAACAGTTAATTCCCGCCCATACTCAGTGCCCAATCCGAGTGGTTGTACGTATAGCTGAGCCTCCTGATAGGGAACACCCGGCGTTAAACCGGTTGGAGCCAGTTCAACGGTCAAAGTTGTGTTCGTCACATCTTCGGGTGAGCTTAGCGTCAACCATGGAACGCCAGATGGCCAGTCGACAGTTGGGGCGGAGGCTACATTTAGTTTGCGTGGCAGAGAGTGGCCATTTTTAGGCTGCTGTAACAGTGGTGCAGTTCGCGCTAGTGTAGCAAAGGCCTCAAAGTGCGTTGGCTGCGATGCATTGATCTCTATTTCATATGGTTGCACAGTTGCTGTTGGTATTGTTTCAGCAGCACATGGAAAGCTGACAAACGTATAGGCAGAATTAGCATCCAATGCTGGCGCAAAAAGAAGCGTGCCGTTTCGATCAAGATTTGCCAACTTTATGCTGCGGTTGTTTGTGGCAACAAGATCATCTCGGCGTTCAGACCAATTGACAGGATCGGTTGGGTTGTATGCATAGGTACGAATATTGTCTGTGCGCATGGCAACAACTTCGTCGATGCCGTCTCCATCCGTATCACCACCTGCACCTCTCTGCCACAGATTATATAGTTCAACGCTATTGTTTCTGGCAGGGAAATCGTCTAATTCGTCAATATCGTAATAGGTTGCCCAGTGGGTTGTTGTCTCATCACGGGCAATCATTCTACCGTCGCTGAACGTTATTTCTCCAGTATAATTGGTGCTTACATTCAGCACATTTGTCACTGTATACACTGTAGTAACATTATTCAGGGTTGCTCTGGCGCTTAAATTCGGCGTTATATTAAAGGTAAATGTCTCTAAAAAGTCTAACCCAAATAAGCGGATCGGATTTTGATTGTTAATCACGTTTCGTAAAAAGAACGCTTCTTCTTGTCCGTTGCCGTTCACATCAGCGGCAAAGGTCCACTTTGGCGAAGGTGCTAATCGCAACGAGAAAACATCGTCAGGGCAGCTAAGTGATTCATGTGGCTCATCAGGGCAACCATCTCCCAAATCACGGATCGTGCGTCGCTGCATGTCATACTCAAAGATGAATAAGTTGGGCAAAAGGTTAGCCGAGGAACGAGTCGCAATAATCTCAGCACCTGCACGGCCGTTCATCTCAGCAATTTCCGCAAAACGCCAAGAGGTTGCGGCATTCTCACGCTCAAAGAAAGGGGTTCTCGATGCCAGGCCACCATCGTCCACGCGGAAGGCAGCGATCTTGCTGCGGATGCCGTCGTCATCTTCGGGCTCGCGTGTGCCGTCAGTCAGAACAATCTCATCCGCCCCCATTTCATCGATCTGGCCGATTTCTATATGTTGCCACACGCGCGGAAAATTACCGCTGGATACAAAAGGCGTCCAGGTACGCGCTGCATTGTTGATTGACTCGGTTGGCAGCGATAGATCGCGCTTAATAATAAATACATTTGAGGCGATTGCACCAATTTGGAGAACATAAACAATCTCATCTCCCGGCGTATCGGGATCGAAGTCGCCAGTTTCGATCAATATCGGCGGTGCGCCAAGCGGTGATCGGTATAGCTCTTCCCAGTGGATACCGTTATCAGTTCGGTCGGTTCCAGTTAGCGTACCGGGTAATATAACTGGATCGTATATTACGATTAATGGGCCACCAGCACCGCCTTTGATCCCCACGATCTCATAGTCGCCATCCGCATTAAAGTCGCCAACGGCAAAATCCGTAAAGCTCACATCAGGGCTCTCCCAATCAACTAGCGTCGGGCCAGTCTGATTGGTATCAATCACGCGGATTCTTCCATCGCCATCAATGTATATTATCTCTTCATCAAGATTGTTGATTGTATTATTGATTTGGGCTTGTACAGCCCGTGGCATACCAAGACAGACTAATAAAATTGTCAATATGATTAGCAGTTTATTCATGCGAATTTGCATCCTGCTGGTCGGACTGCACTGAGAAGGGTATAAGAAATAAATGAGCCTAAAAAAAATTCGTGTGTTTCCATCGCCCCGCCAGCATACCAGGCACTCCCGCGTCACCCAGAACGAGCCGCTTACCGCTGCTGCCTTCCGGCCCTGACGGGATTCACAGAGTTCTGCCGCGCAGGACCCAGTACCTGACGAAGCGATGGAAACACACGAATCATGGACACATCCATTTCGTGCGGTAGATACTAAAGTGCAGTTAATACAAACTTATCGCAATACAAGCGAAGATCTGTACAATAATCAGTTTAGTATCAACCTCTAACTTAATACAAATATGGCCTTGTTACAAAAGGCGGAGAGGGAGGGATTTGAACCCTCGAGAGCTTTCGCTCTACGAGCTTTCCAGGCCCGCGCACTCGGCCAGACTATGCGACCTCTCCAAAATCTAGCTTTCAAATTATACTCTACTCGAGACGAGGAAGCAAGATTTTTACGGCTATAGTCAAAACTTTTATTTTTACCAAATTGCGGATTATTGATCGATTAATGGTAAGAACAAGTTATACGAACTAGAACGATTCAACACAATGGGTCCATACAATATCGTGCCGCCTTTCGTCACCTGAGAGACCCAGTAATAGTAACTCCCCGCTGGCAGCAGCGCATCATCAGTAACAGAATATTCCTTGTTACCTTCTTCAATTTCACGAATCGATCCGACTAAGATAGTGTCCGTCACGTCATCAGACGTTGGTGAAGTGGACCGGTAGACATCAAAACCGCTGGTCTGCTCATCTTTCATAAATAACCAAGAGATCACGCTATTATCTGAATCCACAGCGGAAGTTCGAGTATCTTGTACGGTTAACCGAATAAGCCCAGTAAATGGCGTCGGGGTAATTGTGGCTCTAGTAGTTGGTGTAGATTGTATTGTTCGCATCGACGTCGTGGTTGGCGGAACAGAGGTTGCAGCTGGTGGGATCGATGTATCCGTTGGTGTTAATGTTGCGGTTGGCGGAACGGAAGTGACAGCCGGCGGCACCAGCGTCCTTGTGGGTGCTGATGTCTTTGTTGGCGTCAAATTTATAGCCGCGAAAACAGGTGTGTTTGTCGGCAGGGTAGAGGTATTTGTTACTGGGACAGCCGTATCAGATGGCGTCCATGTTGCACTCATCAAAACGGGTGTACTTGTCGGCGCGAATATTGTCGTTGCTGGCACCACCGTGTTTGTTGCTGCTGCGGTTGGTGTCTCTGTCGATATCGCTGTCGGCGGGACCAACGTTCCTGGCGTAAATGGGATTGGTGTCGCCGTTTCGGTCGGTATCGCCGTCTCTGTTGCAGTCGGAACCACCGTGTTTGTTGCAGTTGATGTTGGTGCTTCTGTCGGTGTTCCTGTTGGTGGGATTAATATTTTTGTTGCAGTTGGTGTAAATAGGATTGGCGTCGCCGTTTCGGTCGGTATTGCCGTCTCTGTTGCAGTTGGAACCAACGTATTGGTTGATGTTGATGTTGGTGTTGACGTTTCGGTTGCGGTTGGCGTCGCAATTGATGTTGGTGTCAGCGGAACCAATGTTTCTGTCGCAGTTGGTGTCGGTGTTGCCGTCTCTGTTGGCGTTAGCGTCGGCGTATCCGTTGGAGTTGATGTTGATGTTACCGTTTCGGTCGGTATTGCCGTTGGTACCGGTGTTGCAGTTGGTGTCGGTGTTGCCGTTTTTGTTGGCGTTGATATTGCCGTTTCGGTCGGTGTTGTCGTTGGTGCCGGTGTTGCCGTCTCTGTTGGCGTTGATGTCGGCGCTGGGGTTGCAGTCGGCAGCGGCATTGGTGTATTCGTTGGAGTTGGTGGCGCGACGCATTGATACAGATCTACCTCATCGACATACCAGCCCTTCACGCCAGTGCAACCATCTTGCCCCATTTCGAATCGTACCTGCACCGTGTCGCCCACCGCGGCAAAGTTACTCAGATCGATCTGAGATTGCCCCCAACTGCCACCTACACTCCCATCATCCGTACCCGAAAACGCATCCTCGCCAGCTAGTGGCGTGGTGATTTGGCTACTGCCAAAGGTCTCAATTATTGTACTATTGTATGCATTAAACAAAAATGCCGAAGTTGGAACAAGTACCCAGTTACCACCATTTATACTCACTTTAACATTTCCACCATCTATTCCGCCTTCTGTCTCTCCATCGTCTACTGCTTCGGTGGCGAACCAGTGATCAAAAGCAAAGCCTAGCGCGCCTGCCTCAGCCGGAATCGTGATAGGTGGACTCTGTAAAAAGAGGACGCCCGTCTCATCATCATCGGCACAGTTCCCGAAATTTGAATCATTTGGCACAAAGGCCGCGATGCCACTTCGTGCATCCGGTAGGTTACTGTTTAAGCTCCAATTCGGCGTATCGAAAGTACCTGGCCCGGTAATGCCATATGTGCCAATGCTCCAAGGACCGGGTCCACCTTCCCAATCGGTGCCAAAAATCTGCGCATATGTATCGGGAGCTTCACACAAAGCAGGTGGATTTTGCACAAGGTTTGGCGTATAGTTACAGGTCGTCGGCGACAATAACTCTACCGCAGCAATCGCAGCATCTACCGCAGCACAATCTGCTGCACTAATCTGCTCATTCGAAGCCACAATCGCTATGCTATCGGTACTAAGTTCAGAAATCGACGCGCCGATCAAATCTTGGCAAGACTGGGCCAACGCATCTGCATGATCCACAAAATTCGATGTATTCGACTGATAAATGGTCTGTCCGCGCCAGTAGATGTGCGCAGCTTTGGTGAGTCCGATCCCATTTATCGCCTGACCGTTAAATATGCCACCATCCACCAAAAGTGCGTAGGCGTGATTCGGCACACCACTATTAATGTGAACGCCACCAGAATCACCCGTATCGCAAAAGTATAGATCATCCGTAACATTGTCTGGATCACCGAAGCAGCTTGGCAGCCACATATCGCGAATGGCCCCATTAAACGCAGCGCTATCTTCGCCAATCAGCCAGCGAGTAGGGGAATCATTCACCGCACAGAAACCATTCGTCCGCAGCACGCCGTCGGCATCATCGGTTCCAGCACCATTCAGCAGATCGGCCGTCTCGCCCCAAATGTCCGAATACGCTTCGTTCAGTGCGCCAGCCTGCCAAGCATAAATTAGATCGTGGGTTCCCTCCGTATAGGCGTGCGCCCACTCATGCGCCACAATATCATCCGAGGTAACGCCAGGACAAAAGTTTGCGGTTGCGCCATTCCACGTTGCGTTGGGGCAATCGATGTTCGCGTTATAAATCGACCCCATCGCTGTGCCAGAACCGTTCCACGAATCAAACGTACCGCCCGAAAGCGTCCACATTAGATTGTAAATATCCTCAGAAAACTCAATTTGATTATTTACGTCTGCACTGCCCATGCCAGAATAAGGCAGCGAATTCCCTTCTGCCCAAAGAATAGATCCGGACTGACCATCATATACCGTACGATTTAACATCCGATCCACCATATCAATCCGTTCGATAATGGTTCCTTTATGCGCATTCACAACAAGCTGTTCGCGCACAAAAGGCTCGGCCACCACTTCAACGATGTAAGCCAGATAATTTACGCCGGTCTTGCCCCGAGCTAAATTTGTTCGGTATACAAATAGTTCACTCCCGTGTGTATGCAAATCTGTGGGTGTTGCTAAAAGATTGCCCAATGGATTTTGCGCCACCTCGGTTAGCGCGATTGCGGCAGCCGCAGCAGAATTAATCGTCGGGATTGAATCAAGAGAAAGCTCAGGAATAAAAAGTCCATTTACCACCTTAATACGATTGTTGATATCGTAATGTAACATAAGCTGCGCACCGAAAACAGGTACGCGTTTATAGTACTGTTGGTAACGCAGATGGGTCTCGCCTAGCGTGTCAACCGTCTGTGAAAGGAGCGACAATTCAGCAGCAGGATCAGTGATGCCAAAATCGCGCCCAAATTCCTGCCAAAATTGCAGAGCATAGGCTTGCTGTGCTGCGTCAACCGCTTGGGGCAGCGCAGAAGGAGGAAGCAATCCATTCTCGACAAGCCCACTATCTTGCACCTGCGCAAAACGGATGCGACCTGTAGATACGTGACTCTTCTTTTCAGACAGTACAATCGTTTCGGTTGACGAATTTAGCGCAGCAGAAAAAGTATGTTCGTCAGAAATTTCTACCGCTTGACTAGCCTGAATTGCAGAAATAACAAACGCTAATCCAAAGATTAGCGCAGTGAAAAGCTGCAATCGAATTTGATTAATTTTAATAGGAATCTTCCTGATAAATAGATTAAATTTCAATACTTAATATAACCGTATCAAAATTCAGGAAAGATTTCGTTGTCCATTTGACGTACGTTGCTCGTGCATAGGTGTAAACTTAAGCCGTCCAGTAAGCATGCCCCGTGCGGGTTCATGGCTGAAAAGAGCCGCACGAGGCGTGCTCACTGGAGTTGAGTTAACTATGTTTGTTTTTAAATTTACATTATGGTTGCTCGTGTTCATGTTGGCTACAGCAAATAACTTATAGAACTATTTAAATCCACCCATCGCGGAAGATACTGCCTTAACCGTCATATCAATCTCACTATCCGTATGCGCGCTGCTCACAAAGCCAGCCTCGAACTGACTCGGCGCAAAATAGACCCCCGCATCCAACATCGCGTGGAAAAATCGACCGTAGCGATCCGTGTCGGCAAACTCTTTTGCGCTTGCATAATCTGTAATCACGCCACCATCAGTTTTTGAATCAGACTCTTTTAAGAAATAGGCCCCAAACATCGTGCCCGCGCAGCCAGCCTGAACCGCTAGTCCTGCCTCTGCCGCCGCAGCTTCCATCCCGTTGACCAATTGCTGCGTCTTAGCCGCAATCCCTTCAAAGACGCCAGGCTCAATCAGCGTACGGATCGTTGCCAGCCCCGCCGTCATCGCCAGCGGATTGCCCGACAATGTCCCCGCCTGATACATCGGTCCAATCGGTGCAACTGAGTGCATAATCTCGGCCTTGCCCGCATACGCCCCCACCGGCAAACCACCACCGATCACTTTACCTAAGCAGGTAATATCTGGATCTAAGTTCCAGTGCGCCTGCGCGCCACCCGGCGCAACGCGGAACCCCGTCATCACCTCGTCCAACACAAAGAGCGCGCCAAACTCGTGGCAAAGATCGCACAGCCCCTGCAAGTAGCCATCCTGCGGCAACACAAAGCCCATATTGGCCGCAATCGGCTCCACTATCACACCCGCAATCTCATCCGGATATTCCTCAAAGAGCGCTCGCACCGCAGCCAAATCATTAAAGGGAGCAGTCAGCGTATCCGACGTGGTTGCGCTTGGCACACCGGGCGAATCGGGCAAGCCCAGCGTCGCCACACCGCTGCCCGCCTGCACCAGCAGCATATCCGCATGGCCGTGATAGCAGCCCGCAAACTTCACAATCTTGGCACGGCCCGTATGTGCTCGCGCCAGTCGCAGCGCGCTCATGCACGCCTCGGTGCCGCTGTTCACAAAGCGCACCATTTCCACCGACGGCACCACATCGATCACAAGTTGAGCGAGCTCATTTTCTAGCGCGGTCGGCGTGCCGTAACTCGTGCCGCGCGTCACCGCGTCTTGCAGCGC
>ENA-ORXM01003252-ORXM01003252.1-marine-metagenome-genome-assembly--contig:-NODE-3252-length-16587-cov-5.717626_pt1 | contig 16587 bp, 19 predicted proteins | sample MGYA00237867_ERZ511480 | MGnify/ENA primary metagenome ERZ511480 (study PRJEB26309, sample SAMN06266103) | marine metagenome | isolation source: Algal blade | place: United Kingdom:Sidmouth, United...
GGACCAGCAGTTGGAACGGGGACGTCCGCTTCTGCCAGTGCTCAAGGGGTGCAGGACGGCGGAATGGCCATCCCATACCACAGGGAGAACGTTCTTGTTGCGGACTTGGCGCTGCGACCTGAACTCGGCAACGTCGCGGCGGTGCTCAAGCTCAGCGGCTCACACCGGGTGCGCCTGACACAGACTGTGGACTTGAGCGCTCGCTTTGAGTGCGGTGCCAAGATGCCTCAGCGCCTGCGGGCAACGATGAACGACCGCGGCGCCCCGTGGCTCGACCACGTGGTATTCCACCCCCCGGGCAAGCCCGACGAGCGCCGCTTGGGTCACGTCCGAGCGATTGTGCGCCGGCAAGACGGGGACCACGCGTTGTTGTGCCTCCTGCGGCCGACCGACAAGGACATCGAATGCCCGCTGCAGTCGCGCGGCTGCGTGCACTTGCAGTGGCACATGGCGCCAGGCGCAACAGACGTGACGTTGGTGTCGGTGCCATTGCGTGACATCTTACGTATTGTACACGTCGTCCCTGACTTTGCGGAGCTCACGGGCCGCATGGACGTGGACACGGCCCCTGCTGATTTTCACGCTCCCCTGGGTGAGCGAATGGCTATGCGTTTTTTCCCCAATGCTTTTTTTGTCATGGACGCTTGAGGGCATGGTTTGAGTTGCACGCGACGATACCAATGTTTTTCTGCGAGAGCCCCTACGATGTCCCTTGACAAACCCCGGAGACTTGATTGGCGATCACAAAGAGGCATGCAAACAGACTCCCTACGTCGACCCCCCGGGTGGCCAGCGTGGGCAGGTTGGACGCATCGGAGAGCTCCACCAGGTGGGTGGCGGTGATGACCGTCAACCTCTTGGGCGCAACGGCAAGCGTTCATGCGGTGACAGGGTTGGCGAGCGCCGGCACATGGGGCGAGTGGGAGAACGTGGGCGAGTGTCGGCACGTGCGGTGGGTGGGAGGGCGTTGGCGAGCATCCGCACCTGAGGTGCGTGGGAGAGCGTAGGCAGGTGCGGCGGGTCGGGGAACGTCGACGAGCGGGGGGCGTAGGCCAGCGGAGTACGAATGATGTTCGGGCAACCGGGAGCTGGCGGCAAGTGCACCGGGGTGGCGCATTTCTGGGAGCGTGCGCCTGGGACAAGGCGTGGTGGGGAAGGAAGGCGTGAAGAACCAGAACCAGGAACGTGCTAGACTAGGGGGACGCGCAACGGGAGTGGGCAGGACCGTCGCCGGCGCTGAGGCAAAGTCGATCGGCTTGAAAGAAGCACGAAACCGCCGCGGTTGGACAGTAAGCAGTCCTTGCGATCAAAATGGGCTGACAGCCGACACCGGGTGTCGTTGTGGCAGCCAATCAAATCGTGGAGAGCGCTCGTCCACACTCGACATCACTTCGAGACACCGCAATACCCCATTACAGTCACTATCCGCTTATATGGCACCCTTGCGCACTTTGTAGCCCCCGTGCCAGCAATGCATTCTCACGGCGCACCACGGCGAGGCGTTCTCGTTTCACTTCCGATCGCTGCCATTTTGACCGAGAAAGGGGTTGCTCGGGCTCATGATCGCAGGATTTAAGGACTATGTCAGTTGGTCTATCGCGGGAGGGGGCGTACAATTACAGATTTGGTATGACTGAGAGTTCCACACGCGCGTCCTCCAGCTATGGCACTTCCCCAAAATTTGATGGCAGGGCAAGGACGTGTTACAGTGCGGTTTTTTTTTCCCCCCCACCAGACAGGCCATGAGGGACGATTCCGACACCGTCAGTGAGACCGGTGAAAAAAAAAAAGACCCACACGAGTGCGATTCTTCGGGGAATTGGCACAGTCGCGCGTGAAAGGCGCATCGACAGAGCGTGTGGTGCCCCACAGGCCAAATCCGTGAATCAGATTGAGCCACCCCAGGGCCACGAGTGTCACCAGTCGGAAAAACGCTTAATCGTTCCTAATCTTCCTCCGGTCCTTTTTTCCCACCGACCCCCACGGGGGTCTGTGTGGAGGTCCTCTCAATTCGTGGTTGCCAGGAATGGACGCGATGCGGCGCCGAGCCGAAAAACGTGCAGACGTCGTCAGCGGAAAAAAAATCCCGTCCCCCCACGTGGCGAGTCCACTTCGGGATCTGGAGCAATCTGGCTGTTCCCCAGCGTGCGCCGTGCCCACTCCGGTACGTGGGGCGCTGATGCGACGCAATGACCTGCATGGGTCTCGCAGGCAGCCAGCGGGCCTCTGTCCAGGGACCCCTTCCAGGCCAGTTTCGGGGGTGTTGGTGACTCGTGACCGCCACGCGTCCCTCTCTGGCTGGCGGGCCCCCGCCCACGCCCCTAGGGCGGCCTTCTACACGCACGCCCAAGTCATCCCCCATGTCTTGGTCAGCGTCGCGCGGTCGCGCCGTCGCGCTGTCGTCGCCCCGCTGCGCCGTCTTCGCGCCGTCGCCGCCCCGCTGCGCCGTCGTCGCGCCGTCGTCGCCCCGCTGCGCCGTCGTCGCGCCGTTGTTGTCCCGGTGCGCCGTCGGCGCGCCGCGTGGCGCCATTGCGCCGTCGCGGCGCCGTTGCGCCGTCGTTCCGCCGTTGCGCCGTCGTGGCGCCGTTGCGCCGACGTGGCGCCGCTGCGCCGATGAGCCGCCGTTGCGCTGTCGTGGCGCCGTTGTGATGTTGTCGCACCGCAGCGCCGTTTTCGCACCGCTGCGATGTCGTCGCACCGCAGCGCCGTCCTCGCACCGCTGCGAAGTCGTCGCACCGTTTCGTCATCGGCATCGCTAGGGGCGTTGTGCACCGGGACCTCCGCTGCTGTTTGTGCGGCTTGCCGTGCTGCACCCCACGGCGTGCGCTTGCCCGTGGCATGCGAGCGCGCAGTGTGTGTGGTGTGAGTAAGAGACGCGGTTGGCGTCTGTTGTTGACTCTTGTGGCAGTGGCGTTGGCGTGCGTGGTCGCCTGCTTGTGGGGAGGGGGCCGGCGTGCGCGGTCGGCGCGGGTGGTGGTGTCGGCGACGGCGTGTCCTCTTGTGCCCGGCTTTGGTTTGGGGCGCTGATCGCGGAGGGGGTCTGCACTTGCGTGCACCATGACACGATGCCTTCTCTGCGGATTTGACTCCGGCTTGCAATCCGGCCATACGCAAGTGTCCTGCACGCTGCGCAGCTTCCCGTGCCGTCGGACACTGCCCGTCGGGAACGTCTTCAAACGCCACAAGACGGCATGCACGGACCTGAGCTGCCCGTGCAAATTCCGGTGCACGTCGTGCAACCAGATGGGCCACAACAACCGGACGCTGGTCATCGACGGCATTAACTACCGCAGCGGCAACGGCGACAGCATCTTGCGACGGGACAAAGCACCGCCACTCTGCGGCGCGGACTACGTGTGCACCAAGATCAGGGACGCACAAGTCGACGGTTTTCGTGCGGCGGCCGTGTCGGACTACCAGAAGAAGCTGGCGGACAAGGCGCGGCTGGCGGGCGTCGCCGACGAGCTCGTCGGCAACACGGCCGACACGGGGTTGGACGCGACCGCAGCGTTCAACCTCATGAACGCGCAAGGCATGGGGGGGGCCACGCTAACGACGGAAAACCGGGGGCATTGGGAGGAGTCGACGCGCTTGCTACAAGATCCGTCGGTGTCGGCTGTTGACGCCGCTCTTGGGGCATGTGCCGTTCCGTCGGCGGCGGTTGCAGCACAGCGACGCGCGCAGGCGGCAGGCGACGGACTGTCGGGCGCATCGGGAAACCCGCCGGAGGCGGGCGGACGGCAGGGGACGCCCGGCAGCGCCCGAGGGGGCTCCAGGTCGAGTGCCGCCAAGCTGTTCGCGGCGCACAACGCGTCGGTGTCCGACGCTGGGCTGGACGTTGCCCGCCGCCTGTCGATGACAGGGTCGGCGTCATCCCCCGTAGGCTCTCGTTCCGGATCCGCGGCCGGTGGCGAGGCGGGGCGCTCCGTGCCTTCTCAGGTTCCTGCTGTTGCGGCTACGAACAGCCCGTTTACGTGGCCCGACGGGGCGCGCGAGACCTTCGACCGCCAGATGGAGCCATTTGAGCTTCCTTCACTTAGCGTCATGGACGCGGAGCAGCTCGCTGTCGCGGCCCACGTTGGTGCTTTCAAGGACATGGCCACCCACACCCCGGATCTCAAGGCTGACTTTGTCAACGGGGCGCGAGCAAACATGCTTATCGGCGTCATGATTACCTGCGGCGTTGTCACCCCCGCACGCTTTGCTGAGCAATTGTGCTCCACTCGCACAACAAAGCCAAACACCAACATCCTCATGATGCTGGCGACATGGCTGTCTAAACTTCATCGTGACGCCGCGACAGCGGCGGGCGAGGTTCGAGGAAGGAAGCGGCGGCGGCGGCCGGCGACGGCCGCCAGTGCCGACGAGGAGGATATGCGGGGCTGCATAGTTGACAGTGGTGCCGGTAGTGGGGTAGGGAGTGGCACGGCCAGCAGCGAGGAGCGCGTGTATGACGTTGATGAACAGGTGAATGGTGCTGGCGGGACAATGTGAGACGAGCATCATGAGCGTGTGCGGGAGTGGGGGTCATGGGACACTAGTTTATTCTCTCTTATTTAGTCACACTCGGCGCCCATCCCGTGGCAATCCCGCCACACACAGGCAGCATGCATGGGTCTGCTGTAGCCTCCCTCGCTCCCAGGGGCCCGTGGACCGCTGCGCGGCCGTCAATCTGATGGAGGAAGACGGGTCGGTGCGGGCCACTGGGGTGTCGACTCGACCGCAGCATAGTGTAATGGGCGCTGCCCGAGAAGAAAGGTGCTGCCGGCGGGGTTAAAGAGTAGCAACGGAACGATGCAGCACGGGTGGCGCGCACTGTGGGAGCCCTGTTGTCTGCGTCAAACATTGGTGCCGAAGCCGGCAGTTGCGCCGACGGGAATCAGGGAGTTGTCAGGTTGTGAAGCAGAACGTGGGAGGAGGCGCGTGCAGGCGCAGGCAGGCGCGTGCAGGCACATGCAGGCGCGCGATTCTCGAGAAGACGAGGCAGTCGACTTCGTCTCGCATCACTTCTCGCAGCTGCAACGGATCCGGACCGTGCAACGGACTTTCTTCAGTAGATGTGGAACTCCTCGGTAAATGCAAGCAATGTGCATTTCCTGCCGTCCACATGATGGCGTGGTGACGTCATAACTTTTCTCTGACAGGTCCTCTTCGACAGAAAGTCCGGGCAAGTTCCAGGGACGAGGTTTTGACGAAGAGAATGCGTCATGAAAAGCGATCTGTCCATTCTTCATGAATGGGAAGCGCCCACCCACGGCCCTCATGCACATGCCCCAGAATACATTTTGTTGACGGACGTTGAAAGATTGACCACGCACGCTGTGTAAGTGAATCATGCGGGCCTCGCGTGGCCCCGTCTGGTGGTCTGTGCGATTCTCACGCGAGACGAAGTCCGAACAATGGCATTCAAGAAGTGTTTCGCAGGAGGGTGTCGAAAGTCGACGCTCTGTGTGAGGCGGTCTGCCAGCGACTTCCACATGTCGGTGATCCGTGGACATGAGGTTCCAAAGCTGCCATCACCACAAGGTGGGAACAGGCTCTTAGTTTTTTTGCAGTCAGCCACATCCACTCTCCAACTGATTGTTCTGAAACAGAAGGTCGCTTTGCCATGCAACGCAGCAACGCGTTCCCCAGGTCATTGCCGAACGACGCAGTTGCCGCTCCATCCCGTACAGCCTCTCCTCATAGATTGTTTGCGCACCGGAGGCCCATGTGTCTAGCTACACGACCCACGTCGCGCCGCTCGCTGATGCCCGCGGCTCCCCGCATGCATTCTGGCGGCCTATCTGCCATCGGTCCGTCGCATGGGTACGCCGCTGATGCGTTTTGACAATGAGAGTACTGGTACCTCTCCCCACGCCGCCTTGTGAACAACTGAGACAACGCACGCTGACATGTTCTCCCCGTCGCTTTATAAAGAAAAACACGTCAATGCACAACGGAGACCTAGGGCGCAGGACAGGTCCCCACCTCCACCGTCGCGCCAGCTACCGGCGTCGCCTCTGTAGCAGCCACGGCCGGCTTGGTGGCGATGGCGGTGGTGGCACCGGCCGTGGCAAACGCGGCGGTGGCTGCAGCCCGGCCCAAGGCTGCGGGGGGAACGTTGGGGTTGTATGATGGGGGGCAGCGTCTCGGTCGGAGGGATCTGTGGTGTGCATATCAGCCGGGCAGTGTCTTGGCGCACCGGTTGCAAAGCGTCTTGTTACCCGCGGGTCTTGGCCGCCACTTGGTGCTCGTCGCAGTGTCGCTCTGCAAATGGCCACGGAGCATTTCGCAGGGTGGGATGAGACAAGGATCAAATGAAAAAAATATAAGAGCACAAGGCGGAACTGATCAGGAGAAATAGACAGTGGTCACGGTGACACACGCGGGTTGGGGTGCGTGAGATGTCGTGCTGGCAAAAGGGTGTGTGTCAGCAGGTGCCTGCGCGAAGGCATGGGACGACGCGCTGCGATGGGGGGGCCGGGTTGAGGGTGTCCGAAGCATGCCGTGGCGCCATCCCTTGCATGCACGAAAGCATGGGACAAGCCCAACGGCCGAGCCAATGAGCGCCGCGGCGCACAGACCACGATCTTCCCGTTGGGGGATCCCATGAGATGCAAACAGCGTTAGATCGAATACACGCAATCCGCCATTTAAATTCAACAGGCGGGCTCTCACCGAGAGTTCTGCGCGTGATGTCCTCGTCATCAGAGGGGTGCCGATCTCACTGTCGGAGTAATTGAAAGCACTTCAGGGCACCTCCGCCACAACCCCCGTCCGCCTCCATCGGTCTCGAGTTGCACCCCGCCCCTCCCACGAGTCGGGTCGGGCACGCCGTCAGGGTTCCGTCTCCCAGCGGTTTCCCTTGCCACGATGCTTCCCTTTGACAACAGCTGGCAACGGCATTGTGTTCACCAACGCGGGCGGGGCTGGTGGCAGCTCTGCGGTCGTCGACTGCACCACGGCCGTGGTCGGCAGCGGCGGCGGCGGCAAGGCGGCCACCGCGATCGTGCAGCTGTTGCTCTTTTGGCATCGGCAAGGCGCGGTCGACGACGGTGTGGAGATAAGAGACCGCGGCAACGCCGCGCACGTGCATGTGGAGTGCCCCTTATTCTTGGTGCCGTGGATTGGGAGGACGCCACGGTCGGCAACGGCGGCGCGCTGCCTCGTCGAGGGGGTTTGGCGGCTGCCAGGTCCCTGTCACGACAGCGCGGTCGCTGGTGAAGGCGGCAAGGACGCCCACGTTGATGTCACCCAGGATTTTGATTGGCACCACCGACGGCAACGACGCCGCGGGGGGTGGCGAGGGCGGCGAGCCCTTCGCGGCGTACGCAGCGCGGGCCCAGTTGCGGGTGGACCTGCACGCGGACGGCGACGACTGGGCGGTCGTCAACGGCGTCAAGGCCGCCAAGTCGCACGTGGAGGCGGTCCTGTGTTTCGGCGCCGTCGTCGGCGACGACACGGCGGTCCTCAACGGCGTCAAGGCCGTCGCGGCGCACGTGGACGCAGTCCTGTTTGTCAACGCCCCGGTCGGTGACGACGTTTCGGTTGTCAACGGCGTCACGGCCGTCGCGGCGCACGTGAAGGTCTTCCTTTCCGGCCCCGCGGTCGGCGACGACGGGGCGGTCTCCAAGTGCGGCTTGGCCATCGCGGCACGCGTGGACCCCGACGTGCGTGACTCCCTACTAGAACGAGGGGGAGGGCCACGGCGGGAAGGCCGTCGCGGCGCGCGCGTAGCGGGTGGTGTTTGGTGCCGCGGTCGACGAGGACGCAGCGCTAGGCGCCGCCGTCCCCCGGGTGGGCGCCGTCAATGAGCTTCTTTACCGGACGGACCGACGTGTGCGAGACGATGCCGCGGAGGGATTCGCACGCGGGGGGCGAGTGGTGCGATGGGGACCCTTCCACAGACGAGAGCGCATCCTCTATTGAAGCGGAGTTTGAGATTGACGACGCTGTCGCTGCCCGCTCAGGAGACCGGCCGGCGTTGTGGCGTGTGGTTGCGCGGATTGCGCGGCGAACGCAACGGCGCGCTCGCCGGCAGCGGCGGTTGGAGGTAGAGACGGCTTTGCGCGTGAACCGACAAGTGGTCTGGCGGCAACAACGGGAGGTTTCTTCACGCGCATCCGGACCACCGCCAGCTGCGTTTCCCGTTGTCCACACGCGAGACGCTGACGGGGAACCTGATGCTGTCTCGGAAGGCCACCGCGCTCCGCCGCGGAAGAAGCGGTTGCTGTCTGGCGAGGGGACTGCCAGTTTCTCGGATCCCACACCTGTACGCACCCCAACACAGCCGGCTGCGCGGACTCCTGCACCGACACCACTGGCTGCGGGGGCAGTCGTCGCCTTCAAGGACAGGGCCGAGCCGCTGCCCGCCAGCACGGCGCAGCAGCACCGCCAAGGGAGCGACGAGTCGCGGATCCATCTCGCGGCCGTAGCTTTGCCTCCAGCAGTTGACAGCGATGTTGTCCACGCGGGACGGCGGCGGCAGGACACGGCGTCCGCCAAGGCACCACCTACCTCAGTTGTGTCTCTACGGCTGTCGTCGCCGCCTCCCCCGATGGGAATGTATTGCTCGGTCTACCACTCGTGGAGGCGCATGCATGCTCCCTCGCCGACCCGAGCTGTGCCCCACTCAGGGTGCTCTAAGGACTCCATGGCGACACGGACGACATTGCTGCAGAAGGAGAAACCGAGTGCGGTCGATTCGGACGACAGTGACGCCTCCGGGACGTCCGAGAAGTCACGCGACGCCGCGTTCTTCTCACTCCCCGCCCGCTCGTCTCGGGCGCGCGCGCGCCTGGCGGCGGCGGCCGTCGTCGCGGAGGTGGGTTCAGGCGCACGGGCTCGCCACATTCTTCGTCGCGTGCTCCATTTGTCGCGGCCGTCACTGCGTGCCATGCTGCAGGTGGTGCAGCGTCGAGCGTCTCTGGCACGTGCAGCCATGACGCAGCGCGAAGCGTCGGGGAAGCGCGAGGCGGAGATGGCACAATACCTCGGCGGCGGGCGGCTTGCAGCGGTATTTGCCTCGGGGGCCTTGCCGGAAGAGAAGTTGCGGTCGTGGCAGCATGGCCTTCCTGATGTGCGGAGCGACATCCCCTCGCACCTGCAGGGGTTATCGACCGCGTCTTGGGGGGACTCGACGAAGGCAGCCTCGATGGCCTGTTCGGACGCCGCCGCCGCGGGGCTCTCCACCCGTGAATGCGCGTGGGTCTCTCAAGAAGCCGCTAGCGTGGCGAGGGAACTAGCTCCTACTCTCGCATTCAACCGCGACGTGGCGGCCGTCCGCAACATGCTGGCGGTGGCAAGCCTGCCAGACGGCGGTCCACGAGCCGCAGCACTGCCTGTACTCGGGACTGCTCTCTCCCCCAATGCCATGCGCGCGGCGCTGCCGACAATGTCTTCCCAGGGCAACCATCATTTGATTGTGCTGCTTGCAGTGGATGTTTCAGTTTTTGCACGGGACACGTTTGACAAGATGCTGTGCCGCGTTTGTCTGGTCTACTCGTGCAGCCGCCATGGCTTGGTGTTGGAGGAGGGGGCGGGTTCGTCGCGGTGGCCTCCTCCTGTCGCGTTGCCACCCGATCCGCGACGCATCTGCTCGCGCCCGAATAGTGGTGGTGCATGCCGCGAATGCCTGGTCGAAGGCGATGCCTCTGGGGTGTCGTCGGCTGGTGCGAAGGCGTCGGCAGCCGGGACGGGGGGGTCGGCGGTTGGTGCACGGGGGTCGGTGGTTTGTGCGGGGGGGTCGGCGGCCGGTGTGCGGCCCGCGGCCGCTGATGACGGGGGGTCGGCCGCCAGTTTTCCGGGGTCCGTGCTTGGTGCGAACGGGTTGGCGGCCGCTATGCCGCGCTCGGCGGCCGCTGTACGGGGGGAAGCAGCCTGTGCAGAGCGCAGTTGGAGCTCTGTTGACGTCGCGCTGCTTCGCGCCGCGGGTCGCGTTGTCGGGAAGCACGACACGTGCCGGTTGGCGAAGTTTGTTCCTGCAAAGACCTGCCGGCAGGTCGCCGTCTTCCTGGACAGAGTCGGCGGCTGGCCGCCCCTTGTCGAGGCGGAAGAAGCCGTCCATGCGCCACCGGTGGCCGACAACGATGAAGGGCCCGTGCTGCCGCCGCCCCCGGTTGTGACGGCGTCGACCCCGCGCAGCAGCCAAGACGACGCGGTGGTGCTGGCGTCCCCGTTTTCTCCCTGCCGTCACTTGGGGCCGTGCGATTCCCGCCGCTGTCGCTGTATGCGAGCAGGCGTCTCGTGTGAGAAGTACTGCGGCTGTTCCAATACACGATGGGCGTCGGTGGGTCCTTCCTTTGTGCGTGCGCCGGGCGGGCGACTGCCTATCTATGCCGCAGGCGCTTTTCCCGTCGCCGTGACGAGCATGTGCCCGAACCGAGTGTGGTGCACCTGCGAGCTCCCGTCCCGATGTGCGACAAACGCGTGTCCCTGTTTCAAAGTTGACCGTGAATGCGACCCGGACGCGTGCACGTCGTGTGGCGCTCACTATCACCCTTCCGCTGGCGTGGACAACGCCGGGGCGGCGCGGCGCCTCGACGCATCCGTGGCCGGCGACGTGGGTAGGGAGCAGCTTTGGCGTCCAGCCCAGCGCCCGAGCCCCGCTGCAGGCGGTCTTCTTGCGAGGCGGCATGATGTTGACGTGGTCGGTACGCGTCGCTGTCGGAATGTCCAGGTGCAACGCGGTCTTCGAGTTCGCCTCGTGCTGGGCCGGTCGGCTGCCCACGGGCTTGGTATGTTTGTTTCTCAAGCGGCCTCTTGCGGCGATTTCGTAGGCGAGTACGTCGGGGAGCTTGTGACTACCGCCACAGGTCACCGTCGCGGCGTCGTCTACGACGCGCAACACCTGAGCTACCTGTACGCGGTATCGGAAGCCGTCATTATAGACGCGACGCACATTGGGAGCCGCACTAAGTTCATCAATCACTCCTCCCTGGCACCCAACGTGGAGCCACGACTGTTGAGCATTGGCGGGGACATCCGTGTGGCCTTTTTTGCAGCCCGTCCCCTGGCGGTCGGGGAAGAGCTCTTCTTCAACTACGGCTACGAGCTTCCTCCATGGAAGCCGTGAGGCGCACTGGGCCGTGACTGGGCCGTGCCCGTTGGGACGCTGCTTCGGAGTCAACGGCGGCCGGGGGGTTGCGCAGCGCACGGTGCCGAGGGTTTCGCAATGTTGGAGCGCGGCGAGTGGCGGTGGCGCCGCCGACGGACGCGACAGGCGTTTTGCTGCGTCCGGAATGGATGGCCATGTTGGGTTATAATATAACAGCTAGACTATCAATCCTCCAGGTTGCTCTACGAGGCGGGTCTCCGCTCACTCTCATTCGAGCGCAGCTCGTTCGCCGCCCCGTCCTCGGCTGGAAGAAATCGGGTGTATTCGTCCACCAACACACCCACAGAGTCGGCCGCAGCCTGGACGTCGATAAGGCCGTGCTCATAGAGCACCCGCACATGCTGCACAGCTTGCGGCAGGAGCCCGGCGCGCGCAATGGCCCCGCAGCGAGCGGCGACAAAGTCTTGAAGCAAGTCGACCGTCCCGCCGTCGGACCACAGTGGCCCTGCCTCAACGAATGAAGACCACAGCGCCATGAAGAACGCATCAGGTGGCGCAATCTCTATCGTGTTGAGGCGCTGAGCGTCCATGCATGCCTTCCATGCGTAGTCGACGTCATCCTCGGAGTCATCTGACAACTCCTTCTCGACCGCGGGATCAGGAAGGACGATGCCCTTCAGACTGCGTGTGTGAAAGAGTGTCCTCGTCCTGAGACCGTCAAGAGACTGACGCGGCCAGTTCGTGGCCGACACGAGACGCCGGGAAGCATCTCGAGCCAGAGGGTGCCGTGCCACTACAACGTTCTTGGAGGGTAGCTCCTCCCCAGAGCGCCCAGGCGTCGACGGTTGAGAAGCCTTAGACTCCTTCGGGACGGCAGCGGGCACAGGGGGCACGGGGTCGTCGACGAAGACCAGACGGTCCCCGATGGCAACGAGTCGGCGAGGGGTGAAGGCAGTGCGAGTTGTCGGCCTGCAAGATGGAAAGAAAATCATGCATGCTCAACGGAGGAGAAGGGGACAACAGCGATGAGGTGGGCGCCCGTCTGGGGTCAGTTTCTTCAAGGGCACGGGATTAGAAATGCTGCTAGCCTCCACGAACACCATGGAAAAAGCACGAGACAGCACCTGCAGTGCAAAGAGCTCTCTGCTTTCCTTATGGTCGTACCTCGCAGCCGTGCGCACAGGAGGGTGCGCCCCCGCGGCCGGCGGCGAACATGCCGACGCAGAGTCGCTGTCGATGACGATGACTTCTTCGGACGACGAGCTGCTGGGACGGCTCCGACTGAGTCGCTTGGTTGAATGTGGCTCCATTGCAGCAAGGGACAACGGGGCAAGGAGTTGAACTGCCAGTAGGAAGGCCGTGTGGACGGTGCACGCGCCCAAGACAGCGAGAAAGCCGCGAAAGGCAGGAGCTGCCACGCAATGGCAGGTCAGCCGTACTTGAACTCTGGTCCTCCTCCAGAACGCCGCACAGTCTCTTTGGACGAGCCAATGAAGGTGTTAAATGCAATTATGGTCTTTGGGTCACGCTTGGGAACAGCTTTTTCTTTACAGTGCTCCATTCTGCGGACGAAAGGCGACATCAGATGGCCAATGTCGATCGCAACGAGCTGCGAAACCGGGCGGATCTCAGTTTTTGACGCGCACACTGGGTCATCGCTGATAACAATTCAATTGATTCCATCCAACCCCGTGTGGCGGGTCGTCCTGTCGTCAATGCGCCATCCTCCTCCTGTTGCTCTCCGCCATCGAAACACCATCGTTCCGACGACATCGGCAGACCATCGCTCCGACGTGCCGCTTATTCGTGCCCCTGAGGCGTCGCGCCCGCAACCCCCTCTCGACGTGTTGTTGCTCCCCGGACCGCCGTTCTTCGACGCAACGATCGCCCGCCGTGACGCTGGCGCGACACTGTGCGGGGTACGTTGTTGTCTCGTCTGGTGACGTAGAGATTCATGATGGTTTGTGCTTGATCCTGATTGCTCGTCAGCGGAACTGGCTCGTCAGCTTCATTTTCCCAGTTGCGTGTCTTTTGCGTGACCTCTTGTTATAGGGCTCATGTGACGAGTCTCTGACGGAATCATCGTTTCCCGGTTGGGAGCGTGTTTCATCTCCCAAAGCCGTGCCTCAACGTCCATTGCTGCGTTGTGTGCATCCTGTGTCATGAGACCGGACATCGGCGCTGTACGCATATTCCGCGACTGGGCCGATGGTGTCTGAACCGCAACGGACGGATTGTTGCGACCTCCAAGAAGCGGCCGGTTGAACAAGGTGACTTCGTGTGCCACCTGATGCGACTGGAGCACCTCCATTGACTTTTCTCTTTTGCTGAGTAGTAAACGATCCCTTTGTCTGTCAAGTCGATACAAACGCCGACTCGGTGGGGAAGCTGACCTTCAGGCTGGCCCGTTGTCCGCCTCGGATATGCGCCCACATAGCGGGCTCCTGTGGACTTCAGAGCGACGCACAAGCGGGGTAGAAGCCACAGAGGGATCACGGCTGTCGGGAGAATTGGCGACCCGACCTGGTTGTGAACCCTTCACTACGGGCGGCAGCGGCCGCCGCGACCTTAGGCAGCGGCTCCTCCACACCCTGTTCTTGACGACGCATCCCCGTCGCTTGTGGAGTGGACTCAGCGCTCGCCGACCACAGGCTCGTCCGAGCAGACCCGCAACGCACCCGTCTTCCCTCCCCTCCATTCCCCTCCAGCAGACCAGCGGTCGCTCTGGCTCACCACCCATTCTCCTGCTGTTGCTGCCGACATATTCCTGACGGCGTTGGCCTGAAAGATAAACGTTTTTACTACCTGCATGGATCATCAAGTCGCGGAAGGTGCAAAGAGCCATGGCGAGGTGCTGCTTGTGGGTCACGGAAGCCCTGTTAACGCGTCAGGCTGTGGTAAATACGGACGTCATGAGTGGACTCGGCCCAAAGGTGTGGTGTGAAACAGAGGGTGATGGTACATAGTCGAAAATGCTAAGGAGGTACCGCCTGGTTGGGCGGCTCACGACATAGCACCAGCCGGCGGCGTTCATCAACCCTTGACTGCCAACCTCGCGTCGACGCCGCCGTTGGCACGAAGCCGTTCCAGGCGCCGATCCGCGAGCGCCGACCTTGTTGGCGCCGACCGCAGGTCACCACGCTTGTCGCCCGAGGGGGCACCGATAGTGGTCGACCGAGTCGCCGTAGCGGCAGCGAACGAGCGTCTTTCGACAGGGAACTGACAAAGCGGGCGCCGTTTAGATCGCCGACAGTCCAAATGCGGCCTGCAAGAGCTCCGGGCCGACCTGCCACAAACAGCGACAGCGCGAGTGCACTGCACCATGGCAAGATCATCAACGGGGGGGCTTTACAGAGTCACGGTACCAACAGAAGCTTCTTCAGCAGCGAGGTGCAACAAGATGCGGTTCACAACGGTGAGCTAATCGACGAGGGGGTCATGAGCCGGGGGGTCAAGAACGGGGCGGTATGCAGCCGGGATGTCAGAAACGGGGAGTTCATCAACACGTGCGTCATCAACGGGTGGGTCGGCAACGTGAAAATCAGCAACGATGAGCTAGCACCGGTGACGCCATCAGCGGTGTCGTGAGCAACGGCGGGGTCAGCAACGACGGAGGCCGCAACGATGCATGGCAATCGAAAGGATCGCCAACATGGTCACGGTCAGCGACAGCAGGACCATCGGTGGCCATGTGATCGGCGGTGCGGTCGACGGCCGCGACGTCGACGGCGGTGACGCCGACGACGGTGGTGACGACGCAGGGGGAATCAGCCAGGGTCCAGGGCGAGCGCCTGGAAATTGTGCCTGCCTTCCAAATGCAAGCTGTCCTTCAATTCGAACAAAGGCGTTCAGAAGATGCATGGCGATCGACCTCTGCGATTGTCGCCCTCGACACAGCATCTCGGAGGACGTTGTTGCAGGCGCTCATGTGCTGGTTGTCCGTACCCAACGGTCAAGTACCACGTTTCGGAAGTGCGCTCACCATTTCCTGGCGCTGCTGGGCGCAAGATGCGCCTGCCTTGTGACAATCGCCATTATCTTCAGCGCACTTCGCGCTGGGTGTCGCTGTTTCCCGGTGTTCTTCCCGGTGCCGCTTTGTTCATAGTCAACATCCTGTCCGACGTCTTGGGGCTGTACGGGCGGGAGCCGCCGCCGCCACCGCCGCCGCCCCCAGCGTGAGCGCCGCCGCGGTTGCATCGACGTTGCGCCATTGCCGCCCTCCGCGAGTCGTCACTCCCCCACCTTCGGCCCTGGCTGACGCCCACGCCGTCCCTTCCGCATGGCCGTTTCTCAGGGAGGCGGCGGGGCGACTCTTGCTAAAATGGCATCCCTACCGAGGGGAGCCACCGCCATGGCTGGCGGGCGGCAACGGGCCTGTGGGGAACGACAGCGGCCCCAAACCGGCAAAGGGGTGACTGTCGCTGCCGCCGCGGCGTCAGTTGACAACGAATGACGACAGCAGCAGGCCCCCGGCCCCCAGTGACCCAGATGCTTCACGTAGCCGTCTCTCGGGCGGCGTCTCATAGGCCGCGGCAGGACCACTGAGCGGCCGCGTGTGCGGTTGCGGCCGCCCAAAGTCGCGTCGGGCAGAGGTCAGGGGGTTTGCGCGCGTGTGGGGCGGGATTGCGCGACTTGTTGGGGGGGGTGTACTCGAATGGGGTGTCAAGCAGCGCTATGTGTGCGGGGAGGCTGTTTGTCTCTTCTTTTCATGCGATTGGGTGTGTACTGCAGCACCGGACCATGCGCCTAGGACGGCAGGCCGACTTTGGGCGCCACGCCACAGTAACCCCTCTTCGGGACCCGCGCGCCACCGGCAGTTGCAGCGCATCAGCGAAAATGGCTGCCGAGACTGGCAGTGGCGATGCGCGCGTGAAGACCTGCTCATGCGTGCCTGGGGGGGATGCAGCAGCGGGCGGCACGCTGCGGGCGCAGAGTGGCACGCTCACGGGCACTTCGTTGGGAAGACCGCAATCCTGCAAATGACAAGGCCGCTGCAGGACGCTTCAGATCTGCCGGCGCGGGGGGCACACGACACGCTTCTTGGACTGCTGAGAATTGACAGCAATGATGCTGCGGGCAGCGAGAGCTGCGATCTGTGGGGGCAGTCGTTCCAGAGAGGAGACCTGAACCTTGACCAATGACCGCCCCGTCAGCTGATCACTGCGGTCAATGGAAAATCTCCGGTTGCGATAACGCGCAACCACACGGCCCTGCAGGGCCTGAGACAGGCTTGTTTCATCATTGGGCGCTGACTCCTTGCGCACTGATCCAATGCGCCCCGGCGTCTGATGCGTTTTTTCCGCAGGCCTTCGACTGCCGTCCGAGCTGCTCGCGCCGGTACGCGCTAGCAACGTCACGCTGCTCGCACCCGCTCGCTGCTCGCACCCGCTCGCTGCTCGCACCCGCTGGCTGCTCGCACCCGCTGGCTGCTCGCACCCGCTCGTTGCTCGCACCCGCTCGCTGCTCTCCCCCCCCCCCCCCCCCCCCCCCCCCCCCGCTCCCCCCCCCCCCCCCCCCCCCCCCCCCCCCCCCCCCCCCCCCCCCCCCCC
>ENA-ORXM01003253-ORXM01003253.1-marine-metagenome-genome-assembly--contig:-NODE-3253-length-16583-cov-9.091845_pt1 | contig 16583 bp, 16 predicted proteins | sample MGYA00237867_ERZ511480 | MGnify/ENA primary metagenome ERZ511480 (study PRJEB26309, sample SAMN06266103) | marine metagenome | isolation source: Algal blade | place: United Kingdom:Sidmouth, United...
CTTTCGCGGTGTGCTCGTTTTCCTGGTCATGCCAACAGCGTGAGGACAGATGATCCAACTTTCAATCGGCTTAGTAAGAGTGCACCTCCATGCTTGTACTCGATGAAGAACGAACAGAGTCTGCGACAACAATGCCAACGTCTCCTGCCCACGCTCGACGAGCACGGACGGCGCGAGTGGGCCGCCTCCGAAGCGATGGCACTCGGGCGCGGAGGCATCGTCCTCGTGCACCGAGCCAGCGGACTCTCGCGCACCACTATCACGCGTGGCATCCGCGAGATTCAAGAGCGCGAGGCGTCGAGCGACGCCGACCCCCTCACGCCACGCACCTCGGACACGCCCCGGCGGGTGCGCCGCCCCGGCGGCGGAAGGCCAAGGAAGACCGACGAGGATCCCGAGCTTCTCGGGGCGCTCGAGTCGCTCGTGGAGCCCACCACGCGAGGTGACCCGGAGTCGCCGCTGCGCTGGAGCCTCAAAAGTCTTCGAGTGCTCGCCGCGGAGCTCGGACGGCTCGGCCACCAGGTCAGCCACCGCACCGTCGGGAAGCTGCTCAAGAGCCTCGGCTACTCCTTGCAGGGCAACCGCAAGACGATCGAGGGGAGCGAGCATCCCGATCGCGACGAGCAGTTCCGCTACATCGCGCGCCAGACGGGGCGGCGGCTGAAGAGCCGCCTGGTCCCGGTGCTCTCGGTGGACACGAAGAAGAAGGAGCTGGTGGGGGCGTACAAGAACGGCGGACGCGAGTATCGAAAGAGCGCTGAGCCGGAGCCGGTGAAGGTGCATGACTTCCTCGGCCCGCTCGGGCGGGTGAGTCCCTGCGGGGTGTACGACATCGGCGACGACAGCGCCTGGGTGAGCGTCGGCGTCAGCGCCGACACGGCCGAATTCGCCGTCGAGAGTGTCCGGCGTTGGTGGTACGAACTCGGGCACGAGCGTTACGAGGAGGCCGGGGAGATTCTCGTCACCGCCGACGGCGGGGGCAGCAACGGGCACCGGAGCCGACTGTGGAAGCTCGAGCTGCAGGGTCTTGCCGACGAGCTCGGGCGCTCGATCACGGTCTGCCACTTCCCCACCGGCACGAGCAAGTGGAACAAGATCGAGCATCGTCTGTTCAGCGTGATCACCAGGAACTGGCGTGCCAAGGCCCTTCACGACTACGCCACGGTGGTCAACCTGATCGGGGCGACGAAGACCGAGGCGGGGCTGGAGGTGTATTGCGCGCTCGACGAGAACCACTACGAGAAGGGGCGCAAGGTCAGTGACGAGGAGATGGACTCGATCAATATCCACCGCCACCGCTTTCACGGCGACTGGAACTACACCATAAAGCCAAGGGTGGTCATAGACGCATAGGTAGCGACTGTTTCGTTACAATGCCTTACCGGTTCCGCCAGTCATCCGCCCGAGTATCGGGGCGCGGTGCTGACCGTACCACTGCCGGTCCGTGCGGGCGCGAAGGACGAGCGCGTGTCGTCAGGCGCGGCCTGTCTCGGCGAGCCGTCCGAGAACGTCCACGCCCTGCTGCTTGAGGAAGTGCAGGAGATCGATGTAGACCCAGTTCTCGGCGAGCTTGTCTCCCTGCCGCCGATACAGGTCGACAACGCGCATGTCGGCTCGCTTGTTCGACGACGGTAGACCCATGAACCCCCCTGACGGGCGCATGGAGAGGTTGGGCCAGCCGAACCACCCGGCGAAGCTCCCCTCGGCGAAGCGCGCGACGTGTCCGTTGAAGACGATGTCGGCCAGGCCCCGGTTGAACGGATCGGCGTGCTGCTCGCGATAGCGCTCGAGCGTGTAGGTCGCGCCGATACCGGCAGGCCCCCACCAGAGCATGTCGTCGTGCCAGGTACCACCGAGCTCGTCGCTCGACGAGTCCATGTCCGAGCCGGTCAACTCCTCCATCATGCGCGTGACCAGCGCGAGCGTCTTCGCCGTCTCCTCGGCTCCCTGCACGTCGATCAGCAGACCGTTCTGCGGCCGAGGGCCGGGGTTGATGATCGCCGCGCCTGTCTGCGGCGGCAGGGGGTAGGCGCCAGCCTGGCGCATCACCGCGACGATGTCGATGAAGAGGCCGGTCTCGGAGACGCGCGCATCGTCGCCCTCCCCCGTCACGCGGTTGAACTCGGCGTAGGGCAGGAACGCGATGCGGCGCGTCGCGGGGATGCCGAGCCAGTCCGCGTCGAACAGGCCCATGAGGTTGCCTGCGCTACAGACCCAGTGACCGCCGTCGATTGCGCTCTCCCCGGCGAAGAACAGGTGAGGGCGTCGCTGAAGGTGTGCGAACGACGTGTGGAGCGGCCGCCACAGCACCTCGGCAACGTCACCCGCCCCAGCCCGCTCGTCGAACGGGTGGACGCCGCGAAAGCGGTAGTCGGGCGTGACGAACCGCTCGAGCGTGCTCGCCATGTCGGTCGATGATGCGGTATCGAGCGCCGTGTGGAAGTCGAGCACCAGCCGCTTGCAGTTCTGCAGGTCCATGTCGGTCATCGTCGGTTCGTCGTAGCGGCGTCACTCGTCGTGCCGGGCGCGCGCGATCTGCATCATCACGTCGAACTCGTTGAACAGCATCCATTCCCGGGCCACGCGCTCGTCCCGGAGCTCCAGCTGAGTGATGCCCCAGATCTGCACCGGCGCCCCGCTCGGCTCGCCGAAGTCGCCCGCGCCGCCGTGCGTCGCCTCCATGCTCCAGCGTACGGCGACGAGGTGCCCGCTCTCCCCGGACGCCATCCAGTAGACCTCGTCGACGGCGAGGCGGCGCTCGACGAACGTGCTCCGCAACGTGCCGACGAACCCGGCGTACTCCACGATGCCGGTGCCACCGCGACCGCCCGGTCCCTCGAACGCGACGTCCGCCGCGTAGCATTCGGCGACCGCATCATCCGGACTGCCTCTGTCCCCTCCGACACCGATTTCTGCTGCGCCAGCGTCCCCGCTCCAGATCAGGTCGAACAGCGTCCGAACGAACGCATCGGGATCGAACCCGTCGACCGGCTCGGCCAGCGACAGGGGCCGAGCCGGGCGGACCGACGCGCGTAGCTCCTCCCATACCGCCGAGCTCCGCGGCCAGCCGGGCGGCGGCGCGGCCGCCAACGTGCGTGCCATGTCCACCGGGTCGTGACCGAGCTGGGTCAGCATCGCCGCCGTGTTGTAAGTGACGTGCTCGAGGAAGATGTCGTTGTCGCGGGCCACGCAGTTGGCCATGCAGACGAATTCGATGCGTCGCCCGGTGGCCGGTCCGTAGCGGCTCGGCCCGTCGTTGGTGCCGCGGATACGCACGCGATGCGAGGTGTGGAAGCCGATCTCGTCGTCGCCCGCCCAGATCACCTCCTCGGCGACGAGCTCGATGTCGGAGAAGGCGCTCGTCGTGTGATGCGTGTCGGCGATGATCTTCGCCGAACCGATCTGCAGCCCGTAGTCGTCGAACACGCGCGAGTCCGGGGCATAGCAGTCGCCGATGTACTCGACGTCGTCCGCCTCCCAGATGCGGTGAGTGATGCGCACGATGTAGTCGACGATGTTCCGGTAGTCGTCCTCGAAGCCGCGAAGGGATTGTGAGGGCCCGAAGTCGTCGGGAATGCGGGTCTCGCCGGGAGCGCCCCGGCGGGTGTATCGCGCGAGCGAGATCGCGTCGTCGCTCGGCATGTGCGCGCGTTCCAGCGCACGTGCCGTACGCCCTTCCCGTCCGCCGGTCACTCGCGTCATGTCGTCCTCCCCGCCGTTCGCCAGCCTTGCGCGAGCGGCGATCATGACGGAAGATCGGAGCGACGCGCAAGCGCGTCGCAAACCCACGGAACTCGCCTCACGAGGTAGCGCCACATGCATCGTAGATCCACGCCGAGCCCATTCACACGCGTGTCCGGGACCGCTCTCGCGAACCGGCCGAGCTCCCTCGCCGTGACTGTGCTGACCCTGTCCGCGTTCGTCGTTCCGCACGCCGCACTCGCCGACTGCCCCGATGTCGCGGGCTCCGTGCGGCTCTTGTCGAACGAGCTGCCGGCGATGCAGGCGATCGCGGCACGCGCGTCGCGCTGCGCAACCGACCAGCTCGAGTTCACGGCCGATCAGACCGCGGAGCACAAGCACATCCAGGTGGCCGCCCTGACGAGCGATCCAGCCGCGTACACCACCGCCATCGTCGCCAACAGCTCGAGCGTGCCACTGCTGAACGCCGACCTGCTCCGCCCCCTCGACGACCTGGTGGAGCGCTACGGCGAGAACCTGACCGAGAGTCAGCTGATCACGATCGACGGCAAGGTCATGGCCGTCGCGTTCATGGCCAACGCCCAGCACCTCTTCTATCGCGAGGACGTCCTGAAAGAGGCGGGCGTCCCCGTGCCGACGACCTACGAGGAGGTGCTCGCCGCCCTCGAATCGATCCGCGAGCAGGGGCTGATGGACACGCCGTTCACCAGCACCTTCGCCGCCGGATGGGACCTCGGCGAGGAGTTCGTCAATCTCTACCTCGGGCACGGCGGCGAGTTCTTCGAGTCCGGTTCGGCGCGCCCGAGCATCGCCAACGAGAAGGGGGTTGCCACGCTCGAACTGCTGAAGGCCCTCTCGGGCTACATGAACCCTGACTTCCTGACCTTCGACACCAACGCCGCCCAGGCCGAGTGGGAGGAAGGGCGCGCGGCAATGATGACGCTGTGGGGCTCGCGGGCAGGCGCCACGCTCGACGACGAGAATTCGACCCCCGAGGTCGTCGACAACACCGTGCTCGTCGCCGCTCCGACCGTCGCGGGCAACGACATACCGGCCACCACGCTCTGGTGGGACGGCATCGTCATCGCGAAGAACGTCGACGACGCCGACGCCGAGGCCTCGTTCCGCGTGATGATGGAGGGCATCGCCCCCGCCCTCGCACAGGAGGAACCCGACGCTGCCGTCTGGCTGATCGACGGGTTCGAGCCGGGGCCGATGGCCGCGGGCGTCTCCGCCTCGGCCGCAGGTGGCGCGAAGCCCTACCCGATGCTGCCGTACATGGGCATCCTGCATACCGCCATCAGCACCGAACTCGTCGATTTCATGCAGGGCAAGGAGAGTGCCGAGAAGGCGCTGGAAGATGCCGAGACCGCCTACCTGACCGCCGCACGGGAGAGCGGTTTCGTGGAATAGTCCGAGCGGACCATGGAGTCTTCTTCAGCACCTGCAGCGCTCGCGCTGTCACGCGTGACGCGCAGCTTCGGCCCCGTTCAGATCCTGTTCGACATCGATCTGGAGCTGGTCGCCGGCGAGGTGCACGCGCTGATCGGCGAGAACGGCGCCGGCAAGTCGACGATGATGAAGATCCTGTCGGGCTACCTTGCGGCGAGCTCCGGCACGATCTTGCTCGACGGCCGAACGGTGACCTTCGCCGACAGCGAGGCGGCCGAGAACGCCGGGGTGGTGATGATCCATCAGGAGTTCAACCTCGCCGGCCAGCTGAGCGTCGAGGAGAACATTTTCCTGGGACGGGAGCTCCGACGCGGCCCGTTCCTCGACAAGCCGGCGATGCGCGAGCAGGCCCGCGCGCTGCTCGATCAGCTCGAGTGCCACGTCGACGTGCGCACCCGGCTCGACGCGATCTCCGTGCCGGACAAGCAGATGGTCGAGATCGCCAAGGCGCTGTCGCGACAGGCGCGCGTCCTGATCATGGACGAACCGACCGCGGTGCTGACCTCGCGCGAGGCGGCGGTCCTCTTCCGTCAGGTCGAGCGTCTGAAGGCCTCGGGCGTGGCGCTGCTGTTCACCTCGCACAAGCTCGACGAGGTCAAGGGGATTTCCGATAGGGTCACCGTCATGCGAGACGGTCACGTCGTCGCCGCGGCGCCTACCCATTCGATGACCGAGGACGGGATGGCCGAGGCCATGGTCGGGCGCGAGCTGAGCGGGCTGTTTCCGGCCAAGGGCCGTGCGGACCGGGACGCGAACGAGCCGCCGGCGCTGTCGGTGCGCGCGCTCCAGGTGCCGGGCTTCGCCCGCGACATCGCCTTCGAGCTGCACCGTGGCGAGGTGCTCGGCATCGCGGGCCTGATCGGCTCGGGCAGGACCGAGGCAATGGAGGGTCTGGTCGGGCTGCGCCCGGCCACGGCCGAGGTCCTCGTCGACGGCAACCCGGTGACGCTGAGTTCGCTGTCCCGCTCGCGCGACGCCGGCATCGCGTACCTGACCGAGGACCGGAAGGAACGCGGGCTCCTCCTGAACCAGGGCATGCGCGAGAACCTGACGCTGCTCGCGTTGAAGCGCTTCGACAGCGGCTTGCTGATCGACCGGAAGGCGGAGGCGGCGAGCCTCGAGAAGGCCGTGAAGGAGTTCGACATCCGCGCCCCCCACCCCGACGTGCTGGTCGGCAATCTCTCGGGCGGGAACCAGCAGAAGCTGCTGATCGCCAAGACCCTGCTCGCGGAGCCCGATGTGGTGATCATCGACGAGCCCACCCGCGGGATCGACATCGGCACCAAGCAGCAGATCTACGAGTTCATCCGCGCCCTCACGCGCGCCGGCAAGGCGATCATCGTCGTCTCCTCCGAGATGTCCGAGGTCATCGGTCTGGCCGATCGGGTGCTGGTCATGCGTGGCGGTCGGATCGCGGGCGTGCTCGAGGGCGAGGAGATCGCCGAGCGCCCGATCGTGCGCCTGGCCATGGGACTCTCCGACGAACACAATACCGACGCATTCGAGGAGGCATCGTGAGCCGAACGGCCGCAGGTACCACGACGAGCGCCCGCTGGGTGCCGAACTTCCACGTGCTCGGACCGCTGCTCGCGCTGGTCGCGCTGATCGCGCTCGGGGCGTCGCTGAACTCGAACTTCCTGAGCTACGGCAACGTCACCAACGTGCTGGCCCGCTCGGCGTTCATCGGCATCATCGCCGTCGGCATGACCTTCGTGATCACCTCCGGAGGACTCGACCTGTCGGTCGGCTCGATGGCCGCGTTCGTGGCCGGGCTCATGATCCTGGTGATGAACGCGCTCGTGCCGAGCATGGGCGTGAGCGTGTGGGTCATCCTGATCGGCGTGGCCACGGCACTGGTCGCGGGGCTCGCGGCAGGGCTCCTCAACGGCTTCCTGATCACCCGGCTCGGCATCGAGGCGTTCATCGTGACGCTAGGCAGCATGGGCATCTACCGCTCTCTGGTCACCTGGATCGCGGACGGGGGCACGCTGTCGCTCGACTTCGGGCTCCGTCAGCTGTACCGACCGGTCTATTACGACGGCCTGTTCGGGGTGGCGTGGCCGATCATCGTGTTTGCCCTGGTCGCCATCGCGGGCGAGATCGTCATGCGCTTCACCGCGTTCGGGCGTCACTGCGCAGCGATCGGTTCCAACGAGCAGGTCGCCCGCTACTCCGCCGTGCACGTCGGGCGCGTGCGCATCGCCACCTACATCCTGCTCGGGATGCTGGTGGGCGTCGCGACGATCATGTACGTCCCGCGTCTCGGCTCCGCGTCGAGCTCCACCGGGGTGCTCTGGGAGCTCGAGGCGATCGCCGCGGTGATCATCGGCGGCACCGTGCTCAAGGGCGGCTCGGGGCGCGTCTGGGGGACAGTGGTCGGCGTGCTGATATTGAGCCTGATCGGCAACATACTGAACCTGGCAAGCCTGGTGAGCCCGTACCTGAACGGCGCGATCCAGGGCGTCATCATCATCCTCGCTGTGGTGCTGCAGCGGGACAGGCAGGCGGACTGAGCGTCCGTCGACGACACACCCGCGCCCACCAACGGAGAGATCCATGAAACGCAGACAGTTCCTCATCACCACCGCCGCCACGACCGTGCTGGCCACCACCCTCGCGATGTCCGGCACGCTTGCCGCCCAGGACGAGAAGTTCGTCATCGGCGTCTCGATCCCGTCGGCCACCCATGGCTTCATGGGCGGGCTCAACTTCCACGCCCAGGACACCATCGAGCGGCTCGAGGCGACCTACCCCCAACTCGAGTTCGTGCTGGCCACCGCGGGCGAGGCTTCCAAGCAGGTCAACGACATCGAGGACATGGTCGCCACGCGCGATCTCGACGCGCTGGTGGTGCTTCCGTTCGAGAGCGAGCCGCTCACCGGTCCGGTGAAGTACGTCGCCGACCAGGGCATCTGGGTCACCGTGGTCGATCGCGGGCTCTCGCAGCCGGGCATCGAGCAGCTCTACGTCGCCGGCGACAACACGGGCTTCGGGCAGGTGTCGGGCAAGTTCTTCGTCGACACTCTCGAATCAGGCGACAAGATCGTCGTGCTGCGCGGCATCCCGACCACGCTCGACAACGAGCGCGTCGAGGCCTTCGAAGCGGCGATCGACGGCTCCGGCATCGAAGTGCTGGACATGCAGCACGGCAACTGGAACCGCGACGACGCGTTCGTGGTGATGCAGGACTTCCTGTCCAAGTATCCCGAGATCGACGCGGTGTGGGCCGCCGACGACGACATGGCGATCGGCGTGCTCGAGGCGATCGCTCAGGCTGACCGCGAGGACGAGATGTGGGTGCTCGGCGGTGCCGGCATGAAGGAGATGATCAAGCGCGTGCAGGACGGCGACAAGCAGGTGCCGGCCGACGTGACCTACCCGCCGGCGCAGATCTCCTCGGCGATCGAGCTTACCGCGCTGAACTTCGTCTCCTCCACGCCGGTGTCCGGACGGTTCATCATCGGCTCGACGCTGGTCACTCCGGAAAACGCCGCGCAGTTCTACTTCCCCGACAGCCCGTACTGACGGTTTCAGGGGTGCGACGGCTGAGAGGCCGTCGCGCGAACGCTCGTGATGGAGGAAATCGTGTTCTGGACGGAAGGCTCCGTCGTGGCGGTGTGAAGCGACGTCGAGTACACGAGGGAGCGGCTGAGGCAAGCCGTCTCAGCGAAGTAAACCGCCCGGCGCCGGCCGCAGCCGTCCAGCGAACACTCGACCCGGAACGGGCGCATGGCGCTCTCCTACCTCCTGAGTTCCCTCGGTGGGGTTCGCTGCGAGTTCACGGTGTTCCGCGTCAGGGAGAACGACGACTACCTCGTCTCCGCCTGTGCCTTCGAGCGGCACGACGGCGACGTGCTGCAGAAGCTCCTGCCGAAGGACGGCTCGGTCACCCTTCGCACCATCACCACCGAGCAGGGCGTGCTGGTGCTCGCAGGTTCCAGGTCACGCGACGTGCTGAAGTCGATCACCGGCACGAGCCTTGCCCATGCCGACTTCCATCGCCTCTCGGGCCAGCGCATCGACGTCGACCGCGCGGAGGCGAACGCGCTCCGCGTCGACTTCGTCGGCGAGCTCGGCTGGGAGCGCCACCACCCGATCCACCTGCAGAACGCGATCTTCGATGCGGTGATGGAAGCGGGCGAACCCCACGGCAACCGCCCGTTCGACTTCCGCGCGATGGCTCGATGCGTCTCGAGAAGTCCTACCGGCTCATCCGGCGCGAACGCTCGATCGAGTAGGGTTCGACGTGGCGATCGTGCGGTCGTTCGAGAACCGGCCGCGACCAACCGGGCGGAGCGTGTCTATCGAGATCGACGCCACGCCACCGCTGCTGAACGCGCGCCGCGATCCGAAGCAGCCGCTCGGGTGCGCGTTCGCGCGCAACGGGCGCGTGCGTATCGTGAACAGGTTCTCCACGTCGTCTGACGCGCCGTCGAAGCGGTAACGGAGTTCCTCGCCCGAGACGCGCGAGGTTTCCCATTCGGTCGGATCGGCGCGCCGCGACGCTGCGCGACCGTCGGCGACGGCGTCGATGGCGCGGGTGCCGGGTCGTCGGTGTACGGAGGATCGTCGCCGCCCGCGCCGGGATCCGAGCCGCCTCAGGCCGGCATCAGGATGACAAGGGCGATGACCGGAAGCGGCCGCCATGCGGTTCGCGTCGTCACGAACATCGCCTCAGCGGGCCATCGGGCCGAGGCTCGTCCCGAAGGGCGTACGACTCACGCCGGGGGCGAAGGTCGCGCTGCCGGTGTAGACGGCCGAGCCGTCCGGCGCCGTGAACCGTTCGGGCAGTTGGTCGCGATAGCGCGGCGTGCCGTCGTCCGCGCGCTCGACGAAGCTGCAGGAGCGGTAGGCGTTGCGGTTGCAGTCGACGATCCGTCGCATCGTCTCGGTGTCCCAGGACGCGAAGTAGTCCGCGTGCAGACTCTCGCCCTTCGCCATTCCGTGGTGATCGGAGGCCAGGCGCCAGTCGCTCTCGAGGGAAACGGCGTAATCGATGATGTAGCTCACCTGCGGGATGCGGTACGGATGACTCGGTGGACAGTGCCCTGCCGCGCCATCGAACGCCGGCGACTGGTACGCGAGATGAGCGCTTCCGTTCTCACCCGAGAGCACCGGTCGGCCACCCTCCGTGCGCAGACACTCCGGAAAGCGCACCTGAATCCGGATACCGCCCGCCGGGCTGCGATCGATGCGGAAGCCGCCCTCCCCGCCGGGCATGCTCCGCCGGGCGATCATCTGCAGGCCGTTCGGGATGGGCCGGATGGTGCGGCGATCGAGATCGCGGCCATCGCCGACGCCGTGACTCTTGTAGTAGACGAACACCGACTCGGGCAGCACGGCCCGGCCGCCCTCGTCGAACAGGGCGGGCGCCCAGTAGGCCGAGCGGTTGTTTCGACCACCCTCGCAACTCGCCCGACCGCTCGCGGCGAGCGAGGCGGCGGTCGTGGCGGCGTCGGCCCCGGTATTGCCCCAGAAGAGGTGCAGATGGGCCGCGCCGGACTCGCCGGGGTACACGATCGGGTCGTCGTGGGACAGGTGCGACACGGTGCAGTAGACGCGCGCGCCGTGATCCGACAGCCTCTCGGAGCTCGCGTCGTCGACCGTCATCGGCGACGAGCGGTTCGTGCCCCGCGTGACGTCGCGTCGCGCGCCCGCGACCGGCGTCGGACGCTCAGGGGGCGTGCCGGCCACCACCGCCGACACGGTAAAGGTGGCGCCGCCGACCCAGCGGTAGTTCTCGGCCCACGAATGACTCGTTAGCGTGCAACGCTGTCCCGCGGACAGCGAGAGCCGGAAGACGGCGTCCCGGAGACCCGGCCGCCCGTCGTCGGCCGCGGTCGCCGGGTCGTCACCGTTCGAGACGTCGGGCAGGCGCCCGATCGGGCAGTTGGGGCCGCTGCCGGTGAGTCGCAGACGGGCGACCGGGACGTCGACCTCGAGCCGCAGCATCAGTTGCCCGGCGGCGACCTCCGCGCTCTGGCCGTCGGCGAGCGACGCGATACCGCCCACCCCGTCGTCGATCCCCGCGGTCAGGTTCGTCAGCGCCGCGTGCGCGCTCGAACAGAACGAAAGCGCGACGCACAATCCCGCCGCGACCCGAATGTTGCGTGCCCGGCTGGACGACGGTTTTCCGGACGGCCGAACTGCGGGAGAGGAATCGGTGAGCGGACGGTTCATGCGTCATCCCTGAGGCAGGCCCAAGCCGACCTACGGCGACGCTACCACGCCCGTTTCCACGCTCGACCCGCGCGAACATTGCCCGTTCGACAGGCCTCGAACCGTCGCACCGCGTCTTCGCCGGGCACGGGAATCGGCACCGCGCGCGCTCGGCGGATCGGCGTGGATCTCGGTCGTCGCCCAGACGCGATGAGCGGTTCCAGGCGTCAGTGCCGATCTGCCGTCCACGGTGAACCTGCCCGGTCCTCTCCTCACCCTTCCCCGAGGCTGCGACCCTGAAGCGGGCGCGCGGGAGCGCCGTCGGCGGTATAGCCCCAGGCTTTATCGACGCCGGCGAGCCGCGCGAGCTGGCCGAGAGCACGCCGCACACTTGCCAGTCGAACGGCGACGCCGGCTGCATTGGCGGCGTTGAGCTCGCGGCAGCTGCGCAGTAGCTCGACGGTCTCCGGTGCGGTCGGTGTATCCGGTGCGCGAGGCGGGGCCAGTGCTCGCTCGAGTGCGCTCACTTGCCGGCGCCTGTGTACGCACAGCGTCGACAGCGCATCCGCATCGCGTGCTACCAGTGCCGACTGTTCGTCCACGAGCGTCTCGAGCAGCCTCCTCGCCGCATCGTGCAAGGCGGGTTCGACCGGCGTGTCGGGCACGGCGACCGTCATCGTATCGCCACCGTGTCGATACCGACGACAACGGCATCGATTCGCCGTCCACTGCGCTCGTTACGCACGCTGATCCGCTCGTCGCGCCGCCCGTCGGCGAGCGCGACCACCTGTGTTTCGACGCTCATGCCCGCGATCAGGCGCCGCAGTCGCACCGTTCGACCCCGCTCCACGAGCAGGGGCGGCTGCAGGTCAGTCAGCGATGGCACGCTGCCTGCGCGCAAGGAATGCCGAAAGGTGTATCCGAGCAAGGGCTCGAGCACATCGATCGGGAGTGTGGCACCGGCACGCGCGGCAACCCTGCGGGCGCCCGGCGCGTCGTCGCCCAGCGTTACCGCCTGGCGCGTCAGGAGCTCCGGTACCAGGACATCACCACGCCGTACCGAACGGGACAAGGTCCAGACCTCTCGCTCGATGGTTGACTGCGCACGAACGCGCACGCGCCAGCCAGGCGCTCCCGCACAGGAAACCTCGACGACGCTCGCGCCCCAGGCAGGCTTGCCGGCACCGGTGCCTACCAGCAGCGCATCGAGTCCCGCATCACATCGCGCCAGCCGCAGCCGGCGATCGAGCGGACGAATCGCGATCTTCACATCGCTGGCGTCGGCGTACAGCTCGCGCAGGTAGTCGACGGCATGACCCTTGATCGCCTCGAGCGAATGCACCGGCTTGTGGGCAGCGGCTCCGACGGCCGCAGCTGGCGTCGAAATGGTCAGCACGAGGAGCAGCGCGGGGGCGAGCCGAACAAGTGAGCGGGAGCGGTCCATGCATCGACTCCAGCAAGTCCCGCGCCGTGGCGTGCAATACGGGTCGAACCGCCCGCAAGCGCTGCCGAACCGCGCCGACCACGACTTGCCGACGGTGGAATTCCAAAACCGGTTCAACCTTTCGGCGGCGCGGACGATAACCGAATCACAGGGAACACCAGCCGAGTCAGATCCGTGTCACACCCGCCCCAAGTCGTACTGTATCCAGCGCTCTCGCCGGCCGGCCCCTGTCACGCCGGTTGTCTGGCGATGGTGGTGCTGCTGGCCGGACTGAGCGGTTGCGGCGGTGGCGACGAGCCCTCGACCGGTCCGACAGACGCGCAGACACGGACCCAGGTGCACTCACCCGGCGAGGTGGAGAACTCGGTGCTGTATCAGGATGCAACGGACGGGACACTGTCGAACGCGACGCGCAGCGGAGCGCTGCCCACGGTCATCGGTGAGCCCGGCCAGACAGCCGATTGCGCGGAAACGGTCCCCTGCCGCTGGGTGAGCGCCGACGGCGGATTCGCCGTCACGGTGACAAGAGCGGACAACACCGGACGTGACGGCCGTCTGGAACTGCAGCTGGAAATCACGAGCTCACACGATACGACGCTCGACGCTTCACTCGCCACGGACGCGATCGACAACAGCGGCCGGCGTACAGCACCCGTTCGCGTGACGCTTGGCGACAACCGGAATTCGGGCGCCGTGGAGTTGCCCGCCGGACAAGTGCTGGCCGCACGTATCGACTTCGATGCTGCCGCCTTCGGCACTCACCTGCCTGACTGGAACGTGCGCTTGAACGACAACGGCAGCGCGCGGCAGGCGACATTCGCCAATCTGCCCCACGGACCGATGACAGGTCCGACCATCGACTGCGGTGGCGTACTGCCCTGCATCTGGACCAGCGATGACCTTACGACAACCGTGGCACTCGTCGTTGCAGGCGGTTTCGCCAGTGCACGCCGACTCCACGTGGACTTCCGCGTCAGCGTGACGGAGCCCCTGGCGCTTCTTGCAGGACCGGAGACGGTTGCCACCGCGGCCTCTGGCGGTGGCATCGGGACGGCCGGCAAATTCGAGGTGCGCGCGCTAAGGCTCGGCGGCACCGTGGTCGACGATAGCCAAGGCGTCACGATTTCCGCTGGAGCGCCGGTCGCGGGTCGCGTGGACTTCTTCCGCACGGTGGCGACACCCGCGATGCTCGCGACACTGGCGCTGGATCTGTACCGCGATGCACCGGTACCGCGCTGGCGCCCGAGCTTTGCGAACGTACCGGCGCTCACCCCATGAGCGTCGACCTCGACACTGAGCTGGCCGTACACGTCAACGCGATCAATGATCGCGGGCTGCGCACGAAGCTGCTCGCCAGCAACATCGCGAACGTGGATACGCCACAGTACAAGGCGACCGATCTGGCGTTCGGCGACACCCTGGCTGCCGTGCGAGCCGGCAACAATCCTGCACCGCTGTCTACGGGAAGCCGGCCGGTTCTGGCACTGGACTCTACCAGCGGAGGTCCACATCCCGCGCACCTTCAGCTCAGAAGCGTCGCCGGCGCTGTCGCCGACACGGCGCCCGGGCGAGTGATGTACCGCTATCCCGACGCGCCATCACTGGATGGCAACACGGTCGACAAGGATACCGAACAGGCCCGCTTCGCCGAGAACGCCGTGCGCTACCGCGCCAGTCTGCAATTTTTCGGCAACAAGGTCGCCTCGATCATCAGAGCACTGAAGGGAGAATGAGCATGAACCTGAGCGCATTTGAAATCGCAGGCTCCGCCATGCGCGCGCAGACCACCCGTCTCAACACGATCGCCAGTAACCTCGCGAACGCCGACGTGGTGGCCTCCAGTCCCGACGAAGCCTATCGGGCGAAGAAGCCGGTATTCGAGGCCTTGCTGCAGGAAGGTCTGGGTGGCGTGACCACGCGCGGTCTTGTCGAGAGCCCCCGTGACCCGGTAGCACGTCATGCACCGGAGCATCCGCTGGCCGACGAGAACGGTTACGTGCACGGCTCCAATGTCGACGCCATCGAGGAGATGACCGACATGATGTCAGCCTCGCAAAGCTATCGCAGCAACGTCGAATTGCTCGGTACGCTCCGGGACCTGGCGATGCGTACGTTGCAGCTGGGCGAATGAGCACTCTCGACGTGCTGACCGGCGTGCCGAACCTGCCGTTCGGAGCAGACTCGGCCCACGTACCAGCCGGGCTGTCGGCCGATGCCCGCTTTGCTGCCGTCGAAACGACCGATGACAGCCAGCTCGGTCAGACCGAATTCCTGGAACTGATGCTGACCCAGATCCAGCATCAGGATCCGTTCGAGCCTACCGGCAACGGTGAATTCATCGCCCAGATGGCGCAGTTCAGTACCGTCAGCGGTATCGGCGACATGCAGAAGTCACTCGACCGGATGTCCACCAGCTTCGGTGCGCAGCAGACGCTGGAAGCGTCCTCGCTCGTCGGGCGCGAGGTCCTGGTCGCAGGGGACGCACTGGCTCTGGACGGTGCGAAACCGGCGCAAGGGCGCTTCGCGATCGAGAGCGCCGCCTCGACCGTGACGCTCTACGTTCAGAACGCCTCCGGCGCGCTTGTCGCCAAGCGCAACCTGGGGGCTGCGGCTGCCGGACGACACGACTTCGAATGGAATGGACAAGACGACGCAGGTCAGACCCTGCAACCGGGTACCTACCGCGTCACCGTGATGGCAGGTGATGGCGACGGTACCGGTGATCGGGTTGCCGAGACCTTGATGTCGCGCCACGTGGCGGCCGTCGAGTTCGGCGCCGGCGGCGCCGTCCTGATGCATACCGAGGAAGGCGAGACCCTCGGACTCGATGCCCTGAGAGAAATCCGACAAGGACTGACAAGTCCTCTTGTCGACACGGAAGACCGAATCCCGACAGATCCAGGAGAACTTTCATGACTTTCGACATCGCCTTGACGGGCGTCAAGGCGGCCGGCGCCGAACTCGAGACCATCTCGAACAATATCGCCAACGCCCAGACGACAGGATTCAAGCGCTCCGATGTTGAGTTTGCGGACGTCTACGCCAGCAGCACGGTGGCGGCGATCCACTCCCGACGTCTCCGCGGCCGGGCGTCGGCGCTGGCAGGAGGCGGTGGCCGCGCTCGCCGAGCTCGACCACGTCTCGATGAAGCTTTCGGGGTTCGGCATGTTCGACGCCGGCTGGACGGGCGAGTCGGTCCGACCGCTGGTCGAGCATCTGCTCGAGCGCTTCGGGCCGACGCGCGTGATGTGGGGCAGCAACTACCCGGTCGAGAAGCTCGCACGCGCCTACGACGCGACGATCGAGGCGATCGCCCGCGCCTGCGGCGATCCGGGCGACGCGGTGCTCGGCGCCGTCTTCGCCGGGAACGCCAGACGCATCTACGGGCTCGATCGGGATCCACCGGCCTCGCCGTCCGTTCCGGCTTGACACCCGGTCCGCCGGGACGCGAGCATGTCGGATCGGTCAAGGGAGTGGTGACATGGCAGACGATCTGTCGATCGGCATCGAGGAGGAGTACCTGCTCGTCAATCCGGAGACTCGCTCGCTGGCCGTGCGCCAGCGCGAAGGGTTCATGGATCGCTGCAAGACACACGTCGGCGACCGCGTCACCTACGAATTCCTGCAGAGCCAGGTCGAGATCGGCACCGGCGTCTGCCGCACCATCGGCGAGGCGCGCGCCGAGATCATCGAGCTGCGCGAGACGGTCGCCTCGGTCGCCGACGAGTTCGACCTCAAGTTCATCGCGGCCTCCACCCACCCGTGGACGCACTGGCGCGAACAGGAACCGGTCGACATGGAGCGCTACCGCATCCTGGGCGGTGAA
>ENA-ORXM01003254-ORXM01003254.1-marine-metagenome-genome-assembly--contig:-NODE-3254-length-16583-cov-3.647522_pt1 | contig 16583 bp, 18 predicted proteins | sample MGYA00237867_ERZ511480 | MGnify/ENA primary metagenome ERZ511480 (study PRJEB26309, sample SAMN06266103) | marine metagenome | isolation source: Algal blade | place: United Kingdom:Sidmouth, United...
ACGAGTAGTTTGGCAGCAGGCATCTACTATGTTCAACTGAAGAAAGCCGATGTCACCTATGCAAGAAAGATTGTTAAATCTGATTCAAACTAAAGTGACTTAATTTTATAATAAGCACCTTTGATAATTAAAATTTAAAGAGCTAAGACAGCTATATTGTCTTAGCTCTTTTTTTGTATATTGTTTGCAAAGCTAAATGAATGACGTTTGATTTTAATAATAAAGTAGTCTTAGTCACTGGTGGCACTAGAGGAATTGGTAAAGCTATTTCAATGGCTTTTGGTGAGGCTGGTGCAAAGGTAGCTATGGTATATTACAGTAATGAGGAGGAGGCTCAAGCTACTCAATCTCTGATGAAGCATATAGAGCATTTCCCTATTCGATGTGATGTAAGTAAACCTGAAGAGGTGCGAAAAATGGTAAATGACATCACCTTTAAATATGGCAGGATCGATGTTTTGATCAATAATGCAGGTATTAGCCAACGTTCTTTTATAGTTGATACGGATTTTGAGGTTTACAAGCAATTGGTGGATATTAATTATCTAGGGACCGTAGCGTTAACTAAAGCTATTCTTCCTTACTTTATTGAGCGCCAAAAAGGCCATTTTGCTACTGTTACCAGCCTTATGGGGAAATTTGGTTCTCCCGTACGCTCAGGCTATTGCGGATCCAAACATGCACTTCATGGTTTTTTTGATGTATTGCGAATGGAGCATGAAAAGGATCATATCTTAGTGACTTTGGTGGCTCCCGGCTTTGTACAGACAAATATTGCCAAAAATGCATTGGTTGGCGATGGTAGTGCCAGGGGTCATGAAGATACAGATAATGCTAACGGATTAACAACAGCTGACTTTTCAAAGAAAATGATTAAAGCGATAGAAAAGGAAAAGTATGAAGTATATATGGGCGGAAAAGAAATTTTAGGAATTTACCTAAAACGATTTTTTCCTAAATTACTGCATAAAGTAGTCTTACAGAATGCAGCAAAAAAGTAGAATACTAACAGAAGTTAAACCAGTAACGCACTCCGTCTTCTGCGGTTTTATCAATATTAAGTGTAGTTTGCAACTGATTTGCCAAACGGTTCATTAATCTAATACCCATAGATGAATTTGCTCTCTCATCCGTATCATCCGGTAGTCCAATTCCGTTATCCGAATACTCAAAATACCCTTCTTTCTCGCCAATTTTACGAATATGGATGTAAATTTTTCCGTTTTCATCATCATCTGGAAAAGCATACTTAAAAGAGTTAGAAACAAGCTCGTTAAGCATCAAACCAAACGGAATAGCCCTATCAATATCCAGCTCAACACCTTCGGCGTCTACTGTAATATTAATATTGTGGCCACCTTTCTTATAAACGGATTGAACGCTATTGATCAAACTCTCTATATAACTTTGCATTTCAATAACCGAAAGGTCCTCGTTTTGATACAACTTCTGGTGGATCAAGGCCATCGCCTTCACCCTACTCTTACCCTCTTCCAGTGCTTCTATGGCCGCTTTACTTCTTGTATTTTTAGTCTGCAAACTTAAAAGACTAGAAACCATCTGTAGATTGTTTTTTACTCTATGGTGTATCTCTTTTAAAAGAGAATCTTTTTCTACCAAAGAGTTTTCAATAATATATTTCTGCTCTGCAATAAGACGTTGGTTCTTTATACTTTTTAAATAGGCATAGACCAAGCCGGCAAAACCTACGAGTGTGAACAGTAAAGAAATAAGAACGAGATTAATATTCCTTTCTTTTGCCATCATATCAACACGGGATTTTTCCAACGCTAATTTTTGTTCTGCTAACATGGTCTGGGAAACCGCAAGGTCTTGCCCCATTACAGCTCCCAATTGTTGTTTTCTAAGCTCGGACTCATTGTTTAAAATAGAATCACGGACACGAATATTCTTTTTATAGTAAAGTGAAGCGTTTCTATAATCTTCGGTCTTTTCATAATATAAAGCCAGAAGCCTATTCTTACGCAAAAGATTTGTAGTCGTTTTTGTTTCCAGATTATCACTTAGATAATCTGTTGCCTTTTCATAATTTTCAAGCTGTAGATAACACTCGGAAATCGCTAGGCTATTTTCTGTGATTTCTGATGAAAGTTCTTTTGTCTTATACTTTTTTAAAGTATTGATGGCGCTTTCCAAATGCGGAATGGCCTCTTTATACTGTTTTAGGTCTACATGACATTTTCCTATATTACCCTCTATTATGCCTTTAAGAAGATTTGCACTCTCTATTTCCTTTTCAGATTTTTTACGGGTAATAAGGTTCATAAAAACATCTATGTAACCTTTTGCTTTCTTATAATGGCTTAAAGCTGTTGGAGCAGACTCATCCAATCTCAGGTAATTACCCAAGTTATTGTAATATTCTGCTTGAGCATAAAAATCATTCTCCTCAATGGTCTTTTTTACATTATCTATATAATGCTCCATTGCTTTTCTATACATCCCTAAGTTCGCATAGATATCGTAAAAAGCTACATTATCATTTATTTTTAGTTCTTTTTGCTCTTTACGAATTTCAATTTGTTGAGTGTACATGGTTAATTGCCCGTAATTGTCATCCATAATGTCTAACAATTTCGACTTCAGATAAATATCCAAATCTTCTTTATCCGTATATAGCTCCTTTGCAATGGCCAAACTCTTATCAAAGTCTCCTAAATCATAATAAATTCCGGCTTGTATAAGTTTGTAGCGTTCTATTTCGGCGGAATCATCATCTTTGATAGCCGCATTTAGGTATATGTTTACCTCGTCTAGCCAATCATAGGTAGAAGTCTCTTTGTATTTATCTAAAGCATTAAAAAAGAAGGTGAGTTTTTCGTCCGAACTTTCAATTTCCTTAAACTGCTGAAACAAATTCTTTTGTGTGTCTTTCTCCTCCTGTGCAGATATAGCAAAAGAGATAAAAAAAATCGCCCAAACAAAAATGATATTTTTAAAGTAAATGTTGTTCATATATCTAAATGGAACAAAATCAAACAATATTTTGTTCTGTTCATACTAGGTTATTAGCTCAGCCATTGATATTACGTTTTAACACGCACGAAAACAACATTTTATCAAATTATTGGCTACTCTAAGCTAATCTATTTAATTGGTTATTTAGTCCATTTATCAATAAAATTATAAAAAAGGACTGGAACAAAATAATCTATTCAACGAACTCCGTAAAATAACTTTAGTACGCCTCCATTTTCTTCTATTCTTCGCTCTACTTTGTGTTGGTTGTTATACCACTAAAGGCTTAAGAACTGATATGAATTGTTCTAAGACAATTTCTAAACAATCCGCTTCTTACTAATATCAATATAACTAAAAAGGAACCTTATCTTGGAAGAAAAGGCTCCTTTACGAGAACACTATATGAAAATGAAAAATCGTATATATCTTGTTTTAAATATCATCTTTTTAATACACAGCCAAACTATTGATTTATGGGTGAAAACGGAAAATAATGTTGTGAAACCCTCAAAAGTTGTGGTGAAAGCTACTTTTAGAAAGCAAAAAAGGGAAACATTAGAAATGTTTCCCTTTTTAAAATATTATTTTAAGTACTAAGAATTCATTGCCGAGATTATGAATTCCTTGAAATCTTTTGATATTGGTATAAGTGTATCCTTAATCATGATATCTTTTGAGTTGATAGCATCTATATGATCTACGTTAACGATATATGATTTGTGCGCTCTGTAGAATTTATTCTTAGGCAATTTTTCTAAATAATCTTTTAAAGGAGAACGAACCAAAAACTTCTTATCAACTGTATTGACCTCAAGATATACATTATCAGCTTTGATGAATCGGATATCACTAAACTGAATGCGGTAATATAAATGCTGCTTCTTTACAAAGATAGAATCCTTTAAAACCGTATTTGACATCGGAACATCTTCCTCATTCTCAACAACAGCGGCAGATTTATCCGATCTAGTAAAATTAGAAAGCGCTATTTCTATTGATGTATACAAATCCTGCTGTTCAAAAGGTTTTACCAAATAACCGTTTGGTTTTACCATTTTAGCATTCTCTACCGTAGCTCTATCTGAGTTAGAGGTTACAAAAATGAAGGGTATATCATAATTTGCACGAATATGCTTGCCCAAATCAATTCCTGTCTTGTCAGAGGCCAAAATAATATCAATCAAAACAAGATCAACATGTTGCGTTTTTAGCACCTCTTCGGCTTGTTCATAGACAATAACATTGTCCACAATCTCATACCCTATTTCTTCGAGCATGGATTGCATATCATCGGCTATGATTACGTTATCCTCTACGATTAGAATTCTAATTGGTTGTTCCAAAATGGCTAGTATTTAGTAGGTTCATATTTTAAATTTACAAAAAATTATTACAACTGATATACATCAGTACTGACAAAAGAAAGGTGCTTAACGCCAACTTCTTTAATTCAGGATCCATTTGATTACTTCTATCTGTGGCGTGCACTCTTTTCATATGAAAGAAAATAGGTGCAAAGGAAATTAAAGGTAAAAAAATTCGCCAACCTTTTAAATTCAATATTGAAAATATTAGAATACTCAGGAAAGCTACTATTAGCAAAGAATAGTGATAAATTTTTCCTTGTTGAAAACCAATATAAACTATAAGCGTATTCTTATTTGAATTTTTATCTGATTCGTAATCGCGTAAATTATTAAGGTTTAAAACTCCAACACTTAAAAGTCCGATTGCCACTGCTGGTAATATTGAAACGGCATTCAGTTGCTTTGTATAAAGAAACATAGACCCCATTACCGCCAGCAATCCAAAAAAAAGAAAAACGAAAACATCTCCCAATCCTCTATATCCGTATGCCGAAGCACCAACTGTATATTTTATTGCCGCCCAGATACTTGCCGCTCCAAGAATCAGAAATAGGATGGGATACATCATATTTTCGAATCCAAACGCAAAATAAACAAGAGCAATGACAAGTATAAAATCTATAATTATGGAAAAAATTATACCTTCCTTTAACTCTTGTCTGGATATACTGCCGCTTTGAAGCGCCCTTTTAGGTCCGATCCTTTCTTCATTATCCGTCCCCTTTACGCCATCACCATAATCATTGGCAAAATTGGAAGTCACTTGGAAGCCTATAGTTGTAAATAGAGCTAAAATAAAAACTACGGTATCTTCAAAACCATATAAATTAGCTAAAGCCGTACCTACTACTATACCTGACACGGATAATGGTAGAGTTCTTAACCTAGCCGCACTTATCCAAGAACTAATATTTGTCAAAATTACTGCGGGGATTCTATCTGTATTCTTTTTCCTTCTTTATATGATGCTACAAAAGCATCCTGAAAACCTAGGTCCACCAATTGTTCGCGAAATTTTTGAGCCTCTTCCAAAGTTTCAAAATTACCTAATGAATATGAATAGAATGGATTGGTTTTTACAAAAATAGTGTTAGTAAGAGCTTCAGAGGCCAAAGTCATATTGTTATCTACAAACGACTTAATTTGAACTGAGTAAATCTTTTCTTTCGCTAAAAATTCTTTAGCTAAGTAAAACTCTCTCACTAAACTCAATTCCTCGTTTTGTTGCTTTAAATTATCAATCCTAGATTTAATAGCGTCCAAACTATCTATAGAAACAAGAAGATTACTAGGACTTTCAAAGTTATTGGAAACACTTCTTCCTGCAGTGAAAGAAAAGACAATTAAACCGCCAATAAGAAACAATGCTGTTACACCCGCAAGAAAATTACGCTGTACTTTCTTCCTTCTAAGTTCTTTATTTTTAAACTTAATTTGATCTAGAAGACGTTCGTTTATAATCTGCGCCTTGTCTATATCTTTGTGCAACTCCAGTAAGTCGCTTTCTTCTATAAATGGCATATTATTTTTTTACGAGGTTACACTGTTAAAGTTAACCAAAATACCGAAAGATCGATGAACTGCACTCTCAGAATGTTGCAAAATTACCGTTTTCTGTGGTATAGATTATTATTTACGATGTTAAAAACTTTCTGTTCACCAATAAATCTGACTCAACAATTATAAAAGCGCCTTGTTTTTAATTAGATGCGTGTATACCATCTTCCTTAATAACAATTTTACGCTCTCTATACAATGTGCCCACACCTTTTTTAAAGGTTTTCTTGCTCATTTGCAATTCTCGCTTAATGAGTTCCGGATCTGATTTATCGTGAAGTGCTAAGTAACCTCCATGGGCCATTAGCTTCTTATATATCGCTTCTGCCGCTGGTTCCAAAAGCTTTTCACCTATGGGTTGTAATGAAACATCCAATTTATTATCTGGCCTAATGTTCTTTATATATCCTTTGGTTCTATCCCCAACGGCAACATGTTTGTAGATTTCATTAGAATACACCAACCCTTTATGCTGATCATTTATTATGACTTCCCAGCCTAAATCCGTTAGACGGGTAAAGAGTAATTCTACTTCTTCCCTTTCTCGAACAGTAAGGTCATCATTACTAAGAAACTTATCTATCTTGTTTGAACCAACTAGTCTAAAAGAAATATCGTCCATGTAGCAACGTACCACGTACCATTGCCCTTCTTTCATCTTATCTCGTTGTTCGCTAAAAGGAACCAATAGGTGTTTCTCAAGACCCCAATCCATAAAGGCCCCGATTTTATTTACCTCGGCAACCTGCAAGAATCCAAACTTATTCCTAATTACATTTGGCGTTAAGGTAGTGGCTATAGGTCTTTCTTCATGATCTAAATAACAGAAGACCTTTATCGTATCGCCAATATCAATAGCTTTTGGCACATACTTGTTTGGCAAAAGGATTTCTGTTCCTGTCTTACTTCCCAAAAAGAGCCCAACACTAGTATCTCTTAAAACCTCTAGCTCGTTGTAATTTCCTAATTCGATCATAACTGCAAAAGTAACTTTAAAATCTGGGTATAAAAAAACCGCCTGCTTAATAAAGTAGACGGTTAGAATTACATTTTAAAATCTTACTTAGTATAAACAGAAGCTTTTTTAAAGTGCTTACAAAGCATGTAATAAATTACTGCTCTGTGCTTGTTTCTGTTAGAAGAACCGTACTTTTCTACTACAGACTTCACAGCTTCCATTAATTTGGGGTCGTCAGACATACCCAATTTTTTCATTAAATAATTTTTCTTAACAGTTTCTAATTCTTTTTCATCAGAACCAGAAACTTTAGAAGCATCGATATTATAAATCGCCGGACCTAAGCCCACAGTCACTTTTGTCAGAAGATCCATATCTGGAGCCTCTCCAAATTTATCTTTGATGTCAGCTGCATACTTCACAATTAAATCGTCTCTTTTACTCATAATAGTTAGTGTTGAAAATGTTAATGGTTTATGTTAATGACTTCGAAGATATAAAATCAAAATAACCGAGCAAAATTTTGTTGTTGATAAATCTTGGCGTATGGACCTCCAAGATTTTTGGTTTTTCAGATTTTTCGTAAAAATCTTTGAGCCTGTCATTCAGACTAGTTACCCCATTTACTAACATATATTCAAAGCCAAATTGAGCGCTTAAGTGTTCCACATTTTTGTTGTGAGCTGTCTCGAAAAAAGTGGCGAAATTTTCTGTTTCTTCTTGTCCCGGTAAAATCCTAAAAATGCCTCCTCCATTATTATTTATGACTATAATTCTAAAATCTGGACGGATGTAATTATTCCAAAGTCCGTTGCTATCGTAGAAGAAACTTAAATCTCCTGTAATCAATAGCGTAGGAGTTTTAGCATAAATTGCAGAGCCAACCGCTGTAGATGTACTGCCGTCAATTCCACTCGTTCCTCTATTACAAAAAATCTTAAGAGAAGGGTCTAAATTAAACAACTGAGCATACCGCACGGTTGAACTATTTGCCAATTGCACATTGTAATTTTCAGGGATGCTTTTCAGAATCCAATCAAAAGCTAACATGTCTGAAAACGCAATCTGATTCATGTAGTCCATCCGCTTTAATTCGTACTGCAATCTTCTTTCATTCCAATAGGCAAAATAGTCACCTTTTTTAGGCCTAATTAAATTTATAAACTTTCCAAAAAAACTATTGGCATCTGTTTTAAAGTGGTGTGTTAAGCAAAAAAAGGTGTTAAACGCCTTTAATTCATCTATATGCCAATGGTGCTCAGGTTTATATTCTCTAAGAAAAGCCTTGATTTTTTTTGACACAACTAATCCTCCAAATGTTAACAGTATCTGAGGTTGCAGTTTTGTAAATAACAAACTAGGTTCAGAACTCTTTTCAATGGGGGCAACAATACTATCAATACTCGTAAAAAAATTAGGATGATGAAGATTAGATGTGGTTTCTGTTAGGAGAATTACAGAAGGGTCATTAGCCAATGTATCTAAGAATTGCTGCTCCACGGCATTTGGGGGATTAACGCCCACGAGTACCATTTTTTTTGCGGAGGAATTCCAAACATCTGCATAAGATTGTATATCTGATGTTTTAAACTTGTCTTTCTTTTTTGCAGGAATTATTAAAGCTTTTACAGAAGGTTCGCTAATTGTATCATAGAGCGGTTCTTCAAAAGGAACATTAATATGAACAGGCAACTTTTTTTTAAGTGCCATATTCAAGCTGATATTCAGTTCTTTATCATTAAAATCTTGAGTTTCTTGCTGAGCATCTTCTTTTTTCCCTTCGGATAACCATTCTGGCTTATACTTACCGACCCTTTCTACAGCATGAGCAATATCTTGTTTTAAATTTGCAGAATAGCCAATATGCCTATCAAAAACATTGTCTTGGCGAATGGTTTGACCGTCCCCAACATCAATTTTATAAACAGGCCTATCTGCTGAAATCACAACTAACGGAATACCACTATAGAATGCTTCTGCCACCGCCGGGTAATAATTTAACAAAGCACTTCCTGAAGTACATACCACGGCAACGGGCTCATGTAATTGCTGTGCTATACCCAATGCAAAAAAAGCGGCACTGCGTTCGTCTACAACGCTGAAACATTTAAAATAAGGGTCTTCGCTAAAATCAATCGTCAGCGGTGCATTTCGTGACCCGGGAGAAATTACAATATTTTTTATCTTTTTCGCCTTGCAGTGTTGTACTACCAATTGAGCGGAGGGTATGCTAGAGTATCTCATGAGTTACAAAAATACAACGGTTGTATTTCTTAAACCAATCTTGTTTAAATTACTCTGTAGCCATTATCACCTTAAGCATAGTCTTACTCTTAGCGACCGTCTCGTTCCACTCTTTTTCAGGGTCCGAATCTTTAGTAATTCCGCCACCAACATAAATCTGCAGGTTACCCTCCTTTAATTGCATACAACGCAAGTTCACAAAAAGCGTGGTGTTTTTAGAAATAGAACGGTACACATTATTCTCCGTATTCCTTGGGCGATTGTTTCTATTCCTTTCGGTCTTAAAATTTAATTCGCCTAAAAAACCGGTATAAAATTCACGGTCATAGTTTTCTTCCTTTAAAATAAATGCTTTTGTTTTCTCTTTGGGCATGCCACAGACTGCAGGTGTTGGGTGAAGCGCTTTTACCACCTCTCCAAGTTCTTCTTGCTTTGCATTTCCAAATATTTTGGTTCTAAGATGCATTAAAGAACCGGCCCTTACGGTTTCTGTTGGCATTCGTTCTAAGTCTGAAACCTTACCCTCCAATGCTTTAAGAATATAATTTGTTACCAACTGCTGTTCATCCAGTTCTTTGTTGCCCCAAGTAGGGTTTTCGTCGTTACCGTAATCTTGGGTGCCTGCTAATGACATAGTCGTTAGTTTTCTATTGTGCATGGTCAATAAAATCTCAGGAGTTGCCCCAAGCCACATCCCTACCTTTGGGTGATACCACAAATAACAAAATGCGGTTTTATATTGATGTAAGAGTGTCTGAAATAAAACTAAAGGAGAAGCATCGGTTTTGATCTGTATACCTCTAGACAGCACTACTTTATCAAAACTTCCTGCCTTGATTTCGGCAATACCTTTCTTTACTAATTCCAGATGAAAATCCTTTTGTTTTGTGTCTACGCCTATCTCAATGTTTTGTGATGGCGCATTAGCTTCTTCCGGGAAATAAGGAAGATTAAGAATTTCATCTAACTTCAAAAGTACGGCACCTCTATCGGAATCAAATGGTGCAAAAACAAATCCTGTTTCTGAATAGTCATTAAGATGATGCAACTCTTCATCTTCTTGAAAAATGGCAGTAATGCCTTCCTCATAAGGTTTACGATAGGCTACAAAAGGTAATTTATTCTCTAGGTGAGATTCAATTTTTTGAAAAAAATCCAAGGGCATCAATTTTTCTTTGGTAAAGCTATTGTGGTCAATTTACAGAACGAGACCAGTTTACCTTCTTCATTTGTAATCTTAATTTCCCACAGCTGGGTAGTTCTTCCTTTATGCAAAATAGTAGCTTTGGCAAACACATCGCCATCACGAACACCTTTAACATGGTTGGCAGAAATTTCAATACCTCGTATGGAAAATTGCTGTGCATCAAGAAAAATATACGAGGCCATACTACCTATACTTTCCGCCAAGGCAACCATAGCTCCACCGTGCAAAACCCCATCTGGTTGGTGAACTCGCGAGTTTACCGGCATCTTTCCCACCAAAAAATCTTCGCCCACATCTACATATTCAATTTGTAGGGTCTCCATCAATGTGTTTTTTGAAGATTCATTGCAAACCTTCAGTATTTTTTCCTTGTAGGCGTCCATATCTACTATTTTTTTCAAAATTAAGCATTACGTCATCAATAAAAGCCATTACTTTTATAGAGATTTTTGTTATATGGATTATTCTGAAAATACGGTTTCTTACACCACCACTAATAGCTATGCTACGTTAAACTCGCTAACAAGTCAAACTAAAAACGTTTGGATCGTACTGCATGGCATTGGTTATTTAAGTCGATATTTCTTGAGGTATTTTGATGAATTACCTCCTGAAGAAAACTATATTATTGCACCTCAAGCACCATCAAAATACTATTTAAACAATACATATAGGCGCGTTGGAGCCAGCTGGCTTACCAAAGAAGGTACAGAACAAGAAACACAAAATGTTTTGGCCTATCTAGATGCTGTGTATGCCGCACAACAGTTTCCGGAAAATTGTAATTTTATAATACTTGGATACTCACAAGGAGTTTCGATTGCCACAAGATGGGTAGCTCAAAGAAAGATAAAGTGCAATCAATTAGTGCTTTATGCTGGAGGTATTCCTAATGAATTAAAAGCATCTGACTTTAGTTTCTTAAAAGAAAATCACACCAAGGTGACTACACTGGTTGGCGATACAGATAAATATATAACTAAGGAGAGACGGGAAACGGAATCCAAAAAAATAGAACATCTATTTGGAGGAAAGGCCCAACAAATTTTCTTTGAAGGCGGGCACGAAATAAAAAAAGAACTCATCCTAAATCTAGTATAATGAACAAAACGCTTGTTTTAGAAAATGAATTGGTGAAGCTTGTTCCATTAAAAAAAGAACACAATAAAGAACTCTGGCCAATTGCACAGCAAGTAGACCTTTACAAATATGGTTCTAATGATGTCTCTACAATTCAAAAATTAGAGAACTATATAGAGACCGCTTTGACCGAAGAAAAGCAGAAAAAATCTATTCCTTTCGTTATTTATAATAAAATAACCAACGATTGCATAGGTAGTACCCGTTTTGGTCATATTGACCATAAAAACAAAGTATTACATATTGGTTGGACGTGGATTTCTCCAGTCTCCCGTGGTACTGGTTTTAATCATCAAATGAAATTCTTGATGTTAAGCTACGCTTTTGAAAAGATGAATTTTGAAAAAGTGGAATTCCGAATTGATGAGCGAAACATACGTTCTAGAAAAGCGGTAGAAAAATTAGGGGCGAGTTTAGAAGGAATCCTAAGAAAGAACGTCATCACCAAAAGTGGTTTCAGAAGAAGTTCATGCTGTTATGGAATTTTGAAAGAAGAATGGAACGATATTAAACAAGCAAAATTTAAAGACTTTATATGAATCAAGCCATAGCACAAGTAACCCTAGTAGTTAAAGATTATAATGAAGCCATTGACTTCTACACTAATAAATTAGGCTTTAAACTGGTAGACAACATTCAATTAGATGATAACAAAAGGTGGGTTACGGTATCTCCTCCCAGTCTAAACGGGCTATCACTTTTATTAGCTGAAGCCACGAATGACGAACAACGAAAAGCTATAGGGAACCAAACTGGTGGGCGTGTTTTTCTATTTCTGCACACCGATGATTTTTGGCGAGATTACAAAAAAATGAAAGACCAAGGTGTAGAATTCAACGAAGACCCTCGTGAAGAGCCCTACGGAACCGTTGTCGTATTTAAAGATTTATACGGAAACCTCTGGGACCTTATCGAAAGAAAATAGTTTGCTAAAATCTTCTATCCGGAGAAAAGGCATCGATATTCATTGATGTATTGCGGCCATCTACTATTTCAGAAACCAATTTACCAGTAGCTGGTCCTAGACTCCATCCCATCATAGCATGACCCGTAGCGAAGGTTAAATTAGTCCAATTGGAAGATCGCCCAATATAGGGAAGTCCGTCTGGCGAAACTGGGCGCAATCCTGTTTTTACACTCGCAATTTCATTTGCGTTTATATCTACGGTAGGATAAAAGTTTTTTGCTCCACTGGCAATAGCCATAACTCGCTCTTTTCTAACAAAATCGTTGTTGCCAGAAAACTCCATTGTGCCGGCAAACCGTGTGAAACCATCCATTGGTGTGACCGCCATTTTTGACTCCATAAGAATAGCAGGAATGGATATTCCTGTGGGCCTTGTAACATTTATACTATAGCCCTTACCTCCTTGCAGAGGTAAGTCCATCTTAATTTTTTTAGCGATTCTGCCACTCCATGAGCCGGCTGCAAGTATTACTTCATCTGTAGTATAACTAGCTTTTGATGTTTTAATTTTTTGAATCCGATTTCCTTTTACTTCTAAATCCAGAACTTCTTCATTCGTTCTAATCTTTACTCCTGCGCTTTTTAGATAAGCTACTATTTTTGGCATAAACTGAGTTGGCGTAGAGTGTGCATCACATTCATAGTGAATAGCTCCTTTTGCATCTATAGCGACCTCTGGTTCTAGTTCTGCCAATTGTTTCTGATCTAGTTCCTGTACTTCTAGGCCAAGAAAACTGGCTTTTTTGGCCACATCTTTCTCATGAAGATAAGCCTCTTGAGTTTTATAAAGCATCAATAATCCTTTACGCTCCAATTGAAAATCTCCCAAATCACCCGAAGCTTTTATAGCCCCAAAAAGTTCTTTACTCAGAACATTAATGTCTTTAATAACAGGAATAGCTTTAGCCACTTTTTCTTTGGTAGATGATTTATGAAAATACCATGACCATTTAAAAAACTCAGTATCCCATCTAGGTTTCATATAAAAAGGACTAGCAGAATTAAACATCATCTTAATACCCTTGGCAATCATGCCAGGCGATGCCAGTGGAATAATGTGACTAGGAGTAATGTAACCTGCATTTACAAACGAAGCTCCAGATGTAATATCGGATTTATCTATTACCGTAACATCATGACCTTCCTTGCTGAGGAAATATGCAGAACTTAACCCCACAATTCCTCCTCCTATTATGATAACTTTCTTACTCAATTCTTGTCTCTGTTTTATATAACCTGAAACCCATGTGCATAAGGGTCGTCGTCATCAATTGTAATGGTATTATGGCCGTATATTCTGGCCCAACCTTGAATGCTGGGGTAAATAGCTATTTTACCGTTCAAAAGAGTTTCTTCTTCTATCCTACCTATAAATTTTGACCCTATAAAGCTTTCATGAATGAACTCCTCTCCTATTTTTAATTTTCCTTTGGTATGCCATTGTGCCATTCTCGCGGAAGTTCCCGTACCGCAAGGCGACCTATCTATTGCCTTATCTCCATAAAAAACAGCGTTGCGAGCGGTTGCTTCGGTAGAAATAGTATCTCCCGCCCATAAAATATGACTTACGCCATTAATCGTTTCATCCTCCGGATGGACGAATGCATTGGGGTATTTTAAATTTATTTTATCTCGAATTTCTTGACTCAACTGTACCAGTTTGCCTGCTGAAAAATCTTGAATACCTGAAAAATTTGACTGTGGGTCTATTATCGCATAAAAATTACCGCCATAAGAAACATCAAATATCAACTCACCTAAATCAGAACTTTCAATTGTTAAATCTGTAGCGGCCAAATACGATTTTACATTCGTCAACTTTACCCAATCTACCTTTTTACCTGTTTGCTGATAGCTGATTTTCACCAGACCGGCTGGCGTTTCCATTCGTATTTCACCCAGCTTTTTTGGTTTAAGTAACCCTTCTTCAATACCAATAGTAATCGCTCCAATAGTACCGTGACCACACATAGGCAGACAACCACTGGTTTCTATAAACAGAATACCAAAGTCATTTTCAGGATTTGCTGGCGGATAAAAAATACTACCACTCATCATATCATGACCACGAGGCTCGAACATTAACCCTTTACGAATCCAATCGTATTTTTTTAGGAAATACTGACGTTTTTCACTCATGGATGCACCTATAAGTTCAGGTCCTCCCTTAGCTACTACCCTTACTGGGTTTCCACAAGTGTGGGCATCAATACAGGTGAAAATACGCGTCGCCATAATTCAAATAGTGCTACATGTTCTAATCTTACTCAATTTTTTTATTGGTATGCTCACTGTCCACAATTCGCATTATCGCGAGCGGATTCCCATCTTGTAATTCTTCAGGAAGTAATTCTTGTGGCCAATTTTGAAATGAAACAGGTCTAACCCATCGCTTCACAGCTGATACTCCAACCGAAGTAAAACGGCTATCCGTACTGGCGGGAAAAGGTCCGCCATGTTGCATAGAGGGACAAACTTCTACTCCTGTTGGAACACCGTTGAAAATTAATCTTCCAACTCTATCTTTTAAAGCGTCTACTGCTGAACTGTGTACTTTTAATTCGTCAGGACTTCCAAGAACGGTACCTGTTAATTGTCCTTCCAAACGGTTCAAAACTTCTGTCAACTCTTTTGAATCGGCACATCTTACCACAATAGAAAATGGCCCGAATACTTCTTGATGTAGTTTAGGGTTCTTTAAAAAATTAGCGCCATTAACGGTTAGCACTTTCTGTTTTGCATAATTTGGTGCTACTGCCTTTTCATATTCTGCTACAACATCAGCACCACCTTGACCTGAAAGCTCTTTTTTACCTTTTTCGTAGTTATTATAAATGTTTGGATGCAACATACAAGAAGGCTCCAATTTATCTATTTCTTCACCTAAAGCGTTTATAAAAACATCTAGCGATGTGCTTTTTATTCCCAAAATTAATCCTGGATTAGTACAAAATTGTCCAGCTCCCATCATAACCGAACTTGCATATTGTTTAGCCCAATCCTGACCTTTTTCACGCAAAGCGGAAGGTAAAACCACAACAGGGTTTATACTACCCATTTCAGCAAAAACCGGAATGGGTTCTTTTCGTTCGTTAGCCAATTTATAAAGCGCCGTACCACCTTTAATACTTCCTGTGAACCCTACTCCTTTAATTTTAGGGTGAAGCACCAACTGTTGTCCCACTTCAATACCACTACTATTCAAATTAGAAAAAATACCGTCAGGCATACCCGTGCGCTCCGCTGCTTTAATTACTGCCGAAGAAACCAGTTCTCCAGTACCAGCATGCATAGGGTGACTTTTTACAATTACCGGACAACCAGAAGCCAAAGCACTTGCGGTATCACCACCCGCAGTAGAAAATGCAAATGGAAAATTACTTGAACCAAAAACAGCTATAGGGCCAATAGGAAGCAACATTTTACGTAAATCTGTTTTGGCCATTGGCTGTCTATCTGGTTGGGGCGTATCTATCGTAGCCTCTACCCATGAACCTTCTTTTAACAATTGAGCAAAAGCTCGCAACTGCCCCATAGTACGCCCACGTTCACCAACAGCTCTACCTTCTGGCAATCCAGACTCTTTACAATACGCCCTTATCAATTCATCACCAAGAGCTTCAATCTCTTCTGCTATAGCTTCTAAAAATTCTGCTTTCTTAGCTCCTGAAAAGTTTTTGTAAGTCTGAAAAGCTTCATGAGCTTTACCCACAGCCTTATTTATTTCCTCCTTTGTGGCCTCATAAAAAGTCCACTCCGTTTCCAAATTAAGCTTTGGGTCAAAGGTTTTATATGTATTACTTCCAATAGATGAAAGCTCATTTCCAATATAATTTTTTCCTGTAATCATAGTATGGTATTTCTGCTCTTTAAAATAGGCATGAAGCTACTATATTTGGGGTTAAGCACCAAGAATTTACTAGAAAGACTTTTACTCACCAAATAACTTCAACAAGCGTTTATTATACACGTAATTGAAAAATTCCACCTAAATTTCAATGAGATTACGCCAACTGCTTATTTAGTACAGTCAAATTTTTATAATCTGGTAATTGAGGTCTACTTTTTAGTCCGTCTTGTATTACTTTTAAAACTCTGTCTCGTTCTTCACCTTGCAATGGAAGCCTTGGTTTTCTCACAATTTCGGTACCAATGCCTGTA
>ENA-ORXM01003255-ORXM01003255.1-marine-metagenome-genome-assembly--contig:-NODE-3255-length-16581-cov-5.014421_pt1 | contig 16581 bp, 11 predicted proteins | sample MGYA00237867_ERZ511480 | MGnify/ENA primary metagenome ERZ511480 (study PRJEB26309, sample SAMN06266103) | marine metagenome | isolation source: Algal blade | place: United Kingdom:Sidmouth, United...
TTTATAGATAATACAATTCAAAATTTAACCGACCCTAGAAGGGTCGTATATTAATCTTTATAGCCTTTTCATGTTATTTCGCTTAAGCGGCAATAGTATTTGTGTCCTAACGCAAGCACTGCCGACAAAGGTGTCGACACCATTGCACAGCGCTAGTCCAAAGGATATCTAATATAGGGGATAATCAGAAGCATGAGCATATTGCCATAGCGTGATTGAATATTTATAGACGTGAGTTGAGTTCCTAAGATGTATATCCGGGTTCGGGGGTTAGATCCAATTTGGCGTGATTTTTTTGGAAAAATCATGACAAATTGCCAACAAGAGTCAGCCCGTTTTCGGAGCAAAAATTAAAAAAGTTGCGCAAGCTAACCCATCCAATTTTGACTGTACTCCTGATATAGAACAGCCTAGCTTACTTATAAATAGCTCTATTCTAGTGACTTCCCTAATATATTTATCCAATTATCTACAACGTCATTTATTTTTCCGAAGCCTTATATAATTCTCTTTATTTTCGGGTAAGCGATAGAAGTGATATGAGCTGCTGCTATGACTAATGAAGTAAGCAGTATCGCTGGCTCGCCGAGGAACGAGTAGAGACAAGAAACTGCTATACTGAATAGGAAATAGAAGTAGTGAATATAAACGGAGAGCGCGACGACATTTTTAGGAGTGGTAATGAATAAAATGGCGGTACCCCCAACACATCATTCTACCTAATAGAGCTAAAAACCTATTTGCTAATTGCAGGCTCATCTTTAAACTTCAAAAATATCAGGAGCCCCATAATTGAGAACACCATGGCGGCCAAGACACTATATCGCACACCTGCAGGATTGTCGATGCTCTTGCCCAAAAGCAAAAAGGAAGGGAATAATAAATTGGCCACGGAGATACCCATCTTCATCATAAAATTGCGAGCTCCATAAAAAACTGCTGCAAGAGATTGGCCTGTTTTAGCCTCCTCTTCATTGACAATATCTGCAATAATGACATTAGGTAATACCCCAAATACTGCCAGGGCATAGGCTGTCAATATAGTTATAGAATAAAACAGTTGACTCATGCCAAGCCTGCTGAAAGGAAGGAAAAATAATACTGCAAAAACGAAAATGAATACTAAAAATCCAGACACCATTAATGCTTTCTTTCCGACGCGCTTGTGTAAATAAAAAACTAAAAAATAAAATAAGAAACTAATTATAAAAGACATTTCTAAGAAGGTAGTAGCCTTCGATATATTCATCCCGAAAAGCAACGTGACAAAATAAACCATACCTAGCTGAATAAATGTTAGCGCCAACCAATAGAGTAAATCCGAAAGCACAAATAATTTGAAATTTCTGTTTTTCGAAATGATCTTTAGTGATGCACTTAATGATGGAGCAGTATCGCCCTGGACCGCATATTTATTTTCGTTCAAAAAAATAATTGGCACCAGCATCAAAATTAATGCAAGAACAGACATACCTACTACAGCCAGCTGAAAGGCTATGGTCGACGAAAAACTTGCCTCCAGAGTGGACTGGATACTGTATATTTGAGAGCCCCCAATAACACCAAGGGCAAAGGCAACTGAGATCAACATACTGATCTTGAGGCGATCATCTGGGTGGTGACCAAGCTCACTAATTAGCGCTGTATAAGGAATTAGATAACCCGTGAAAGAGATATAATAAATGACGATAGCTATCACTAACCATACTGCGTTTATTGCGATACTATCGCTAAGTGGCAAGAAAACCAAAAATGCGAACAGGGCAAATGGCAGTACACTCAGCGCCATCAATTTTTTGCGCTTACCCATTCTACCAGTGGTCTTATCGGAGTAGCTTGCTATCAAAGGGTCTGTGAATCCATCTAAGATGCGACCACCAAAACCAATAATACCGATCAAGGTGAGACCCAAGAATATGGAACCTCCTGGGATAAATACTGGAAAAGTAGTGCCACTGCCATCATCTGGTGGAGCATAAAAATAGATAAGTGCAAAAGCTACGCTGAAGCTTGCAAGTGCCCAGCCAAATTGACCAATAGCATATATAATTAATTGTCCGATTGGTGGGCGCGGCTTCATTATACCCCCTTAAATTTTGCTGCTCTTTTTTCAACAAATGCTTTTGCCCCTTCAACAAAATCTTCCGTAGCTGCACAGCTACCAAATCCATCTACTTCTGTTTGATATCCATTTTTTTCTTTGTCAAAATAGTCATTGACAGTGCTGATCATTTTAGCAACGGCGAAAGGTCCTTTAGTACTAATCTTTTGAAGAATCTCCATGGACTTTGCTACCTCTTGTCCAGCTGGTACGACGTGATTGAGCAAACCAAGACGCAGCGCTTCGTCTGCTTTAATCATATCACCAGTGAGTAACAATTCCATCGCTTTACCCTTGCCAATATACTGTACCAATCGTTGAGACCCACCGTATCCGGTAATGATACCAAGATTCACTTCTGGTTGACCAAAGCGTGCATTCTCTGAAGCTACTCGCATATGACATGCCATCGCTAATTCATTTCCTCCCCCTAGTGAAAAACCATTTACTGCAGCGATTACTGGTTTATTGAGATTCTCAATCTTGAAGAAAATATCTTGCCCTCGCTTCGACAGATTTGATGCAGTACTTGCATCTAATCCTCCAAATTCTTTGATGTCCGCACCCGCTGCAAATGCTTTGTTTCCCGCTCCCGTAATGATAATTCCTGCTACAGTCTTATTATCCCGGACTGCGGAAAAATAATGATCTAGCTCATTAAAAACATGACGATTGAGTGCATTCATTGCCTTCTCCCGATTGATAGTTACAATAGCAATATTCTCTTTTGTATCTATTGTTATATTTTCGTAGTTCATTTCCTCTTTTTTAATATACCTTAAATAACTAAAATAAATAAATTGGATTAAGCTTACCAGTGTAATAAAGTTGCTCCCCAAGTAAATCCTGAACCAAATGCAGCTAGACAGATAAGATCGCCCTCTTTAATTTTCCCTTCTTCCCATGCTTCGCAGAGTGCAATAGGTACACTTGCAGCAGTCGTATTTCCATATTTCTGAATATTATTATAGACCTGATGGTCATTGAGACCAAGTTTCTTTTGGACATATTGACTGATGCGGAGATTCGCTTGATGCGGAATCAACATGGATATATCTGTAGTTTTTTTATTCGCCGACTCCAAAGCCTCCATAATTACTTCTGGAAACTTTTGCACTGCCATTTTAAAAACAAACTTACCGTCCATAAAAGGATAAGTATGCCCATCCTCTAGCATTTTTGGTGTCACGAAAACATCCCCGAACTCATGCTCCTCGCTGAACCCATAGTCGACATCAACCTCTAGATACCTATTGTGATATCCACCATGTGAGCCAGGCGATATCAGTGCTAATTTTTCAGCGTATGTACCATCAGAATGCAGCTTTGAAGTTAATATCCCTTTGTTCTCTTCTTCAGTAGCCTGTAATACAACTGCCCCTGCACCATCCCCAAAAATGACAGATATATCTCTGCCTTCAGTAGAATAATTAAGACCCATACTATGCATTTCAGCACCTATAAGAAGAATATTCTTATACATTCCTGACTTGATAAACTGATCTGCAACACTTATACCATAGACAAAACCCGTACATTGGTTGCGGATATCTAAGGCGCCAATCTCCGTTTTAGTGATACCTAATTCGCGCTGAACAAGTACACCACAGCCAGGAAAATAATAGTCTGCACTAAGCGTAGCGAAAATTATAAAATCTATATCTTCTTTATTAATACCTGCTCTTTCAATAGCAATAAGCGCAGCCTTTGCACCCATAGTAGAAGTTGTTTCCTCATAGCGCTTGGCGTATCGTCTTTCTTCTATGCCAGTTCGCTCTCTGATCCATTCATCAGAAGTATCCATCATTGTCGATAACTTATTATTATCTACCACATTATCTGGGACATACTTCCCAATTCCTGCTATTTTTGACCTTATCATATATCTAAATTGTTTTACAAATATAAGATTTACGAGCTGAATAAATAATCCTCTTCCAAAAACCAATTTAAACCTATCGGCGTTATCTTTGCATGAGGCAAAACCTAGCTGATGAGTGATATACAGATAAAAGTTATTGATAGAAAGGGTAAGGAACATTCCCTAGAGGCTCCCACAGATATGAATATGAATCTAATGGAGGTATTTAAGGCCTACGAATTACCTGTAGAGGGCACCTGTGGTGGTATGGCGCTTTGTTCTACGTGTCATTGTTATGTACTCTCTGACCATAAGCTGCCATCTGCTAGCGCTGATGAAGAAGACATGCTCGATCAAGCATTCTTCGTCGAGGACAACTCAAGACTTGGTTGTCAATTGAAAATAAGCCAAGATATAAATGGATTGGTTGTTAAATTAGCCCCTACTGCTGATTAATGATAAAACCTTATTCGATGAACTTGTTTAAGCCATAGTTAAGTGATTTGAACTGCGATGTGCATCCGTAATAATATCATTTATAGGATCAACTCTAAAATTTGATTTGTCTATAGCTTTAAACCCCTGGCACTCAAAATATGAGCGTTTTAGCATACATCTAGTGAGTTTGTTAGGTCCAACATTCATAGGACGAAGAAATATTTTCTCCGCATAAGATGGATAATAAAACACGCTCTGGCTCATTTTCAGCATACACAACTATAGCCCTTCGTAGATCAGAGCCTAATTCCATACGATATGTGAAGTTTGTAAATGTATGTACGCTATCTAATAAGTATCATCGTCTCCTTCTCCATTCTCTACTTTTATCACAGCATCAATATCATCATGATTTTCTTCATACTCTGTCTTAGCATCCTCCGTCAAAAATCCATCATCGTCATAATCATCATCATCTTCGATAATCTCTCGCGCTTCTGCTAAAGTCATACGCACGAGATAATACTTCTCCTCTGTGTCAAAAGGTAGTGCACTGACAAGACGTCCTTCGCGATTAGTAAACTTGATTAGGTGCTTTTCGAAGCCAGCAGGATAAGTGAGCTTAATTTGCTCTAAGATGGCCTCATCAAGTTTTTCGTAGTCTTTGACTACTCTAGGTTTAGATACATCACTCATATTTGGATTTTATAACATCATTAAATTAAGGGCTATATTTATATGTAGTAAATATAGAACAATTATTATTTAAGTGTTATAAAAAATAAGTAGTAAGCAAAAGTTCGAAATACTGACCTATACAGATACCTAATAGTGGTTAGTTACTGCCTTACGAAGTCTAGAAGTGTAGTCATCCAAAACCCACTCCTTGTAGTTACGTGTACTATTGCTAATACAATAACAATAACGACGGATACGATCCACTATATCTGGTGTAAGTGCCCTGACTAGCGCAAAACCGTCAATCAAAGAGTCGCTATTCTCGATACACATTTGAGCATGTTGTTCGATAGACTTATCTATCAAAGTAGATGACCTGAGCCCTTTAGCTTTTATCTTATCATACTCCTCATATACATCAAAGTCTATGTCCTTTGATTTTGCGAATTGATCTCTTAGGTCTTTAGGCATCTTGTAGACAAACTGACGTTCAATATCCTCATCAGTAAGTAAACTCTCCAGATAAAAGTTAGGCGATCTAAATACAACCTGCCAATCCAGCTCTGCTTCCCAGAGTCCAAATCGAGCTGCATTATTACCCAAGTCTATTACATCAAATGTTTTCTTGTTAGGCAATACACGAGACCCTCTACCTATCATTTGGTAGTACAAGGTAGGTGATTTGGTAGCCCGATTAATAATGATGGTTTGGATAGTAGGCTCATCAAATCCCGTGGTCAAAATCCCGACAGAAGTTAATATCGCGCCCGGCGTTTCTTTAAACCATGCGAGTATAGCTTTTCGATCAGATTTACTGATTTTGCTATCTATGTGTCTTATCGGATATCCAGCTTCTTTAAAAGTATAATATACCTGTATGGAAGTATTGATACCATTATTAAAAATTAGTGTTTTCTTGTTTTTAGCACGCTCTTCATAGGCAATCAGAAGCTTACGCTGCATCAAGTCGTTTGAGTACAGCATTTCCGAAGATTTTACCGTGTAATCTCCATTGATTCCGACTTTTAAAGTACCTAACCCTACTTGATAACTATAGGTAGTAGCCCTAGAAAGGTACCCATCCTCTACTAATTTTGTAATGGGAGAACCTACTATGAGCTCATTGTAAATTTCATTCATAGGAAGGTTTATATTGGAGCTCAACGGTGTTGCCGTCACACCCAACATAAAGCAGTTTTCAAAAAACTTAAAGAGTTTTCTGAAAGAATTGTAGTGCGCTTCATCCACAATGACTAAGCCCACGTTTTTGAAGGACATATCCTTATCGTTGAGCCTATTATTTAGGGTCTCAACCATTGCTACGAAACAATCAAATCCATGGTCTTCTGGCAACTCTTTTACCTTACTATCGATTATCATAGTAGGTACTCCAAAACCCTCTAGCATGTTGGAGGTCTGATTGCATAGCTCTATTCTATGCGTCAATATCAGTACTCGTTTTTTATTTTCCTGGATGTACTTTCTGGCTATCTCTGAGAATACTACGGTCTTTCCTCCACCAGTAGGTAATTGGTAGAGCAAATTGTAGTTAGGTGGACAATTATCTATCCTCTTAAAGACATTGGCGAGATCCTCTTTTTGATATTCATACAGTTCTTTTCGTGTTCCCGTTGTCCGCTCTGTGCTCACTAATCTTGAATTATTTTGCACAAATGTACGACTAAAGCAAAGATTACCCCAAATAATAGATGCGAATTTTTATTATTTGATATCTAAGCTCAGATAGCAAATGTGCTGCTCCGATATATCTTAATTAGAATCCTTTATTAAATCTTTTAATTCACTCAATTTCATCATACATTGTACAGGAGTCATATCATTGATATTGAGCTGCTTAAGTGCCGCCTTGACAGCGGTAGCGGTAGCATCCGTCTGGTCAAATATACTGAGTTGCATGGGTGCTGCTGGCATTTTTTGTACGGCTGCCTTTAGTTTACCTTCCTTTTCATTCCCGTCTATTGATTTCTCCTCTAAGTGCTTTAGTATATCACTCGCTCGTGCTATGATAGATGGCGGCATACCAGCCAACTTCGCTACATAAATACCAAAACTATGATTGCTCCCACCAGGCTGTAGTTTGCGCAAGAAGATCACCTTTTGTCCGACTTGCTTAGTTGCGATATTATAATTTTTGATGCGCTCAAAAGTATGGGTAAGTTCATTTAATTCATGGTAATGTGTAGCAAACAAGGTTTTGGGACTAGCTATATTATTAGTATGTAAATACTCCGCTAATGCCCAAGCGATAGATATGCCATCGTAGGTACTCGTACCACGTCCTATCTCATCCATCAGGATCAGACTACGCGCTGAAATATTATTCATTATGCTTGCCGTCTCATTCATTTCTACCATGAACGTACTCTCCCCCGAGGAGATATTATCGGTAGCACCCACTCTAGTGAACACTTTATCTATTATGCCCAATCTGGCACTTTCGGCTGGTACGAAGCAGCCCATCTGAGCCATGATACTTATGATAGCCACTTGCCTCAGTAAAGCCGACTTACCAGCCATATTTGGCCCCGTGATCATCATTACTTGTACCGTATCATTATCTAAGTAAATATCATTCGGCACATAAGCTTCACCCAATGGTAAGTGATGCTCTATCACAGGGTGACGTCCTGCTTTAATATCAATGACTAAACTATCATCTAGCTTAGGCTGACAATAGTTATTACGTTTGGAAATAGCCGCAAAAGTACTGAGACAGTCCAAGCGTGCTATCACGATAGCGTCTTGCTGTATCTGTTTGATAAAGTCAGATATATATAATACTAGATCTTGATACAACTCTTCCTCTAAGAGCGATATCTTTTCTTCCGCTCCAAGTATTTTAGCTTCCAATACTTTTAACTCCTCCGTAATATATCGCTCGGCATTAGTCAATGTTTGTTTTCTGATCCAGTGATCTGGCACCAAGCCTTTATCTTTGTATCTATTCGTTACCTCTAGATAATATCCAAAAACAGAATTATACCCAATCTTCAGATTGTCAATCCCAGTCTTCTCCGCTTCATCCAGCTGAACTTTTTTGAGTATATCCTTCGCATCTCGGACTAGACTACGATACTCATCCAGATCAGCGTTGGCACCATCCGCAATTACTCCCCCCTTTGATATATTGTTTGGTGGTTCTGCTATTAAAGTGGCTCGTATCTTAGCCTGAAGATCAGCGCATTCATCGAGTAGACTTGCGAACTTCTGCAATCCATCCTCATTCATCTGAGCTATCATAGCAGCTATCTCGCCGATAGTGGCTAATGAATCTGCCAGTTGCACTACTTCCCTAGGATTGATCTTCAGCATCGGCACCTTCGCAATGATTCGCTCTATATCTCCTACTTGCTGTAGTCCTTCTATCAGGGACTGACAAGATTCATTCTCTTGGATGAAGTATGCGACCTTACTGTGCCTGGCCTCGATTTCTTTGAGGTCTTTTAACGGCAGTACAATCCACTTTTTCATTAGCCTAGCCCCCATTGGCGATACTGTTTTATTCAGTATCTCTATAAGTGGTACGCCTTTCTCATGCGGGGTATAAATAAGTTCAAGGTTTCGGATAGTAAACTTATCTAGCCACATATATCGATCTACGGGTATTCGACTAATGCTCGTGATGTGCAGCAGATTTTTATTTTCAGTCGTAGCTAAATAGTGAAATATACTACCTGCAGCTATCTTTGCTTGCTCCATATCTTCTACACCAAATCCTTTCAGACTAATTGTCTCAAAGTGAGCGGTCAGCTTCTCCGAGGTAAACTCCTGGGTAAATACCCACTCATCCAGCGGGTAAGTATAGTATCTATCACCAAATGTCTCTTCAAATTTGGCAATATCCTTACGTGAAAATATGACTTCTGATGGGCTAAAAGATTGAATCAGTTTATCCATATACATTGCAGAACCTTCACTCACGAGAAATTCGCCTGTAGAGAGGTCTAAAAACGCAAGTCCTATATTATTTTCACTACCAAAATTGACAGCACATAGATAGTTATTAGATTGATACTCCAGCAGCTTATCATCGGTAGCTATTCCAGGTGTTACCATTTCCGTTATTCCACGAGCCACTATTTTCTTTTCCTTACTTGGCTTTTCTAGTTGTTCACATATTGCTACTCTGAATCCTGCCTTAACAAGACGAGGCAGATACATATCCAAACTATGGTATGGGAATCCCGCCAGCTCTATTTTCGAGCCACCATTGTTACGTTTTGTCAATACTATACCGAGTGCCTGTGCTACAGCGATAGCATCCTTACCGAAAGTCTCATAAAAGTCCCCTACCCTAAATAATAATATTGCATCAGGGTGTTGTTGCTTTATGCCCATATATTGCTGCATGAGCGGTGTGATTCTTTTAATTTTTTCTTTTGTAGCAGCCAAATCCTTGAATTTTGGATAAAATTGGAAAAATATGACGGAAAAATACATCAAAATGTATCTTTGCACGGTTTCAAAGAGTGAATTTAAACAACTAAATTAAATAATAAAATGCTGGACAATTTTACTGGCGTCACAGAAGCCGAAAAAAAGCAACTTGTGGACGCTATCGCACAAATAACCATCCTTATTGCTGGTGCAGATGGTGTTATTGATACTGCTGAAACAGCTTGGGCAAACAAGTTAACTAAAATCAGATCGTATGCTACCGAGGAGGACCTACATGAGTATTATAAAGTGGTAGGTGCAAACTTCAGCAAAGAGCTTGATGCCATGATTATAGCTTTGCCAGATGATACAGATCAGAGGACACAAGTATTAGTCGACAAACTGACTCTGCTGAATGCACCATTAGGTAAACTTCCTAATCATATTGGTGTAGCCTTGTATGAAAGCTATACCTCATTTGCTAAGCATGTCGCTGAGGCTAGCGGCGGATTTTTACGTATGTGGAGTATTAGTGGCGAGGAGAAAAAACTTATGAAACTCCCAATGATCGCTCCTATCGAACTTATCGAAGACGAAGCTTAATATTTTTTGTGATATTATAATAACGTGGGGGTGACCATCCCGAAAAAAAAATCGGGATGGTCGTGCCATCCATGACTCCGCGTCCGCTGCGGTCCTTTGCCTGCCCTACTAGCTACCCGAGGACTAGGGCTTAAGAGAGCCCTCTCATTCCTACCACTCACCCAAAAGGGTATTTACCTTGTCACGATAATTGCCCTTTTTTATATTCTAATGTGATTTTTAGTTTGCACATTACCCACTCATGTTTTGTCTGGTCTTATACAATTATTTAAATTCTAAATTCTGTTAAATCAGAAAAGTGATGCAGCGATTTTTAAAGTTTAAAACTCTTACAAATAATTACATCCTACAAAACCTGCCCGCCAAACACCTCTATACTATGCGTATTTCTATTGCACGTTTAGAGCTGCAATATTTACAATATTTTAGATCCTAATAAAACTCCGATATGAAAAAAACTAATTTACTCTATCTATTTGCTTTTCTTTTTTGTTCCATTTCAGGATTCAGTCAAAATTGTATTTCTGATGTCTTTGTGGAGAGAAATGATTGCAATCCATTTGGAGAATACGACGCTTACGTGCAGTTTAACTATAGTCCAAATGTAGATTCGGTATCCATATTTTTTAACGGAAACTTTCTCGGCAATCATCCTGCAGACGCGCAGCCGATAGTATTATCTCCAATACAAGGAGGTGATCAATTCAATGATGTGGAAGTTGTAAGCACAACAAGTTCTACTTGCAGAGATTCCTTTTCTTATCAGCAAATATGTGAATTCGGACCTGAAGATTGTCTTTCTGAAATTCATGATATTTCCTCATTTTGTTTGGATAGCACGCTAACATTTATTTTAGATTACACTTTCCTAAATCCAGTATCAGAGGCACATATCCTTGTCAATGGAGCGTATGTTGTGAATGGTATGATAGGTGAAAATATTAGCCAAACTATTAGTATAGAGAACAACAGTTCGATATCTGTATATGAAGTAGTTATTAGAGATCCAGAATTTTTAAGTTGTGGCGATACTACTTTTGTACAGGTTGAGTCATGCATTGAGAACTGTGTAGATAATTTTGACTACATTACTATCTGTAATGCAGATGGAACATATAATTTAAATGTATTTGTTTCTGGTCCAAGTGATTCTTTAATAATATATCTAGATTCTGAACTGATAGGTGGTGCTGGCACTAATGCAGATACAACATCCATATTTACTATGGCTGGACTTGAAGTTGATTCAGTTATTATGAATCGCACTCTTACTCTTTGCAAGCAAAATAACCCTAGCTGCTGTACGACCATTTCATTTGATGTACCACAATGTGTTCCTACATTATGCGAGATGGAATTATTGAGTACAGAAATAATTTGCCAAGGAGGTATTCCATTATTCCAAGTTAACTATAATTATCTTAATCCAGAAGGGTCAGGAGAAGCTTACGTGAATGGTAGTTTAGTAGCCACATTTGAATCTGGAGAAAATAAAATTTTACTTCTGGATGCACAAATATATAATCAATTAGGTCTTTACGAAATCATCATAAAGGACTCCTCTAATGGCGAATGCCAAGATATAGAAACCATTACAGATTACTATTGCGATTGTTTTACGGAAGTTTCGAATATTACTACGGAATGCTTAGAAAACGATACTTACAGGTTAGAATTCGATCTATTTTCTGAAGCTTCTTTCAATAACTTTTCTCTATATCCACCTGATAATAGCATCATCAGTTTAGCTGACTTTATCGATGCCAATAATCATGTTATAATTACACTGAATACAAACCAAATTGGCGATTTTTTGCTTTCTTCAGACGAAGTATTTACTTGTCAGACTTCTTTTACTGTTGATGTAGATTGTGAAACTACCATTCCATGTAATATAGAGATTCTAAGCACAGAAGCTATCTGTCAAAGTGGTGTTCCATTATTTCAAGTTCAATATAACTACACTGCTGAAACAAGTAACGCGCAGGCATTCGTAAATGGTAACCTAGCAGCATTTTTAGAGATAGGCTCGAATAAAACAGTATTTTTAGATGCGCAAGTTTTTGATGGTCAAGGCTTATATGAAATCAAATTATCAGATGCCAATAATCCTGATTGCCAAGATATCTTTACCTATGAGAATTATTATTGTGATTGCTTCACTGAGGTTTTTAATGTAAGCACAGAGTGCTTATCTGACGGCAATTATCAATTAGACTTCGATATAGAAACAGAAGTTAACAATACATTCTTTACTTTATTTTTCCCAGATCAGACAAGCATTGATTTAAGTGATATAATTACGCCTAATTACCATGTGAGGTTAAACTTAAATACCAATCAAGTAGGTGACTTAAGATTAACTTCAAATAACTCCCTTTTATGTGAGGACTTCTTTACTGTAGATGTAGATTGTGACCTTAATCCAGATTGTAATATTGAAATTTTGAGTACAGAAGTTTTTTGTCAAGAAGGCTTTCCTGTATTTCAAATTCAATATAATTACACATCTGACACAATTAACGGGCAGGCTTTTGTAAATGGCAATTTAGTTTCATTTATAGAAGAAGGATTAAATAAAACAGTACTTTTAGATGGAGAAATATTTGATGGTCAAGGTAACTATGAAATTACCTTATCGGATTCAGGAAATTTTGAATGCGAAGATGTATTTACCTATGAAGAATATTATTGTGAATGCTTCACCGAAGTTACTAATGTAACCACGCTGTGCCTACAAAATGGCGCTTATCAGCTAGACTTCGACCTTAACACAGAGGTTAGCAATAAATTGTTCACCCTTTATTTTCCAGATCAGACAAGCATTGACTTGAGTAACATTATCGATGTTAATAATCATGTGCAACTATTACTAGGTACTAATCAAGTGGGTAGGTTCGACATTAGCTCTGATAGATCACCAATATGTCAAGATTTCTTTGATGTCGATGTTGATTGTAACGATACAAATGAATGTAATATCTCCATTAACCAAACTGAATTAGATTGCAATATAGAAGGGCTATTTATAAATATTAATTACTCCGCTACTAATTTATTTAGTGAAGCTCACGTTTATTTGAATGGCCAATTTAATAGTAATGCTGATGAAGGATTAGACAAAAATACCACTATCTACATAGAGGATCCATTAGATAATCAAAGTTATAGTATAGAAATAAGAGACGCTGAATTTACTACTTGTGTGGACTCTGTATTCATACCAAATTTTTCTTGTGGTCCATGTGCAGTTAATGATTATGTCTACTCTGGGATTTGTGAAAGTGATAGCACTTATAGATTTTCCTTTGAAAATAACGATCCACAAAGTCCAGTAGAGGTATACTTAAATGATGTTTCTATAGGAACACATACAGCAGGAACACCAGATCTCGTATTGGAGAATCTCCCTGCAGTATATCCAAATCAGGTTGTAGAAGTAAAAATCTGTTCAGAAATTTATGACTGTTGCTCTAACGAATTTTTCAATGTTCCTAATTGTGCTCCTCCAATTGATACTTGCAAATTTACATTTATACAGCTGGGAGAAACAGAATGCAACGAAAATAGTACTTACGATGCGGAGGTATTTATCACCATAGATGATTATACTGGTAATATGGTCTCCGTATTTGTGAATAATCAATTTTTTGGAATATCACCGTACAGTACTCAAGGGTTGGCGATAAATAATATAACACCACGCACCAATTCGGATTTTGACATTATCACTATTTGCTCAACTGAGCAAGATAGCTGTTGTCAAACTGTGGAATATTTACAACCAAACTGTGACCCTGTTGCAGATTGTCTTATAGGCGATATAGAACTCCAATTCAACTGTATAAGTAACGATGAATTTGTTGCTATTATATCGTTTGAATATGAGAATATTGTAGGAGACACTGTGGAAGTATTTACTAACCAAGGAATGTCATTAGGATTTTATGATGTAAGAGATCAACCTTTCTTGATCGAGCAATTTACACTTGGAACTAATGAATCTTTTGGTGTAGTAATCAAAAGTCCATTGGATGATAATTGTATTAACGAGTCTCCTTTTATTACCGTCTTTTGCGCTACTGAGGAATGTGAATTTACATTTATAGAAAATGGTAATCCAGAGTGTAATGCCGATGGAACTTATGATTTAGAAATGTTCTACGGATTAGCGAGTAATACTGCAAGTGCTATAATAATAGAGGTCAATGGTATATTCTATGATACAGTTCAGGTAAATACCAATGGGTCATTTTTGCTTAAGAACGTAGCTGGCCAGCCAGGCACTATTATAGATGTGATTACATTGTGCGTAGTCGGATTTCCAAATTGCTGCATATCATACGACTTTGTAAGACCAGATTGTACTATTAACGACTGTATAATTAACGAAATAGAGTTAGAATACGAATGCGATGGAGATTCTACCTACTTTGCTAGTGTTTATTACACAAATGAAAATACAAGTGGCTCGGTCGACATCATAATCAATGGTGTCTCATTTGGTATTTTTAATGCAAATAATCAACCGCACTTAGTAGGTCCCTTGTTAAGTACTGTCCCTTATCAAATGTTAGTTAAGGATGCGCAACAAGAAGAGTGTGTAGCAAATAAGAGTTTCCAATATAATGAATGTATCGATACGGACGAGGAATGTAATCTAGAGTATATCGAGATTCTATCAGCAAACTGTAATGGTGACGGAACTTTTAATATGACTGCCGAGTACGGATTTACAAACGCTGACAATAATCTTGTCGATGTATTTCTAAGCGGGACCTTATTTGATACTTATGTGATTGGTAATAGTGTACTTCTAGAAAATATTCCATTAAGTATCACTAACGACATAAAGACAATAACTATTTGCCTTAACGACAATCCTGATTGTTGTAAGACAATTAATTATTTACAACCAGAGTGTTCTACTACCCAAGATAGCTGTAGCCTAAATATTATAGAGGTAGACTACATTTGTGAAGGAGGTAATTTTGATCAAATTAGTTTTGAGGTTACTGTGAATGGTTCCAGTATGGACAATTATCTCATCTCTGTAAACGGTGAATTGCTGGGTACAGGTGTCTTTACTGACCAGTCAACTACTGTGGGACCAATCGACCAGAATGATGATGGATTTTATGTAATCAATGTAATTGATACGGTTGATGGCACATGCTTTGATCAATTCGAATTGCTTCAAGCTTTCTGTGCAGAAGACTGTCTGATAGGAGAAATCGAGGTAGAGATAGCTTGTATAGAAGATGGAATATTTTCTGCGAGCCTTACATTTCCCTACGATTCGGATAGTCAAGCACTGGTCAGTATAAAAGGTAATGGAAATGACTATGGCCAATATGATGCATTTAATCAGCCTATTGTTATTGACTCGCTAATAACGAGCAGTGTCGACTTTTGGGAATTTGTAGTTATTAGCGCAGCAAACCCTGATTGTTCATCTGAGGTAGAGATAGGAGAAGTTGACTGCGGTGATAACTGCTTTATAGAAAATCTTGAAGTAGAATACAGCTGCGATGATGAAGAGTTAATTTATTTTAATATTTCGTTTGACACGAGTAACTTTAGTAGTGAATTTAAAATTCAAGGTAATGGTACCAATTATGGTACATTTGGTATTGATAGTTTACCTGTAGAACTAGGTCCTTTTGATCCATTAAGCAATGATGATTGGGAATTTGTAGTTACGGATATGTCCGAAGAATCATGTAGTGCAGTAGTTGTACTTGGCGCAGTAAACTGTGATGATACCACTGTAAATATACCTTGTGCCATTGATGGTTTTGAGATATTCGATGTAGAATGTATTGGAGACAATGAATACTCTATATCTGTCAACTTTGAAGTAGAAGCCACGGTAAATATTCCATTCACCTTCTTTATCAATGGCATGCTTCAGAACTCTACAACGGTCAACTCTCTACCGTTAAATGTAATCGGGATAACGCCTAATGATTCTAGCGATGTAGATATAATTACAATTTGCTTAGATGGTCTAGTTGAAAACTGCTGTATCGATTTCGAATATGAGCAGCCAGCTTGTTTGTTCAGTGCCGTTGATAATACGCTCATAGCAGATGTAGTATTAAGTCCAAACCCTACTACTGATTATATCAATATTAGCAATATACCAGAACAGATAGTAGAGCTCATAGTGTTGGATAATCTAGGAAGAGTTGTTGAACAAAGAACATCACAGGATCAAGTGCGATTGGATGTAGCAAACTACCAATCAGGTTTCTATATGGTACAGTTCACAACTGCTGATAATAGAATAATGACTAAGCGATTTGTCAAGTTGAACTAAGGTCTAACCCTCATGTTAAATTATAAAGAGCATATCCCAGTATTGGGATATGCTCTTTTATATAATTCTATATTTGGGGATATTCGTAAGAAGATTAAACTGTAGAACCATAGGGAGTTAATCAAAATTTAAGGGTTTAGATTACTCCATTTTTCTAAATTTTTCGCTAAAAACGGGGTA
>ENA-ORXM01003257-ORXM01003257.1-marine-metagenome-genome-assembly--contig:-NODE-3257-length-16575-cov-3.429325_pt1 | contig 16575 bp, 13 predicted proteins | sample MGYA00237867_ERZ511480 | MGnify/ENA primary metagenome ERZ511480 (study PRJEB26309, sample SAMN06266103) | marine metagenome | isolation source: Algal blade | place: United Kingdom:Sidmouth, United...
CCACGTCAGAAGATGATCAACCTTATGTATTTGATCTTCATCGCGATGTTGGCCCTGAATATGAGTAAAGAAGTTCTAGCTGCCTTCGGAATTATGACCGAAAAGATGGAAGCTTCTAACGCTAAGACTACAGAAAGTAACCTAGCTTTCTTAGATGGTTTAGCTACAAAAGCAGGTGAAGATACGGCTAAGTATGGCCCTCTTTACGACAATGCTAAGAAAATCAAATCAATGTCTCAAGAGTACTACGACTACTTGCAAGGTCTAAAAGACGCAGCAGTTGAAGGTATCGAAGACCCTACGGACTATCAAGTAATGGATAAGTCTGATTTTCTTGACAGTAAATTTTGGCAAGGTGATAACCTTACTGCGGACGGAGAAGATTTCTTAAATAGAATCAATACCTACCGTGATGGTGTTATCAAATTGGTAAAAGACAAGGAAGTACAATCAAATATTCAATCACGTTTCCAAACTGGAGATGAGAACGGTAAAGTAGAAAACCGTAGTGGTGAAAAAATAGATTGGCTTAACTATAACTACGAAAGGTTTCCTTTGGTAGCTTCATTGACAAAACTTACCGCTATGCAAGCTGATATTAGAGCAACTGAAGAAGATGCTTTAAAAACAATGTTGGCAGGTGAGTTGACTGATCAAGTATCATTGAAGAACTTTGCTACGTCGCTTTTCGCTAAGAAATCAGCGTATTATACAGGTGAGAAATATGATGGTAAAATCATTATCAGCAAAACTGATAATTCATCAACGCCGGTTAGAGCTGAATTGACTCTTGATGGAAGAAAACTTTCTGAAGGAAGCGATTATAAAATTGAAGCTGGTGGTGTGAAAATGCTTATTGGTTCTGGTTCTGCCGGAGACCATGAAGTAGCTGGAAAGCTATTCTTTAAGCAAGATGGTGAAGAGATTGAAGTTCCTGTAAAGAACTCTTTCGCAACCATTTCTAAGCCAAATGCTGCTTTAATAGCTGCTGACAAGATGAACGTTGTTTATCGTGGTGTAGCTAACCCAATGTCAATCTCAATACCTGGAATACCTAACAATAAGGTTAAAGCTTCAGCTACTGGTCTTAGACAAAGTAGTGGTAGCAAATATATCATGAACCCTGGTAAAGGTAGAATGGTAACTATTACTGCTTCTGGTACCTTACCTGACGGACAAAGAGTTTCTTCTAAATCTGAATTCAGAATAAAAGATATTCCAAGACCATCTGGTTCTTTAGGTAAGCAAACAGGTAGTGCAAAATTACCACGTAAGAATGTTGAAATTTCTACAGTTGGTGCCTTATTAGAAGACTTTGATTTTGACTTAAATCTGAAAGTAAGTGGATTTAAATTCAAAGTTCCTGGCCAACCTACGGTAGTTGTTAGAGGTAATAAATTGAACAGTCAAGCTAAATCTGCTTTGAAAAGAGCAAAAAGAGGTTCAGCAGTTCAAATCTTTGACATCAGCGCTTACATTACAAATAACAAGAGTTACAAATTGAAGAAAGTATCTCCAATAGTTGTGGAGATCACAAACTAAATATTAATGATTGCCGAGCGATGCAAGTCGCTCGGTTATTTTAAATTGATTCAAACATGAATTGGAAGAATGTTTTACTAATCGGAGCTGTTACTTTATTGCCTGCTTCAATACTGGCCCAAGCGAACATTTTGAACGCGAAGAAGCCTCAAGAAATTGGCATGAAAACTGATGCTCAAAAAGAACTAGATAATGATACTCCTTTAGAGTATGGTTATGTGGATGATAGAGATATCCTTTGGTCTAAGACCGTTTGGGAAACTATCGATTTAGATGAGCGTGTAAACTTTCCATTATACTATCCAACAGACACTATTGATATAGGTGCTGATAGAAGATCGTTATATGATGTTTTAGTTAAAAACATTAGAAACGGAAAACTAGAGGATGTATATGTAGATTCTTATTTTACTGAAAAAAGAAAGTTTGAAGAGTTAAGTGCAACGCTTAAAAAAATAGATACTTTGGACTACGGATATGAAGAAATGAATGCTGGCGAGACAGTTTCTCCTGAGAATATTGTTGAAAGAGAACTTTCCGCTGCAGATATTGAAGAGTACCGTATCAAGGGAATCTGGTATTTTGACAAGCGTCAAGGAGAATTAAAGTACCGTTTATTAGGTATTGCTCCGGTAGCACCAGATGTTAACTTTATAGATGATGAATCAATGGATCTTCAAGATGCCAAGGTAGAACTTTTCTGGGTGTGGTACCCAGGTGCCAGGCAGATTTTACATGAAGCCAAGGTTTTTAACCAACGCAACTCTGCGCAGCCCATATCTTTTGATATGTTGCTAAATGCAAGAAGGTTCAACGGTGTAATCTATAGAGAAGATAATGTACATGGTGACCGAAAAGTAAATGATTATATAGCTGACAACGCATTGTTCCAGTTACTAGAGGCCAAAAGAATTAAAGAGGTCATTAGAGACAGAGAGCAAGATATGTGGAGTTATTAATCACAGAATAAACAAATTTTTGAATTCCAATTCAATAATATAAAAAATCCCTAACTGAAAAGTTGGGGATTTTTTTTGTTTGTCATTACGAGGGAAACAAAACTATCTGTATGTAGTAATATGATAGACTATCGATACCCTTTATTACCTTTGTCGAATGTTAGATTACCTTATTGTCGGTTTAGGTATTGCCGGAACTTCGCTCTGTGAACAACTAGAAAATTCGAATAAAACCTTTAAGGTGGTTAGCGATATTTCCCAGACCTCTTCTAGAGTCGCAGGGGGGCTTTACAATCCTGTAATTTTGAAAAGATTTACAATGGCATGGAAAGCCAAAGAACAATTACAAATTACTATTCCTTTTTACAAATCCTTAGAGAAAAAGCTGAATAAAAAGCTCAACTACAAACTTCCAGTACTACGAAGATTTGCATCAGTTGAGGAACAAAACTTATGGTTTGAAGCTTGTGATAAACCACTACTTGAAGATTTTTTATCTCAAAAACTTTTAAAAAACACAAACAATTGTATTGATGCACCATTGGGTTATGGTGAGGTCTTAGGTACAGGTCGTATTGATACTTCGCTATTGATATCGTCTTATCAAGCCTATTTATTTTCTAATGATCTTTTTTACCCAGAGACCTTTGACTTTGAGCAGCTGAAGGTGCAATCAGGGTACATTTCTTATAAAAAAATAAAAGCTAAGCGAATTGTTTTTGCCGAGGGTTATGGTTTAAAAAAGAATCCTTTTTTCTCGTATCTGCCTTTAACAAGTACCAAGGGAGAGTATCTTACCATCAAAACTTCGCAACTGAATGAAACGTGTGCTATAAAATCATCCATATTTATTATTCCTTGGCAAAAAGATCAATACAGGGTTGGAGCAACCTATAAATGGAAAGACACTACCAATCTTCCCACCGAAGAATCAAAAAAAGAGCTCATTCAAAAATTAGATATGTTCCTGAACTGTGATTATGAAGTCATAGACCAAGTGGCGGGTATTAGACCAACAGTTACCGATAGAAGGCCTCTAGTCGGAAGGCATCCTAGGTATGATAATTTGTTTGTCTTGAACGGGTTTGGTTCAAGAGGTGTTATGATAGCACCATTTGCGGCTAAACAGTTGGTGAATTTGATCGAGAGTGATGAGATGTTACTTCCTGAAATGAATATTGAACGTTTTACAAAAAAGCACTTTAAGAATTAGAGCGACTAGCATTTGCATCGTATTTAAAAAAGAAATTAATCCAAATATTTCGTGATAACCGAATAATTACTGGCATAAATAAAATCATAGTTGCAGTTATCGCAATAAAAGTAGTGATTAAGCCTGCTCCTAAAAATAATTTCGCGATGACAAAAGCTGCAACAGCAAAAGCAATTCCCACACCATAACTCACATACATTGCACCATAAAAAAAAGAAGGTTCAATCTTATATTTTGTACTGCAATTCGAACATCGCTCATGCATTTTAAAAAGATGACCTGATTTATACGGATTCTTACTTACATACATGCTCTCTTCATGACATTTCGGGCAACTTCCTGTTAAAACACTATATAGTTTGTTTCCTTTTTTTAACATTTGCAGAATCTTTGTATAAAATTAAGAAAAGCCAAAAGTTTAAGGGGTAACAATAGTCACAAAACTATAACAGAATAAAGTGATTTATTATACCTGAACTTACATCTTGAACTAGAACTATAAAATATACGATGCTTAACATACATAACCTTTCCGTTTCTTTTGGAGGCGAATATCTTTTTGAAGAAATATCATTCCGATTAAATGGCGGAGATCGCGTGGGGCTAATTGGTAAAAATGGGGCGGGCAAATCTACCCTTTTAAAATTGCTGACTAAAGATATGCCATATGATACGGGAACCATCGCCATGGAAAAAGATGTTAAGATTGGTTTCTTGCGACAAGACATCGATTTTGAGCAAGGCAGAACAGTATTAGAAGAGGCTTACCAAGCTTTTGTAGAGATCAAGGCGCTAGAGTTACAATTAGAGAATATCAATCAACAGTTGGTTGAGCGAACTGATTATGAAAGTGATAGTTACAGCCAAATAATTGTTGACCTAAATGATGTTACCCATCACTACGAAATTTTAGGAGGTTATAACTACCAAGGTGAAACCGAAAAGATATTACAAGGACTTGGATTTAAGAGAGAAGATTTCGATAAAAAAACAGATACCTTCTCTGGTGGATGGCGCATGCGTATCGAATTGGCCAAGCTGCTACTGCAGAGTAACGATGTGTTACTTTTAGATGAGCCCACAAACCATTTAGATATCGAATCTATTATTTGGCTTGAGAATTTTTTAAAAGGTTATGCAGGTGCCGTAGTCATTGTGTCGCACGATAAAATGTTTTTAGATAATGTGACGAATAGAACTATTGAAATTTCGTTGGGGCGCATTTATGATTACAAAAAACCCTATTCAAAGTATTTAGTGTTGCGTGATGAAATGAAACAACAACAATTAAATGCTCAAAAGAACCAAGAAAAAGAGATTCAGCAAGCGGAACGATTAATAGAAAAGTTTAGAGCTAAATCTACAAAAGCTTCGATGGCACAGTCACTTATCAAGAAATTAGATAAAATTGAGCGTATTGAAGTTGATGAAGATGATAATAGTGTGATGAACGTTCGGTTTCCAATTTCTATTACTCCAGGTAAGGTAGTGACTGAAATAGATTCGCTTTCTAAAAGTTATGGAGATAATCATGTGCTGCAGCATATCAATTTACTTATTGAACGTGATAGTAAAACAGCTTTTGTTGGTCAGAACGGGCAAGGAAAATCAACTTTAGCTAAAATTATGGTAGGTGAACTAGAGCATGAAGGCCATCTTAAACTTGGTCATAATGTTCAAATAGGGTATTTCGCCCAAAATCAAGCGGAATATCTTGATGGAACTAAAACTGTTTTAGATACCATGATTGACGCAGCAAACGAAAAAAATAGAAGCAAGGTCCGTGATATTTTAGGCTCTTTTCTCTTTAGAGGCGATGAGGTTGAAAAATATGTAAAGGTGCTTTCTGGTGGAGAACGAAATCGGTTGGCACTCGCTAAAATGTTATTACAGCCGTTTAATGTCTTAGTAATGGATGAGCCAACGAACCATCTTGACATTAAGTCAAAAAACGTACTTAAAACAGCACTTAAAAATTTTGAAGGTACTTTGATTTTGGTTTCTCATGATCGCGATTTTCTTCAAGGTCTAACAAATAAGGTTTATGAATTTAAAGACCGAAAGATTAAAGAGTATTTAGGGGATATTGATTATTATTTAGAACAGAGAAAAGCGCAAGACTTTCGAGCCATCGAAAAGAAGCAAAATACGGTAGTAAAAAAGGAAAAAAGAAAAACGACAAATACTAGTTTTCAAGATCAAAAAAAGGTAAAATCTCTTAAGAATAAATTGAGTACTACAGAAAGTAGAATTGCGGTATTAGAAAAGGAAATCGCGGAAATTGATCATGATTTGCTCTTAAGCTATGACGCTACGATTGCGAAACCAAATTTCTTTGAAACCTACCAAAAAAAGAAAGACGATTTAGAGGAATTAATGAAAAAATGGGAAAAGCTTTCTACAGATTTAGAACATATTTAGTTTTTCTTTATACATAGCAGTATAATTCTTACATCATTTTTTAGGCATTTCACAACAAAAGTGCCCCTCAGAACTGTCTTTGGTCGATTTTATTTGCAATTTAGCTCTCAATTCTTGTTTATTTGTAAGGTAATTCTTATAAAAATTAATTCATGAGACTAGTAAGAGCAACATATTTAATAATCTTCCTACTTTCTTCTAGTTCGATTTTTGCTAATATTTCGGAGTTAGAAAAACAGACGCTAATAGATTTATATGATAGTACCAAAGGCCAGCAATGGACAAATTCATGGGATCTTTCTAAGAAAGTTGATACTTGGCAGGGGGTCTCAATAAAGAATGGTAAGGTTGTTTCAATTACCCTCATGAATAATAATCTAATGGGTTCTTTACCTGCTTCTATTGGTAATCTTAAAAGCCTTCAGGTACTTAATCTTGCATTTAATAAAATTCACGGCGAAATTCCTGACAGTATTACTACGCTTGCTGAATTACATGTGCTTCGTCTTGGAAAGAACAATATAACAGGTAGTATCCCCGAAAAAATAGGTGATTTGAAAAAGTTGGTGATTTTGGATCTTTTTTCCAACGACGTTTCAGGTTCGATACCTAAAAGCTTGGCAAAAGCCAAGCGGTTAAAAGTAGTGTCGATATCAGATAATAATATTAGCGGTCGAATTCCAAATGAAATAGGAAGTCTCGAACATCTTGAGCGCTTAGAACTTGCTGATAATAATTTTTTTGGTGATGTGCCAGACTCAATTAGTAAGCTTTCAAACCTTCAAATACTTGTCTTAGCGGAGAACAGGCTTTCTGGAGAGTTTCCTGCTACTGTATTTTCATTACCTAATTTAAAAGTCCTACAATTACAGAAAAATCGGTTTGATAAAGAGGTTTTGCAAAATAGTATTCCAATACAAACTGATTTGGCATTGTTTGATTTCGACGATGTTGAAGAAAATTTTAAAGTAAACAATTTTGAGGAATTTTATAAAAATAAAGACTCCAGAATGGCTGACACGAAATTTGAGGATGATAATGATAATTAAAGGGAAACATATGAATTATGAAAATCCGTACAGAAAAGAATTTTTGATTTTATTGGTGACACTACTGATTTTTGCTGTCGTAAATGTAGCCAATGCTCAAATTACAAAGCAAGAAAAAGAAGCGTTGATTGATATTTATCAAAGAACTAACGGAGAAAATTGGTCAAATACATGGAATCTTGAGAAAAGCGAAACAACTTGGTACGGGGTTAAAATTAGTAATGATAGGGTAGTAGAAATTAATCTTTTTAGAAATAACCTAACCGGAGTACTACCTGAATCTATTGCTGATTTAAAGCATTTGACACATCTGAATATAGCTTTTAATGGAGTTACTGGTGTTTTACCTAGTAATTTAGCGGAACTAACAGAGCTAAAAGTTCTAAAGTTAGAAATGAATAGAATTAAAGGAGAAATACCTGTTGATATAGGTAGGCTAAAAAACTTACGAGAATTTACGGCATTTAATAATTTTTTAAGCGGCAATCTTCCTGAGAGTTTAGGTGAATTAAAAACCCTTAAAATTCTAAATTTATCAAGTAACAATTTAAAAGGACAGATTCCAAAATCATTAGGAAACCTCAGTAAGTTAGAAAGTTTAGGCCTTTTTGAAAATGCATTGCAAGGTGCTATTCCTTCTGAGATGGGAATGCTATCAAATCTTAAAGAACTGGTGTTAGCTAATAATCAACTGGGCGGGGCTATTCCCATTGAGATTGGTCAACTGACCAGTCTTCGTGTACTGCAAATACAAAACAACAAGTTTGAATCTTTAAAAAGTCTTCGACAGTTAAATCAAAAAGAGTTATTAGCTTTTGATCATGACGGAGAGGATTTTAATTTTGATTTTGAGAATGTTAAGAAAGATAGATCACGCATGGCAGACACGAAGTTTGAAGATGATGATGACAATAAGTGAGGAGAACCAGTAGTTCTTTTTTCTGGTTAGTAGTTTGGTTCTAGGGGGTGTAAAACACTCCCTAATTTGGTTTTCGAAAAGCTTTTATTTAAAAAAAGGGCCCAAATATCATAAATGAGTAATTTTTACGTTAAGAAAAGACTAGAGATGCAATACATCTCCCTGAGTATATCTAGTAAGTTGAAACTATTCTTGAAAACGAGGGGAGTTATTTTGAACCACAATAGGTAGCTATATGAAACTACTTTCACGTTATTTTTGTTTTCTTCTCTTTTTTTTCTGCGTTGGTTTACTACATTCTCAAATTTCTAAAAGTGAAAAAAGAGCACTTATAGATCTATACAACGCAACAAATGGTGATGCTTGGTCATTTAGTTGGAATTTAAATGGGTCGCCTGAGAATTGGCACGGTATTGTTATTCGCGATGACCATGTGGTTACGTTAGATTTAAATCATAATAATCTCCAGGGAGTACTACCTAAGAGTATTGAAAATTTAAAATACTTAGAAAAACTTGATTTGGCTTTCAATAAACTAACAGGAGAATTGCCGATAGAAGTTACTGAATTGAGCCATTTAAAAATTTTGAAACTTGAAATGAACCGCCTAAAGGGTGAGCTTCCTAAGAATTTTGATGAATTGCCTGTCTTAGAAGAACTGGTTTTATTCAATAATATGTTAGAAGGAGAAATTCCTGAAAGTATTGGAAATTTGAAAAACCTAAAAATAATCAATCTTTCAAGTAATTTTCTTAGTGGAGGCCTACCAAAATCTATTGAAAATCTTACCCAATTAGAGAGCTTAGAGCTTTTTGGAAATAAGTTTGCAGGGCAAATAAATATTGATCTAGGAAAATTAAAGAATCTTTCAGAATTAGTTTTGGCATATAATAACTTTGAAGGGGCGATACCTGAAAGTGTCAAGGATTTAACACAACTACAATTTGTTCAGCTTCAAGGAAATAAGTTCAATTCTTTTAAAGGATTAGAAAATATGAAGAGTAAAGGTCTTGTTACTTTTGATTCAGATAATTCTGTATTAAACAGGAAATATAATGCCTCATCGCTTAAACTAAAGAGCACAAGAATGGCAGATACTAAATTTGAGAATAATTAAAGGGTATCTCGACCATTGAGAATAAAATAAAAGGGAAAACATCAATACGTGTTTTCCCTTTGTTTTATTTCAGAAAGATTGATTTTCTCTCTAATATTGTGCTTTTATAAAGGTGCCTATGTATGAAAACTTTTTTCAATGTCCTTATTGTTGGGAAGAAATTTCCATGTTGATTGATCCTTCGATCACCAAACAAACCTATGTAGAAGATTGTGAAGTATGTTGTAACCCAATAGAGATAACTCCTGAATTTCAAGGGGAATTACTCATCGCTTTTCAGGCTGTTGATATTGAACAGTAGGTATTTAATTTACAAAATAGGCTAGTCCATAATTTTAATTTTTCCTCCAAATACTTTGTCTTTTTCTACTTGCTTTGGGTTTCCGTAAATATAAATAGATCCTCCCGCACGTACTTTCGCAATTGCTTTAAGTGAAGTCTTAATTTTTGCAGTTCCTCCTGCATTAACCGTCACCTTAGTTTCTTCAGTACTAAGTTTTTCATTGTATACTTTTCCTCCCGCATTTGCGACTACTTCTTGAATTTTGCAGTTTCCAGTTAACGTAACTTCACCTCCTGAAGTAGATTTCACATAGAGGTCATCAACCGCTACTTTCATACTTACTTTCCCGGCTTCTTGAACCGCAATTTTAGCTTTAGAGGCCGTAAAAGTTCCTTCCAACGTAATTTTAGCATTTTCATTTGCATCTAAAAGAATAAGTTCTTCAGTATAATACACCTTGGCTTCAACATCTCCGCCGTCCATATGGTTTTCAAAATCCATTTTGATTTTTAAAAGGCCATTCTTGTTTTCGATATTAACATCTCCTTGATCTTCTCCTGTTAAGATCACTTTGTTTTCAGTACTTTTAATTAAGATAACATTAATGCGGTCAAAAGCTTTAAGTTCAGTAAACTTTTCTAAATCCTTTGTGGTTTTTTCTTGTGTGAATCCCTTTAAAGAGACAATGACTAAAATTAATAGTACAATTGATTTTTTCATCGGTTTCTTTTTTTATTTCCATTCTGCGGTGTGCATGAAGTATATCAAAGTTAATAAAAGTTCATTTGAAATGATGTTGTTCATACATTCCAAAATCCTTTAAAAAAAAATGATATATTTAAGCAAAATCTGAAGGAATGAAAATTGATTACCAAAAAATTATTTTATGCACTAGTCTGTTTGCCACAATCATTTTATTCAATGTTGGGTGCAAGTCTACGACCAGAACAACTGATGAATCAGTCAAGGAGGCCAAAATTACAGAAGTAGCAACCAAGACTGACGAAATAAAAACACAAGAGGCTTACGTTGAGACCATACCAGGAGCTGAAAAGACTTTTGAAATGATTGCCATTCCTGCAGGAACGTTTCTTATGGGCAGCCCTGAAGAAGAATCAAATAGAAAATCAGATGAAGGCCCCCAGAAAGAAATATTCTTAGATGCATTCTATATGGCAAAGTATGAGACCACTTGGGATCTTTTTGAACTTTTTTTTAAACAAAATACCGAATTATTCGCAAAGCTAGATAACGACAAAGTAGTTAAAATAAGTGCCATTACAAGACCAAGCCCACCCTATGAAGACCCATCATATGGTATGGGAAAAGATGGGTATCCTGCGGTGAGCATGTCAACCTATTCAACCTTGGTATTTTGTAAATGGTTAAGTTCAGTTACAGGTAAATTTTATCGACTACCAACAGAAGCTGAATGGGAATATGCTGCGAAGGCTGGTAGTACTTCTGCTTATAGTTTTGGTGATGATATGACCAATATTGATGAACATGCGGTGTATTATAAAAATTCGAATAATGTGTATGCTAAGGTTGGTACGAAAAAACCAAACCCTTGGGGTTTGTATGACATGCATGGTAATGCTGCCGAATGGACCTTAGATGAATACAAAGAAGATGCTTACACCACCATGGAGTTGAAGAATCCTTGGAGGACTCCTACCGTTATACACCCGCGCGTATATCGCGGTGGTTCTTGGGACGATGATGCTGATAAATTACGTTCTTCTGCAAGAACAGCTTCTAGTATTAAGCAACAAAAGAGAGACCCGCAAATTCCTAAGAGCTTTTGGTGGTTTACCGATTCAAACTACGTTGGTTTTCGATTGGTAAGCCCCAAAGTACAACCCACAGCAGAAGAGCAGAAAAAATTCTGGCAAACAGTTTTAGATGAGTAGTAGTGATTGTAATCAGTAGTGTCAAATGAATAAAAGCGGTAGAAGAATCTTTATAAAAAACACATCAAAAACTATGGCAGCTGGCATGGTCTTTAGCCACCTTCCTGTTTTTTCAAATTTCAATGTTGCAGGACAGCAACAAATTAAACTTGGACTTGTTGGTTGTGGCGGAAGAGGTACAGGTGCCGTTTTTCAAGCGTTGACAGCCTCAAAGGCTGTTCAATTGGTAGCCATGGGCGATGTATTTCAACATGAACTTGATGCGAGTTTTCAGCAAGTAAACAAAAATTTTTCCGATCAAGTAGATATACCCCTCGAAAGACAATTTTTGGGTTTGGAGGCTTTTAAAAACGTGATTGAAACATGCGATGCTGTCATCTTAGCTACGCCACCTGGCTTTCGACCCGAGCATTTTGAATACGCTATAAATGCTGGCAAGCATGTCTTTATGGAAAAACCTCTGGCAGTTGATGCCCCTGGTTATCGTAAAGTAGTTAGTGTAGGTAAGTTAGCAACTGAAAAGCAATTGAATGTGGTTGTTGGCTTACAATTTCGTTATGAAAAAGGGCTTGGTGAATTAGTATCAAAAATTCGCGAGGGGGCGATTGGTGATTTGTTGTCAACAGCTGTGTATTACAATGTTGGTAAAGCCACGGTTCATTCACGAAAGCCAAACCAAACTGAGCTGGAGTACCAAATTAGTAATTGGCATTATTTCAACTGGCTTTGGGGTGGTCAACTTGCAGGTCAAGCAATACATCAAATAGATGTGGTGAATTGGATTAAAAATAGTTTTCCTATTAAAGCGACAGGTATGGGAGGCAGGGCTATGCTAAATGGACCTGATCATGGTGAAATATTTGATCATCATTATGTTGAAATGGAATATGCTGATAGAACCAAACTACATATTCAATGCCGACAGATGGATAATTGCTCAAACAGAATGGGTTTCAATGTGCAAGGAACAAAAGGAATGGTAGATGAACGACTTCAAATTTTCAATGCGGAAGGAGATTTAATCTGGCGTTACAGAGATAAAGATGATGTATCTGGATCACAAATCGAGCAAGATGTTTTTATTGGGGCCGTATTGGGTAATTCGGCTTATGTGAACAATACGGAATATGGCGCAGAGAGTACAATGACAACCATTATGGGGCGTATGGCCGTAGAGTCTGGTCTGATTATTGATTTAGACAAAGCAAAAGCGTCTAATTTAAGCATTGTTCCAGATCAGCTTTCTTGGGATATGAAAATGCCAAATGCACCTTTAGCTGATGGTGACTATCGTATTCCTAACCCTGGAATACCTGTTTTATAAACTATTAAAAATTATCTCATGAAAAATACATTATTTATCCTAATTTCTAGCTGTTTTATGTTTGTGGGTATTGCCCAAGACACTTATACCTTATCTGAAGACAGCAAACTTACCATCGATGGAACTTCTACCGTGCACGATTGGACGGTTACCGCAAATACTCTAGATGGTACCGTAAAGGCTGAAAATAATTCGCCAAAAGAAATTAGTTTTAATGTTACTGTAGCAGATATTAAAAGTGAGCGTGGTGCAACTATGGATAAAAAAATGCATGCTGCACTTGCGAAAGATACAAGCCCTAAAGTACTATTCAATTTAAAAGAAATTAAGAGTCAATCAATCTTAGTTGGCACCTTAACCATTGCTGGTAACATGCAAGAGGTCGAAATAGAAGGTCGATTAGATAGCAATGGCGATCGCATTACCATTGAAGGTGAGTATGGTATTGCATTGAATGATTTTAACATTGAACCCCCGACTGCTATGTTTGGTCAAGTGATTGTTGGTGATAATGTCAACGTGAAATTTGACTTGGTTTTCAAGAAATGATAGCTAATACCCTAGCTTACCTAAATACTTCTACGTTGCAAATGTTTTGAAAATCGCCGTATTTTAATCAGGATTTTATTTGATAAATCAAGCAAAAATGAGGTTCACTTAAATGATTAAAATTCGATAATAGCTATCTTTTCATAATTCGTTAACTTTAAGCGTTACGTTTACTTTACATTTCAAATCCATCCTTGCTTTATGAAGCAGAAGATTTTTATTGCAATTGTTCTTGTCCTATTGACAGGTGTCATTTATGCTATAAATTCAGATATTTTCTCTAGTGCTAACAATGACTATGCTGCTATTAAAATTCCTGAGGTGGTGGATTACAACTTCCATATAAAACCAATTCTTTCAGATAATTGTTATACCTGTCATGGTCCTGATGCTAATAAACGTAAGGCTAGTCTTCGACTTGATCTTGAAGAAAACGCATATGCGGAATTACCTGAAAACGAAGGTAAATATGCAATCGTCTCCGGTAAACCAAATGATAGTGAATTATACCAACGAATTATATCGGAAGAGCCGACTGAAATGATGCCACCTTCAGATTCGCAGCTACAGTTAAAAGAATATGAAAAAGAGCTCATCAAAAAATGGATTCGACAAGGAGGTAAATTTGAAAAGCATTGGGCTTATATACCACCTATAAAAAAGCCAGTTCCTACTATTGAATCTTCAAACTGGGGACAGAATGAAATTGATGGTTTTGTAATGCAAAAGCTTGAAGAAAATCAAATGACACCTTCAGAATCTGCACCTATAGAAATTCTTTTGCGTAGAATGAGTTTAGACCTTACGGGGCTTCCTCCAAAGCAAGAGGTCATTAATCAATTAGTTACTAATGAATCAGAAAATACAATATCAAGCGCTATTGACAGCTTTTTAGCTTCTTCTGCTTATGGTGAACGAATGACACAATCTTGGTTAGATTTAGCAAGATATGCTGATTCACATGGGTATCAAGACGATAGTTATCGTACGATGTGGCCTTGGCGCGATTGGGTCATTCATGCCTTTAATAAAAATATGCCTTATGATCAATTTTTGACATGGCAATTGGCTGGTGATCTGCTTCCGAATGCAACAAAAGAGCAAGTTTTAGCAACGGGATTTAATCGAAATCACCCTATTACTCAAGAAGGAGGTGTAATTAGAGAGGAGTATCGTGTTAACTATGTTTTAGATCGTACTAATACCTTAGGTAAAGGAATTTTAGGACTTACATTGGAGTGTGCTCGTTGTCATGATCATAAATATGATGCCATGTCACAAAAAAATTACTACGAGTTTTTCTCATTTTTTAATCACGTAGATGAAAAGGGATTACAGATGGATGCCGTTCAAGCCGCTAATCAAAAATTCTTTGCAGATCCTCCATTTATTACAGTAACATCTAATGAAACAGAAGGAATACTTGATTTTGTAAACCTTGAAAAAGGAAAGGAAATCAATGTGATGGTTATGAATGATTCGGCACCTAAAACTACCTTCATCTTGAATCGTGGTGAATATGATCAGCCAACTGATTCGGTGCTACCCAATGCACCTTCTTTTATTTATCCTTTTTCAGATCAATTGCCAAAGAATCGCTTAGGGCTTGCGCAATGGGTTACCGATGAAGAAAACCCACTTACGGCGAGAGTATTCGTCAATAGAATTTGGGGGATGTTATTTGGCCGAGGTTTAGTAGAAACTGCTGAAGATTTTGGGGTTCAGGGTAGTTTGCCTTCACATCCTGAATTGCTAGACTGGCTAGCAGTAGATTTTGTGGAGCATGATTGGGACATTAAATATTTACTAAAAAAAATAATGCTTTCTGCCACCTACCAGCAAAGTTCGGTATTAAAACCTGAATTAAAAGCTAAAGATCCTGAAAATAGATTGTTGGCTAGAGCCCCACGTTTTCGAATGAGTGGAGAAATGATTCGCGATTATATTCTGGCAACTAGTGGTTTGTTAAATACAGAAATGGGAGGGCCGAGTGTTAAACCGTATCAACCTGCAGGACTTTGGGAAGAGACCAATGCAGGAGAAAACAGGGGTGTTTTAACCAAATATATTACCGATACAGGAGATAAATTATATCGTCGGTCACTTTATACGCTGTGGAAAAGAACTCTTCCGCCAGCCAGTATGAGCATTTTTGATGCACCTACCCGCGATTTATGTGAGGTAAGGAGGCAAAAAACAAATACGCCTTTACAGGCTTTGGCATTACAAAATGATGTGCAGGTATTAGAAGCAGCGCGTGTCTTATCGCAAAAAATCATAGCATCTAATATTGAAGATAATACTACTATTGAGCACGTTTTTAAACAGATATTAGTACGATCTCCAAAAGAGGAGGAGCTAAAAATGTTGCAGACTTATTATCATGATGCCCTTGAGAAGTTTTTAAACAATATTGAAGATGCTAAGAACTTGGTTGCGGTTGGAGAGTTTGAACAGATAGAGGTTGATCCAACAAAAACAGCGGCATTAATGCTTACTGCTCAAATAATCTATAATCTTGATGAAACCATAACCAAAGAATAATCGCCATGGAAAAGGACAAATCAACATCAGAAAATCCGCTAAAGGTTAATAGAAGGCATTTCTTTTCTCAACTAAGCATAGGTATTGGTTCATTGGCTTTAGGTTCACTATTGATTCCTGATTTATTTAAAGGTGGTTCAGAAACATTGGTGAGTCAACCTTTGGGTATTCCGCATTTTGCACCTAAGGCCAAAAGAGTGATATACCTTTTTCAAGCAGGCGCACCCTCACAATTTGAAACTTTTGACTATAAACCTACTCTACGAAAACGAATGGGAGAAGATTTGCCCGATTCAATACGTAACGGACAACGTTTGACAGTTATGACTTCTGGTCAAGATAAATTTCCCTTGATGCCACCAAAAATTGGGTTTAAGCAACATGGAGAAAGTCAGACATGGATTAGCGATTTCTTTCCTTACACAGCAAAAATAGCAGATGATATTACCATAATCCGTAGTATGCATACCGAGGCTATTAATCATGATCCAGCAATTACTTTTTTTCAAACAGGGAGTCAAATTTCTGGCAGACCAAGTATGGGTTCATGGATGAGTTATGGACTAGGAAATGAAAATAAGAACCTACCATCATTTGTTGTTTTAACTTCGCGAGGAAAGGGTAATAGTCAAGGTTTATATTCCAAACTCTGGTCTAGTGGATTTTTAGATTCAAAACATCAGGGTGTATTACTTCGTTCGGGTAAAGACCCCGTTTTATATTTAAATGACCCTGATGGTAT
>ENA-ORXM01003259-ORXM01003259.1-marine-metagenome-genome-assembly--contig:-NODE-3259-length-16562-cov-3.589566_pt1 | contig 16562 bp, 15 predicted proteins | sample MGYA00237867_ERZ511480 | MGnify/ENA primary metagenome ERZ511480 (study PRJEB26309, sample SAMN06266103) | marine metagenome | isolation source: Algal blade | place: United Kingdom:Sidmouth, United...
AACTTCAGATCACTGCCCTTTTCCCGCTCAATCTCCAGCAGTTTTTCCACCGCATCATTGGTCAGCACACGTTCGGTATTGCGCAGCGGCCGCATCACCAGACGGGTATCAAGCTCGCTCGCCGCAACAATCGCTGCCTTCACATTGTCATGCACCGGCGCTTCTTTCGTTGCGATGAAGCGCGTTCCCATATTCATGCCCTCTGCGCCCATCGCGAGGCTGGCCACCAGGCTGCGCGCATCGGCCATTCCGCCCGACGATACGAACGGAATTTCCAGTTCGTCATCCGCGCGCGGCAGCAGGATCATATTGGGAATATCATCTTCACCGGGATGGCCGCCGCATTCAAATCCGTCCACCGACACTGCATCACAGCCAATTTTCTGCGCTTTCAATGCATGGCGAACTGCGGTGCATTTGTGAATCACTTTGACCCCGGCATCATGCAGGGGTGGCAGCACGGCCTGCGGATTATTTCCTGCCGTTTCAACGACTTTTACGCCGCCTTTGATGATTGCTTTCACCATGCCTTCATAATCAGGGGCATTCACCACGGGGAGGAATGTCAGGTTCACACCGAAAGGTTTGTCGGTCATATCCTTACACCGGGCAATTTCATCGGCCAGCGCCGCCGCCGAAGGCTGCGTCAAACCAGTGATGATCCCCAACCCGCCCGCATTCGATACCGCAGCCGCCAGCTCGGCAAAGCCGACATAATGCATGCCGCCCTGAATAATGGGATGCTGAATGCCAAACATTTCGGTGATACGCGTTTTCATCTCAAACTCTCCGCCAATAAAAGCTGCGGCCTTTTCGGCAATGTTGCGAATGAGGTCAACCATGCTGTAAGGAGCATTATTGATAGGCAAATGTTGAGGAGACAGACCAATGGCCAGCACCGCCAGCGCCGCCCCGCACGATACCGCAAAAGCAGTGAACGCTGCGCCGGGTTTCAACATTCCTGATCCGTCAGCAATTGATCGGCTGGAGGGCGCGGTTCCGCAAGCAGAGTGGGACATTCGCTGCCAGCTTGCCGCGACCTACCGGCTGTGCGCGATGTATGGATGGACCGATCTGGTCTTCACGCATATCTCCGCCAGATTGCCCGATGAAGACGGCGAGGAACGCTTTCTTATCAATCCCTATGGTGTGATGTTTGACGAGATGACGGCTTCTTCGCTCGTCAAGATTGATATGGATGGGAAGATCAGGCAGGATACGCCTTACTTCATCAACCCCGCCGGCTTCACGATCCACAGCGCCGTGCACAGCGCGCGCGAAGATGCGGGCTGCGTGATGCATGTGCATACCCCCTATGGCATTGCGGTCTCCGCGCAGAAAAAGGGCCTGCGCCGCTATTCGCAATTTTCGATGCAGGTGGAAAAGGACGTCGCCTATCACGATTATGAAGGCATCGCGCTTGACCTTGATGAGCGCGAACGGCTGATCGCAGATATCGGCGACAAGAGCTTCGTCATATTACGCAATCACGGAACGCTGACCGTGGGGCATAATTGCGTCACGGCGTTTCTGCGAATGTATATTCTGGAAAATGCCTGCAAAACGCAGATACTCGCACAGTCGGCAGGCGGCGAAGATCAATTGATCGAACAAGGCCCTGACATGGGTGAGCGCGTATATGGTCAGGGCAGCTCGGCTTTCGTGCCGGGAATGGGTGACAATCTGGTGCTGCCCGGGTTGATGCGGCGGTTGAACCGCACCAATCCCGGATACGATTATTAAACCGCGCTGCTGATCGCAGGGCCGCCTACTCCTCAAAGAGTGACAGCTGGGCTGTAGCGCGATTGCCGGCCGGTTCAATGCCAGCTTGATCGCCATCCTGTTCCAGACCGGAAAGCGTCATCCCCAATAGCCGGAACCCCATCGGCGCGGGCAGCAGCTGATCCATCATGGCATGGCCAATCTCGCCAAATTCGGTTTTGTCCTTAACCAGCCGGGGCAGGCTTTTGCTGCGCGTCAGCGTGGTGAAATCGGCATAGCGCGCCTTTAGCACCACGGTTCGCCCACGCGCTTTGTTATGGTCAATGCGGTCCCAGACTTTATCGATTATTTCATCGAGCGCGGCGCGGATGTCGCTCTCCTCGCGCTTGTCCTGCGAATAGGTCCGCTCCCCGCCCACCGATTTGCGGCGGCGGTTGGCATTAACCGGGCGATCATCAATGCCCCGTGCCGCGCGGTGCAGATAACCGCCGAATGATCCAAAATGCGCAGCGAGCCATGCTTCATCCTTTGTACGCAGATCGGCGCCGCTCTCTATCCCCAGCCGCGCCATTTTTTCCGCCGTGCGCGGACCGACGCCACGAAAGCGGCGGACAGGCAGGCTCGCCACAAAATCCGCGCCCTGATCGGGCAGAATAACGCATATCCCGTTCGGTTTGTTTTGGTCGCTCGCCAGCTTGGCTATAAATTTGTTGTAGCTTACACCGGCACTGGCGGTCAGCTGCGTTTCATCCCAAATATCTGCTCGGATATATTTGGCTATCTTGACCGCGCTGCCGATGCCAAGCGTATCGTGCGTCACATCCAGATAGGCCTCATCCAGCGACAGCGGCTGAACCAGATCGGTATAGCGGGCGAAGATGTCCCTGATTATCGCCGATGCCTCCCGGTATGCTTCAAAACGCGATTTCACAAATATCAGATCGGGGCATAGCTTTGCCGCGCGTGATGATGGCATGGCAGATTTTACGCCAAACGCGCGCGCTTCATAGCTGGCGGCGGCAACAACGCCCCGGCGTGACGATCCGCCAACAGCAACCGGCTTTCCGCGAAGATCGGGATTATCCCGCTGTTCGACGCTGGCGAAAAACGCGTCCATATCAACGTGGATGATTTTGCGGCTGGCCATCATACGAATATAGGCATCGGCTTTTGTGTAGCCAATGCGTGATTTGTGAAGCATATACACGCAATGCAGACAGACGGCGCACCGGAAAAGAAAAAGCGCATCCCCCTCCCCAGCGAGCGTGAGCTTGTCGCGATGATGGCATCGCTGATGGCGCTGAACGCGCTCGCGCTGGATATGATGCTGCCTGCCTTCCCTGACATGGCGGCCACCTTCAGCCTCGCCGATCCCAATGCCATCCAATATGTGATTAGCGCGTATCTGGCGGGCATGGGCGCGGGCGCGATTGTTTATGGCCCGCTGTCCGATCGGTATGGCCGCAAGACGGTGATTTTGCCAACCGTCATCGCCTATGCAATATTTTCCTTCGCATGCAGCTTTTCCCCCAGTTTTGAAATATTGCTGATCCTGCGGCTATGCCAGGGGCTGTGCGGCGCAGCGATGAGCGTGCTTGTCGCCGCGGTAATACGCGACTGTTTCGAAGGTGACGCGATGGCGAAACGGATGTCGCTGATCTTCATGACCTTCATGATTGTGCCGATCATCGCACCGGCGATTGGCGCGATTATCCTGACGGTAGCACCGTGGCGGTTGATCTTTGATGTGTTCGCGCTGCTATCGGTGGCAATCACGATCTGGGTCTGGCGGCGGCTGCCCGAAACGCTGGCCCCGGAAAATGTGATTCCCATCCGCGGCAGCACGATAATCTCTACGTGGAAAATTGTAGTAACCGACCGGTTATCGCTAGGTTATGTCATAGGATCCGGCCTGTCTTTCGGTGCGTTATTCGCCTATCTTGGCGCGTCGGAGCGGCTGTTTGCTGAAACATATAATGCCCGCGATTTCTTCCCCATTGGCTTTGGCTTAATCGCGCTGGGCATCGGTTTTGCCAATTTCTACAACAGCCGTATCGTTGAAAGGCTGGGCGCGCGGCGGGTGTCGCAAGGTGCAGCGATAGTGTTCATCATTATGGGCTTCGCGCAATATTTGGGCGGGGAATTATTCCCCGGATCGCTTGCTGTATTCATGGTGCTGCTGACTATCAACATGGCGATGATCGGTTTTATGGGATCGAACTTTTCCTCTGTTGCCATGCAGCCGTTCGGCGCGATGGCCGGTGCTGCATCTTCGTTCCAGAATACAGTGCGGACATTGATCGGCGCTGGAATCGGTGCTGCGATCGGGCAGCAATTTGACGGCACTGTGGCACCGATAGCATTGGGCTTCATGGTGTGCGGTGCTGCTGGTCTGTTCGCGGTTTACTGGGCAGAGGGGTGGAAACTGTTCACCCGCCCGCGCTCTGCACCCAAATCCCCGATGTAGGCATCATCCCAGCAGATCGGGGAACAGCCCGAAGATCAGGATCAGCCCCACCGCAACAGGGCAAAGCCAGGCCACCAGAAAGCGCCACAGAATATGCATTCCGCCAGAAATGCCGTTTTCCGCGTCAATCAATCTGCGATCCGCGAACCAGCCTATGAATATCGCGGTCAGCAATCCGGACAGCGGAAGCAGTATCTTGCCTGACAGGCTGTCGAGCGAATCAAATAAATTTTGTCCGGCGAAAAACGGCAACAAAGCCAGCGGGTTGAAAAAATCTGCATCGCTCATCGACATCGCTGCCCCTATGCCGACGACGAATATTACGCTGCCAACCGCAATAGAGGTCACGGCACGCGACTGCCCGAATACTTCCATAGCGCGCACCATCGAAGCCTCAAGCAGCGCAACCGAACTTGTCAACGCGGCAAAGAACACCATGACAAAAAATAACAGCCCGATCAGCGCGCCGCCCGGCATGGATTGGAATGCGACGGGCAACGCCTGAAACATCAATGTCGGCCCTGCTGCCACATCGACACCAGCGGCAAAGACAATCGGGAAAATAGCAAGCCCGGCAATAATTGCCACCGACGTGTCCGCGCTGGCAATGATGGCGGATGTCCCCGCCAGATTGGTGTTTCGATTTGCATAGGCCCCGTATTGGATCATCATGGCCGAACCCAGCGATAGCGAGAAAAACGCCTGCCCCAATGCGGATAACATAACCGGAGCATGCAGCAGACGTTCGGGATTAAACGAAAACAGGAATGAAAATGCAGCGCCAGCGTCGCCAGTGGCAAGGCTGTATAAAGTGATGCCCACAAGCAGCACGAAAAACGCAGGCATTAAAACTGACGCAATGCGTTCAATCCCGCCAGTTACACCGCGCATGACGACATAGATTGTCACTGCCATAAACGCCGCATGCAGCCCTATTTGTAATGCCGCGTTGCCAAACAAACCGCCCATATAGCCCGATACTTGCTCGGCAGATTGGCCCTGAAACGCGCCGCCGACGCCGTTGGCGAGAACGTCGCCAGCGAACAGCCCGACATAATAGAGCACCCATCCCGCCACCACGCTGTAGAATGTGAGGATAATAAACGCCCCCCACATGCCGACGCTGGCAAGAGCAGACCAATGGCGCGAAGCCTTCGATTCGCGTGCCACGCGTCTGGCGCTTTCCACGGCGGACGCGCGGCCGTGGCGGCCGATCAGCACTTCGGACAACAAGAGCGGCAACCCGATCAGCACTACGCAACCGATGTAGAATATTACGAAAGCGCCTCCGCCATTTGCGCCCGCTTCGGATGGGAATCGCCATAAATTTCCAAGGCCAACGGCAGAGCCAATCGCGGCCAGCACAAATCCCTTGCGCGATGTCCACCCCGCAGTATCCGATGCAGAGCCTGTTGCTGAAGCTGGTGCCATTGTGCGTCTCCCGTTATCGCCGCAGCGGCAGGCTACCTGTTCAGCAACATCGGGCCAAGCGCTTTTCCTGCGAAAATATGCACATGCAGATGCGGCACTTCCTGATAAGCATCGGTGCCGATATTGGCGAGCAGGCGGTATCCCGGCTCCACCAGACCCGCCTCACGCGCCACATGGCCTACAGCGCGGATGAATCCGGCTATTTCCGGATCGGTGGCATTGGCGCTAAAATCATCCCAGCTGACATAGGCTGCTTTCGGGATGACCAGAACATGATATGGTGCCTGCGGATTGATATCGCGGAAAGCCAGCGCAAATTCATCGTCATACACAGTATGGTTCGGAATTTCTCCGCGCAGAATTTTGGCGAATACATTCTGATCATCATAAGGATGCGTTGCGTTAATTGGCATATTCTTCAAACTCCCTGTCCATCGAAAGCTATGTGGGTCTGCTTGCTTTTTCCTCGTGGCCCGGCAACCCTTCCCGCCGTGCAAGCTCGCTTTCTATATCGGCAAAACCGATGCCCTTTTCGTGCAGCATTACCAGCATATGAAATATCAGGTCCGCCGCCTCCGATACTGTCTCGTCCCTGCCCTGGCTTACCGCCGCAATAACCAGCTCGATTGCTTCCTCGCCCACCTTTTCGGCTATCTTGCGATTGCCCTTGTCGAAAAGCGACGCGACGTAGCTTTCCTTTGGATCAGCGGTTTTGCGCTGCGCTATCACTGTTTCAATCCGGCGCACAATGTCGCTCATTCCTCACCCCTCCCTTAATGCAGAAATCATCGGCCTGTCTTCCGCGGGGACCAGACCTTCCAGCACGCGCCAGAACCCTGCCACCGATTGCGGCCCTGCGCTTTTATACGCCGCGGCAACCCGGCTGCGTAAGGCTGTAAACAATTCATCTTCCAGCACCGCGCCTTGATCCGTCAGCCACAGCAATTTGTGCCGCTTGTCTTTTTCCCCCTGCTTCGCGGCGATAAGCCCGCGGCGCGACAGATCGTTCAATACACGCCCCAGCGATTGCTTCGTAACGGCGAGCAATCGTAGCAAATCGCTGATCGTAAGCCCCGGCTGGCGAGCGATAAAATATAGCGCCCGGTGATGCGCGCGGCCCAAGCCTTCGCTGGCGAGCATATCATCAATGCTTTTGGTCAACCGTGTATAGCCGAAATACAGCAATTCGATCCCGTGCCGAACCTCATCCTCCTGCTGACATCGCGCGGTAGCAAGTGATTGCTCTTGCGGATCGGATGGGGATGGGGCAGCCATGTTGACGTATCTTGCCGCCGCAGTTAGTGAATATCAAGCCTTTTAGACCCAGCCGGTCTTGACTGAACATCGCCCGCAAAATTGGATCCCGATATATGAACGCCACCCCACCTGCCGGTCTGGAAAAGCTGACATTCAAAACAATCCCGCACAGCGCGCCCGTCGCTGCCGATGCACGCGCCAAATTGCTTGTCGACCCCGGCTTCGGGCAAATCTTTACCGATCATATGGCGTCAATAACATATCATCAGGATAAGGGCTGGCATGACGCGCAGATCACCGAACGCAAAGTATTGCAGATCGATCCCGCCAGCGCGGTGCTGCATTATGCGCAGGAAATTTTCGAAGGGATGAAGGCATATCGGCTGAGCGATGGTGCGATGGCACTGTTCCGGCCGGATGCAAACGCCCGCCGTTTTAACGAAAGCGCGCGGCGCATGGCAATGGCGGAAATACCCGAAGACCTGTTCATCGAATCGATCAATTCGCTGATCCGCACCGATGCAGGCTGGTTTCCCTCAGTCGAAGGCGGCGCGATCTATATCCGCCCGTTCATGTTCGCCAGCGAGGCGTTTCTGGGCGTGCGGCCCTCACGCGAATATCAATATCTGGTAATAGCATCGCCCGTCGGCGGATATTTCAAAAGCGGCGCGCCCGCGATCACGGTATGGACATCCGATCACTATTCCCGCGCGGCGCCGGGCGGAACGGGCGCAGCGAAATGCGGCGGAAATTATGCCGCCAGCCTGATCGCGCAGGCAGAGGCATATCGGCACGGCTGCGATCAGGTTGTCTTTCTCGACGCGGCACACAGCAAATATGTCGAGGAACTGGGCGGGATGAATTTGTTCTTCATCTTCGACGATGGCAGCATCATCACACCGCCGCTTTCAGGCACGATCCTGCCCGGCATTACGCGCGACAGTATCATTACGCTGGCGCGCGAGAACAGGATTGATATTCGGGAACAGGCCTACACGCTGGATCAATGGCGCAGTGACGCGAAAAGCGGGAAGCTGGCCGAAACTTTCGCTTGCGGCACAGCGGCAGTCGTCACACCAGTTGGCAAGGTCGCTGGCAAAGACGGCGAGTTTACGATCGGCGATGGCGGCCCCGGCGAAATGACGCAGCGGCTGCGCAGCGAGCTTGTCGCAATACAGCGCGGTGAGACTGACGATCGGCATGGCTGGGTCCACCGGATCGACGGCTAAGCCTGTCCACCGGGCAACCTAAGCCTGCGCATTGAGCCGCAAAAGAAATGTGGCCTGCGCCAACTTGCGTTACGAAAAAGCCGCGCTATAAGGCGGTTGACCGAGGCGCACCGCACTGCCTCGGCACCATGTTGTTGGGGTGTAGCCAAGCGGTAAGGCACCGGTTTTTGGTATCGGCATGCGCAGGTTCGAATCCTGCCACCCCAGCCACTTTTCCTCTTTAGTATGTTCGCAAATAACCAGCCGGACAGCTGTGCTTTTCGTAAATCTGCCAGACAGTTTTGTAAATGGTTGTAAACGGCTGTTTAGAAACTGGATTTTCGCGTAATTACAGGCTAATCAAATATCAGATTTCAAAAACAAGGGAACAGCGGTCAAAGTCGCTGCGGGAGCAAATTATGCGGGTAGCCATCGCCGATGATGAACCAGATGTGGTAACATACATGTCCTCACTGGTCGAAGAACTCGGGCATTTGACGGTCACTTTTTCCGATGGGGACACGCTGGCCACGTCGCTGGCGCGCGACACCTTTGATCTGGTCATCACCGATTGGACGATGCCTGGCAAACATGGGCTGTCGCTGCTGAAATGGATGCATGATACATTATCGGAGCGGCCACCGGTTATTATGATGACCAACCGGACAGCCAAGCAGGATATTTCCGATGCCTTGAACGCCGGAGCGGATGATTATATTACAAAGCCGGAAGATCGCACGGTAATCGCCGCGCGGATTATGGCCATGCTGCGCCGCTCCGCCAGCTCTGGCGCGTTTGAGACAAAGGCGGTGTATGGCCGCTATGAACTCGACAGGATTGAACAGACTATTTCCATAGGCGACAAGACTGTATCCTTGACCGCCAAGGAATTTGAGCTGGCAGATCTTTTCTTCCGCAACCGTGACCGGACATTATCGCGTAATTATATTATGGAGACGATATGGCGCACCACCAAATCGCTCGCAACGCGCACATTGGACATGCATATCTCGCGCGTCAGATCAAAGCTTGATCTGAAACCGGAGAATGGATTTCGGATTTTCACTGTTTTCGGCTATGGGTATCGGCTGGAGACTATTGATTTAAGCTAATAATCGCGAGAGGTAATGGCCATGATAGCACATCTGCAGCTTGTCTTCTGCAAATCAACAATCTGTTCAGCTGCGCTGGCCATGCTTGCTATTCCGGGCACCGCAGCAGCGCGGAACGCCGATGGCATCATCACCTATAAAGTAAAGCGCGGTGACACGCTGATCGCCCTCGCCCATCGCTATTTCAAGCGTCCCGGTCTCTATCGCGTCGTGCAACGGCAAAACCGGATAACATCGCCGCGTCAGATTCCGGTGGGCAAAACACTGCGAATCTCACGCAGCTTTTTAAAATACAAACCTTCAACTGCGCGATTTATTTCTGTGCGCGGGAAAGTGTTCGTCGATGGAAAGCGCGTGAAATCGGGCGATGTCATCCGCGAGGGCGTGCGGATGAACACTGCCGCTGCCTCCTATGCGACATTGCAGCTTGGCAATGGATCGCGGGTATCGCTGCCATCGAACAGCGCGGTTAAGGTTCAATTGCTGCGCCGCTACGTCCTTGGCGGCAATTTCGATTATGATTTTGCCGTCACAAAGGGCGGTGCGCGATCGAAAGTATCGCCATTGAAATCGCGCAATGATCGCTACCGTGTACGTTCGCCCAAAGCGGTGTCAGCGGTACGCGGCACTGATTTCAATGTGCGTTTCGATGCGGATACCAACAAAGATTTTGCCGAAGTACTGGAAGGCCGCCTTGCCGTAAAATCAGGGCGCGTCCCCGCTGCCGCGGATACCAGAGCGTTGCCATCCGGAAAAGGATTGGCAGTCGCAGCAGATGGTAAGGGCGTTATTGATACGTTGCTGCCGCCTCCTGAATTGATCGCTGGCGGGAAAGCGCAAACCAAAGCCGCGGTAACTTTCGCAGCAAAGCCGCAACCCGGCGAGCGCGGCTACCGCTTTACCATCAGTGCAGATGCAGGCTTTACCGACATTGTCTTTGACGAGATCACCGAACAAAGCAGCCTGACGATAAACAGCCTGAACGACGGCAGTTATTTTCTTCGGGTGCGCGCCATCGCTGCCAGCGGACTTCAGGGAATGCCAGCCACACTCACGTTCCGCCGCCGTCTCAACGATGTAAAGCTGAAAGCCGGACAGCAGAATGATGGCTTTGTTTTCTCCTGGGACGGCAGCGGTAACGGCGTGCAGCGATATCATTTCCAACTGATCAAGGACAGGCCCGACGCTGTTCCGATGGTGGACCAACCGGGGCTGGTGGTCTCACGGATGAGCGTGTCCGATCTGCCGCCCGGCACATATTTCTGGCGCGTCGGTACGCAGCAGTTTTTGAACGGCGAAACCGCCAAGGACTGGAGCGACTTTGAGAAGCTGTCGCTGACGGATTAAAACCCGGCGTCGCGTGTGTTTCCGCTTGCCAATTCGCCCCTGTGCACGTCAGGGCACATAGCATGAATTTGCAGCGCCGCCTCATTCTTGAATGGTTCGCGATCGGGCTGCTCGCATCCGCGTTGGCGCTTGCGATTGACGGGTGGCGCGGGACAATCTCGTTTGACAATGTTCTCTATGATCAGCTGGCGGGTCTGGACCGTCCGGTTGCCGATGACGCAATTCTGATAGTAGCCATTGATGATGCCGCGCTGGCGCAGGTTGGCAAATGGCCATGGTCGCGCGAAATTCATGCGCAAGTGCTGCGCAAATTGGCGGCGGCAAACCCGCGCAGCATCACGGTGGACATCCTGTTTAGCGAGGCTAGCGATCCCGCCGCCGACGGCGCCTTGGCAGAAGCGATATCCGCCGCTGGTATGACCTTCGTGCCGCTACATTTCGTTATTCCGGGCAGCAACGGGCGCGATTTTGATACCCAGCTTCCGATCCCCGAAATCGCAGACGCTGCTGCTGCTATCGGCCACGTCAATCTGGAACTTGATGAAGATGGTAGTGTGCGCAGGGTTGCGCTGTGCGCGCGTGGAGAAAACGGCGCTGGTGAAACGCGTGTCTGGCCGCATCTTATGGAGCTTGTCTATCGCGGCGCCGGGTCAAACTCGCCCTCGCGTGCTTACCGCCGCGATGATTGCGCTGAACCGGCGATGTTTCCGTATGCCGCGCGTGGCAGCTTTGTCGAGCTTTCCTACGGCAGCCTGATAAATGGCGAGATTCCTGCAGACATGGTCGCTGGACGAGATGTTATCATCGGGGCAACCGCCACCGGTTTGGGGGATAACTATCCTGTGCCCTACGCCGATGGCGGGCAGCTATCCGGCAGTGAAATAATGGCCAATATGCTGAACGCCTTGCGTCAGGACAATTTTATCAGACCATTGGGCGAACCATTTCAATCGCTGATGTCACTCGCGCCGATCTGGGTTTTGCTGTTGTTGTTCCTGTTCACTTCTCCGCGTACGGCGCTGATTGCATCAGTCGCGACGCTCGCTGCTATTCTATTGGGCAGCGCAATGCTGCTCGCCGGACAAATCTGGTTCGCGCCAAGCAGTGCGCTGATCGGCGTGTTGCTGATATATCCTTTATGGGGCTGGCGACGGTTACAGGCGGTCAGCAGCTTTATGGACCGCAAGCTCGGCGAGTTGCAACGCGATGACGCAACCGACATATTCGCACGCCCACAAAATGGCGCTAACGATCTAGTCGGCCGTCAGAGCGCATCTTTGGGCAGAGCGATAAGCCAGATACGCGACCTTCGGCAATTCGTCAGCGATGTTATCGCCGATTTGCCTGATCCCATGGTTGTCACCAATATCGATGGCCGCGTCACGCTCGCGAGCAAGAAGGTGCGTGAACGATTGAATAACGAAATTATCGGTGGTGACATCGCTGCTATCATGGCAGACGTGACCGCGCCTGCAGACTGGCCAAAGGTGCAAGCATTTCTGAATAAGCCGATAGAGGCCGTTGATTCTGCAGAACTTATCCGATTTGCATCCGTCGATGGCAGAAGTTTCGTAATGCGCCAGTCGGTCGCGCTGGATGATGCAGGCGTGGCAATCGGGCGGATCAGCTATTTCGGTGATATTTCGCAACTCGCTGAGGCCGAGGCTCAGCGCGAGGAGGTGCTGCAATTGCTTTCGCATGATATGCGCGCTCCGCAATCGGCGATCATTGCTTCTCTCGAAGGTGAGCTTGATCAAACCGCCCGTTCACGCATTGAACAAAATGCGCGCCGCACGATGCGGTTGGCGCAGGATTTCGTCGACATCGCGCGCATGCAGGAAAGCGCGTTTGCGGGGGAGGACATTCTGCTGGAAAGTGTGGTTCACGATGTGACCGACCGGCTGTGGCCCTTGGCTGAAGAACGGCAAGTGAAGATCGACGTCGTCGAGCAGGCAGAGGAAGGCTTTGTTCTGGCCGAACCCGACGCGCTTTCGCGCGGCATAGAAAATTTGTTGGATAATGCCATCAAATTCAGTCCTGCCGACAGCAGGATTACCGCTACCCTGTCGCGAACCGAAATCGATGGCGCAGCGTATTTATCGGTTGCCATTACGGATCAAGGCACCGGCATCGATGAAGATTTGCTGCCCCATCTGTTCAAACGCTTTGTCACTGTCGACACCGAACAGCGGCGTGCGAAGGGCAGCGGGCTAGGGCTGGCCTATGTTGAAACGGTTGTTGAGAGGCATGGCGGAAGAATTCGCGCGGAAAACCGGGACAGCGGCGGCGCTAAGTTTACGATCCTGTTACCCGAAGCAATCGGATGATCCGGCCGACCACGCGTTAATCCTTGCCCAATCGCACCAGGAGTTTTGGCCCGCGTGGACGTTCAATATCGGCGACCAGCCTTTTTGCGAGCGACGGCAATGTTTCTGTGAGTGTCGCATTACAGTGATATTCGCTGGCGTTGCCGCTATATAGCTGCGCGCCATCCGCCCTTCGCGTTAATTCGATCGTCATTCGATATTCGCGGTCAGCACAGCTCTGCCACATCTTTGGCTGTTTGCCGGGCGCGAGTATCTGCGCCCCATTTTTCACGGTCAACTGCGCCGGGCGATCGGATATGCCAACAGTCAGCATCATATCCGCATCGTCAGCGTGGTGATAACCCTTGGTCAACAATCCCTCCACCAGCAGCGCCTGCGCCCCGGTTAATTCATCCGCGCTGTTATCCGGCAAGGGCGCGAGCATAAAGCTGCCCGCGATGGGCTGTTCTTCGCCAGCACTCGAAACACGGGTTTCTATCGGCCCGGAACAGCCAGCCATTGATAAGCCCAGCAGCACAAGAGCAAGCGCGCCGCGCATCAACGCGTCACCGCGAAATACAGCACGTAAAGCCAGCTGAAAAAGCCATGCAATATCGCCCACAGGATAGACTGGTGCGAATGAAAGCTGATCGCCATCGCCAGCGCGCTGCCGAAGCCAACGCCCGATTTTACGGCCGAGCGGTAGATGACGCGCGGCTGATCCATCAGGCTGCCTGTTTCGCCCTTTCCACCAGCTCTTCATTCAGCATTTCCGCCAGAAGGAATGCAAGTTCCAGCGATTGCGCCGCATTCAAACGCGGATCGCAATGGGTATGATACCGATCGGCCAACGCCTCATCAGTCACTGCAACCGCACCGCCGGTGCATTCGGTGACATCCTGCCCCGTCATCTCGCAATGGATGCCGCCAGCAATGCTGCCCTCCGCACGGTGCACAGCGAAAAAGCCTTTGACCTCGGCAAGAATGCGTTCGAACGGGCGTGTTTTGTAACCGCTGTCTGATTTGATGACGTTGCCATGCATCGGATCACAGGACCAGACCACCGGATGGCCCTCCGCCTGAACCGCGCGCACCAACGGCGGCAGGCCCGCTTCCACCTTGTCATACCCGAAACGTGAGATAAGCGTGATGCGGCCGGCAATACGATCGGGGTTCAACGTATCAAGCATTTTGACAAGATCATCGGGCGCCAGGCTCGGCCCGCATTTCAAGCCGATCGGATTGCCGATCCCGCGCAGAAATTCGACATGTGCCGAACCTTCGAACCGTGTCCGGTCCCCGATCCACAGCATATGTGCAGACGTATCATACCATTTGCCCGTCAGGCTGTCCTGCCGGGTGAGCGCCTGTTCATATGGCAGCAAAAGCGCCTCGTGGCTCGTGTAGAACTGCGTCGACTGTATTTGCGGCACACGGCCCGGCGTGACGCCGCAGGCCTCCATGAAATCAAGAGCCTCACCAATGCGGTTGGCCGTCTCCCGGTATTTTTCAGCCCACGGACTGCGGCCCATGAAATCATGCGTCCAGGCATGAACCTGCCGCAGATTGGCATAGCCGCCGTCGGAAAATGCCCGCAGCAGATTAAGCGTTGCAGCAGCCTGACTATAAGCGCGCACCATGCGTTCGGGGTCCGGCTCGCGCGCGCCTTCTTCAAATTCGATGCCGTTGATGATGTCACCGCGATAGCTTGGCAATTCAACATCGCCCTGCTTTTCGGTGTCGGCTGAACGCGGCTTTGCAAATTGCCCCGCCATCCGGCCAACCTTCACAATCGGCATTTTGCCCGAATAGGTCAGCACCACCGCCATCTGCAATATTACGCGGAACGTATCGCGAATATTATCGGGGTGGAACTCTGCAAAGCTTTCAGCGCAATCGCCGCCTTGCAGCAGAAACGCATCACCGGTTACCGCCTTGGCAAGATCATCCTGAAGCCGCCGCGCTTCCCCTGCAAACACCAGCGGCGGATAGTTGCGCAAGGTTTCTTCGGTCTGCGCCAGCTTGGCTGTATCGCGGTATGTCGGCATCTGAATGCCGTTTGCTGATCTCCAGCTTTGAGGCGTCCATTTCGCCGTCATCATATGGTCTCCGTTTACAATTTTTACAGGACGGGAAGCCGCCCGCGACTTTGCGCTCTTTAGCGTCAGTATCGTCTGTCTGGCAAGCATCAAAGCCCGCCGCCGCACAGCCAGCTTACAGCGCCGGTGCGCGTTCCGGCTCGGCGGCGTTTGGCGCGGCCTGCTGCCTAACCGGACCAAGTCCGCGCTTGCTCTCAAGATACACGGCAAAGCTTGGCAGCCAATGTGACGCGGCGTAAAATTCCGTTTCTGCAGCAGCCAGACCAGCCTTGCGGTGTGCAATTGCAGCAGTCAGCAATGTTTCGCGTCTTGCGTCGCCTGCAGGCAATCCTCTGGCGATACCGCGCAACGCCCACGCGCGTGACAGATTAAGCCCGTTCAACTGAACCAGCGCCAAATCGGTGGGATCGTTTACATCCACTGTAGGCAGCCACTTCGTTTCAGTATCCTGCGGAATATCGGGAAGGAACCGCGCCAACCATTCCGCAAATTTTTCAGGCGGCAATATGCGGCGCATCAAATCCGCTGTCATTAAACAAGGCGACAGCACATCTTCGCCGGACGGTTCGTAGCTGATCGGACAATTTTCGTTATCCGCGTAAAATTCGCGGGACTTATCCATTGCCAGCCTGCCCAATCCTTCATCGCCGCCTGCTTTCGCCCAATCCACGATCAGGCCCAAAGCAAATGCCGTTTGCCCGCGGGTGCCGTTTCGTATGGGATAGCCCAGCTTCATCAACCAGCTTTTCAGCTCGTCAACAATCGTCGTTTCCAACGGGGCAAGCTCTTGCTGAAATGCCGCAGCTTTCGCCCCCTTTTGCCCTCCGGCCTTGGCAACATCGCGCAGCTCCTGCGTTAACAGCAGGAACCAGACCATGCCATATGGCCGTTCAAAACTGTCACGGTCTTCCCCGATGAAATAGGCGCGTTCGGTTTCCAGATTTTCCGGGGTTAGGCCGCGCGCAAGCAAGGCTGCTATCTCGCCGTCCAATTCGGGCACATCACCCCGCCCCCATAGCCGCGTCAACATCCAGTGATTGTGGACCGCACTGTGCCAATTCAGGCAACCATAGAATGCCGGATGCTGCTGTTTAGGCGAAGTCACGTCCTCAGCACTGTTCAATACATGATTGATTTCGCTCGGATATTGCCTGTTAACGCAATCGAGCGCGGCACGGGCGTAGCGCAGATTGGCGCTCTGCGCTGCGGTCACTGGCGCGGTTGGCATATTGCCCTGTGATTGCGTTTCAGGCAGATTGCGTTCAGCCACCACAGGATCATTTTCACCCGAACCACAGGCCGACGCCGCCATGCACAGCGCGAGCGATATCGATCCGACTACAAATTTATCTAAAGCTGATCTGGTCATTTAGGGCCGTGTTTGCGAAGGTTACACTGTAGATATAGTGATTATATGACAATTCAACGCGCGTTTACACCAAAGCTGTAATTAACTGGTGGTTACCGCGCCGTCCCGTGCTGGCACAGCGCAAATTTTGCTACAGAAACTGCGCGTTGCATAGCGTAAGGCGCTGCCACAGCATGGGTAGGCATGCGGCAAACGGGTGGAAACAATACGGCATATGATGCAGGAAAAAATCCTGAAAACAACT
>ENA-ORXM01003261-ORXM01003261.1-marine-metagenome-genome-assembly--contig:-NODE-3261-length-16554-cov-7.184621_pt1 | contig 16554 bp, 15 predicted proteins | sample MGYA00237867_ERZ511480 | MGnify/ENA primary metagenome ERZ511480 (study PRJEB26309, sample SAMN06266103) | marine metagenome | isolation source: Algal blade | place: United Kingdom:Sidmouth, United...
GAGACGTTGCGCTCGCTCGAGAATGCGCTCGAGAGCTACGCCGGTTGTGCCGTAATCATCAGCCACGACCGCTGGTTTCTGGATCGCATCGCGACTCACACGCTGGCATTCGAAGGCGACTCGCAGGTCCGCTGGTTCGAAGGCAACTTCAGCGATTACGAAGCATTCCGCCGTAAGGAACTCGGCGCCGCTGCTGATCAGCCGACTCGTATCAAGTACAAGCCATTGACTCGCTGAGTCTCGCGCTCCCCATCGCTTGGCTCATGGCCAAAAGACCGGGGCGGAATATGCCGGGCTACCTCGCTCTGGACGCTGCGCCATCTACCCTCACACGGGTGAGACGACTAGCTGGCCTCGTAGCGAGCGCATCAGGTTGGCTCAGCCGCAAGCTCGGCCGCGGCGGCGGTACCACCGTTCCGGGTGTCGTGCTGCTCAAGCTCCGGCCAGATGCAGTCGCCGAATACGCATCCGACCTCGGCCATGGCACGGTGCTGGTTTCGGCAACCAACGGCAAAACGACAACTACCCGGCTGCTCGCTGCCGCCACCCGGGCTGCGGGTTACCAGCTCGTGACCAACACCGAAGGCTCTAATCTCGAACGCGGTATTGCCGCAGCTCTGCTCAAGGGACACCGGGGCGCCGACCTGGGTTTGTTCGAAGTCGACGAGGCGGCGCTGGCCTCGATTGCAGAGTCGGCTCGCCCTCAGGTGGTCGTGTTGATGAACCTCTTTCGTGACCAACTCGATCGCTACGGCGAGCTCGAAACCCTGGTCGACAAATGGCGTGATCTGCTCGATGAACTCGAGGCCCATCACGAACCACCCGTGCTGGTCCTCAATGCCGATGACCCGAACATCGCTGCGCTCGGCGAAGGTCGCACCAACGTCGTATGGTTCGGCGTCGACGACATCAGTCATGCCATTGGCGAACGTGAGCACGCTGCCGATGCAACCACCTGTCGGAACTGTGGGGCACCGCTCCAGCATCAGGTGGTGCTCGTTGGCCATCTCGGACATTGGACGTGTCCGAGCTGCGACACGACCAGACCCATCCCGACCATCTCTGCATCGGCCATCGAGTTGAAGCCGACCGGGCAGATGGTCACGCTGCTCTATCCAGCGCCCACAGGACCGCGGGTCGAGCTCACGGTAGAGTCGCCGCTTCCGGGCTTGCACAATTCGTACAACATCGTTGCTGCGTTTGCGGCGTCGTGGGCCGTTGCCGAGCGCACCAAGCGGCCACAACAGGCGCAGTCTGTGGCCCGGGCCATTGCGCAGACGGCGCCCGCATTTGGCCGGGGCGAGCAGATCGAACTCGACGGCAAACAGATCCAGCTCTTGCTGGCGAAGAACCCAACGGGGGTCAATCAGAATGTGCGCACGATCTTGGCCAGCCCCGGCGATCTCCATGTGCTGGTGCTGCTCAACGACCGCACGGCCGATGGTCAGGATGTGAGTTGGATCTGGGATGTCGACTGGGAGACGATGCGCACGAGAGTCGGGTCGCTGACGCTGGGCGGTGACCGGGCCTGGGACCTTGCGCTGCGCTTTAAGTACGGCGGCTTCGAGATGGACAACGTGAAGGTCTCACCTGATCCGGCCAAGGCACTTGACATCGCCCTGGCCGCAACTCCACTGGGACAAACCCTGTTCGCATTACCGACCTACACGGCCATGCTGGACCTTCGATGGGAGTTGACCCGGCGGGGTCACACCGAGGCGTACTGGAGTGACCAGGCGTGAGCTCGATCCACACCGTGCGTCTCTGCCATCTGTACCCGCACATGATGAATATCTATGCCGATCGCGGCAACATTGCCGTCTTTCGCCAGCGACTTGCGTGGCGAGACATGGCCCTGGTGATCACCGAGATCGGTCTGGGCGACGACATCGAACCCGGCCAGCACGATCTCTATTATCTGGGAGGCGGCCAGGACCGCGACCAGAACTTGGTGGCCAAGGACCTGGTGGCAAAATCGCCTACGCTGCAGGCTGCTGCCGATGCAGGAGCGGCCCAGCTCTACGTGTGCGGCGGAATTCAGCTCGCCGGCCACAGTTATGTGACCGCCGATGGGACGCAACTACCTGGGCTTGGCATTCTGGACCTGACGACCGAAGCGGGTGACAGCCGTCTGATCGGTGACCTGGTCATCGATGCCACGATTGCAGGCACCACCCACCGCGTGGTCGGCTATGAGAACCATGTGGGACGCACCCGGTTGGGACCGAGTTGCATGCCGCTCGGGCGTGTGGTCAGCGGTCATGGCAACGATGGCGAGAGCGGCAGCGAAGGCGCCATTTTCAACCATGTCATCGGCACCTATCTACACGGCCCGCTGCTGCCGAAGAACCCATGGCTGGCAGATCTGCTGCTGGGGTGGGCGCTCGACCATCGATATGGCCCCGACGTGGTGCTTCGCCCGCTCGAAGACACCATCGAGACCCGCGCTCATAACGCTGCGATCGCCCGTGCTGGAGTGAACCGCTAGAAGGCCAAGTTGCTAGAAGAGGCGTGGTTCTTTGGGCTCTATGCCACGCAGTTCGTCGTAGTCGACAACCTGCCATTCGATCTCACGGTCGGTGGCGAGCACCTTGGCCTGCGGCTTGATCTCCTGCGCCACGAACATGCCTCGCACCGGGCGCAGTTGTGGGTCGCGATTCAAGAAGTCGAGATACCGCGTGAGCTGCTCGACCCCGTCGATCTCACCACGACGCTTGATCTCGACCGCAATCGTGGCGCCGTCTGCATCTTTGAGTAGTAAATCAACCGGGCCGATATCGGTCGGGTACTCGCGTCGTACCAGCCGCATTCCGTCACCCATGGTCTCGGGCGCCGCAGCCAAGAGCTCCTGCAAATGAGACTCGACACCGTCTTTCTGTAATCCGGGGTCGATGCCCATCTCGATCTCGGTGTCCGATAGCACTTCATGCAGTGTGATCCGCAGGGTCTCGCCCTTGGGGCTGGTGACGGTCCATCCTTCGTCGTCGAACGTCAGTCGATTGGGTGCGTTCATCCAGTTCAGAGGCTTGTACGCGCCACCGTCGGCGTGGATGGCAACGCACCCATCGGCCTTGACCATGATCAACCGGACGGCTTCGGGGAGGTGGGCGGTGAGTCGACCGTCGTAGTCGACAGTGCAACGAGCAATCACGAGACGCATTGCGCAGACCCTAACCGCGCCAAACTGGTCGATGAGGGAGCCTGGCCAGACACCATTAGATGGGTAAACCTGCCGTCAGTTCACTACCCCGACGGTCCAACCCGCTAGCGTCGCCGACGCATGCCAGCTACGCCAACTGCTGCCGAAAAGCAGATTCAGCGATATGGAAGACTGTTGACCTTCTTGATGAAGGCAGTGGCGGTTGTTCGCATCGACACCGATTTCGAGATCGACCCGGTTCGGCCCACGTTGGTCGCCGGGAACCATCAAAGCCTGCTCGACGTCTTCATGGCAGCAGCGTTTTGCTACCAGACGAACCTGTCGTGTCGGTTCTTGGTGCAAGCTCGCTACTTCGAGAACAAGCTGGCCGGCCGCTGGCTGCGTCGAATCGGGTGTATTCCTCTGAGTGCCGAGAACAAGGACGAAGCGTTCTCCGAGATTCTGGCTGCGTTGGAGCGAGGCGAGATCATTGGGATCATGCCCGAGGGCCGACTCACCAAACCCGAAAAACGTCGGCCGCAAGTCGGCCCGTTTCGCGTCGGTGTCGCCGAGATCGCACGCGAGTCGGGTGCGAGCGTTCGGCCGATCACGTTCCATCGCAGCGGACTGGCGTGGCCACGCGACAAGTGGCCAAAGATCCGGTTTCGTAACCGACCCATCGTGACCATGCGCCTGCAGGACGAGGTCGAACTCACGGGCGCAAACGTTCGCGAGAACGCAAAGCTGATCGAAGATGCCGTCACCGACGCGCTCGACAAACTCGACATCGAGGTCGCCGCCCTCGGACAGCCCCCTGAACGCATCGTCCTCGAATAGCCCCGAGAGATCCCCCACCCTCACTCGGTTTTGTGCGCGCTGCCGCCAGCGGCGCGCGCCCAGGAATTAACATCGAGCAATCGTGGGCCCTACGCAATCAACGGACACGTCCTCGACCCCTACGCCGGTGCAGCTGGGCGAGAGACGCTCGAGTAGTGGCCTGAGGTGGACGCGTCGTCGGCTCATCTTTGCCGTACTTCCGCTGCTTCTTCTTGCTGCGACCTATGCCGCAGCCACCATCGACATCCGCAATCATGACGGCCGGGTCTTGCGGGGAGTGGTGCTGGGTGATGTCGACGTGGGTGGCATGACCGCCGAAGCACTCGACATCGAGTTCGATCGCATCAACTCGTTCATCTCCACCACACCGGTGTACATCGAGACACCTGGCGCCGCCTACCAGATCGATGCCGAACGCCTTGGCCTGGCCCTCGATCGCCGGGCAACCCAAGCAGCGTTGCTCGATTCGGGGCGCAGCGGCACCAGCGTGTTGCGGCCCTTTGGTTGGCTGGGTGCGCTGTTCTCCAAGCGCGAGGTCGACGCGATACTCCGTCTCGATGCCTCCGCCGCCGAGGCCGGTCTGGCTGCGGTGTCCAAGACGATCAGTGTGCAGCCCGGCGAACCCATCCTGATGTTGTCCAATGGTCGGCTACAGCTCGAGCCAGGCACCGCCGGAAGCATCTTGGACGTTCCCCAGCTGGTTCGAGACCTGAGCGCATCGTTGCCCAGCGAACCAGGCCAAGAGATCTTTGTCGATGCCGTCACCACCACCGACTCCATGATCGACGTCGACATTCAAGCACTGGTCGACCTGATCAATGGACAGACGCGAAACGGGGTGGAGTTCGTGGTGAACGGAACCTCGATCCAGGCTCGGCGTGACGAGTTCCGCAGCTGGGTCGAACTGGACCTGGCCGGCGACGAGCCGCGAGCTCGGCTCAACGCCGAGGTCATGTACCGGTGGATCAATGCCGCAGCGGGCATTGCCCAGGGCGATATCGATACCAGGGCCTTGATCGTCGAGGGCAGCCAGATCCGACTGCCGGTCGCAAACGCCATCATGTGCTGTCAGGCCGACGTCGCCGAGCAGGTTTTCGAGTCGGTCTTGTCGGGCACGACCACGATCAACCTGGAGCTCATTGCCGATGATCTGACACCGTTGGCCGACCTCGGAATCTCCGAGTTGATAGGTGAGTTCACCACCGAACATCCGGCCGACGAAGACCGCGTGATCAACATCCAGCGCATGGCCGACATCGTGCGCGGCGCCGTGATCGAACCAGGCGACACGTTCTCGCTCAACAGTTACGTCGGTGAACGCACGACGGCAAAGGGCTTCGTGCCTGCGGGCGTGATCTACGACGGCGTCTTCGACGAAGACGTCGGCGGTGGCGTCAGCCAGTTTGCGACAACGCTGTTCAATGCATCGTTCTTCGGTGGGCTCGATTTCGTGCAGTACCAGCCTCACAGCATCTACATCGACCGGTATCCCTTTGGGCGCGAAGCAACCGTGAATTGGCCCACCGTCGATCTGAGGATTCGCAATCCGAGCGATTTTCCGGTGCTCATCTGGACCGAATACACCCCCACGACGATCACGGTCAAGCTGTTCGGCACGGCCACCGTCAGCGGCGCGCAAACCGATCAGACGACCGAACCGCTGAACGAATGCACCAAGGTTCGCACCGAGCGCACCCGCACCTATGCCGACGGCCGGGAAGAAGTCGACTTCGTCGGTGCGACCTATCAGCCAAGCGAAGGGCGTGACTGCGATGGAAATCCGACCGAACCGGTACCCGGGTGCGAAGACAGCGAAGGTCTGGTCGACAGCGACGATGACGGATTTGGAGATCTTTGCGTGCCCATCGAGGCTATCTGCTCGCTTGATACCACCCCGGTCGACGAAGACGATGACGGCCTGATCGACTACTGCAGTGCCGAGGAGTGCCCCGCAGACACCAAGGCGGTCGACACCAACGGCGACGGCAATCTCGAGTGCCTCGCTCTCGACGCAGAGCCAGACGACGCAGAGCCAGTCGATGCAGAGCCAGACGACCCAACCGAATCCGACGCCGAGAGCGGGTAGCGCAGGTATCTGCTGCGCACACTCAGGCAGACGGTGCCGGTAGCGGCTTCAGAAAAACAGATCTTCGCCTGCGAGCGAGAGGTCGATCTGGTTCGTGGCCAGGTTGAAGTGTTCGATGAACGTCTGACCCGATGCGCTGCGACCGGTCTCGTCGTCTTTGGTGATCGTGAAACGACCGACCTCGAGCCAGATCCCGTTGGGGTCGCCCGCCAGCAAGTCTGCCGAGGTGTAGTCGACGCCAGCGCCCAGGTTGACGGGGGTTTCGGTAACTGCCCCGGTTGTCGGATCCAGGGTCAGAACGGCACCGTTCTCGCGACTGTCGACGATGACCAGTCGACCATCGAAGTAGCGCAGTGGGGCCTGCTTGATGGTGCTCAGATCGAATTCGTCGTCGAGCAGATATTCGCCCAGGCGAGCGCCCAGTGGGTGAACAGCTTCGATGCTGCTCGTGGCAATGTCGAACTGCACCACGCCACCGACTATCGCGTTCACGCCGTCGACGGTTCGAATGTCGGCTTCGATCCACCAGAGGTCACCGTTGCCTTCGACGAAGCCGTGGTCGGGGTCGATATCGGTTTGTAGCAGACGGTCTACTTGGTCAGCTGTCGGGGCTGGGCCAGCGGCGAAGACAGCAAAGTCGTTGATGCGCTCCGGGGCGACGACATCGGCCAGCTGCGGATCGTCTTGGTCGCAGCCAATGGCGAGTTCGACCTCTCCCGATGACGGATCGACGTAGGCGGGTGTGCCGAGCACCGTGCCGACCAGGCGTCCGTCGCTCAGGCCGATCAAGTCCGTGACTGCCCCGCTGCAGGCGCCGCTGTCCGAAGCGAATTCGTAGAAAGGGGTGACAAACGCTGCCGTCTGATCACCGGTGTTGGCATCGAACACCCTGAAGGTCCTGTCGCTCGAACCGAAGTCGCCGATCGACACGACCACATTGTCGCCAGCTACGGCTTCGAGTCGATGCGAGGTCAGGTCTTCGCTTTCGTCGGTTTCGCGGTCGAAACCGAGCGCGACCAGTTGGCGGGTTTGACCCGTTGCGTAGTCGATCTTCACCACGCTGATGTCGGACGCAAAGGTCTGACCGGGCCTTGGCGTGGCTCCCAGCGCATAGGCAGCGCCGCTGCTGACGACCAGGTCGTTGTTGCGGTCAACGGTTTCGACAGACGCAATACCGGGCACGGCGCGGGCTTGGCCGGAGGCCAGGTCGACATCGAAGACACCGAACCCGAACGAGGGCTGGACCGTCAGTAGCCCGGTGATCGGCCCATCGACGACGCCGCCGCTCGCCACGTCGATCTGCTCGATTGGCGCATTCGCTGGGTCGTTGGCAATGTCATCGGCGCTTGGCCCGGGTGCATCGTCGCTACTACAGGCTGCGACCAGCATCACGAGTGCGAGCGCCATGGCTATCAGTCGTGATGCATATTGCATACTTGGTCCATCGTTGTTGGTTCTCACCGGCTTCGTCTACTGGGCTGCGCCGCTGCCAGCAATCTAGCGCTGACCAGAGATTTGCCCGACTGCGACCGGGCGATCACCGAGGCAAGTCGTCACGCCTGGCTCGCTTGTCTGCACCTTCAAGAGTTGGTCAAACGCCTTCTCGGTCATTCGGCGATACCAGTCTCCGCACCAACCACTGTGGATCGACCCAGTCCGCGTTTACGTTCCGCTTTCGACTCGAGCATGCGCTCATCAGCGACGAGGAACAGCGACTCAAATGTGCTCTCCTCGCTTGCTTGGGCGGCGCCCCATGTGATGCTCACGCGGAGCCCTTCGCGTACATCGCTCCATTGCGTGCCTGCGACGATGGCACTGAGCCGCTCGGCAAAGACTTCCGCACTGGCCAGCGTGGTCGATGGCATCAAAATCAGAAATTCGTCTCCACCAAAGCGGCACACAACTTCGGACTTTCGCACCGACCGCAACATCAGCTCAGACAGCATCTTGAGTACGTCGTCGCCGACGACATGCAGGTATTCGTCATTGACCGCCTTGAAGTCATCAACATCAATGAGCAGAATCGACAGCGGCCGTCGCTCGTCCCTGACAGCTGCGAGAAAGCGGTGCGCTTCCTGCTCGGCGTGACGGCGGTTGTGTAGCCCCGTCAAGAAGTCGCGATGGGACAGCTCCAGCGCCTTGGTGGTAACGCTCTGCAACTCGCTCACGACGCTGCCTAGATGATCGTTTCGAGTCGCCAGCTCCTCGGAACGCACTTCCAACTCACTGGCGTACTGGTGGATCAATAGCTGATTTACCCGGTGGTTATTGCGCTCTAACAACTCAACCTGGGTCTCTGTTACTCGCTGTTGCATGAAGAACGCCGCTTTGTAGTCGCCCCTGGCCTCGGCCAGTTCAACCCGAAATCGCAGAACCTCAAGATTGCCACCGCGATAGCTGTCGCTGAGCTCACCGATTTCCTGTTCACGAATCATCTGCCTCATGACCATCTCAGCATCATCGAGACGGCCTCGGGCGAGATACAAGCGAGCCTCGAGAAAGGTGAGTCGTCGTCCGGTGCGGTCAAGGGCGGCAAGACAGTCCTTGGCCAGCTCAAGATATCGCTCAGCCTCGTCTAGCTCCCCGACAGCCAGAGCGGCGTCGCACTGCGTGGTCAATCCGAAATGGCGAGCTTGGGTGGGCGTCGGGTCTTCCCATAAAGACGCCGCTCGTTCCAGGACAGCTCTCGCGTCGTGGGGACGTTTGGCAGCGAGATACGTATTAGCCCGATTGAAGGCGACAAAGTGTAGATCGTCGGTTGCGGGGTCGGCCAGGGCTTCGGCGAGCGCAAACCTCTGCTGAGCACGCTCGACGTCGCCCACATCGCCGAGCGCTGCGGCCAGGTTGTGGTTGATGGTGAAGAGCCGGTCTCGATCGCCTACCTCTTCGGCTAGCTCGAGCATGTCGAAGAGATGCTCGATCGCTTGGTGATGCAGGCCCTGCGTAAGCATGACGCCGGAGAGCACAGATTTCGCCCGGAGCACCCACAGCATCAGATCTGTTTCTTCCAACACGGAAATCGCTCTCGTTGCGAAATCTGTCGCTTGCGTGAGCTCTTCGCGCCGCCATTTCTGAAAAGCCGTCAGCACATCGGCACATGCCAATTCGTGGGCTTCGGTACTCAGGAGATGGAGTTGATCGATGACCTGTTGCGTTACCTTCGGCTCCCGGTCGCGCAGATCGAAGCCCAACTCAGCCAACTCGAGACCATCGGCCGGCAAGGGTCTTTCATGTGGTGAATCAGAAGCCATGTTTCAGAGGTAGTACTCGGCGACACTCTAGCGGTACCCACCCGATGCCTGCTTAACCGATGGGTGGATCGACCCGACCCAAATAGTTCCCAACGACCACTGGCGAGTGCCACCACAGCCTCTCGATGCCGGGGGAAAACCCGGGGTCGTCAATCGGATCACACGACGTTGAGATCGACCAAAATGACGTAGGGCATAGCGTCCCCGCTCAGCAGCACAGAACATCGAGCGGTCGAGTGACAATTCTCTTGAGACTCGGGCCTTTGCTTGGGTAGATGTCGATCGCGGTTACGAAATACTCACGGGAGTATTGTAAACCGCGACACACAAGCGAGGACTGTGACTGCTACGGTCTCGACGATCAGGCGCGGGCGCGCTAGACGACTACTAGTGGAGAAAAACATGCAAACACCTTTCGAGACCTACTTTGCCGCGTTGCGGAAATTGGCGGTGTTTGGGGCTGTCAGCCTGGCCGTTGCTGTCGCAGCTATCTTCGGGGCCGTGGGTATGTCGGCCGCACCAGCCGAAGCCCAGGCCACGACTGGTTGTGTGGCGGGTAACCCTGCGCTCCCCGATAGCGACTGTGACACTGTTTCTGACTTGATCGACAACTGCGACGCTGACGCCAACTCCATGCAAGAAGACGCTGACGGCGACGGCCAAGGCGACGTGTGCGACGCTGACGCCGACAACGACAGCCAGAGCAACCTCGACGAAGCAGCGTGCGGCTCGGACCCACTCGACTTCTCCAGCACTTCACTCGACACCGACGGAGACAGCAGCCCAGACTGCGTTGACCTCGACGACGACAACGATGGCGAAATCGACGCCACCGACGCTTTTCCTTTGGACCCAGCAGAGAGCGCCGACGCTGACGCAGACGGCACTGGCGACAACGGCGACCTCGACGACGACAACGACGGCCAGAGCGACCTCGACGAAGCAGCATGTGGCTCGGATCCACTCGACGCTGCCAGCACTTCACCAGACGTCGACAATGACGGCATGCCCGACTGCGTCGACCTCGACAGTGACAACGATGGCGTGAACGACTCCATCGACAACTGTGTCAATGATTTCGACCCGACACAACTAGACACCGACGGTGACGGCCAAGGCGACGTTTGCGACCTCGACGACGACAACGACGGCCAAAGCGATGCCGACGAAGCAGCATGCGGCTCGGACCCACTCGACGCTGCCAGCATCTCACCAGACGTCGACAATGACGGCAGCCCGGACTGTGTCGACGCAGACGACGACAACGACGGCATCAACGACATCGACGACAACTGCCCCAGTGATCCCAACCCATCGCAACAAGACACCGACGCCGACGGCGTTGGCGACCTCTGCGACACCGACGACGACAACGACGGCGTAGACGACATCGATGACGCATTCCCGCTTGATGACACCCGGGCGGTGTCATGTTCGCCAGGCTCCTACGGAGCATTCGAATGCACTCCTGCTGCGCCCGGCGAGTTTGTCGCAGTTTCGGGCGCATTCGCCCCTGACGATTGTGCCGCTGGTAGCCATCAGCCACTGAGTGGTCAAACAGAGTGTCTGCTCGCTGACGTCGACTTCTTTGTCGACAGCGCTGGTGCAGACGCTCAGACGCCGTGCCCTGCAGGCACTTCGCAGCCACTCACCGGTCAAACGAGTTGCGTCGATGACGCACCGGCTGGTCCAACGTGTAACGGCCTGCCGGCAACAATTGTGGCCGACGGCTTGTTCACCTTCGGTACTTCTGGTGACGATGTCATCGTGGGCACCTCTCACAAGGACATCATCTTCGGCTTTGGTGGAAACGACATCATCTGCGCCGGCGACGGCAACGACAAGGTGTTCGGCGGCAACGGCCACGACGAAATCTACGGCGAAGGTGGCCACGACCGCCTCTACGGCAACAACGGCAACGACAAACTGTTCGGTGGTGATGGCTGGGACCGGCTCTACGGCGGCCGCGGCCACGACACCAAGGTCTACCACTAACCCACCCAGGTAGATCCCAAACGACACCTCGGCCCGGCCTCATTTGGGGCCGGGCCAAGCTGTTTTTACGTCACGGCCACGCCGGCATGAAGCAGCGCGTAGCGACAACGAAGACGACTGCTGCGCCTAGCTCTCGATGTCAGCCAGGATCACGCCGCTGGTGTCGGTGAGCAGGTCCACGTAGAGCGACTGGTTTCCATCTTCGAGAAAGATGGCGCCGATGCCATTGCAGTCGGACAGCGAGGGTGCGCAATCGATGAGCGTGATCGTCCAGCCGGGCAGTCGTTGGCGAAGTCCGCTGGTGAGCTCTTCGGGTGTGTTCGAGTTCGTGAGCGTGAAGTCGATCTCGGTCACCATGGCGTCATCGCTGAGCAGGCAACCGTCAGATCGGCAGTATGTCTGGCTGGTCACCCCGTTGACATCGAGCAGGTCCGTGTGGGCGGTGAGGACAGCAGCTACTTCCAAGTTTGCCTCCTCGTAGTTCGCTGATCCACAACCGGCGATCGCCAGCAGCCCGAGGGTGGTCAACCCAATGCGAATTCCAGCAGCTCTCCGCACGCCTAGATCAGGGTGCCACGTGCAACGTAGAGCTTGCGAGCGAATCGGTCGACGTGCAGCAGCGTGCCCTCGAAGCTGACCGAGCGGCCCGGGTCGGCTGACTCATCGCTGCCGAGCTGCAGCACTGCGTGCACCTCGTTCGAGATCAGTGAGCCCGTGCCCGACGAGCCGAGCAGTACGGTGACTTTCTGGCCGGGTCCTTCGCCGAAGTCGTTGTCGTGGCGATAGGTGTGCGCTTGGGTGACCGTTCCGCTCCAGGCGACCCGCTGGTTCACGTACTCGGACTCGAAACGTTCGACGACCTCGAAACTCATGTGCGTGCCGCCAAAGAGATCATCGATGACTGCTTGTTGACCAAGACCGCTCGGCTGCGGCTCGGTGTGCGACGGAGCTGGCAACAGCACGGGAGCCGGTCCATCGGCAACCTGCTTCCAACCGTTGGCCTCGGGCGGCCCGGCGTCGAGCACCGGGGCCATGATCTCGCTAGCCCGCTCGTGCTCGCCGTGTTCGACCAAGGCTTCGGCCTCGAGCATCTGGGTGAAGATGTTCGGGTTGTGTTCGTTGATGTCGTGTAGCTCTTCGATGGCACTGCCGAGTTCGCCTTGCTGTTGCAATGCCAGCGCAGCATCGACTTCGGCCGGATGACCCATCACCTGGGCGATCGAGACCAACCAGTTGACCGTCTCCACGATCTTGTCGGCATCACCCTGATAGCCGGCCGTAGTGATCCGGACGGTGTCATGGGTCAATTCGGCGGTGTGCTGTCGCCCGCTGAAGAGTGCCAATATCGCGGCTTGACGAGAAGGCGTCAAAAACGCACGTACTTGATCGCGATGAGCGGAGTCCACTATCACCTGCTCATCGAAACGGGGATCACCGACCTCGACGTCGTTACCGCCAACAAACCTTGCGAACCGGTGCAGTCCGCGCTGACGTTTGATCTTCACCGGCGGGCCATCGGGCGGATGTGTTATTCGGTACTGGGTATATCGTTTCTTGTTTCCCGAAAAGGTGCTGATCTCGACCGACACATCAGCAATCCGTCCTCTGATCGTGGGAGCGGTGAAGCGTCTGCCCGGGTTGATCTCCAGGCCGAGTCGCGCCGCTGCGTCGGACCAGGACTTCTTCAGACCCTCGAAGACTGTGGAAGAAATGAACAGGCCACCAACGGCAAAGAGTGCAAAAAGAATGAAGCCCATAGGTCCAGTATGGCCGAGCCTGCTTTTATGAAGGTGTGTCCGTCTCCGCTTGGCTCGCCGATGCGGCCGGCCATCGCATCCGCAATCATTTTCTTGGTGAGGCCGTGGCCGCAGCGCTCAGCGAACGACCGGACCTCGACGCAGAAGCGCTTCACGAGCTCGCAGCAAAGGCGCGGGCCGCGGCCATCGTCGTATCTCCAGCGAGCTGAGGCAGACTCATGGCCCTCATCCTCGACGCAGGTGCGCTCATCGCATTCGAGTCTTCGAACCCGGTCGTGCTCGCCTTGCTCAACGATGCCCACGTCCGGTCTGTGCCCGTGAAGACAACATCGGGTGCAACTGCGCAAGTCTGGCGAGACAGAGCCAAGCAGGTACAACTCACGTTGTTGCTCCGAGGGGTCGACGAGCAACCTATCGACACCGAGTCGAGTCCGAGAATCGGGTCGATCCTTACCGCCGCATCAGTCACCGACATCGTCGACGGCTCACTCATTGAGATCGCCTCGGACGGAGACGAGATCCTGACGACCGACCCCGACGACATCGTCCATCTGGCATCTGCTGCTGGCCGACGACTTGTCATCATTCCAATAAGCACCTGCAATGACGCGATCAATCCGAGAATCACGTGATTGATTCCGCTTTCTTTCAGCGGCGCGCTGCTCGGTAGCGTCGGGGCATGACCAAGATCGCCGATGATGACCGACTCGACCCGCGCATTCGTCGCATCATGGGGGTCACGCCCGATGCGCGGGCGGGTGCTGACGTTGCCGATCGCGATGAGCTGATGGCCAAGGCACACAGCGAGAAGGCGCTGAAGATGCGCGCCGCGGTCGATGCCAACCTCGACCGCATCGACAGCACCGATCTGGCGCCGCTCGAAGGGCTCGACATTTCGACGCTCGAGTTCACGTCGGCGCCTGATGGCAATCAGATCAAGGTGTCGTTCATGCGACCCCAGGTCGAGGGGCCGGTGCCGTGCGTGTATTACATCCATGGCGGTGGCATGCAGACCATGTCGGCATTCCTGGGCATGTACCAGTGCTGGGGTCGCCTGATCGCCCACCAGGGCGTGGCGGTGGCGATGGTCGACTTCCGCAATGCGCTGCACCCGTCGTCGACACCCGAGGTGGCACCCTTCCCTGCCGGGCTCAACGACTGTGTCTCGGGGCTGAACTGGTTGGTCGATCAGGCCGACGAGCTCGGTCTCGATGCCGACAAGCTCATCGTCGCTGGCGAGAGCGGCGGCGGGAACCTGGCCATCGCCACCGGGATGCAGCTGCTGCAAGACGGCGACATCGACAAGATCAGCGGCATCTATGCGCTGTGTCCGTACCTGGCTGGTGAATGGCCACAAGAACGCTTCCCATCATCGACCGACAACAACGGCTTGTTCATCAACACCTGGGGCAACAACGCTCGCATGGCCTACGGCATCGAAGCCTTCGACGAGGGCAACCCGCTGGCATGGCCCATCTTCGCCACCGCCGACGACCTGACCGGCCTACCCACGACGGTCATCAGCGTGAACGAATGCGATCCGCTACGTGACGAAGGCATCGAGTTCTACCGCATGCTCAACCAGGCGGGCGTGAGCGCTCGCTGCCGCCAGGTCATGGGCACGCTGCACGGCAGCGAGATCTTCTCGGTCAGCTGCCCCGAGATCGCCACCGAAACCGCAATCAGCGTGGCCCACCTCGCCAAGACGGGCTGATTAGGACGCCCATCGACTACACGGCGCTTACAAACGGCGCTTAAGCCAACGACTTCGCCGGATACGGAGTGTCTATGCGCCATTCGAGCGACGGTGATACCGAGCGACCTGCCGTCAGGGGAGTTGATGCTCGTGGATCCCGTTATCTCGGAGAGCACACGCAAACACGGGCTGCAGACGATGACATGCTCCACGCCTACCGCAACCCGATCCGAGTGTTCGATCTCGACGACCTCATCATACTCGTCGGCGCTGGAGTCGATGGAGGCGTGCTCGAAGTCGGTGTCGCCGAGGCAGAAGAAATCGAGTTCATCGTTCACGCCATGTCACCCGCGAGAAGTTCGTGAGGTAACCACCACGCCCCGCTCGGTCCAAGAGATACTCGACCACGCGGCCGAACTGGCGAAGCGGTTCGAGGAACACGAGCCCGCCGATGGCGACGAACGTCTCGTCGCGGAGTATCTGCTCGAAAGGGCTGCTCCGCCCGAGCGCGCAGTGAGCGTCAAGTCGTCGACGCCGTCATCGGCGCCCGCTCAGCCGGAGCGTCATGGCAGAAGATCGCGGACTATTGGGTACCTCGGCGCAGGCAGCGCAGCAACGATACGGATCGATCGCAGAGGCCGTCTGACTACCGAAAAGTGCGATTGATCAAAACGCAGCCACCCGGGCACGAAGGGCTGATTGCATCATCTCGCATCGTTCATCTGGCTACTGTGTCGATATGGCGACACTTACAGATATCAATGGAATCGGCCCTGCGCTTGCAAAGCGCCTGGCATCGAGCGGCATCTCGACGGTCAGCGCGGTTGCCTCGGCCACCCCCACCGCGCTTGCCGAGGTACAAGGTCTGAGCGCCGAGACTGCGAAGGCCGTCATCGCCGAAGCAAAGAAGGCGGCCGCCACTCCCGCCCAAAAGACGCCCGCGAAAAAGGCGGTCGCAAAGAAGCCAGCGGCGTCGAAGCCAGCAGCGTCGAAGCCAGCAGCAAAGAAGGTGACTGCGTCAGCCGCTAAAAAAGCGCCAGCAAAGAAGCCAGCGGCGTCGAAGGCGACTGCCTCGCTCGAAAAGAAGGTATCGAAGCTCGCCAAGCGCATGAGGCGGCTGGAAAACAGACTTGCCAAGGTGGATAAGCGCACGTCTGCGAAAACCAAGTTGGCAAAGGTCAAGAAGAAACAGAAGAAAAAGAAGACCAAGAAGTAGAAGCAAGAACACAGTCGTGCTGTGGTGCTTGGACGCCGCACGGATAGCGAGTCATCACTGTGCCATCTGGTTCAGCCACAGATGACGCACCGGACGCCCCGCGATCAGTGGAGGATGTATCCGCCGGGCCACAACGCCCACCTCGACGCCCACCTCGACGACGCGACACCGTTGGCCGTAACGCCCTGGTAGTCGTCCTGAGCGGGAACGACCTGTAGTCGGAAATTTCCCCCGGCTCCAGGGGTGATCAGCCCTCGTTGGACTGCAGCGACGCACACCGCCGAGTCGTCGGAGTAGACCGCCCCAACGCCTTGGATCACCGCACCACCCCAGACCGGGGCGGTGAGCGTTCCTCCAGGTGGGCAGTACATCGTGAGGATCCTTACGATCTGACCGCGCAGATTGACGGCTTTGTCGCTCCAGCTGAGCTCGATGCCGGGCGGCCTGGTCGGCGTCGGGGTCGGCGGGACCGGTGTCGGTGTCGGCGTGGGCCGTATCGGCGTCGGGGTCGGCGGTATCGCGTCGTCGGAGGCGGGGTCGGTGTCGGCGGGACCGGTGTGGGGGTAGGCGGGATGGG
>ENA-ORXM01003263-ORXM01003263.1-marine-metagenome-genome-assembly--contig:-NODE-3263-length-16548-cov-3.422075_pt1 | contig 16548 bp, 14 predicted proteins | sample MGYA00237867_ERZ511480 | MGnify/ENA primary metagenome ERZ511480 (study PRJEB26309, sample SAMN06266103) | marine metagenome | isolation source: Algal blade | place: United Kingdom:Sidmouth, United...
TATTAGATAAATTGAGAGGCACTTAGTAGTACAAAGCATTATGGTGCTTTTTTTTAAATAAAAAGATGTATATACATTAAATGTTGTAACTTTTATTAAAGTAAATTATTATGAATGAGAAAGTAGTATTAGGTATTCGTATACTGTTAGGTTTAGGATTGGTTCTGTTTGGATCAAATAAGTTTATTGGATTTATGCCCAATCCGTCATTATCACCAGAAGCAGCAGAGTTTATGGGCGCAATGGCTAAGGCTGGATATATCTTGCCAATAGCTGGAATTGTACAAATTTTGGCAGGAATTTCTTTTTTGACCAACAAGTTTGTACCGTTGATGGCAGTTGTTTTATTTCCAATTATGTTGAATGCATTTTTATTTCATGCAGTATTAGATCCGACTGGAATTGCTGGAGCTGCTGTTGTAACGACATTAAATGTTGTTTTAATGTTTGCTAACAAACCTGTATACGAAAAAATATTACAGCCTTAAGAAAGCCTTATTAGAAATGGTTTGCCTCTCAATAAGCCTTGGGTGAAATATTATTTTCAAAAAAAAAGCTTATAATAGAGATTAATAGAATTCATTTATTATTTTAGCATCGTAATAATTAGTAGTTATCAAAAAAGTTTTATCTTGTTAATTGAAATGATAAATACTAAACATGTGAATTTTTTTTCATTAAAATCTATTTAGACTGTGGGATTTGATAATAAAGATAGCCGTTTTGAAAGTGTGTATTCTCAGAAAGTAAAAGCAGGAAAGAGAAGAACGTATTTCTTTGATGTGCGCAAAACTAAAGGTGCAGATTATTATGTGACTATTACAGAAAGCACTCGTCGATTCGAAGATGATTCTTACTCTAGACACAAGATATTCTTGTACAAAGAAGATTTTAATCGTTTTGTAGAAAGTTTGGTGGACGTAGTAGATCATATCAAAAATGATCTGTTACCAGATTATGACTACGATGAATTTACGCGTCGTCATGAAGAGAGAGAAAAAGAATACGAAGAGAATAACAATAATTACAACAAGAATACAAACGATACTAAGACTGAAGTAACAGACTCTAGTGAAGATGATGATGGAGAAGTAGGAGAGTGGTAAGGTCTAATATATCTTAAAAATAAAAAGGCGAGATTTTAACTTTAATGTTAATTTCTCGCTTCTTTTTTTGTATTATTTGGTTGCTTATAGAAGTGTTTGTAATTTAAGCTGTTAGTCTTATTCGTTAAGCCTTTTTTATTGACTTAATAATCCCTTTTGTCTAAGATGTTGAATTATATTGTAGTCTTATTTTTACTTTTTTTTACTAGCCTATCTTTTGCTCAAACGCATACGGTTAGCGGTGTACTCAAAGATGCTGCTAGTGGTGAAACCCTAATAGGAGCTAACGTGTATGTAGGTGAGGGGGCAACGGGAACAATTACCAATGAGTATGGGTTTTATTCCTTGACCTTGCCACAGGATACGGTTTTGTTGACCTATTCTTATATAGGTTTAACGCCAATTGTACATCAATTCTATCTATCCAATGACACGACCTTAAGTTTTGAGTTGAGCGAGGGGGTAGAAATAAAGGAAGTAACTGTTCGGGCTAATTCGAACAAAGAAAAAGTAAACTCAACTCAAATGGGTTTGGATGAAGTCACCATAAAAGAAGCGAAAGAAATTGCTGCTGCCTTTGGCGAGGTTGATATTATCAAAGTATTGCAACTAAAACCTGGCGTACAGTCTGGCTCTGAAGGGTCTTCTGGCTTGTTTGTTCGAGGAGGAGGAGCGGATCAGAATCACTTTGTGTTGGATGAAGCACCTATTTATAATCCAAGTCATTTGTTTGGTTTTTTTAGCACTTTTAATGCGGATGCGGTTAAGAATGTGAAATTATACAAAGCAGGGTTTCCAGCAGAGTATGGAGGGAAATTATCGTCTGTTATTGACATTCGGATGCGAGAAGGAAACCGAAAAGATTTTCATGTAACAGGAGGTTTAGGTTTAATCTCATCTCGTTTGACTATAGAAGGACCAATTGTAAAAAATAAAGGTTCCTTTATTGTCTCTGGGCGTCGAACGTATGTTGATATTTTTACGTCTATTTTTAATGAAGCGAATAAGGATAATGAAGACTGGGTGCAAATTCCCAATTATAGCTTTTACGATATTAACTTAAAGGCAAATTATGATTTAGGAGAAAAAGACAGACTGTTTTTGAGTGGCTATTTTGGGAGAGATGTATTTTTGTATAATACAGATGGTATTAATTTTAATTTTGAATGGGGAAACATTGCAGGAACTTTGCGTTGGAATCATACCGTTTCCTCCAAATTGTTTGTCAATACTAGTGTCACCTTTTCTGATTATTTGTACAATATCAAGAATAAATTTGATGAATTTGATGTGAGTTTAGGTTCTGGAATTAGAGATGTGAATCTCAAAACAGATTTAAGTTGGTTTCCTTCAACCAAGCATTTAATTAAATTTGGAGTAAATGGAATTTATCATCGATTTTCTGTTGGAAGATTTAGTGCTGGGAATGGCAGTAGCTTGAATTTTGAAGCAGGGAGTGAATTTCATTCTGGAGAATTTGGTGCTTACTTTTCAGATGATTGGACAATCTCTAGTCGAGTGAAGTTATTGACTGGTGTGCGGTTGAGTGGTTTTTATAATGCGGGACAATTTTATTGGGCAGCAGAGCCTCGATTAGCTTTGAAATATAGTGTGCATCCAAATGTTTCTTTAAAAGCGAGTTATGCTAGAATGACACAGTATATTCATTTGGTATCAACTTCTGGCGCTTCTCTACCGACTGATGTTTGGTATCCTTCTAATGAAAATGTAAAACCACAATCGTCGGATTTGGTATCTGCTGGGGTTTCTTGGGCAATTGGCAAAGACTTTTTTTTGAGCGGTGAAGGGTATTATAAATGGATGCAAAATCAAATTGATTTTCGTGATGGTGCACAACTGTTTATTAATGATGAACTAGACAAAGAGTTTGTGTTTGGGAAGGGCTATAGTTATGGTGGCGAAATCTATTTAGAAAAGAAAAATGGAATGATCCGTGGTTGGATTGGCTATTCTTTGTCATGGACTTGGCGTGAGTTTGCTGAAATTAATAATGGCGCACCATTTCACCCTAAACACGATAGAAGACATGATGTTTCTGTGGTTGTAATTTGGGATCTTCCTACAGGACCAAAGTTTCCTTTGACATTTAGTGCGACATGGATTTATGGAACAGGAAATGCAACTACTTTACCAGCAGGACGTTATTTGTCCTCAGGAATCACCGGACCTAATCCTTATTCCTTTGTACCCATTTATACCGAGCGAGGAGCTTTTAGAATGCCTGCTTACCATCGTTTGGATTTTGGAGTAGTTTGGAGATTGTTTCCTTTGAGCAAAAAGCGATTCAAGAGTGATTTGACGTTTAGTGTTTATAACGTTTACAACAGACGGAATGCTTTTTTTATGTATATAGATGCGGTCTATCCAGATGGGAGAGGACAAAACAATCAGACGACTCTGCCAGAGCGTTTTGAGGCAAAAACAGTTTCTTTATTTCCGATTATACCTACAGTTACTTGGAATTTTTTTTGGTAAATAAGTTTAATTAAAAAATTGGCAAGAATGCACGTTTTTTGGCAAGAAATGACTATTATTATACTATGAGAATATTGAATATTGCATTGATAACACAATACTGTGGAAATAATAAAAAATATTAAGAATGAAGAACTTATTAATTGCACTTGGATTTCTTTTTGCTTTTGGGAGCAATGCTTACGCTCAAAATTTAGGTAACATGAAAGATCAAGCTGGCAAAACAGTTGAGAATGGTGTTGCTAAAGGAAAAGGGAAAGCCGAAGAAATGGGTAAAAAAGGAATTGAAAAGGGTAAAGAGGTAGTAGGGAAAGAAGGCAAAAAAGCAGTAGGAAAAGGCAAAAATATGGCTGGAAAAGCTGGAGATAAAATAACTGGAAATGGAAAAAGTGCTGCTTCTAAAATGGGTAAAAATGCGGTAAAAGAAGGGCAAGAAGTAATTGAAAATGTAGGAGATAAAGGTGTTGCTAAAGGCCAAGAGGTGGTTGAAGAAGTTGGAAACAAAGGTATAGAGAAAGGAAAGGACTTGATGAACAAAGGCAAAAAAGAAAAGTCAAACAATGGAAATGCCTATGGAAATAACAAAGGCGATTTACAAGGAAAAGAGTTTGGCAAAGAACGTGCAGCAGAAGCTAAAGCTAAAAATGTAGAAAAGAAAACAGCTGTCAAAACTTCTATTGATAAAGGAGAAGCTATTGTTTCTAAAGCCAAAGACAAAGTTGCTATGGCAAAGGATACTTTGGAAAAGGAAAAAAAAGAAAATAAAATTACAGAAAAAGAATACAATACAAGAAAAGCTAAAATTGAATTAATAGAGCAAAAAGCAAAAGCGCTAGAAAATAAATTGATAGAGCCTAGAAGTGGGCTGTAATCTGTAGTTTATTTATAATCAAGTACTAAAAATAATAACATGAAAAAAATGATTATACTTGGGAGTTTTGTTTTATCTTTTTTGATAATGGGTTGTGGAAATTCTGACGAGCCAATAGAAACAATTTCAGAGGAAGCAAAAATAGAGATTGTTGAACTAGAAAAAGAAACTGAAAAATTAGAAGAACAACAAGCAGATATTGAAGCTTCTACGAAAGAATTAGAAGCATTACTAGAAGAGCTTTAATATTTATTTAGAAAAGCACAGTTGTAACAGTAAATAAAGCTAAAAACAGTAGTCATTTTTAATGACTACTGTTTTTTTTGTCAATGTTGAGAATGTAGCATTATTTGAGAAATATGCTTCTATGAAAAATTTTCTTAATTTTTGTTATAATACGGAATTAAATAATCTATGTCGTAATAAAAGTGTCTATGTTTCCTACTCATCGTCAGAAAGGCTTAGGATAGTTCATCTAGGATTCCCACCACGAAGTAGCAGTGTATCTAAGATGCCCAACTTGTTGCAAATCTCCAACAAAGCTTGTTTTGAACCTTCCATTTACTTGAAGGGAGGGGAACTATCCTTTCACTTTCTTACTGCGTGAGCCTTTGTTACTCACTTTGTTCGTGAGGTCGCAAGCTCAGTTTGGGTTCCTCGATTAGAAAAAATAGCCCTCTTTTATTTGTACGATACCCCTTTTTTAATTCCGTATAATAGTATTTTGGCGAGAATAGACTTTCTTTTGGCAAGAAATAACTGCCTTTAATAGCAGGAATAGTAGATATTTATATAGAAAATACTTTTGATTATGAGAATTGTAAAAGAAGCTAATTATGAAATGCTTATTAGTTGTTATTGTATCTTATATAATATTAAATATACCTGTACAAGCTCAAAGTTTAAGTAATACAAAAGATCAAGAAGTAGAAGGAGTGGTAAGAATAGATAAAACTATAGCGGAGGAAAAAAAAACAAGTGTGGGACAACAACGAATTGCTTATGTTAAAGCTAAAAGTATAGAACAAAGAGCAGCCCTTGCAATCACTGTTCGTGAAGGAAAAATAGTTGTTACTAAAGCTAAAGAAAAAATTTTTTTGGCTAAAAAAAAATTGGAACATGATAGAGTGAAGAATAATATTTCAGATCAAGAGTATATTGCTAGAAAAGCAAGACTGAAAATGATTGAGAAAAAAGTACAAGACTTGGATGACAACCTATTAAGAAATTAGAAGTGTATGCCATTTTTTGTAATTAAAATAATTGAAAATTAATAAAAAGAAAACATGAAAAAATCAATTGTACTAGGAGGGTTTATAATGTTTTTTTTAACAAGTTGTATGGACTCTAATAGACCTGTGCAAATTGTTTCAGGAGCAGAAAAAATGGAGATTATTAAATTCGAAACAGACACTAAAATTTTGGAAGCAAAAAAAGAAGAGATAGAAATATCTACAAAAGAATTACAAGAATTGTTAAAAGAACTATAAAATAGCTAACTTATCTTCAATATTATCACAAATAATTTTTATGATAAATTTTGACCATGCATTATTTAATTTTGCTTTTAAGCTTTTTATTACTGATTTCCTGCGAAGAAATGGAGACTGTAGTTGTCGTGGAATTACCACCAATCGAAAAAGAATTGGTCATTGAATGTTATTTGGAAGCAGGACAACCTTACCGATTATTACTGACCGAAACCAAGGATTATTTTGAAGACTTAACGGCTTGTCCATTTATACGAAAAGCAATCATTGTCATTTCTCATGGAGGGATAAAAGACACCTTAAAAGAAGCTCCTTTTTTTAATGACAACTGTGATGTAAATGACTTTATTCCGTATGGTTTTTTACCTTATTTGAGTGCAGATTCCACTCGCTTTTTTAATTATGGTTCAACGGTATTGTGTCCATTAGATTATACACAAATCTTTACAGTAGAGGTTTGGGATACGATAAATAATCGCTATGCTAGGGCAAGTACACAGTTCTTGCCTCCAAGTCCCATTTTAGATTTTAGAGCAGAATTTAATAATTCGGGAAAAGCGTATGCCTTATTAACGACACAAGATGAGCCTAATACGGAAGATTATTATCGTTTAGTATTACATGAAACGTCACTAACACAAAAAGGAGAAGGCTTATTGCCAATACCAGTAGGTAGAAGACCACGATTTGATCGAGTACTGGATGATGGTGGCATTTTTAGTGGAAATACGGTCACAACTGCTTCTAATTATCGCTTTGAGTCAAGAGATACTTTAATTGGAACTATTTATCATTTGGACAAAAGTTATCATGATTATTTGGAATCTATCCGAGATGCACAAAGTGCCAACAATAGCCCTTTTGGTCAACCTGCGGCAATACAATCTAATATTACAGGCGGAACAGGGATTTTTACATTTCTGTCTTATGATAGAGATACGATCTATGTACCTTAGTTGATAATAAACATCCCATATTTAAATTATTTCTACTCTTATTCCCCCTTTTTTTGTAAAAAGCGGCTATAATAAGACGCATAAAGTGAATCATCCTTTGAAAATTTACTTTAAAAATGTATTTTTAACTAAACGGGTAAAATACTTTCAATAGAGTGTTTTATAATATTAAGAATGGTTTGTTCGTTAATAAATAAAAGTAACCAACGGAAAACCACTTCAAGCTAAAAATCCCTTTCAGATATCGTATAAAATTTTACTATGAAAAGAATATTGTTGATTATTGCAGTTGTGTGTGTCCCATTTTTGACAAAAGCTCAATTTAGTTGGGGGGATAAGTACTTTGAAGTTGGTGTAGGTGGTGGTATTATGAACTATTCTGGTGAATTAACCAATTCGATTTTTGATTTTAAGCACATGCATTTTGGAGGTGCTTTGTTCGGTCGTTATAATGTGGGACCTTTTTTTAGTGTTCGTTTACAATTGGCTTTAGGGTCTATTTCTGGTAGCGATGCAGATTCGCCAGATTTTAGAAATAGAATCAGAAATTTAAGCTTTAATTCACACCTTTTTGAAGGTTCACTTATTGTAGAAGCTAATTTGATGGGATTTCAGCCTAGAGGACATGAAAAAATGTTCTCTCCTTATATTTTTGCAGGTATAGGTGTTTTTAATTTTAATCCTTATACGACGCATTTTGATCCTAACTTGGATGGTCAGCAAGTGTTTTTACAAGCAATTAGTACAGAAGGGCAAGGAAGTTCGACGTTTTCTAATAGAACACCTTATGCTAGAACACAAATTTCTATTCCAATGGGCGTAGGAATTAAATATGCCGTAAACAGTAACATTAGCATAGGTTTTGAAGTAGGATTTCGCCCAACATTTACCGATTACTTGGATGATGTAGGACAAACTTATCCTGTAAATGCTTTAACAGGAGAACCTTTTTATGATCAAACGCCTTACTTAGCAGGTCAATATGGTAATAAATCTGCACAAGAGTTGTTTGCAGACAAGAGTTATTCATTTATTTTGGATGAACTACAGGCTAGAGGCCTAGCAGGCGACCCTAATTTGAATGCAGAATTAGCTACGCATGTACAAGGAATGACTTTGAGTGAATTCTTGAATTATATTACACCTTATATTGATAATCCTGGTACTGCAATCGCAGGTTCAAAAGAAGAAGCTGCTTTGTCAGAATACAATGGTTACATCAATGCTAGAGGAGGAAATTTAGTAAGAGGAGATAAATTAAACGATTGGTATGTATTTACAATGGTTACCGTTTCTTATAACTTTATAGAAAATGGTTTAGTAGGTTCTCGTAAACGTCGAAAAAGAAGAGCAGGTTGTAAAAGTTCTCAATTCTAATTACTAATTAGACGAATCCTAATCAAGTTATTATGTGAGTTACAAAAGCAACGGTTTGGTTTAGAGTTGTTTTTGTAATTCACAATTTTTTTATGTACCAATCAATTATTCCCTTTTTTATCAGCTGCTTTTATTTTCTTTCTACTACAAACGCTCAATTTGTAGAGATAGGAGGTTTTGGTGGTGCACTGAGTTTTAATGGAGATGTAAACGAAGGGGATATATTGTCCAATACGAATGCTGTTTTTGGTGGTTTTTTTCGGTATAATATACATCCTCATTTAGGTCTTTCTTTAGGTTTTATGAAAGGCACCTTAGAAGCCAAAGATAATTCCTCAAAACAAGAGCATATTCGAACACGAAATCTTAGTTTTAGATCAGATTTGATGGAGTTTTCTCTAATTCCAGAATTTAATATTCTTCCATTTTATCCTCGAAAATCAGAACAGGCAATTATTCCATACATTGGTGTAGGGATAGGGTTTATCCTGTTTAATCCTATGACAAAATATGAAGGGGAATGGATAGACTTACAGGGGCTTGGGACAGAAGGGCAAGGTTTAGAAGGTTATCCTGAAAAATATAGTTTAGTACAGTTGGCAGTTCCTATGTTGTTTGGTCTCAAATATTCAGTTGGAGGACGTTTAAGTATTGCTTTAGAAGTAGGGTATCGTTTTACGACAACTGATTATTTGGACGATGTAAGTACTATTTATTATTCTAAAAGAACTTTGATAAACAATAGTGAACTCGCGGTTGCTTTGTCTAATAGAACAGAGGAATATACAGGCGTATCAGCAGATTATTTGGTTGGAACTCGTCGAGGAAACGCAAACAACAACGATGGATATCTCACCTTAGGAGTTCGAGTATCCTTTAGCTTATATGGCAAAAGAGCGTACAAGAAAAAGAAAATCAAGTACAAGATTAATAAATGGTTTTAAGTAGAAGTTTTGTTAAGGCGAGAAGTATGAGGATAAGTAAGCGAAATTCTATATCTCCAAAATAGAATTAATCATATCGCTTAATTTATTACCAAACAATGGATTAAGTAACATTAAAAACAGACCGTAGTCATTTCTTAACAATTGTTATCGTTTAGTGATTTTTTAAGGAATACTTTTGTGCATCTTGTAGAGTACTTAATGTTTATAAACTAAAGATTTATGAAGTAATTTTATATTTTTTTAGAGAGGATGTATTAGTTATTTATTTTAAGCATCTTGTTGTTATTTGCAACTCAAAAAAACTTTAACAACATTTTTATACTCGTACAACACTTCGTAATAATATCTCTTAAATAAAAAATTAATGAAAATACACCTACTCATTTTACTAATATTCTGTGCGAACATAGGTCTTTCACAAGAAAAGAAAAACTATAACGTAGGAATCTTAATAGATAATAAGACTGTAGAAATAAAAGAACTTTTCACAGAACTAAAACAAGAAATAAAAAGCGTAGTAGGAGAAGATGCTATTATTCATTTTCCTAATGAAAGTATTTTAGAGAATAACTTTAGTTGGGATAAGGCACAAGAAAATTACAAGCAATTATTGAATGATAACACAGATATCATCCTGTCTTTTGGCTTGATTAATAATCAGATGATTGCTCAAAGAAGTATTCACAAGAAACCAACTATTTTATTTGGGCGTTTCAATTCAGATTTTGGTGTTCTTGACTTAAATAAAAATAAATCTGGTGTGCCAAATTTTACGTATTTAGTTGATAAGGAGTCCTTTGAAGATGACTTAAAAGCTCTTAAGGAATTAGTAGATTTTAAGAACGTAGGAATTATTGTAGATCAACCTTTTGCAGAGATTCTTCCGCTAAGAGAGACCTTTAATAGAGTATTAGAACCTTTAGGAGCTGAGTATAAATTGATAACTTTTGAAAATTTTGAAGATATTATTTTAGGCGTAGAAGGTGTTGATGCGGTGTACTTGGTAGGAGGTTTTTTCTTGAGCGATGAAAATGTTCAAGAGTTGTCTAGTGTTTTAATAGAAAAAAAAATTCCATCTTTTACTAACAACAGAATAGGGCAAGTAGAGAATGGTTTAATGGCAACTAATTTTTCGGAAGACGGCGTCCGTCAAACTTTTAGACGTATAGCCTTAAGTATAGAAGCATATGTAGGAGGCACAGATTTTTCTGAGTTGCCTGTTTTTATTGATCGCATCCCACAGAGCCTTACCTTAAACTATAATACAGCTGTTGCAGTAGATATACCAATGAAATATAGTTTGATTAATAGCGCTAATTTTGTAGGGGAATTTAAAAGTTCATCTTCACGCAAACAATATAATCTGTTAGAAGTGATTGGCAAGGCATTAAAGAATAACCTAACCTTGCAGAATGAAAATAAGAAAATAGAGCTTAGTGAGCAGGACGTCAAAGCAGCTAAAAGTAATTATTTACCTACTGTATCTATTGGATTAAGTGGGACATATACGGATCCAAGATTGGCAAAAAATAGTTTTGGTCAAACTTCTGAATTTCAAACAGGAGGTAATTTAATAGTGCAACAACCAATCTTCTCAGAAAAAATTAATGCCAATATTTCCATTCAAAAAAGCTTACAAAAAGCCCAAGAAGAGCAATTTAATATTGAAGAACTTAATACGATTTTTAATATATCCAATGCTTATTTTAACTTACTTATTCTAAAAACAAATGTTGAAATTCAGTTTCAGAATTTAGACCTTACTAAAAAGAATTTGCAGATTGCTCAGCAAAAATTTGATGTTGGTACTTCAGGAAAAGCAGACTTATTACGTTTTGAAAGCCAAAGAGCTCAAAACGCACAGTCACTAATTGAAGGAGTTTCTTGGATGGAACAAGGTGTTGTATCACTCAATCAGTTGCTTAATAATTCCGTTCAAACAAATATTGATATTGAAGATGTTCAACTAAATGAAGGAATTTTTAAGGAGTATAATTACGATCAGTTTGCTAGCTTGTTAGACGATCCTAGGTTAAAAGAGCCATTCATTGATTTTTTAATTCAAGAAGCAATTCAAAATGCTCCGGAACTAAAAGCATTAGAATATAACTTAGAAGCTGCTGAGCGTACTATAAAATTGAATGATGTGGGGCGTTTTTTGCCTACCGTTGCTTTGCAAGGGCAATACAACCAGGTGTTCAGTCGGACAGGAGAAGGAAGTGTGCCTTCTTCGGGTGGTTCATTTTTAAATAATAATTATAATATTGGTCTAAATGTTTCTGTTCCCATTTTTGGACCTAATCAAACAAATATCAATCGCCGTACATCTGTCATTCAGAAAGAACAATTGAACATCAACAGAGAAAGCACAGAATTGGCGATTGCAGCAAATATCAAGACAAGTGTCTTAAATTTAGTCAATCAAGTATCCAACATAGAGCTTTCTGGGATATCAGAAAAAACGGCTAAGGAGGCACTGGAACTTATGCAAGTTGCTTATTCCAATGGATCGGTAAATGTTATACAGCTATTGGATGCTCAAAACAATTACTTAAACGCTCAATTGGCACATACTAATGCTGTCTATAATTATTTAGTTGGGGTTTTACAAGTAGAACGCTTTTTAGGGCATTATTTTTTATTAAACTCTAGAGAAGGAAGCGAGGAGTTCATGAAACGATTTTCTGAATTTATGAAAAATCAGCAGAAACAAGAGTAGAAATCTATGATCCAATTAGAATAAATAAAACCGTTTTATTTATTAATCTAATCAAGATACAAGATTACAAAATTAGTATTACCAAAACAATTGAATTCATCAAAAATAGAATAAGTTTATTAAATATGAAACACTATACTATTAGTATTTTCTTGTTGACATTTTCCATTGTCTTTTTCTCTTCTTGCACAGAAGTTAAGAAGGAAGAAGAAAAATTTATTCGACCAATAAAGTATCAACAAATTAACTATTTGGAAGATAAAAAAATAAAGACTTTTAGCGGAACAGCACAAACTGATAAAATTATCAATTTGAGCTTTCGAAATTCAGGAATTATTACGAGGTATAACATCAAATTGGGGCAGAAAGTCAAAAAGGGACAACTACTAGCACAATTAAATAATGTATCAGCCAAGCTTTCTTATGAACAAGCAATCAACCAATTAAATAGTGCTAAATCACAGATGAATATGACTAAGTCAAGCCTTGGACGTATTCGTTCTTTATATGAGAAAGGTAGTTCCTCTTTAAATGATTTCGAAGTTGCAAAAAATGCATTTCAAACAGCAAAAGAAAACTACGAATCGGCAAAACGTGGTGTTGGAATTCAAAAAGAGCAAACCCAGTATGGTTACTTATATGCTCCAGAGACTGGTGTTATAGCCAATGTTAATTCAGAGAAAAATGAAAATGTTAGTCCAGGGCAGATCGTTGCAACCTTAAATGCAGGTAAGGACATGGAAATTATTCTAGGTGTACCAGAGAATGCTATCAATAATATAAAAGAAGATATGATTGCTAAGGTTCATTTTTCATCGATAACTCAGAAAGAATTTAATGGAAAGGTGACCGAAGTTGCGCCTGCTTTAGATGTTAATAATTCAACATATACAATAAGAATTGCCGTTCTCGATTCTTCCCCTGAGATCAGAAGCGGAATGGCTGCAAGTGTGCAATTTGATTTTGGAACATCAGATGCTCCAACTCTTGATAAACTTATTGTCCCTGCAAATTCAGTAGGAGAAGATAGTAAAGGACATTATGTATTTCTCATTATAGAAAATGGAATGGAGGTCAGGGTAAAAAAACAACAAGTAGTTATTGGTTTACTAACTTCTAAAGGATTTGAGATAAAGTCGGGCTTATCAGTAGGGCAAAAAATTGCTACTGCTGGTTTACAAACCTTATTAGATGGACAACTTGTGAAATTATAGTAAACAGCAATTAAATGAATTTAGCGAAAATTTCTATTGAAAAAAATAGAATCACTTTTATTGTACTTATATCTATTCTATTAATGGGTTGTGTTATGTACTCTGACTTACCAAGAGACAGCATGCCACCCTATACTATTAGAACAGCTTCTGTTATTAGTTATTTCCCAGGGGCAAGCCCAGAAAGGGTAGAACAACTCATTACGGATAAGATAGAAAAAGTTGCACAGGAATTGCCAGAATTAAAAGAAGTGAGTAGTACTTCTAGAACAGGTCTATCTGTTGTTATTATTACTTTAAAAGATGAGGTTAAGAGCAATCAATTACAAGAAGTGTGGGATCGGCTTAGGCGCAAAATTAATACAATAGAAGGATTACCTAGAGGGGTTAAACCTGATTTGCAAGACGATGGTATTGGTGATGTTTTTGGTGTCGTAGTAGGGATTACCTCTGATGGTTATTCTTATGCAGAAATGAAAGAATATGCAGAGGATATTAAAGATGATTTAATCCGCCTGCCCAATGCTGCAAAAGTAATGTTAGGAGGGATACAAGAAGAGCAGATACTTGTAGAGTTTGACAATTCAAAATTAAAAAAGTACGGCCTTTCTTCTTCTAAATTACAACAAATAATAACAGCGACTAATATTGTAAGTTCTGGAGGACAAGTGAACTTGGGAAATGAACGGATTACTCTAGAGCCAACAGGAAACTTCAATTCTATTGAGGATATTAAAAAGATGCTAATACCTGTTGGAACTAATGGCACACAATTGGTTAAACTAGGGGATATTACAACAATTACCAAGAATTATATCAATCCTCCTACACAAAAAGTAAGAGTTAATGGGCAGAATGCTATTTCAATCCATGTCAACTTAAAGAAAAATGCCAATATAATACAACTAGGAGAAGATGTTAATGAGGTTGTTGATAGTTGGAAAAGAAAAATGCCAATAGGACTGGAATTAACTCGTGTTTCATCCTTAGATACTTATATCGACGATGAAGTTCAAAATTTTATTGTCAATCTAATTCAGTCAATAAGTATCGTTCTATTGGTCATGTTGCTTTTTTTAGGAGTTCGAACAGGGTTAGTCATTGCAAGTTTAATTCCTATTGTTACAATTATGACCTTAATGATCATGGGAGTAATGAATATAGGGTTAAATCAAGTCACTTTAGCCGCTTTAATTATGGCACTTGGAATGCTAGTCGATAATGCAATTGTTGTAGCAGAGACGATTATGGTTAAGATAGAAGATGGAATTACATCTAAAGAAGCTGCAATCGAGGCTTATTCAGAATTGTCAATGCCTTTACTGATTTCAACCTTGACTACCTCTGCTGCATTTTTAGCCTTCTATATGTCTCCAACAACAATGGGAGATATTGTAGGACCTATTTTTGTCGTTATCACTATTGCTTTGCTTTCTTCGTGGGGAATCGCTTTGACAGTTATTACCTTATTTTGCTATTTGTTTCTAAAAAAAACGTCTAAAGAGACCAAAGAACTAAGCATTATTGACAAGGGGATTAATAAAATGAAATATTACTACAAGAATGTTATTTTAATAGCATTAGGGCATAAAACTAAGGTTGTTTCAAGTACTTTTTTGTTATTTGTTATTTCTGTATATGGGTTTGGATACATTGAATTTTTGTTCTTCCCAGATAGCAGTAGAAATATGATTACGATTGATGTTAACTTGCCAATAGGAACCAAAATAGAAACAACAACAGAGGTTGTCAAAAGCATAGAAAAGTATATGGCAGATTCTATGAAAGTTAATGGAACTAAAAAATCTGGAATCGTAGATTGGTCTTCTTATATTGGTCAAGGACCAGAATCTTATGATTCTGGTTATTCGCAGGATGAAGAAAATTCTAGTTATGCTCATATTTTGGTTAATACGTCTGATTTTGAAATTAATGGGGAAGTGGTCAAACAATTAGATCGATTTGGATTTAATAACTTTCCAAATGCAGATATAAAAATAGGATTTTTAGGTGTTGGAGGGGGAGGTGCCCCTATTGAAATAAAAGTATCAGGAGCTCAACCAGATGAATTATCACATATTTCTGAACAAATTAAAATACAATTGTCAAGGATTTCAGGAACCAAAAATATAAAAGATGATTGGGGACCTAAAAGCAAGAAGTTTATTATAAAAATTGACCAAAACCGAGCACAAGCTGCTGGTCTTTCTAGCCAAGATATTGCGACCTCTTTAGAAACAGTATTAGATGGTATTCAAACTGGAGAATATCGTGAAGGCGATCAATCTATTCCTATTTTAATGAGAAGTGATGGAGGGAGACAACAGTCTTTAGAAGCCTTAGAGTCGCTAAATATTTACGCACAAAGTTCTGGGAAAAGTATTCCCTTACTACAGGTCGCAGAAATCATACCTCAGTGGCAATATGCCAAAATAAAACGATTGGATTTACATAGAACCATCAACATCACGAGTAAACTTAGAGCTGAGGGGAATGCCTCTATGATTATTGCAGAGATAGAACCTTGGCTAGAGGAACAGTTAAACAACTGGCCAGAAGGGTACACTTATGAATTAGGTGGAGATGCAGAGCAATCTGCTGAAAGTATGGGGTCTGTTATCAAATATTTACCGCTGTCAGGGTTTATTATCATTCTTTTATTAATTATCCAATTCAATTCTTTTAGAAAAATGGGAATTATCATTCTAACAATTCCTTTAGGAATAATAGGCGTTGTTATTGGACTGTTAATTTTTCAAGAACCATTTGGCTTTATGCCCTTCTTAGGTATTATTTCTTTGGCAGGAATTGTTATCAACAATGCGATTGTTTTAATTGATAGAATTGAAGTAGAAGAGCGCAAATTAAATAAAAAGAAAGAAGATGCAATAATTATTGCTTGTTTGCAACGTTTTAGACCAATTTTATTGGCTACGTTTACCACTGTTTTGGGACTAATTCCCTTGTATTTGGGCGGTGGAGAAATGTGGGAAGGAATGGCAGTGAGCATAATGATTGGGTTATTATTTGGGACAACAATTACACTGATTTTTGTCCCCGTCTTATATAGTATTTTGTTTAAATTCGACTATAAGAATTATAAGTTTGATGATAAGTTGTTAGAAGATTAATTAATATTTTTCGTTCTTTGACAACTCTTCTCACGCAATAAATTGTCTCTACGTTTGTGGAGAGAGCTGTGGTAATACTTAAAAGTATGCTTCAAGTTTAACTATTTTAGATCTTAGACTAAATGGTTGATTAGAAATAATTTAGTCTAAAAACGTAGCGATCTAGTATCTAAAATCTAAAAATTAGTTAAGAGCTACCTGTAATTGAAAACTCCACACGATTTACTGCGTGAGCCTTCGG
>ENA-ORXM01003264-ORXM01003264.1-marine-metagenome-genome-assembly--contig:-NODE-3264-length-16544-cov-3.897492_pt1 | contig 16544 bp, 16 predicted proteins | sample MGYA00237867_ERZ511480 | MGnify/ENA primary metagenome ERZ511480 (study PRJEB26309, sample SAMN06266103) | marine metagenome | isolation source: Algal blade | place: United Kingdom:Sidmouth, United...
TTCTTTACCAGGCGTTTTTGGTGAGCCTCTGTTCACAAATTCGCCATCGTTTACTGTTAATTCACTTACACCGAATGTCCACCCTTTTGGTAATGAAAATGAGGTTGTGTCCTTTTCTTCTCTGTCGGTTTGTTGCGTCGTTATTAAAGAAATATAAGGTTTAGTTGTACGTAAATAATTTGCCTCAATGATTTTCTCACCGAGTTTAAAAGCTTCGAAATCTATTGTAAGTTGTTCTGTTCTAAAATCTGTGTCTTTATGAGCCAGAGAATCTCGAACAAGCAAATCAAAATTGTTCATGGTTATATCTCTAAATACAAGATTCAGTGGTTTTTTCTCTCTAGGAGCTTTTTTAGAATTTCTAGTTTGGTTATTTGAGGCAAAGAGTTGATCTAGATTGGTGAGAGAGTCTGTTTGGCCTCTGCGTATTCTGATTTTCACATCATCCATTTGTGAATTGTTCAGTACAAAATTTCCGGAGAAGGGTTGGAACAACACCGCATCTGAATGAACTTTTCCTGCATAAAATAGAGTATCTCCATTCAAATCCTCAACATAAATTTTGTTTAGAGTAACGGCGGTAAAAAATTTCACATCAACATCGCCAACTTCTACTTTTGTACCGAGTTGGTCAGATAATTTGGTTGTATAGTAATGAACTAACTTTGTTTGAAATTTTGGGTTGTGAATGAGTATAACACCCGCGATCACTGTAATAATGAGCAGAAGAAGCAGTATACTTACAACGCGGAATAATATTTTTAGGTTTCTGCTCAAACTATTATGTAAAGTTATTCATTAATCAATCAAATACATCTAAAATGCCCACCATTCTTGCCATAGAGTCATCTTGCGATGATACCGCATGTGCCATATTAAAAGAGGGCAAAGTTCTTGCCAATATGCAAGCCAGTCAAGCAATACACGCTGAGTTTGGCGGTGTTGTCCCAGAATTAGCAAGTAGAGAACATATGAAAAACATTTGGCCTCTCGTGACTACAACGTTGAAAGTGAGTGATATTGTTCTACAAGATCTTGATGCTATAGCATTTACTCGCGGACCTGGGTTAATGGGCTCACTGATTGTAGGTGTAAATTTTGCCAAAGCAATGGCCATTGGTTTGCAGAAACCCATTATAGAAGTAAACCATATGCAAGCGCATGTAGGCGCTCATTACATTGACCAACCCATACCAAAGTTTCCGTTTTTATGCTTGACCGTTTCTGGCGGGCACACACAACTGGTACAAGTGACTGACTATTTACGAATGGAAGTGATAGGCCAAAGTATAGATGATGCGGCCGGTGAAGCGTTTGACAAAGCAGCAAAATTGTTCGGTTTACCTTATCCTGGTGGACCCGTTTTGAATAAGCACGCAAACAATGGAAACCCAATATTTGAGTTCGCAAAACCCAGAGTAGGGGGTTTGGATTTTAGTTTTAGCGGCTTGAAAACATCCATACTCTATTACGTTCAAAAACAGCCAGAAGGCTTTGTTACAGAAAACCTAAATGATTTGTGCGCCTCTGTTCAAAAAACAATTGTAGATATACTTCTTACTAAACTGCAAAAGGCAGTAGAACAGACAGGCATTACAGAACTAGCCATTGGCGGCGGTGTTGCAGCAAATAGTGAGCTACGCCGCCGATTTCAGGAATTGGGAGTAAAAAATAACTGGAACACATTTATACCAAAATTTGAATACTGTACAGATAATGCGGCCATGATCGGAATTATTGCGCATCATAAATACTTGGGCGGTGATTTTGCCGACCAGTCGGTAGGACCTTTAGCACGATACGCAATTTGATTTTTCTGCAGATTAAAATCTAAGTTTAAAGTATAAAATTGATCCGGCAAGCAAAAAGGTGATTGCATTAAAGAAGATGATCACCATGTTGCCAAGAAACAAGCCATAGGCAAGCCATAACGCAACTCCTGTTACAAACATAAGAAACATGTGTAGAGAGAGATCTTTGGCCGTGCCTGCTTTCCAAGTTTTTATTACTTGTGGCAAGAAACTGACGGTAGTCAGAAATCCTGCGATAATACCTATTATTTCGATGTAATTCATTTCTATTTCTTTGGATACAAATTTCTGAATAATTGTACTCTAAAAACATGTGTTGCTTGCCAAGTATATATGCTTAATTAACACGATTACTGTTATATTAGAATATTTGATGTTAATTATGAATATTTACCAAGAGAATTTGTTGAGTTGAAGCAAGCTAACTTCGTTCAAAAATTACCATGGCAAAAAATACTTCTGTTGGCAACGGCATGATGGTTTTATTTCTCATTATAGCCGCAGGCTTAGTTGTTTATCAGCTATTTCTCAAAAATGATAGTCCATTGCATGTACAGCAACAGGGTGGCAATTATGTGCACGCATTGCTAACTGACGAAGAACTGGTCTATACAAAACACGCAACTTGTAGAATGGAATGTAGAGAAATTGATAAAAGTGAAGTTGAAGACATTTTAAAGACAGGCATTGTGAATTGGAATAAAAGCGATGAGAATGATACGCCATGCCCCAGTTACGCACTTGAAGGGGTTACAAAAGACGGACAAACGGTAAGAATTGTGTTTGCCGACTGTAATAATGCCACTAAAGTCATCACAACTATTGATTTAAAGAATGAATACGATTGTTATTGTCGGTAAAAGCCTTTGATATTCATCATTAATGGCAGTTTGTGGATTAAATCGTGTAAATCTCACCATATTATGTGCACAAGTTGTTGAAAAGCCTGTGAACAAGCTGTGGAAAGATAAAAGGTTATAGATTTCTGATTATCAGAAAGATATACTTATATTTGTTCTATAAGGTGCGAAACCAATTATTGAATTGTTTCATATAATATCGCCCTTTTCTTTCTTCTAAGGAAGAATTGATTACAACAATGCTTTTAGTGTTGTTTGTTGATCAAATCACGGGAAAATCCTCTTTTGAGGTTCGTCTTCGGACGAGTTCAAACAGAGCTTTCTCGTTGGTAACGGAAAAAGTCTTTTGACTTGAGTACAGTACTATTGATGAGAGTTTTCATCTCGCCTTCGGGTTGAGATTGAATTAAAAATCTTGCATCACTTTAGAAAAAAGCAGAAGGAATCGATTTGAATCATTCAGATTAGTTTCGCACTTTTTTATTTTTGGGGAAATGCTCCTAGTCATTTCGTTCCTCCACTATTCTCATAGTTTAGCCTCATTTTCTTCCTTATTCAACCAATTCTAATGCTAGTAACTATCTCACATTTGTAGTAAAGCTTGGAGAGGAAAAAGGTAGGCAAAAAAAAACACATCGTTCAAAAACAATGTGTTTAAGTCCTATATATTTGGTAGGATAATGGTGCAGAGCAGTATTGCTGCTCTAATTTTTCAGAGCTTACTTAAGCTGTTTTACTTTTCTCTGCTCTTAATTTAATGAATTTCTCTTTCAACTCTTTGACATCCTGATCTAGCATGTCGTGCATTTCCTTTCGGGCAAGTGCTAAAGGGTCAGTTGATTTGTTGTAAACAGATTTGAATTTGTGTACTTTTTTTGTCATTACGTTGATTTAGTTGTCAGTTATTGGGTTAATTTCAAATACCATACCAATTAAATCGATACAGCACAAAGTTAACATGAAAGTGTACACAATGTAACATGCAATGGGGTAGAATTTACCCTTTTAAAATCTCATGACCCAGCTTGTCACGCTTCGTGCGTAAATACTGCATGTTGAACGGGTTAGGTGCAACTTCGATAGCTATGTTTTCCACAATTTCAAGGCCATATCCAGACAAGCCAATACGCTTTTTAGGGTTGTTCGTTATCAAGCGAATTTTAGAAATACCTAAGTCACGAAGAATTTGCGCACCTATACCATAATCGCGGGCATCTGGTTTAAAGCCTAACTGAGTATTTGCCTCTACTGTGTCCATACCCTCTTCTTGTAATTTATAAGCCTTCAATTTGTTTAGTAAGCCTATTCCCCTTCCTTCTTGATTCATATATAGAACTACGCCTTTACCTTCATCTTGAACCATTTGCATGGCACCTGCCAACTGCTCACCACAATCGCAACGTTTAGAATGAAGAATATCGCCAGTTACACAGCTAGAATGCACGCGCACCATTACTGGTTCATCTTTATCCCAATCACCTTTCACTAAAGCAAGATGTTTATCGTCAGAATCTGTTTGAGAATAAGCCACCAGGTTAAAATCGCCGTGTTCGGTTGGCATTTTCACACTCACCTCACGAGTAATTAATTTATCGTGCTCAATTCTATAAGCAATTAAATCTTTAATTGTAATGAGTTTGAGGTTGAAACGGTCTGCAATTGTACGCAAGTCACCTAAACGAGCCATGCTACCATCTTCGTTCATGATTTCAACCACAACGCCCGCTTCTTCGAATCCTGCAAGACGACTAAGATCAACCGCAGCTTCGGTATGACCGGCACGGCGTAGCACACCGCCTTTTCTTGCACGCAAAGGGAAAATATGGCCTGGTCTGCCTAAATCACTTGGTTTTTTAGTTGGGTCTATTAGTGCTTGTACTGTTTTTGCCCGATCGCTTGCAGAAATACCGGTTGAGCAACCATGACCCAAGAGATCTACAGAAACGGTAAATGGCGTTGCATGCAAGGCAGTGTTATCGCCAACCATAAGTTCTAAACCAAACCGGTCAGAAATTTCGTTGCTGATGGGCGCACAGATTAATCCTCGGCCGTGGGTGGCCATAAAGTTGATCGCTTCGGGTGTAGCGTGGCGCGCGGCCATCACAAAATCGCCTTCATTTTCACGATCTTCATCGTCGACAACTATCACCATTTTGCCATGATAGATATCGGCTATGGCATCTTCTATAGAATCAAATAAATGTGGGGTATTTGGCATGGCACAAAGTTACCACCCAGACTAATTGTTTTGTAAACTTGAAGTGTAGAGAGTTATTGCGCTTCGGTTTCTCGCTCAATAATGACAAAAACGTCTTCATCATCGCGCTTCATTTTATACTCCTCACGCGCAAATTTTTCCAATGCTTCTTGATCGTTTTCGAACGCTTTTTGTTGTTCTTCGAGATCAACCAGCTCTTTTTTGTATTGTTGTTCTTGTTTATTAAGCTTTTTTAAATTTTGCTTACGATTAGCTAATTGAAAAACATTGTTTGTATCAAAGAAAATCATCAGTAAGGCAAAAATTGTGATTACCAGAAAATACCGATTCCTAATCCAATTCGGAATGCGATACCAATATGACTTCACCCAATCAACCATGCTATAAAAGTAGAAAGCACTGAGATGTAAATATCATATTACAGCGAAAATTTGTTCACGTACGAAATGTGAACATAAAAAAATCCGCACCGTGGGTGCGGATTTCAAAATTAGATTCTATTGGCTTAAAAGAATGTGTAGCCTTTTCCAGGGAACACGGCTTGTGTGCCGAGTTCTTCTTCGATGCGAAGAAGTTGGTTGTATTTAGCCATTCTATCAGTTCTCGATGCCGAGCCTGTTTTTATCTGCCCTGTATTTAACGCCACGGCGAGATCAGCAATAGTTGCATCTTCAGTTTCACCACTACGATGGCTCATTACACTTGTATATTGCGCTCTGTTTGCCATACTCACGGCATCAATAGTTTCGGTTAACGTACCAATTTGGTTCACTTTAATGAGTATTGAATTCCCAACACCCATGTCAATTCCTTTCTTTAATTTTTGTGTATTTGTAACAAACAAGTCGTCACCAACTAACTGCACTTTGTCGCCTAATCGTTCGGTAAGCAACTTCCAACCATCCCAGTCATTTTCATCGAGGCCGTCTTCAATTGAAATAATTGGATATTGGTTAACCCAGTTCTCCCAATAGTCTACCAATTCTGCAGAAGAGCGTTTTACTCCATCGCTTTTGTGGAAGTGATACACACCTTCTTCTTTATTATAAAACTCAGATGTGGCTGCATCCATAGCAATAAAAATTTCTTCACCGGCTTTATAGCCAGCCTTTTCTACTGCCTCAAGTACAGCTTCAATGGCCTCCTCATTCGATTGTATTTCAGGTGCAAAACCACCTTCATCACCTACATTGGTTGAGTATCCCTTTGATTGTAACACTTTCTTTAAATGGTGAAAGGTTTCTACACCCATTCTGAGTGACTCTGAGAAGGTATTTGCTCCAACGGGCACAATCATGAATTCTTGAAAGTCAATTTTGTTATCAGCATGTGAGCCACCATTAATTATATTCATGAGCGGTATTGGCAATGTGCAAGCTCGCACTCCTCCGATGTAACGATATAATGGAATACCAAGAGAACTTGCCGCTGCCTTTGCAGTTGCCAAAGAGACGGCTAAAATTGCATTTGCACCAAGCTTACCTTTATTTGGAGTGCCATCAATGTCAATCATGATCTCATCAATTAAGGTTTGATCTAGTGCGTTATAACCGAGTAGTTCTTCAGTAATCACCTCGTTCACATTCTCTATAGCTTGGTACACGCTTTTGCCCATGTATTCATCATCACCATCTCGTAACTCTACAGCTTCATGCTCACCGGTAGATGCGCCAGATGGAACGGCAGCTCGCCCGAAACCGCCATCAATTGTAGTTACGTCGACCTCTACAGTTGGGTTTCCTCGTGAATCCAGAATTTGCCTTGCATGTATATCAATGATTTCGCTCATAATAAATTTTAGTGTAAAAATAACAAGAACTATACGGACATGAAAATTGCTGAGGAATTCAAAATTAGAATTTTAGCTTAATTATGATTAGCTTTGTGCTATACGTAACTGATGCGCAAGAAAGAACAGCCTTGCCATTTTACGAATAACGATTACCAATGACAAACACTGACGCTATTATCAATCTAAAACCCAAATACCCCAACTAACCCTTTGGTTATTATTTTCGGGAAACCCCAATTTTGAATACGTATTTTCTCCCACACGAACATTTATGTTCAACATGATAGTTTTGTGGAATTTTGAATAGCGTTTATCCTATAACTTTTAGAACAAACCCAAATCAATATATTTTTTTATTACATTAATTAATTACATGGAAACAGGAACAGTAAAATTCTTCAACGAAGAAAAAGGCTTTGGATTTATTATCCCAGATAATAGTAGCAAAGACATTTTCGTACACAAAACCGGAACAATGGAAACTATTCGTGAAGGCGACAAAGTGGAATACGAAGAACAAGAAGGAAAAAAAGGCTTAAATGCCATTAACGTACGCGTTGTACAATAAGTACCACATTACGAAAAGAAAAAAAGGGTTGCACAATTGCAACCCTTTTTTTCTGAAATTTTTCCTTTCACCTACTTAAGAAGTAAGTTTTTCAATAAGCCAACAGCTTCTTCAACAAAATTGCCGTCACCATCTTTATCGAGAAGTTTTTCAAGCAAGCCTTGATCTTCTTTATTTGGAATTTGATATTTCTTTCGATCTAAGTTGGCATTACTCTTCAGTGCTTTTTTTCTATTTTCAAGGTCTTTCTGTCTCTTTTCGAGTTCTTTTTTGCGTTGCTCAAGTTCAAATTTCTGCTGCTCTAAACGAAGTTTTTCTTGCTCTAACCGGAACTCTTCCTTGCTACGAGGTGGATTTTTATAAATGTCTTTCACCTCTTTTTTCACATCATCTCTATTACCAGCAGAAACCTTTTGGGCCAACATGGCCAATAAAATAGGCGCTAAAATCATCATGAGTTGTTTGGCTTTAGCTTTTGGCAAACCCGTAGCTTGTGCAAATGCCTCAGCTAATGGGTCAATTTTATTACCCAACAAATTATCAAGCAAGCCTTGTTTTTTCTCAGCGGCAGAAAAGTCAGGATCTTCATCTCGCTCTAACTGACCAAGAATATTTTCACCTTCTCGTGCTGATTGAATGTCGCTCAAAAGTGAGTCTGCACCCTCATCGCTATTTGCTTGTTTAGACATGCCGCCCATTAATAATGTGCTAGCAAGTTCAATAAATTGTGGTGGTATACTGTTTGAATAGCCAAGTTGTTTTCCGAGTTGGTTAAGCAACTTTGGCGATAATAATACATCTTTTTCTTCCATCATATTTGTTTTAATTTTTTGTTATTTCAACAGTCCAAGATATCTCGATTTCAGGATTGAGACTATCTAACACTGAACAATACTTTTCAACAGAAAGTTTAACCGCGCGGTTCGCTTTTTTTTCATCAACATCACCAACGATGACGTAGGCAAGATCAATTGAAGTGAACGGTTTGGTGTTTTCGTTGGGTGTACGAGTGCCATTAACAGCTATTTCTAAATTCTCAATTGGTTGTTTCATTTTTTTTAGAATAAGCAACACATCTACTGACGTACAACCTGCCGCTGCAACGAGTAAAGTTTCCATTGGCGATGGTGCTTGTTTTGTTGCGCCATCAATAATTGGTGAATGAACTTCGGTAGTGTTTCCGTTTTCGGTATGCGCTTTAAAATGAGCATCATTACCAATCTGTTTGAGTGTTAGTTTCATGTTGAGTAAGTGTTTCTCGAATGGTGTTTGTTAAAATATTAATTGCAACCTGGTTGTTTCCTCCTTCTGGCACAATGATGTCTGCCTCTCTTTTGTAGGGTTCAATAAATTGTTGATGCATTGGTCGGAGTGTGGTTTCATAACGATGCAGAACTTCCTCAATATCTCTGCCTCGTTCCTTAATATCTCGTCTTATACGCCTTATCAATCGCTCATCATCTGGCGCATCAACAAACAACTTGATATCAAATAAATCTCGAAGTTCTTTAATGGCAAAAATGAGTATGCCTTCCACAACTATCACTTTGGTTGCCTTGGTTAAAACGGTGTCGGCAGTTCTATTATGTTCTGCATACGAATACACCGGCTGGTGCACATCTTGTCCACTTTTTAATACGGTTAAGTGCGCAATCATCAAATCAAAATCAACCGATTTTGGATGATCGTAATTAATTAAATTCCGCTCTTCAATCGATAAGGCCGTATTATCGTTATAATAACTATCTTGAGACAGAACCGAAACTTGTCGTTTTGGTAGCCGAGCAATAATTTTCTCAACAACGGTGGTTTTCCCAGAACCAGTGCCCCCAGCAATTCCTATAATCATTCTACGATGTTAAAGTTGATTGTATTGGCTCTTCTATCACCAATATACACCAAGCCTAAAGTTTGCAGAGACAATTTATTTCTTGTAACGGTGTAGTCTCTCACTTTTGAAAGTGCAACTAGAAAATCGCGATCACGGTCATCTAAGCCTTGGCAAGCTTTTTTCGTATTCACGAATTTAGAAAACTGCATAAAATAATTCTTCAGTTCAATATCGGCCGAAAAATCATTACAACCATCGTTACCAGTTAGTTTCGTAATGTCTCCATTAAATTCTATTGTTGCGTTGAGATCATAACGGTCAATTAATTGCCATTTGGTGCCTTGCAACTCAATGCTTTCTTCGCTAATTGTTTCTGCAGGTGCGCCAGAAAAACATCCTTGCAATAAAAACATTGAAGAAATAACACAGGCGAACACAGATAATTTCATTTGATTCATTCAGATTTCTTTTTAAACTACTTTAATATAACTCCCAAGTAGCTTTAATTGTTGGGGATATTTAGCTAAAACTGTTTGTACGTTCTCGTCGAGGTAGTGCCCATCAAAGTCAATAATGAAATAATAAGAGAATGTTGCCCCATTTTTTGCAGGCCAACTCTCAATCTTGGTTAAATTAATATTGTTTGATTTGAATTCATTTAGCAATGCAACAAGGCTACCTGTTTCATCGCCCATTTTTGCAATTATTGATGTTTTATCATTACCAGAGGCAGCGTTTTCAAACGTTCTGGCAATGATTAAAAACCTTGTTTGATTTTCTTCACTGTCTTCTACATTGTAAAAGAGCACGGGCAGCTTATGAATTTTTGCGGCAATTAATGAGCAAAGTGCAGCAGACTGAGGGGTTTCACTAGCCAACTGTGCGGCTTGCGAAGTAGAATCAACCGTAATTAACTCAACATCGGCATCAAAATGCTCATGCAAAAAATCTTCACATTGGTGAAATGCCATGTCTTTTGAGTAAATCGTTTTTATGTCACCAACATTATCCTCAATACTTGTAAAACAAAAATGAATGGGTTCTGATATTTCTGCAACAATTTTTAGAGGTTTATTCGCTAATAAGGCTATTGTTTCTTTAACTGCGCCGGCTTGGTTATTTTCTATTGGTATAACCCCGAATGCGCTCCTATTTGTGTGAACAGAATCGAAAACACCTTTTATTGTTTTTTGACACAGATAGTTACCGATTGCACCAAACTTGCTTTCGGCAACTTGGTGTGTAAAACTACCTTCAGGTCCAAGGTAAGCAATACGTTCAGGTAACTCAAGCGTTCGGCTTACTGCAAAAATTTCGAGAAAAATTGCTTCAATGGCCGCTTTATTCAACTTGCCACCAGACCGGTCATATAAACGGTCAATAATCACCTTTTCTCGTTCTGGGCGGTACACGATAGAATTTTGACTACGTTTTAATTCACCAACTTCTTTTATAATTGCCATTCGATCAACAATAAGATCAATCAACTGACTATCTATTCGATCTATTTGTTCTCGTAATTGTTGTAACTCCATAAAATGTTAAAGCTATGAAATTAAGTCATAGAAACCAAGTTGAGCAAGCAGTGGTATGAAACTTGCAAACGCATTAAACGTAAATTGTTATTGATGAAAATAATGCCAATCATTCTCGTATTACTTTGTTTTTCTCTCTCTGGAATTAGCCAAGACCACACACCTGTCGATTATGAAGGGTTATATGAAACTTTACAAAACGAAGACTTTGCCAAGGAGTATGAACTGTTACTAGAGCGTTATCGCAACGCTGATTTAGCCTTAACGCTTGATGATTATCGCTTTCTTTACTACGGATTTACGTTTACTGAGGCGTACAGACCATATGACAGAAATGAGCTCGATGAGAAAATTTCTGATTTATTGGCAGAGGGAATTAATGACGATACACGCTCGCAACTTATTGATTCTGCTATTGATTATCTTGACAATCAGCCTTTCAGCTTAAAAATGATATCGTATTTAAAAAATTTCTACCAAACTGCTGAAGGGTATGATGAAGAAATTGAAGAATTAAAAACCCAATCACAAGGAATTATAGAGGCGATATTATCCTCAGGTGATGGTCTTACAAAAGAGACTGGCTTTTCTGTCAATCATTCAACTGATGAGTACATGGTCATGCGTTCACTTGGAGTAACTCCAAAAAACAATCACTTTGAAACAACATTTGATCGCTTCATTCTTGAAGAAAACAAGCTTGGCTATTCAGACCTGTATTTTGATGTTTATCAAATGGCAAAGGTTGGCACAATGCATTTAGGGGTTGTAACCCAAGAGGTTCAAAATGACACCTTACCTGAAGATGGCGTATTGATAGGTTCTGATGAAGAATTTCTTTCCTTTATTCCACTCGGGTACAACGTGCTTTACAAACTGCAGGCAGATCTGAATTTCGACGAGCAGCCCGATTGGTTGCTTGTACTTGCAAAACAAGGTGAACAATTGCTTTCTAATGCTGCCGCAAATGATCCTGAGCCAAGAATTTTGCTAACCCTTTTTAGAAATAATGAAGGGTTACTAGAAAAAGAATTCATGAACGATCAAGCTATTCCATGTATAGACTGCGGTGAAAGCGATGAAGATCCATTCCAATCAATAAAATTTGCTGATGGTACGCTCACTATTAAGACAATGGGCGGTGAACTTTTTAAATGGGAAAGAGAAAGTAAATTCGAGTTTACTGAGCAAGGTTACGTTTTAATGAGCGAAACCTTCACATCTTATCGTAGAGGCAAAAAAGATGATGCCAACGTTGATGTAGAACAAGCCGATACCGAAAACCCTGTTTATCTGAAGGTGTTTAACTTCTATGATTTAATGAACTAAGTCAGTTTCAATACATAGAAAGCCCGCCACTCTCCTATTTTTGTACGATGCAAACGAGCAAAACCGCTGGAGAATCTTTCCAAGCTTTAGTAGAACTGATGGACACCTTACGCGAAAACTGCCCTTGGGATAAAAAGCAGACAATTCAAAGTCTACAGAAGTATACAATTGAAGAGTTGTATGAATTGATGGATGCAATTAATGAAAATGATCTCGATGGTGTGAAAGAAGAATTAGGCGACGTTCTGTTTCATACTATTTTTTACTCTAGAATTGCAAGCGAGACAAGCGAGTTCTCTATTACCGATGTAATTACAGATGTACATGACAAATTAGTTCGCCGGCATCCACATATTTTTGGAAATACAGTAGTTGAGAATGAAGAGGATGTGAAAAGAAATTGGGAGACCATTAAACTTTCGGAAGGCAAAAAATCTGTGCTAAGTGGTGTGCCAAGTGCAATGCCAGCTCTTTTGAAAGCATACAGAATGCAACAAAAAGCACAACAAGTTGGTTTTGATTGGAACAACCACGAACAAGTGCGGGAGAAAGTAAAAGAAGAACTAAACGAACTAGATGAGGCAATTCAAGGTAATGAGAAAAGCAATATAGAAGAAGAATTTGGTGATGTTTTATTTTCCATTATTAATCTATCGCGGTTTTTAGATATAGACCCCGAAGCTTGCCTCGAAAAAACGAATAAGAAATTCAAAAAGAGGTTTGAGTTTATAGAACACCAAGCAAAAAAGAAAAATATGTCTTTAGATAGCACTAGCCTTGAAGAAATGGAAAAATGGTGGGTAATGGCTAAAGATGTGTAAAAACTACAATAAACCCGCTTCTATGTTGGGTTAAATAATTGTTAATTTGCAAGCGAACAAGAAAAAATAAATAGATGAAGAAACTAATTGGCTTAGTGATATTAACTATCATGGCCACACAAGTGCAGGCTGCGGGCTTTCGAGTTGCGCTACAATCTGCCAAGCAAACAGGTATGGCTCACGTTGGCGTGGGCATGAACCTAGGCCCTGAAAGTATATTTTTTAATCCTGGCGCGTTAGCGCATAGCGATCGTGGTGGTATAAGCTTCACCGGTAGTGCAGTCATGTCAACGACTACATATAATTTGCCAGGTACAGCAGTAACTTCTGAATTGGAAGATAACATCGGTACACCAATCGCCCTATACGCAAGCCATAAGTTTTCTGATAAGCTAGCCGGTGGGCTTGGGATTTATACCCCATATGGTAATCGAGTTGAGTGGGAGAATGATTGGGCTGGTAGATTTATTAGCCAGTCTATTGATTTAAAGGCATTTTTTATTCAGCCAACTTTATCTTATAAGCTCAGCGACAAAATAGGAATTGGTGCCGGGCTTATTTATGCAGCCGGAACAGTTGAACTACAACGTGCGGTGCCAATTACAAATGAAATAGAACCAGATTTATTGCTAGAAACTGATGGTGCTGCCTCAGGGATTGGATATAATGCTGGTATTTATTTGCAGGCAAGCGAGAATGTATCGCTAGGTGTAGATTATCGCTCTAAAATTGAAGTTGATGCCGAGGATGGAACCATCACAAAATTAAATTTTCCAGATGCGCAAGCCGTTAATTCGGTTTTTACTGCAACAGCGTTTAATGCGACCTTACCGTTACCAGCAGAGCTTGCTTTTGGTGGCGCGGTGAAAGCTAACGATCGACTAACGATTGCTGCTGACGCAAACCTAATTTTTTGGAATGCCTATGAATCACTCGATTTTGAATTTAATGGGACTGTTGGAGGTGAGATGTCATCAATCAATCCACAAAATTGGGAAGATGCGTGGACGATCAAACTTGGTGGTCAATATGCCGCAAGTGATAAAATAGACCTGAGAGCTGGTGCTTATTTAGATTATACACCAATACCAGATGCTACGCTTACACCAATTACGCCAGACTCTGATCGGCTTAATTTTTCTTTTGGAGGAACTGTACGACCATCTGATCAATTTTCTATAGACGCAGCACTGCTAATAGTAAATGGCGAAGAGCGCACAGTGGAGCAAAGTGAAAGTGTTTATGATTTTGCACAACGCTATAGAGTGGGTGCAGTAGTTCCAAGTCTTGGTCTTAATTACGGATTCAACAAATAAGAAATGAAAAAAATAAAATTTTATATCGCATTATTCGTCTTCGCGTTTACTGGTTTTTCTAGTTGTGAAGATGTTGAGCTTGACGATTTTTCAAATGGTCAGGCAGATTTTTCTACCTATGTAGCCTTAGGTAATTCTTTAACAGCCGGTTTCGGCGATGGCACCTTGTATAGGAGTGGACAAGAAAACTCTTATCCTGCGCTATTGGCTGAATCCATGAGCTTTGTAGGTGGTTCGAGTGATTTTAACCAACCTCTTACACCAAATGATGTTGGAGGCCTCACACTCGCTGGTAATCCGTTACCAGGATTCGATACAAGACTCATGCTACAAGAAGGTGCAGGTGGTGCATTAGGAATTGTAAATACACCAACTGCAAGCTCTACTGAAGTAACTAACAGTGTTGCCGGTAGTGGACCGTTCCAAAACTTAGGTGTTCCTGGTGCAAAATCTTTTCATTTATTGGGTCCAGATTATGGAAACATTGCAGGTTTAGCAGCAATGCCAGCAACCGCAAATCCATATTATGTACGCTTCACACAGCCTGGGCAATCTTTACTAGATGCTGCGATGGCTCAAAACCCAACATTCTTTACTTTATGGATTGGGAATAACGATGTGTTAACATATGCTGCTGCTGGTGGTGATGCTGATGCGATCACCCCTCCTGCTCAATTTCAAAACTTTTTTGGTGCGTTGCTACAGGGAATGACTGCAAACGGCGCCGATGGTGTTGTTGGAAATGTACCAGACATATTAGATTTGCCTTACTTTACCGTGGTGCCTACTAACCCGATACCGCTTGATGATGCAACTGCAAACGCCTTAAACGCTGGTTATGCAACATATAATGCAGGTTTAGATCAAATAGTTATGGTCAACCCATTATTGGCACCTGAAGTTGCACAAAGAAAAATTAATTTTAGTGCCGGTCAAAATTTCCCAGTTTTTATTGATGATGAATTAACCGATCTCACAGGATTCGGCTTACCAAGCATTCGCCAAGCAAAACCCGGTGAGGTGATCACTTTACCTGCCTCTAGTTTGTTTGCTGGTGGTGCAGGAACACAAAGTCCACTTAGTGGAACTTTTGTTCTCTCAATCAATGAACTTGATGAAATTAGCACAGCAATTAATAGTTACAACCAAATAATAGATGCAACAGCAGCATCTTTTGGAGTTACAGTTGCGGATATGAATTCTTACTTTTCATCGATAAGTAATACTGGCATAACATACAGTGGCGCCGACTATTCTACGACCTTTGTAACAGGCGGGTTGTTTTCGCTAGATGGCATTCACCCTACACAAAAAGGCTATGCCGTTGTAGCAAATCAATTTATAGATGTTATCAACTCAAGTTACGGTGCTAATTTGCCAACAATAGATATTAATAAATATCCTGGGGTAGATTTACCTTAATGGCTCATTTTTTGACGATTAAAAGGGAAATCAATGAATTGGTTTCCCTTTTTTAATTTCGTTTAGGTGTACAAATATTTACAAAAACATATTGTCTATCTATTATTGAGCGCGTTTTTTCTCTCGCTCTGTTTTGTTTTTTCTTCAAAACAATTCTATCAAACGCATGCCAAAAAAGAACTGAATGAGCTTCAAGATCATGTACTAAATTTAGAATCTGAGGCAGATGAAGTGGTACGAATTCTTCAACAAAAAAACGACAACTTATCATTTCAAGATTTTATAGATTTTAATAACGAAGACTTTACAGTTTATGCCTTTAAAAACGGAGATTTAAAATATTGGTCTAAAAAAGATTTCATTCCTGAGCAAATCATTTCTAGAATACTTGGCCCACGACAAACTATTCTTCCTTTTAACGAGAATGCCTTTTATGTTTATTCAGACTCAGTACAGCAAAATTTCAATATTTATGTTGTAAAAGATTTGTATGACTTAGCAGCAACAAAAACTGAGGCGTTCGAAAATGATGAGCAACTCATTACTTTTTCTGACACGAACGAATTTCTGAATCAAAAAATACAAACAAAAGCTGGCACCGAAATAGGACATGCCTACATGCTGAAAAAGCAGTATCCACAGTATTTGTTAGAAATTTGCTGGTGGTTGTTTATCATATTTGCCGTTCTATTCAAATTTCTATTTTTCAATAGCCTGCCACCAAGAATATTCAACATCAACAAGGCCGCATTGTTAATGGTTGCGCTATTTTTTTTCAAACTATACATTAAGGCTGACCCCTTTGAAGTTTTTCAGCATTATGCCTTATTTCAACCAGAATTATTTGCGAATAACTACATTGGTATCTCTTTAGGAATACTGTTCTTAAACCTGATATTTTTAAGTTTGGTATTATACTGTTGGTACTCTACAAAATCACGCTTTAAAATCATAAAAAAAGTACCAAAAGCGCTGCAGGTAGCTTTTTTAGTAAGCATGTTTGCTTTTAGTTATTTCGTGCTCAGCTATACCGTACGCTCT
>ENA-ORXM01003266-ORXM01003266.1-marine-metagenome-genome-assembly--contig:-NODE-3266-length-16543-cov-6.638163_pt1 | contig 16543 bp, 15 predicted proteins | sample MGYA00237867_ERZ511480 | MGnify/ENA primary metagenome ERZ511480 (study PRJEB26309, sample SAMN06266103) | marine metagenome | isolation source: Algal blade | place: United Kingdom:Sidmouth, United...
AGGTTCTTCATAGAGGTATCACCCTCCGCAGAGCCGCCACCGAAATTATAAACCCATTTTGTCATAGGACCATCCCAATATAATCTCCTTCTCCTTGGGGAGAAGGTGTCCGAAGGACGGATGAGGGGAAATAACTTAACCCATTCATCGCATTCGCTTCGCTCATTTGCGTCCCCTCACCCCCGCTTCGCGGACCCTCTCCCCGTGGAGAGGGAGGCTTTTAGGAGGTGTGGGTTTTACCCCTGAATCGCATCAAAATCAGCAATTTGTCGCGCCGTATCACGTATCAACCCCAAAAGTCTAAGGTTGTTTTCACGGTCCTCTTTGACCTCGCTCACGACCATCACATTATCGAAAAATGCATCAATAGGTCCGCGCAGTTCCGACAACGCTGTCATGGCGGTGGAATAGGACTCTTCGGCCAGAGCGGCCTCAATGGCGGGTTTCGCTTTCGAAAGCGCTTGTTGTAAAGCGAGCGCCTCTTTCTGCGACAATGTGTCAATATCACCAGTTGGGAGGTCGCCCTTCTTGGCCTCGGCCTTCAAGATATTCGCCGCGCGCTTATACCCCGCAAGCAGGTTCTCACCTTCGGGCGTACCGAGGAAAGATTGCAGGGCGGTGACGCGATTGACAATAGCGACGAAGTCGTCTTGCCCCTCAGTTAGCGCCGCGTCTATTAAATCATGACGAACACCCTTGTCACGGAGATAGACTTTAAGACGGTCTGATATAAAAGTAACCAAGTTTTCAGAGATGACAGTCCACTCAAAAACGCGAAAGTGACTTTCATTTGAAAACTGGGTATTAAGAATTGCAGAGGCATCGAACTCTTCAGACCTATGTTTCAGTTGATCTATGTCCACATACCAATATGGGTCACTTTCCGCAGGTTCTTTTCCTGCGAGTCCCTCATTCTGGGATAAACGATAGCTTCCAGACGTTGATTTCCATTTAAGCGCTTTGATGCTCTCGTAGAAGCTTAAAAGGTTTGAGTGAATTATTGATAATACATTTTCTAAATCCAACCGAACATCATTCTCCAAAATAATCCGCACCACGCCGAGCGCCGCACGTCTTAGCGCAAAGGGATCTTTCGATCCTGTGGGTTTTTCATCAATCGCCCAGAAGCCGACCAGCGTGTCGAGCTTATCGGCGAGCGCCACAGCTACGGCGACAGGGTTAGTCGGCACAGCATCGCTCGGCCCTTGCGGTTTGTAATGCTCTTCAATCGCGGTCGCTATGTCGGCGTGATAGCTCCCACCCTCTCCCCCATCATTCCCGCGAAGGCGGGAACCCAGTTTATTAACGTCACCCTCGGCACTCTCTGGGTCCCCGCCTTCGCGGGGATGAGTGGATGAAAGTGATTGTTCCGTACGATACATCTGCGCGCCGATCTGTCCTTGCAAGCTCGTAAACTCCACCACCGTCTGCGTGACCAAATCACATTTGGCGAGCTTGGCCGCTTGCTCTGCCGCGTCAGGGTCAGCGCCCACTTTTGGCGCGAGCTCTTTGGCCAGCGCCGCTACACGTTCAGCCTTATCCTTGATAGAACCGAGCTTCTTATGAAACACCACCGTGTCGAGTTTGTCGTAATACTCAATGAGCTTTTTCTTGGCATCTTCGCTCTGGAAGAATTGCGCATCGGCGAGGCGCGCGGAGAGGACTTTGCTATTCCCCTTGGCGATTTCAACGCCGCCATCAGGGGCCTCTTGATTAGCCACCACAATAAAGTTCGGCGCGAGCTCTTTTGTCTTGGGATTTCTTACGGCGAAATATTTCTGGTGCGTGCGCATAGACAGGCGAATGACCTCCCCCGGCAATTCCAAAAATGACGGGTCCATATCGCCGAGAGTGACCACAGGCCATTCGGCCAGTCCCGCCACTTCATTGAGCAGGCCTTCATCTTCGACCAGTTCCAAACCTTTATCGGCGCAGGCTTTGCGCGCGTCTTCAAGGATTTTAGCTTTGCGCTCCGACGCATCGACCATGACATGGCCCTTACCCTCAAGCTGTTTACGATAGTCCGCAAAGCCTTTAACCGTGAATGGCCCCTTGCCATGACGGCGGTGCCCTTCAGTGGTGTTGCCAGTGCTCACGCCGCCAACCTCAAAGTCAATCGTCTTACCGTCCAGCACACAAATCATGCTTTGCAGCGGACGCACCCAACGGAAATTAGAGCGGCCCGATTTCATCGATTTCGGCCACGGGAAATTAGTCATGATGGCCGGAATAAGATCGGCAATAATCGCGGCGCTATCCTCACCAGATTTCTCAATCACGGCGACATAATATTCACCTTTTTTCGGGTCGGTGCGAATTTGCGCCTCAGCGATATCCGATATCCCCGCCCCGCGCATAAAGCCCGCCAAAGCTTGCTCAGGCGAGCCCACACGCGGCCCCTTACGCTCTTCGGAAATATCGGGGGAGCGCAGCGGAATATCAGCGGTAAACACCAGACGCCGCGGCCCTGTAAAAGTCTGCGCGCCCTCAACGGTCAAGCCCGCCTTCTTAAAGCCCTCGGTCAGGGCTTTGCTCAAATCCGCCCCCGCCCGAACCTGCATACGCGCCGGAATTTCTTCACAAAAAATTTCAAAAAGGAATTCAGCCATGACTAGCTCCACGCCTTCTCTTTGACGGTCTTCTCCGCCTCAACATGCGCCTCAGCACAGCCTTTAGCGAGGTCCCTCACGCGCTTGATATATTCCTGTCTTTGGGTGGGCGAGACTACGCCGCGTGCGTCGAGCAGATTAAAGAGATGCGACGCCTTTAGCGCATGCTCATAGGCAGGCAGCGGGAGCGGCGTGTCTAGCGCGAGCAGCGCCTTACATTCGGCCTCGGCCATTTCAAACTTGCGCAGTGTGTTGTCTGTATTGGAATGCTCGAAATTATAGGTGCTCTGTTGCACTTCATTTTGATGGAAGACATCGCCGTAAAGCACTTCGGGCGTGCCGTTAGCGTCGTTCGCTTCGGTAAAGACGAGGTCGTAAACATTATCGACATTTTGCACATACATAGCGAGGCGCTCGAGCCCGTAAGTTAGCTCGCCTGAGACCATGTCCAGCTCCAGCCCGCCGACTTGTTGGAAATAAGTATATTGGCTGACTTCCATGCCGTCGCACCAAACTTCCCAGCCCAGACCCCACGCGCCGACTGTTGGGTTTTCCCAGTCATCTTCGACGAAGCGTATATCGTGTAAATCACGGTCAATCCCGATAGCGTCTAGCGAGCCGAGATAAAGCTCTTGGAAGTTTTTCGGGTTGGGCTTCATGATGACTTGATATTGGTAATAATGCTGCAAGCGGTTCGGGTTCTCGCCGTAGCGGCCATCAGCGGGGCGGCGCGAGGGCTGCACATAGGCGACATTCCAAGCCTTTGGCCCCAGCGAGCGCAGCACCGTCGCGGGGTGGAGTGTCCCCGCCCCGACCTCTGTATCAAAGGGCTGCAAAATCACGCAGCCCTGCTCGGCCCAATAATTTTGAAGGGTCAGGATGAGCCCCTGAAAGGAGAGCGGTTTTTTATCGTTTTTTGCCATTGAAACGAGGCTTTCTGCAATTTTCCGCGAACCTAGTCAGAACGGCGTAGATTTCAAGCGTTTGTTGCGGGGTGATGAACTCTAAAACACTGTCATTCCGTCTCACGACGAAGTCGTGGCGGAACCCATGCCTGAATATCGCGACTATAAGAAATTTACCGATGGGCAAAATATCAAGGCATGGGTTCCGCCATTGCTACGCAATGGGACGGAATGACGAAATATAATTTTGCGCGCCCTCACACACTATTTAGGGTGAGGCGGTTCCAACTCATGACCCAAACCTGCGGCGTCCATTAACTCTCGCGCCTCGGCTTCATCTTCATCAATAATCATAAGACGGCGGCGCACGAGTATGGTTGACCCGTCCATGACGGAGGCATTCATATCAAAGAGAAAACTCTCAATCTCGGCGTCTTTCAGTAGCGCTTGCGCAAAGCTGAGAGTCACAGGGTTCATGGTGCGTATCAAACATATCATGATCTATATGTGTGGCCGCCGCCATCTAATAACAAGAGACCTCACATTTAAGCTATGTAGATGTCATCACCCTATTGGTGTTCAATATTATCGCCCTAAGGGTGATATATTTCATCGCCTAGACCAGCATCGCGCAGAGCTTGCCGCGCATCTTCCGCGTCTTCATCAATGACCATCAAGCGGCGGGGAATAATGCCGATAGAGCCTTCAATGATACTGACATTCTGATCCATGACGAAAAAGGGAATATCTGCCTCTTTTAACACGGCCTGCGCGAAGTTGAGCGTGGCGGGGTTCACAGTTTTCAAAATTGCAATCATCATATGCCTAATTGGGTGCCCTGCGACAGCAAAAGCCCTTGTGACAATCGCTTAGCCGCCCTAAGTTAGGCCTGCAAGAATGGAATACCCTTGAAGGGGGACATGTGAACGCTCCGGCGCAAATTCTGAAGGATAGTCATGCCAGCCCCGCTGAGCGGCTCTGGTCTTTGGCGGCTGATGACATGGCTTCCGTCGACGCGCTTATCTTGGACCGTATGCAAAGCCCTGTCGGTCTTATCCCGAACTTGGCGCAACATCTGGTCGGCGCAGGCGGCAAACGTCTGCGGCCTTTGCTCACTGTCGCGACATCGCTCATGTGCGGCTATGACGGTGACGCGCATCACAAACTCGCCGCTTCCGTTGAATTTATCCACTCTGCCACACTGCTCCATGATGATGTCGTCGATGAGAGTGAGCTGCGCCGCGGCAAGAAACCCGCCAATCTGATTTGGGGCAATAGCGCCTCTATCCTCGTCGGGGATTTCCTCTTTGCTCGCGCCTTTAACCTGATGGTTGAAACCGGCTCTATGGAAGCGCTCGGGATTTTGTCTAACGCCTCTTCCGTCATTGCCGAAGGTGAAGTGCAGCAACTCGCCGCCCTGCGCGATGTGAAGATGGACGAAACCGCCTATATGGAAGTCATCTCCGCCAAGACCGCCGCGCTCTTTGCCGCCGCGACCGAAGTCTCGCCTGTGATAGCAGGCCGCCCTATGGCTGAGCGCACCGCCCTGCGCGATTACGGCCTGAAACTCGGCCTCGCGTTTCAGCTGGTCGATGACGCGCTGGATTATGGCGGATTTGAAAGCGCGCTCGGTAAATCCGTCGGCGACGATTTCCGCGAAGGTAAAATGACTCTCCCCGTTATCCGCGCGGTAGAAGCGGTCAGCAAAGAAGACGCCGCCTTCTGGCACCGCGTCATTGTCGACCGCAATCAATCTGACATGGATTTCGAAACCGCCATTTCCCTGCTCCGCAAAACAGGCGCGCTGGACAGCACCATGGATTTGGCGAGACAATATGCGCGTGAAGCCCGCGAAGCGTTGAGTGTTTTTGAGACAAGTGAATGGCGCGAAACGCTAGAAGATTTAGCGGACTACGTGGTTGAGCGGATTAATTAGGCATGTCACAGCCCCATAAAAAGCAGGCCCATAAAAAAATGTCTGTAAAAGCCATAGCCGCTATAAACGCCGTAGAAGGCTTATCTCTTTCACCTGAAAGCAAAGCGCGTTTAGCTGAGTTAGAAGCCAAAGGCTTAGGCGCTGAGGCGCAAATAAAAGCTATCCGTGAGGCTTACAGAAAACAGTCGGCTTAGGTTATGTATGGCGCGCATGACGACCCATATGTCTATCCCGGCACGCACATATTAAAAAATATAGAAGATATAAAAGACGCCGCAAAACTTGAGGCTTTTGAAACCGAAGTCGTAACAGTGCGCTCGACATCAGGTGTTCCAATTGGGAACTTTGACGCCGCTCATTATAGCCAAATTCATTATCACCTTTTTCAAGATGTTTACGCATGGGCAGGAGACTACAGAACCATTCGTATTGCCAAGGGCGGCAATTGGTTTTGCTATCCCGAAAACATTTCAGCGCAAATGACAAATGTGTTCGCTACGCTAGAGTCAGATGATTACCTAAAGAATATGGAGCAAAGAAAATTTGCGTCATCAGCCGCAATATTATTATCCGACTTAAATGCGATACATCCGTTTCGGGATGGCAATGGCAGAGCACAGCTCACGTTGTTGAGCTTGCTTTCAGAAAAGGCGGGCCACGAGGTAAACCTTGAAACGCTTGAACCTAAAGTATTTCTAAACGCGATGATTAAAAGCTTCGCAGGTGACTTAGACCCCTTAAAACATGAAATTATAAAAATGCTATCGTAGTAAGTTACGGGGTTGAGCTTATTAATTAATCTTTGGCCTCGAAGTAATAAGGCATTTCAGAACTATCAAACGCACCCTCATCGAACATATCATCTACATGTTTAGGTAGCATTTTTCTGATTAAGTCATAGTTCGATTTAGAAATTAAATCATAAGCTCCATTAGCACCACGACCACCCAGATAATTATGCACATCTTCAATGGTTGGGTAATGGTCTATGTTGTGGAAAAATCGGATTAATTCCGTCAGTGTCGCGCTGACGAACAATAAATCACGTAGATTAACTTCCACTGTTTCATCCGATTCAATATGGTCATCGATACCGTAAGTGGCATATTCAACAATATTGCGAGTATATTTCTTAGCGTTCATTGTTTGATATCCTCCGCTCCAAACCCACCTTAATCGCCCCCGCGAGCACTGCCAGTAACAGCAAACTCCAAAGCGAGCCTATCATTCCGCTGAGCACTAAGGCGGCGGCGATGAAGGCGCAGAGCAGTGCGGCCCCTGCATAGGCTATCGACACTTTAGCGTGGCTCCAACCAGATCTAATGAGCCTTTGATAAAGGTGTGAACTATGGGCTTTAAGCAGGTTTTCGCGGCGCTTTAGGCGGCTGAGCATGGTCATGAAGATATCGGCGAGGAAGGGCAGCAATAAAATCGGCCCGACATAAAGCAGCGGCATATTAGGCGCTTCTTTGACCAGCAAAAGCGAGGCTATGGCAAAGAGAAAACCGGCCAAAAGCGAGCCAACATCGCCGCAAAATATCTGCGCTTTGACCTTAAAATTATAGGGTAAAAATCCAAGTATGCCGAAGACCAAAGCCCCTGCTAAGACTGCCGCCATTGTCGCGCCCACGGCTAAGGCTATTGCGGCCAAGGCGAGGCTGGCAATCAGCATAAAGCTACCCATAAATCCGTTCGCGCCATCCATAAAATTCACGCCGTTCACGCAGACAAAAATCCACAGCACAGCTCCAATCAGCCCTACCCCATAAGGCAAAGCGATTTCAAACGCGCCGATCGGCAAAGCGGCAGGCGGGCCAATCACGCGCACCGCCACGGCGCTTATCCCAATCAACAGCGCAAATTTTATCAGCGTGCGGCCCTCATAAATGTCATCAAATAAGCCGAGCGCAGCAATCCCAAAACACAATATCAAAAGATAAGGCCATTCAGGGCCGAGAGCTAATTGTGGATAGAACAGCCCTGCCCCGAGGCCCATCATACCGAGCGCGGCGACCAGTCCGAGCCCGCCAGATGTCGGCGTTGCGGCGGCGTGATTAGAGCGGTCATTGGGAATATCCCCGACCCCTGCCCCGACCATAAAGCCGCTAAACGCCAGCGAGACGGCAAAGGCCATCGCGCCTAAATGCAGGAGAGGCATAAGCGATGAGACCATCACGCGCCGCCTAAGACCACAGCTTCGCACCACCAGTCCGGCGCCCCCGCGCGGATGGCGGCCTCGGCTTTCAGTAAGGCACTGTCATTTTCAAATATGCCAAAACAGGTCGCGCCTGAACCTGACATACGCGCGAGCTGACAGCCATTTTGCGACGATAACATCCGCAGCACATCGCCAATCACAGGAGCCTGCGCTATGGCTATCGGTTCTAAATCGTTGCGCCCATCCAATGCGCGGGAGAGAAGGCCGCCCTTTTGCTTTATCGGGCGCGGGGTTTCACGGATATTAGGCGAGGCATCAAAAGCTTTAAATATAGATCCCGTAGAAACAGCCACACGCGGATTGACCAACAAGGCTTGCAGCGGCTCCATATCGGGTAATAGCCGTATATCTTCGCCAATGCCCGTCATATGGGCGGTCTTTGAGTGCAGGCAAACAGGCACATCCGCGCCTAATGAGACTGCCGTGCTTAAATCATCCACGCCGCACATACGCAGCACAGCCGCCGCATTGGCACTGCCCCCGCCTATCCCGGCCGAGACGGGTAGATTTTTTTCAAGCGTGACTGCGTGCGGTTTGGCTTTGACCGCGTCCAGCGCGCGCAAGATAAGGTTATCGCTCTCCGCTGTTAGCCCTGCCCCGAAAAAACCGCTAATAGACAGTGTTGTTGCATCCGCCTCGACCATCTCAAGCTCATCGCCAATATCGGCAAAGACCACGAGGCTGTCGAGCGGATGATAGCCGAAAAAGGGATCGGCGGGGTCTTTTATAATGCGCCCGACATGGAGCGTGAGATTTATCTTCGCCCTCGCTTTGTCTTTTTTCGTCTTGGCAATTATGGCGCGGCCTTAAGATTTTTTTGAACGGTATCAAACTGACCTTTTAATTTCAGCTTGATATGACCGCGTTCTTCATCTGTGGGGTCAAATTCAAGCGCCCGCTCCCATTGATATCCCGCCTCGCGGTAACGACCCAGCTTCCAATAGGCATCGCCCAAATGGTCAATGATGGTGGCCGAGCTTGGCGATAATTTAACCGCGTCTTCGAGCTTATTTTTAGCCTCGGTATATTGACCTAATTTATAATGCGCCCAGCCGAGACTATCGACAATTGCGCCGCTATTAGGCTCAATCTCAATCGCTTTGCGGATCATTTCAAACGCCTCGGTCAGATTCTCGCCGCGATCCACCCAAGTATAGCCCAGATAATTTAGCGCGTCGGCATTATCAGGTTCAATTTCAAGCACGCGCTTGAAATCCGCCTCAGCTTTGCTCCATTGTTTTGTGCGTTCATAAGAAATACCGCGAAAATAAAGCGGCTGCGTATTGGCCTTTAGATCTTCTTCGGACATGCTGTCGACAAGCTCTTTATAGATCGGCAACGCGTCTTCATAATTCTCGCGAATAAGGCGCGCGCGGCCTAAGGATTCGCGGGTGATGAAAGACGGATGCTTGGCATTGACAGCTTCAAGCACGTTAAGCGCTTTATCATCATCTTCTTGCGAGAAATAGACATTGGCTTCAGCCAGCTTGGCGGAGACAATGTAAAGAGAGTCCTCAGGGATATCTTTATATAGCCTCAAAGCTTCATCAGAGCGTTCCGTATTGTCGAGTAAATCCCCTAGCCACAAGACAGCTTTATCGTGACGCGGATCTAGGTTGAGCGCCATGCGCAAAAAGACTTCGCCCGCATCGCGCGCACGGTTTGCGACGAAGAAATTATAAGCCGGCTCTGTCATCGCGCGGGCGGCTTCTTGGGTCGGTGTCGGGAGGCCTTCAATCGGCTGCCCGTTTTTCAAGGCCTCAATATAGGCGGCGATAGGGCCTGTTTCGAAAAAGTCGTTTTGCTTGGAAAAAGCTTCAAGCTCTTCCAAGGCCAGATCATTTTCACCAATAGAATGTAAAAAGCGCGCTTTGGCCAAACGTGTTTCAATGGCGGATTGTCCATTTTCCTCGGCAATCAGAAACGCCGCTTTGGCCGCCTCTGCATCGCCGATAAGCGCTTCGGCCTTGGCAATTTGTAAATCAGCCAGGTTTTGAAAGTAAGCGCCCCCGCCCACAGCTCTGAATGTTACGCGCGCGGATTCCAAATCATTGGCCGCGACATAGCTCCACCCTTCCATTATGCCCATCGCAATGCCCATAGTCAAATCGCCCGTGGCCGGATTAAAATAATCCTGCGCTTGGGTGTTACGGCCTTGCTTGAAAGCTTTTTGCCCAAGCAGCATGAGCGCCATAGGTTCTTTATCGTCTTTTTGATTAATCTCGATCGCCAATGTGCGGGCCAAATTAATGTCTCCCGCCGTTACAGCCGAAGACATGGCGCGGCGGCCCAAGGAGATATCCCCCTCTGCCCGCGCAAAGGCTTTGGAATAATAATCAGAGCGAGCCCCTGAATCCTCAAGGTAATGGGCGTAACTTCCCGCGAGATAATCCCCAAAGAGTTTACCTTCCGGCGACGGTTCGTCCCCAGCATAACTCGCTGTTCCGGCTGTTTGGCAAGACATCAAAATGACAGCCGCACATGCGGTTATAAATAAATTCAGTTTCATCAAATTCTCTCTGTCCTAAGACCTAGTGCATCCCGACTATTACATATTTGGATAGTTAGGGCCACCGCCGCCTTCAGGGACTGTCCACACAATATTTTTACTGGGATCTTTAATATCGCAGGTTTTACAGTGGACACAATTTTGCGCGTTAATCTGGAAACGCGGATTAGAGCCGTCATCCTCGGTTAGGACTTCATAGACGCCAGCCGGGCAGTAACGCTGCGCGGGTTCGTCATATTTGGGCAAGTTAATTTGGATCGGTACGGACGTATCGATCAGCTTCAAATGACTGGGCTGTTCTTCGCCGTGATTTGTCGCCGAGAAAGACAAATTGGTTAGGCGGTCAAAGGATAAGATGCCGTCCGGCTTGGGATAGTCAATGGGCTTGTAATCAGCGTCCAGACCTGTGGATTGCGCGTCGTCTTTTTTATGGCCCAATGTGGCCGTGCGGTTTTTCGAGAATATTGTCCCGATATTCATGACCGCGCCGACAATGTTAATTTTCGCGAGGGTCGCGGACCACATATCCATACCGCCCAACGCCATACCGCCAAGCAGCGGGCCAAAGCGCGCATTGAGCGGCGCAACATTGCGCACGGGATAAAGGTCTTTGCCCACAGGGCCTTCGCGCAAGGCTGTGTCATAGGCGGTAAGTTCATCAGAGGCCCGTCCCGCTTTCAGCGCGGCGTGAGCCGCTTCTGCCGCTTCGATACCGGAATGCATGGCATTATGGTTACCTTTAATGCGCGGCAAGTTGACAAGTCCCGCTGAACAGCCCAGCAATGCCCCGCCAGGGAAACATGTTTTCGGCACAGACTGAATACCGCCCTTGGTCACGACGCGCGCGCCATAGGCCACACGTTTGCCGCCTTCGAGGACTTTGGCAATATCAGGATGATGCTTCCAGCGCTGCATTTCAGCGTAAGGATAAAGATGCGGGTTCTTATAATTCAAATCGACAATATAGCCGAGAAAGACTTGGTTATTTTCGGCGTGATAGAGGAATGAACCTCCGCCCGCTTTCCAGCCCAACGGCCAGCCTGCCGTATGAACCACTGCGCCCTCATCATGGTTTTCAGGTTTAATGTCCCAGATTTCTTTCATGCCGAGGCCGAATTTGGGCGGCTGAACACCGTCGTCCAAATTATATTTCGCAATCGCGACTTGGGAGAGTGAGCCGCGCGCACCTTCGGAGAGGAACACATATTTGCCGTGCAGCTCCATGCCAGGCTCATAACCTTCGCCTTTGGTGCCATCTTTGGAATAGCCAAACTCACCCGCGACGACGCCTTTGACCGAGCCGTCTTCATTATAGACAAGCTCTGAACAGGACATGCCGGGGAAGACTTCAACGCCCAGCGCTTCGGCCTGCTCCGCCATCCAGCGGCAGGTATTGGCCATAGAAACAATGTAATTACCGTGATTATGCATGAGCGGCGGCATCAAGAAGGTCGGCAGAGAAAAGGATCCTGCAGGGCCAAGCAATAATAGCTTATCAGAGGTGACTTCGGTTTTAAGCGGCGCGCCCTTCTCTTTCCAATCGGGCATGAGCCGCGTGAGGCCAGACGGGTCTAGCACCGCGCCTGAGAGAATATGCGCGCCGACTTCGGAGCCCTTTTCCAAAACGACCACGTTACACTCCGCATCCAGCTGTTTTAGCCGTATCGCCGCCGACAGACCCGCAGGCCCCGCCCCGACAATGACCACGTCATATTCCATGCTTTCGCGTTCTGGATTAGTTATACCGTTTTCACTCATCAGTAGGACTCGCAATCTGCTTTAAATTTCCTTAGGGAATAGACATATTTACGCGGCGAAACAAGCTTTGGCTTTGCCGCATCTCCGAAAGTTGATATCATCATGAACGAGACATTATCATTAGGCTGGGAAGAATGGGTGGGTCTGCCCGGATTAGCCCTGCCCGCCATCAAAGCCAAAATCGATACGGGGGCGCGCACCTCGGCCCTGCATGCCGTTGCGGTAGAGCCATTTGGGACAGAGAAAAACCCGCAAGTGCGCTTTATCATGCACCCGGACCCGGCAGACCCGACCATTGAAGTCATTTGTTCGGCCAAAGTCATAGACCGACGCAATGTCACCAGTTCCAACGGTACGGCTGAACTGCGCTATGTGATTACCTCTGACATTCATGTCGGCGGGCAGGTTTGGCCGATAGAGATATCCCTAACCAATCGCGAGACCATGGGTTACCGTATGCTCTTGGGCCGCGCGGCGCTGAAAGACGGCGTCTCAGTTGTGCCCGGCGACTCCTTCCAACAGCCCAAGCTGGATTACGCCGCCTATAAAAAGCGCCGCACGAAAAAGAACGTCACCAAGCGCCCGCTGCGCATTGCCATCCTCACCCAAGAGCCGAAGAATTATTCCAATCGCCGCATGATCGAAGCGGCTGAGGCGCGCGGTCATGTTGTCGACTGCATCCATACCTCGCGCTGTTACATGTCGATTAACGCGCATAAGCCCGAAGTTCATTATGACGGCAAAGCCTTGCCGCGATATGATGCTGTTATCCCGCGCATTGGCTCCTCCATGACATTTTACGGCATGGCCGTTGTGCGCCAGTTTGAAGCCATGGGCGTTTATTGCCTGAACAAAGCCGGGCCCATCGGGCAATCGCGCGATAAGCTTCTCGCCCATCAAGTCTTAGCCTCGCACCGCCTCGGCATGCCGCAAACGGCTTTTGCCAAGTCCTCCCACGATACAAAAGGCATTCTGGATCTGGTCGGCGGCGCACCTGTCGTCGTCAAGCTGCTTGAGTCCACACAAGGCAAAGGCGTGGTTCTGGCCGATACGCGCAAGACAGCCTCCGCCTTGGTCGATGCCTTTCGCGGGCTAAACGCGCATTTCCTCGTCCAAGAATTTGTCAAAGAAGCGGGCGGGTCTGACCTGCGCTGCTTTGTGGTGGGCGGCAAAGTCGTCGGCGCGATGATGCGCACAGCCCAAGCGGGCGAGTTTCGTTCCAACGTGCATCAAGGCGGCACGGTCACAAAAGTCACCCTGACCAAAGAGGAGCGCCGCACCGCCGTCAAAGCCGCGCGCATTTTAAAGCTCAACGTCGCAGGCGTGGATATTCTGCGCAGTGATACAGGCCCGAAAATATTAGAGGTCAATTCCTCGCCGGGATTAGAAGGCATCGAAAAGGCGACTAAGAAAGATATCGCCGGCGCGATTATCGAATGTATCGAAGCCAATGTGCCAAGTGTCTTTCGCGCCTCAGCCAAGAGAGCCTAACATTCGCGCCCCGCTAAATATCGCCATTTTGACGGCTGACCCGTCAAATTATTCCAACCGCCGCATGATGGAGGCCGGACGCGCCGCGGGGCATAATGTCTATCCGCTGCTCTCGCTGGAGCAGATTTTATCTGTCGATGATCATGAATTTGAGCAAAGCCTTTCGCCGAGACCCGACGCCGTTATTCCGCGTATTGGCGTGGCGCTGACCGATTACGGCCACAGCCTGCTGATGTCTTTGGAGGATAAAAATATTCCGGTCATGGCCTCCGCTTATGGCCTTGTGCATTCGCGCAATAAATTCCTTGGCGGGCAAGTGCTTAAAAGCGCCGGTATCGCTGTGCCCAAAACCGTGACCTTCGCCGATTACGGTAATATCGACAAAGCCATAAAGCTTGTCGGCGGCTATCCCTTTGTGCTGAAGCGGCTGAAAGGCACGCAAGGCAATGCGGTGTTCCTCATCAATGACGTGGATAAAGCCCATAAGAAAATCGGCAAATATATCCGCAGGCGCAAAGCCTTTCTCATCCAACAATATATCAAGGAATCCCAAGGCACGGATTTGCGCTGTTTTGTGGTCGGCGGCAAAGTTGTGGGCGCAATGAAACGCGTCGCGGCCAAAGGAAACTTCCGCGCCAATATTCACCAAGGCGGCAAGGGCTTGGCCGCGACCTTATCAAAAGCCGAACGCGACATGGCCATAGAGGCGGCCGAAGTGCTGGACTTGCAAATCGCAGGCGTAGATATCCTCCGCAGCGATAACGGCCCGATGGTACTAGAAGTCAATTCCTCCCCCGGATTGCAAGGCATCGAAAAAGCGACAGGCAAGGATATCGCCGGCGAGATTATTCGTTATATAGAGAAGATGGTACATAAGAGTGGATAAGGCGCTGAAATCAGTGCTCGATTGGTGGGACGCCGCAGGTGTGGATGTGCCCGATATCAAGCTGTCCGCGCCCAAACGTAAAGCCGCGCCTAAAGTCATTGGACGTCAATCCCCTGCGCCAACAGCCAAGAGAGCCGCCCCGTCTGCTCCCGCGCCGACTTTCAAACCCGTCATCGACGCCGCGCCGATTGCGGCCAAAGCCAAAACTCTCGCCGAGCTGAAAGCGGCTATGGATAAGTTCGATGCGGGCAGCATGTCTGATCACGCCCGCCAATGCGTCTTTGCGCGCGGCAATCCTGACGCGGACCTTATGGTCATCGGCGAAGCGCCGGGCCGCGAGGAAGATATGCAAGGCAAACCCTTTATCGGCCCCGCAGGACAGCTGCTCGATAAAATGCTTGCCGCCATCGGCCTGACCGAAGAGACCGCTTACCTGACCAATGTCGTTAATTGGCGCCTGCCTAAAAACAGAAACCCCACGGCGCAAGACATAGAGCTTTGCCGCCCCTTCCTGAACCGCCACATAGAGCTCGCCGCGCCCAAGGTGATTTTATTAGTCGGCGGCGTCTCCCTCTCCGCCATGACAGAGTTAACAGGCATAATGAAAAACCGAGGCCAATGGCAGACGGTAGAGATAGCCGGAAAAGAGATACCCGCATTGCCAATATACCATCCCGCGTTTTTATTGAGGCAACCTGCGCTGAAGAAGGATGCGTGGCGGGATTTATTGGCGCTTAGGGAGCGGTTGGGGAGTACATAATGATAGTGCTTTGGATAAAGTTTATTGCTAAAACCGTGGTCTATTACGGCACCTTCCGCTCACTACGTTCATTGACTATCACATCGTGTCTAGTCCAAACATTAAAACTGATATCAATCGGTAAATCCTCTTCGAAGATATTACCGTAAGCAGATTTTATGTATGAATATTGCATTGCGAAATTTAATTTGACAGAAATCATATTTATATAAACAATACTATATCGCGTATTTTTAGATAACACGCGGTACGGGAGCGCACATGTCTAAGTCTAAAATTACTTTTGGTATCATTCTAACTTCATTTTGTTTTGCTAGTGCAACTTCAGCACAAATAGTTAGAAATCCACTTTATGACCTAGACTATAACAAGTTATGTAAACTTCAAAAAGACAAAAAAGACAAATCAAGTACTCAAAAGATACCAAACGGCGTTAGCATCGAAGGTAATTTTTGGTACATTAAACGAGATCATATTATCTCTACTCTTTTGTCTCGGTATCCTCTCAAATTAGATTACAATCAACTAAATACAGACGGTGGCAAGAATATTTCTGAGCTAATCTCAGATCAATTGTTAGCATGTGAAATTAACGAAGACGATGAACGAGTTTGCAAAACTGACTACACAATTTCTGATGAAACAAGGTTTAAAGACAAAGCGAACGCGCTGCGTTTTCGTAGGGCACTACTTCGCTTATTTGAAAATGCTGAGACAGGTTCGGCCACAGACTTTGTTGTCATCCGCCGCAACCCAGGAAATTTAATATCTGAATCACTTCATAATAGTTACAAGCCAATGCTCTCGAGCAAGACAGACGATGTCGTAATAAATGCATTCATCACGGGCAAGAAACAGCCTTTCGCAGTTGTTTGTCAACGACGAAGTCAAGAGGTTCAAGGCCCTGCAGAGGTTACCAAAATAACACCTGCCTATGATGGTATCAACTCAGACAATTATTTAAACGCTGTAGATACGACCTTTTCCTCCGCCAAGTTGGGGCGCAAGCTTGCTACTCTTGGGCAGAAAGGGGATAATAAATTATTGATTAGGAACAGTCCAAGCGAGCTATCTAAGAAAAATGGAAAAGGGTTAGAAATTGGAATTACTGAGGCAGGGGAAAAAGATGCAATTGATATCGATGCTGCTATAGGTTTTAAAATAGTTCTTTCCAAAACAGATAATACAGATTTTTCGTTAACGCCATTTTTGGCAATGGATCAGACTCCTACGGATTTCAAATTTTTCAACCCTTTAGAAGACGAAAACGGTAACCTGACTGGAGAATTTAAAGAGGATAGCAAAAAAATCGCCTTCGCAGATATATCAATAGGAGCAAGGATAGATTGGGAATGGAAAGGACCTAAACTCACATTTCCTGAAAATTATCCAGTGAGCGCACGACTAAGGTCTATTGCGGGTAAAGAGATTCCTGGCTTGCGACTTGGAGGAACGTTAGAGCGCTTTACTG
>ENA-ORXM01003267-ORXM01003267.1-marine-metagenome-genome-assembly--contig:-NODE-3267-length-16535-cov-4.572548_pt1 | contig 16535 bp, 12 predicted proteins | sample MGYA00237867_ERZ511480 | MGnify/ENA primary metagenome ERZ511480 (study PRJEB26309, sample SAMN06266103) | marine metagenome | isolation source: Algal blade | place: United Kingdom:Sidmouth, United...
CCAGCAATGCAAGTAGGTGAAGCCCTGCACAACAATTATATTACCGCAACGGAACGTTTCTCTAGACCTCCCTATCGATTCACGGAAGCATCGCTTGTAAAAAAATTGGAGGAGCTCGGTATTGGAAGACCGTCTACCTACGCGCCGACTATATCAACAATTCAGAATAGGGGCTATGTTGAAAAAGGTACGGTCGAAGGTACGGAACGAAAATATGTACAGCTACTTTTGGAAGCCGATAGCTTGAAAGAGAAGAACCTTACCGAGATGGTAGGTTCAGATAAGGGAAAAATGGTGCCGACCGATATCGGTATGATCGTAAACGATTTCTTGGTTAGCCACTTCGCCAATATTTTGGACTATAATTTTACGGCCAAGGTCGAAGAAGATTTTGATGAAATCGCAGAGGGTGAGGAAGATTGGCAGAAAGTGATGAAGGATTTTTATAAGGATTTTCATCCGAACGTGCTTGATGTACAGGAAAATGCAGAGCGGGCAAGTGGCGAACGTGTGTTGGGCGAAGATCCGAAAACCGGTCGACAGGTTGCAGTTCGATTGGGCCGATTTGGTCCAATGGTACAAATAGGTACCGTCGACGATGAGGAAAAACCCAAGTTTGCCAGTCTTTTGCCCGATCAATCGTTAACCACGATAACCTACGACGAGGCCATGGAACTTTTTAAGCTTCCTAGAAAATTGGGGGTTCATGAAGGAGAGGAAGTCGAGGCCAATGTGGGTAGATACGGGCCTTATATACGTTTTGGCAAGAAGTTCGTTTCCCTTGGTAAGGGCGAAAGTGCTTTTGAGGTCGATTTTGAAAGAGCTGTCGAATTGATTAAGGAAAAACAAAAGGCAGATGCACCTATCTACACCTATGAGAATAAAGAGGTGACCAAGGGAACGGGTAGGTTTGGTCCCTTTATCAAATGGGACGGAATGTTTATCAACGTCAACAAAAAGTATGATTTTGACAACCTTTCCGAAGCCGATATCATCGAACTCATAGAGGTCAAAAAACAAAAGGAAATCGATAAAGTAGTGCAGAACTGGCCCGAAGAAGGCGTTCGAATCGAGAAGGCACGATGGGGTCGACATAATATCATTAAGGGCAAGATAAAGGTAGAGTTGGCCAAGTCGGTCGATGCGGCCAAAATGTCTTTAGAAGAGGCTAAAGCCTTGCTCGAAAAGAAGGCACCGAAGAAGAAGGCCAAGGCAAAACCTAAGGCTAAAAAGAAGTAGGCAATGGGCAGGAGCAGGAGCAGTAATTAGTAGCAGTATACAGTTCTTGTTTGAAAATACATCGATTTGAAGACAATATGAATGGCAGGTAGCAAGTAAAGAAAAAGTAACATCATCTTCCTTATGCAGGAAGAAGCCCGTTGAGTAGAACGAAATGTTAATCCCTCGAATTAAAGCCTTCAATCTTATTTTGTCAAAAACAGCAATTTGCATTTTGAGTATCGACCAGTATATGCAAACCCTTAACTTTTTTTCTCATTTCCTTATTAACTTTACAAACCACAAACCACAAACCACAAACCACAAACCACAAACCACAAACCACAAACCTGAAACCCAAGTAAATGGTATTAGACTTTTTGGTGCCTGTCGAAGATAAGGTAATGGCCCATTGCGAACTACTTCCTCCGCAGGCACTGGGCAAACATGTAAAAATACATTCCAAGCGAGACGGTCTTCCCGACATTGGCAATACTTCAATAGCCATAATAGGTGTTCGCGAATCTAGAAATGCTTTTGAAAAGAAACCGGAGAAACTCGATGTTTCGGCTATTCGCATTCAGCTTTATAAACTCTTGTTGGGCAATTGGAACTCCACTTTGGCCGATATTGGTGATATCGAAGAGGGCGCCACAGTTGAGGATACCTATTTCGTGGTGAAAAAGACAATAGCTACACTTTTGAAAGAAGGTGTTGTAGCTATAGTTATTGGTGCTACTCAAGACATTACCTATCCGGTTTACCGTGCCTTCGATGGTATCAAAGACTTGATCAATCTCGTTTCGGTCGACAGTCGTTTCGATTTTGGTATGGACGATGAACTGATATCATCCCATTCGTACATGAGCAAGATTATTACCGACAAGCCCAATAACCTTTTTAATTTCTCGAATATTGGCTATCAGAGTTACTTCAATGCCCAAGAGGAAATCGATCTTATGGAACGCCTCTTTTTTGATGCCTACCGTTTAGGCGAGCTTGGATCAGATATAGCACTTGCCGAACCGGTATTGAGAAACGCCCATATGATAAGTATGGATGCACGTGCAGTCAGGGCTAGTGAGATAGGACTTTCCAACAACTTTTCGCCCAATGGTTTTACAGGTAGGGAAATCTGCGCAATAGCCCGATATTCAGGTATTAGTGATAAGGTGAGTGTTTTTGGAATTTACGAAATGGAGAACACTGTTCAATCGAGCCAACTCATGGCCCAGATAATCTGGTACTTCATTGAAGGCTTTAATTTTCGAATCTCTGAATCTCCTCTAGAGAATTTAGAGAACTTCACTAAATATAATGTACCTACCGATACGGAGCACTTGGTCTTTTATAAAAGCCACTTTACCGATCGGTGGTGGGTAGAGGTACCCTCGATTTTGACCCCGCATACTAAATCGAATGCAATTGCGTTCTTACCCTGCACAAAAAAGGATTATTTGGAAGCTTGCGACCAAAATATTCCTGAAAGATGGTTGAAAGCCTATAAGAAGGGTTTTAATTAAATCGCGATATTGTTTCGAAGGCTACAAGAACAGGGCTTTGACATCGGTCGCGGTATCGAATGCCACATCTAAAAAAAATTAGAGGATAATTAGCGTCAATACAATAATTTAATCAAATCGCAGTTTTAGAGTGTAGTAATTATATCATAGTATTTGCAGTTAATAACCAGAATCGAAATTTAACCTAAAGTATGAAAAAGCTATTGTTATCATCTATAGCGTTCGTTTTTTTGCTCAGCAGTTGCGGATCAAAAACAAAAGGAGAGCTAGTCGGGGCCGAAGGAAAAAAATGGTACCCTGAAAAACCTTACGGAATGGAACTCATTCCAAGAGGCGCATTTATTATGGGTAAATCCGAGGAAGACCAGGCTAAAGTTCTAAATGCACCAACAAAGACCGTTACGGTCAGATCGTTCTACATGGATGATACCGAAATCACGAACAGCGAATACCGCCAGTTCGTAGAGTGGGTACAAGACTCCATTACCAGAACGAGATTGGCCATATTGGCCGATGAATTGGGTATAGGTCCCGAGGATGGAGGAATCGGTGAGTACGCATTTAAAGATGCCGATACCACCAAGCTTTCCGCTTATGATAAGTATATGTTGGATAATTATGCCGGTATGGGCGAAACGGGCTTCGAGGGCAGAGGCCTGAACAAAGATCAAAATCTGGTATGGGATATCTCTGAATACCCAGATGAATATTATACCGAGGTTATGGATTCTTTATACATTCCCGAAGAAGAATCGTATAACGGTCAACGTACCGTCGACGTAACGAAGCTGAAGTACAAGTACAGCTGGATGGATATTGAAGCTGCTGCCCGTGCGAAAAAAGGCAGTAGAAAAGACTTCATCCGTCAAGAAGAATTGGAAATCTATCCCGATACTACGGTTTGGATCCGTGATTTCGAATATTCGTACAACGAACCGATGCACAACGACTATTTTTGGCACGATGCCTACAGTGACTATCCCGTTGTTGGGGTATCTTGGGCTCAGGCCAGGGCTTTCTGTAATTGGAGGACCAAGTTTAAGAACGATGACCAAAAGAGTCGTGGTAAGCAGTTTGTAAATCAGTTCAGGTTGCCGACCGAGGCAGAGTGGGAATATGCCGCAAGAGGTGGTATCGAAGGTGGAACTTACCCTTGGGGCGGTCCTTATGTCATCAGTGATACAGGTTGCTTTATGGCTAACTTTAAGCCACAGCGTGGTGATTACGCGGCCGATGCAGCATTGTATACCGTAGAGGCCAAGTCTTATGAGCCAAACGACTTTAACCTATATAATATGGCGGGTAATGTTTCGGAATGGACAAACTCTAGTTATGATCCGAATTCCTATGAGTTTGTATCTACAATGAACCCGAACGGTGGTGATGGTGCGAACGAGCGAAAAGTAATTCGCGGGGGGTCGTGGAAAGATGTTGCTTATTTCCTACAGGTAAGTACAAGAGATTACGAATATGCTGATTCGGCCCGTAGTTATATCGGATTTAGAACCGTACAGGATTATATGGGTGAAGAAGATTCAACCCAATAAAACAAGTGAGAAGAAACCATTGGAAGAATATGTATTTAATGGTATTTTCAAAAAGTTAACCTAAAAGGTATTTTTAACATTAATAACCAAATTCAATAGGTCCCACAAATTTAAATTTTCAAATACACCATCCGATTTACCTTCTGTATTAGGGAAATAGGAAAAAAAATCAAACATTAAACCAAATCTTTTATTAATATTAAATTTCAAATTAAATCTTAAATTATGGCACAGTCAAAATCAACAAAGAAATTATTTAACATGGCCTATGGCCTTGGTGCATCTGTAGTAATTATCGGTGCACTATTTAAAATCCTTCACTGGGAATTAGGCCCACTTAACGGTGGTGTTCTTCTCGCGATCGGATTGATTACCGAGGCACTTATTTTTGCTATTAGTGCATTCGAGCCAGTAGACGATGAGTACGATTGGTCTTTGGTATATCCAGAATTGGCCGGTGGTCAGACTAACGGAAAGAGTAACGAAGTTCTTGAAATGAAAGAAGCCGAAGCCTCATTGTCCGCTAAGTTGGATAATCTATTGAAAGAAGCTGGTGTTGACGCCAACTTGATGGAAAGCTTGGGAGACAGCATCCGTAACTTCGAAGGTGCCGCTAAAGGTATCGCTCCAACAGTTGATGCTATGGAGTCTACCAAAAAGTATTCTGACGAAATGGTTCAGGCTGCAGCTCAAATGGAGTCTTTGAACAGCTTGTACAAAGTTCAGTTGGAGAGTGCTAGCAAGCAGGCTTCAGTAAACGAAGAGGTCGTACAAAACGCTTCTGCCCTTAAAGATCAAATGGAGTCTCTAGCTACCAACCTTTCTTCTTTGAACGGAGTTTACGGTGGTATGTTGACTGCAATGAACAGAAACTAATTAGAGCCATTAGTTAACCCCAAATCGAATAATTAATCAAATCTAATTAGAAAACATGGCAGGAGGAAAACAAACACCACGTCAGAAGATGATTAACCTAATGTACCTGGTTTTCATCGCAATGCTGGCGCTGAACATGAGTAAAGAAGTTCTCGCCGCGTTCGGTATAATGAACGAAAAGCTTGAAGCTTCAAACGAAAAGATGATTGACAGTAACGAAAGCTACCTGGCCAATCTTGATACAAAAGCATCTGAAGATCCAGCAAAATATGCTGAATTGTACAAAGATGCGCAACAGATTAAGAAATTGTCATCAGAGTATTACAATTATCTTGGAGATCTTAAGACTTCTTTAATGGAAGGTACCGAAGACCCGAAGGATTATGCTACAATGGACAAGCCCGATTTTCTGGATCAGAAGTTCTTTCAGGGAGATGGCCTTTCAGAAGGTGGAAAGGAATTCATGAAACGAATCAATGACTATCGCACACAAGTGGCCGCCATCGTACCTGAAGGCCTTAAATCTTCGGTAATGGCACGTTTTGAGACTGGTGATCCAAAGGATGGTAAAGTCGAGAAAAGAGACGGTTCTAGACAAGACTGGATCAACTACCACTACGAAGGCTTTCCGCAAGTTGCTTCGTTGGCCAAATTGACCGCTTTGCAAGCTGACGTAAAAGCAACTGAAGAGTCTGCTTTGAAAGCGATGCTTGAAGGTGAGTTGAGCAGCCAGGTATCCTTAAAGAACTTTAAGACAGCATTATTCACTGAGAAATCAGCTTATTATGCAGGCGAGAAGTTCGACGGTAAAATCGGAATCAGTAAAACTGATACTTCATCGAAGCCAGTGAAAGCTGAATTGACCCTAGATGGTCGCAAGCTTTCCGAAGGGTCGGATTATCGATTGGAAGAAGGTGGTGTACAATTGTTGATCGGTTCAGGTTCTGCCGGCGATCATGCCATCAAGGGTAAACTATACTTCCAGCAAGATGGTGAGGAAATTGAAGTTGACGTTGCGAATAGTTTTGCTGTAATCAGCAAGCCGAACGCTGCTTTAATCGCTGCCGATAAGATGAACGTAGTTTATCGCGGTGTTGCCAACCCAATGTCTATCTCTATCCCTGGTATACCTAATAATAAGGTTAGTGCTTCTGCACCCGGACTTAAGAAAGTTAACGGTAGCAAGTATGTCATGAATCCTGGAAAAGGTAGAACCGTAAAAATCGTTGCCTCTGGTGTATTGCCCGATGGCCAAAGAATTTCTACGCCTGCCGAGTTCCGTATTAAGGATATTCCACGGCCTTCAGGTTCTGTGAGTAAGCAGACCGGTAGCGCTAAAATGCCAAGGTCTAACATGGAAATCGCCACTATCGGTGCGATGTTGGAAGACTTTGACTTCGACCTTAACCTAAAGGTTAGCGGATTCAAATTCAAAGTACCCGGTCAGCCTACGGTTAGTGTTAAAGGTAACAAGTTGAACGGAATGGCAAAATCAGCTTTGAAAAGGGCTAAGAGAGGTGATGCCGTACAGATCTTTGACGTCGAAGCTTATATTACGAACAACAAAAGCTACAAATTGAAGAAAGTATCTCCAGTAGTTGTGGAGATTACGAACTAATAACAAGTGAAATGCCGGGCGGCCTTTTGGTGGCCCGGTATTATTAAAATTGAAAAACATGAATTGGAAGAATGTTTTAGTAATCGGAGCGGTAACTTTATTACCAGTTTCCATGATGGCCCAGGCAAACATTTTGAATGCCAAAAAGCCAGAGGAAATCGGAATGAAGACAGAGGCGCAGAAAGCCTTGGATAATGATGCTCCATTAGAGTATGGTTATGTAGATGATCGCGACATCTTATGGTCAAAGACCGTTTGGGAAGTTATCGATCTTGATGAAAGGGTAAACTTTCCCTTATATTATCCTACGGATACCATCGATATAGGTAACGACAGAAGGTCTTTGTACGATGTACTTTTAAAGAACATCAAAAATGGAAAATTGGCCGATGTTTACGCCGATTCATACTTTACCGACAAAAGAAAATTCAGTGACCTTTCGGCTACTTTACAGAAAGTCGATACGACAGATTACGGTTACGAGCAAATCAATGCGGGGGAGGAACTTTCTCCTGAGTACGTGATGCGCAGAAACCTGACTGCTGCCGATATCGAAGAATACCGTATCAAAGGAATGTGGTATTTTGACAAGCGCCAGGGAGAATTGAAATATCGTCTTTTAGGCATCGCTCCCGTTGCACCAGACGTCAATTTTATCGATGATGACTCTATGAGTCTTGCAGATAACAAAGTTGAATTGTTCTGGGTATGGTATCCAGATGCCCGTCAAATACTGCATGAGGCAAAGGTATTTAACCAACGAAATTCTGCGCAACCTATCTCTTTCGATATGTTGTTGAACGCCAGAAGGTTCAATGGTGTTATCTATCGTGAAGACAATGTACATGGTGACCGCAAGGTCAACGATTATATTACGGATAACGCCTTGTTCCAATTATTGGAGGCCAACAGAATTCAAGAGGTCATTCGTGACCGTGAACAAGATATGTGGGCGTATTAGCCTAATAACATTCCAATTCAAGAATATCGAAACGCCCTGACACAAACGTCAGGGCGTTTTCGTATGCGTTATTGCGAGCGCATCGCAGCAAACCGTTGAGTATTCTTTAAAGATCAACAGCTTACTTCGTTTTTTTGCCGAAGGCAAAAATCTCGTATTGCCCTCCAGTTTTATACCTTTGCCTTCATGCTCGACTACCTCACTGTTGGCCTAGGCTTGGCTGGAATTTCTTTTTGCGAACAACTTGAAAAGGGCGGAAAATCTTTTATGGTCATCAATAACGCCTCACAAACTTCTTCGTTGGTCGCGGGTGGACTCTATAATCCCATTATTTTAAAACGTTTTACACTGGCTTGGAAAGCTAGCGAGCAACTTGAGATTGCGATGCCCTTCTATGCCAATCTAGAAAAAAAGCTCGAAGTAAAGTTGAATCACAAACTACCCGTGTATCGGCGTTTTAATTCAGTAGAAGAGCAAAATCAATGGTTCGAAGCTGCGGACAAGAAAGGATTGCAGAAATTTCTTTCTACTGAAATTCATCAGAATACAAATCAATGTATTGATGCACCTTTTGGATATGGGGAAGTCTTGCATACTGGTCGTATAGACACAAAAAAGCTTGTAAATTCCTACAAGAAGTTTCTGCTTAAAAAAAATTCACTTCTAGAAGAAACCTTTGACCACAACGCGCTTCAGATCAAAGAAAATCATATAACCTATAAGGCGATAAAAGCCAAGCGAATTATTTTCGCGGAAGGTTTTGGAGTAAACGAAAACCCTTTTTTTAATTACTTGCCATTGAATGGCAGTAAAGGGGAGTACCTTTTTGTAAAAGCTGCTGAATTGAACCTTACGAAGGCCATCAAGTCGTCAATTTTTTGTATTCCGGAAGGAAATGGAGTGTATCGTATCGGTGCCAACTATGAAAGAAACGACAAGACAAATGTGCCCACAAGAGAAGTTCGTGAAGTATTATTGAAAAAATTTAAAAGTATAGTAGAATGCGATTCCGAAGTCATCGACCAAGTAGCCGGAATACGGCCTACGGTAATTGATAGAAGGCCGCTGGTAGGTCAACATCCGAAATATCAAAACCTCTATATTCTGAACGGGTTCGGATCTAGAGGTGTAATGATCGGCCCTTACGCTTCTGAGCAATTGTACGATCACTTAGAGCATTACGCACCGCTGGATACAGAAATAGATATTGGCCGCTTTGCGAATAAATATTTCAAGAATGGGCCTTCGTAGCGCTTGCATCGTACTTTACAAAAAGATTGATCCAAATATTACGAGATAGACGAATGATAATAGGCATAAATATGACCATGGTAGCCACAATGGCAATAAAGGTATATATCAGCGAAGCTTTGACTATAAGAAATGATATGACAAAGGCAGCAACCGCAAAAGCGATACCTACACCATAACTCACATACATAGACCCATAAAAGAAAGAAGGTTCCATCTTATATTTTAGTCCGCAGCTCGAACACCGTTCGTGCATTTTGAAAAGATTCCCAACACTGTAGGGATTTTTATTCGCATACATACTTTCAAGGTGGCACCTAGGGCAACTTCCTGTTAAAATACTGTAGATTTTGTTCCCTTTTTTTAACATTTGCAAAACTTTTGATAAAGGTACACAATGCAGGTATCTTTGCATGTAATAAATAGTAGAATGGAGACGTTTTTAGTTACTCTATTCTTGAAGATTCGAACCCGAAACCATAAACCCGAAACTTGAAACCAAATTCATGTTGAACGTCCATAACCTTTCCGTATCCTTCGGGGGCGAATATCTTTTTGAAGAAATTTCATTTCGTTTGAACGGGGGAGACCGTGTTGGCCTGATCGGAAAGAACGGTGCGGGTAAATCTACATTGTTAAAACTATTGTCGAAAGACCAGCCTTTGGATTCGGGTACGATAGCTATGGAAAAGAACATCAAGATCGGTTTCCTCAGACAGGATATCGATTTTGAACAAGGGAGAACTGTTCTTGAAGAAGCCTACCAGGCCTTTGAAGAAATTAGGGCATTAGAGCTTCGCTTGGAACAGGTCAATCATCAACTGGCAGAACGCACCGACTACGAAAGTGAGGGGTACCACCAACTCATGGTAGATTTAAGCGATATTACGCATCGATACGAAATCGTTGGTGGTTACAATTATCAGGGTGATACCGAAAAGATATTATTGGGTCTTGGTTTTAAACGTCAAGATTTCGAAAAGAAGACCGATACTTTTTCAGGCGGATGGCGAATGCGTATCGAGCTGGCAAAACTGCTATTGCAAAGCAACGATGTGCTTTTGCTCGATGAGCCCACTAACCATTTGGATATCGAGTCGATAATCTGGCTTGAACAGTTCTTAAAAAGTTATACCGGTGCGGTCGTTATCGTATCGCACGATAAAATGTTCCTAGACAACGTGACCAATCGTACCATCGAGATTTCGCTGGGCCGTATTTATGACTATAACAAGCCTTATTCAAAGTTTCTGAAACTTCGCGCTGAGATAAAAGAGCAACAGCTCAATGCCCAAAAAAATCAAGATAAAGAAATTCAACAGGCAGAAAGACTGATAGAGAAGTTCAGGGCGAAGAGTACCAAGGCCTCAATGGCACAGTCATTGATCAAAAAATTGGATAAAATGGAGCGCATCGAAGTCGATCAAGACGATAATGCGGTCATGAACCTTCGCTTTCCGGTCTCGGTAACTCCCGGTAAGGTCGTCGCCGAAATTGAACAACTATCCAAAAGTTATGGAGCGAACGAAGTGCTGAAGAATATCAATCTTTTGCTAGAGCGTGATAGTAAAACGGCTTTTGTCGGTCAAAATGGGCAAGGTAAATCGACTTTGGCCAAAGTAATGGTCGGAGAACTTGACCACGAGGGTAGAATGAAACTGGGGCATAACGTGCAGCTAGGGTATTTCGCCCAGAACCAAGCCGAATATCTCGATGGTAGTAAAACGGTTTTAGATACGATGATCGATGCCGCCAACGAAAAGAACCGAAGTAAGGTAAGAGATGTGCTGGGTTCATTTTTGTTTCGGGGCGATGAGGTCGAAAAGTATGTAAAGGTACTTTCTGGGGGCGAAAGAAACCGATTGGCGCTAGCAAAAATGTTATTGCAGCCCTTCAACGTTCTGGTTATGGACGAACCGACGAACCATCTTGACATCCAATCGAAAAATGTGCTGAAGCAAGCGCTGCAAAATTTTGATGGTACTCTAATCGTAGTATCGCATGATAGGGATTTTCTTCAAGGGCTGACCAACAAAGTCTATGAATTCAAGGATAAAAAAATCAAGGAATATCTGGGCGATATCGATTTCTATTTAGAACAGCGTAAGGCCAACGATTTTCGAGTAATAGAGAAAAAGCAAGAAACCAAGAAACGATTGGCCCCAAAATCGAAAGCGAACGATTTCAAAACCCAGAAAAAGCTTAAGTCTCTTAAAAATCGCTTAAGCTCTGTCGAAAGCGATATTGCAAGCCTAGAAAAAGAAATCGCGAAAATCGACCATAGTTTGTTGATGGACTTTGATAATACAATTGCAAAGGAAGGTTTTTTTGATGGATACCAAGAAAAGAAAAAGAATCTTGAAAAGCTAATGGAGCGTTGGGAAGAACTGACGGTAAAACTCGAAAAAATGGAGGCCTGACCCTTGAAATCTCGATACTAAAATTTGCCTCACAACAAAAAAACCAACTTTCACAACAATATAGGGCCATTCACCGATATTTTTTGTTTTTCGACAATGAATATCCTTTTTTTGTAGGGTAATTCCGAGAAATAAGTACCGAATCTTATTCATCAACTGTAAACAACCTTACCTATGAGAAACTTGTTTTGCTATGTGGCGTTTCTAGCCCTTACGGTCAATTGTATTTGGGCAGACGTTCCTAAATCAGAAAAAAAGGCCCTGCTCCAATTCTACGAAGCAACAAACGGAGCTAATTGGAACACTGAATGGGATACCAATACAGACGTATCACAATGGCACGGCGTGAAAGTGGTTGCCAATCATGTGACCGAGATCAACCTTTTTAGAAATAACCTTAAGGGAACGATTCCCTCAACCATCGGTACCCTTAAAAACTTGACTTCCCTGAATTTGGCATTTAATTCTCTTACGGGTGAATTGCCTGAAGAAATCGTAAGGCTGTCAAAGTTGAGGGTGTTAAAAATTGAAATGAACCGCTTTAAGGGAAAACTCCCAGAGGGTCTTGGAAAGCTTAAAAATCTCGTTGAGTTGACCGCATTCAATAACTTTTTGACAGGTAATATTCCTGAAAGTATCGGCGAAATTAACGGGCTGAAAATTTTGAATCTCTCGAGTAACAGTTTGAACGGCAGTATTCCAAAATCTTTAGGCAGCCTTGCCTCCCTTGAAACTTTAGGACTCTTTGAAAATACTTTGGAAGGAAATATTCCCGCTGAAATGGGCAATTTGTCAAAGCTACGAGAACTAGTCTTGGCCAATAATCAGTTGGGCGGTGAAGTACCTGCCGAATTCGGGCAATTGGCAAGTCTTCAGGTATTTCAGATTCAGAACAATAAATTCAATTCGGTAAAACATCTGGACGCAATGCAATCAAGAGAATTTCTAGTATTTGATTACGATGGGAAAGATGAAAAGCTGGACTTTAAGGATGTTAATTTCAGTAAAACGAGAATGGCCGATACAAAATTTGAAGATGACGATGATAATTAAATTTCCATAATTTATTAGTTAGTTTGGTTGAAAGGGATGCAGGAGTGCATCCCTTTTTTTATGCGCCTGAATTACTATTCTCATCTTAGAGTCTGTTTATGAATTTATTGATTACTTCTTAATTAGAACTTTCTCGCTCCTGTCACGTTCAGGCATCCTTTTTAAAAAGGCTTTTCCTATACTTTTCAAGTGAAAATCTCCATATTGGACAAGAAGTTTTAACAACTTTAATGTAAAAACCCGTAGAAATCCAAAAAAATTATCATAAAACTTGAAAAGATTCGTTAAATGGTAGTAGAACCCTGCAAAACAACGACAAAACAGAAAAAAATCCGTTGAATAGCATAGGTAGCATGCAGAACATCGATACTATGAAAAACCGAAAAATATGATTTGAAACTTTACAATAATCCCATAACCTAAATCTTAACAACCATGACCTACAAATTACTTTCCACGACCTTTCTTTTTATGGTGCTGTTTAATACAGCGGTATCTGCACAGGTGCCCAAACAAGAAAAAGAAGCCCTAATAGATCTTTACAATGCCAGCAACGGTAATGATTGGACCCAGAAATGGAGCCTAAATTCACCCGTCGAAAGTTGGTACGGTGTCGACGTACTAAACAACCATGTGGTAAGCATAATACTTTATGAAAACAATTTGGAAGGCCGAATTCCCGCAAGCTTGAAAAACCTGAAAAAATTGGAAGTTCTTGACCTTGCCTTAAATTCATTGAACGGGCAGTTGCCTCAAGAATTGGCAGAACTCGGTGAATTAAAAGCCTTGAAGTTAGAAGACAATCAATTAACGGGAAGCCTCTCCAAAAATTTTGGCAGCTTAGTAAAGCTGAAGGAACTTATTTTGTTCAAGAATAATTTTGAAGGTAAGATTCCCTCTAGTATTGCGAATGTAAAAAGCCTAAGGATTTTAGATCTTTCGAACAATCGGTTTGAAGGAAACTTGCCGGAAACCATGGCGAACATGACCAATTTGACAAAACTGAACCTGGGCAATAATGCTTTTGAAGGTGAGGTGAAGTTCAGCTTTGATGGTATGCGTAACCTTTCGGAGCTATCTTTGGCTTCAAATCGGTTCAATGGAAATGTTCCAAGCGGAATAGCTTCTTTGACCGAGTTGCAATCCCTACAGTTACAAAACAACGATTTCGCTTTTTTCGATACTATTCAAAACATGAAAAGTGCATACCTGAACACATTTGAAACCGATGATTTGAAATTGAATCTTAAGTACCAAGAGTTGTTGGATACCGACAATCGAATGGCAAGTAATCAATTTGAAGGCAGTAATGATTAAAAATTGATTTATATTATGTTCAAAATATTAAAAAGGATGCATATTTGCATCCTTTTTTTTGTACTATTCTCACAATAGGCACTTTTAAGATAGATTTAACTATACCCGCCTAAACTATTGGATAGTTTTGCAATCTAACCGCAGACCAACTTTCCGTTTTTATGAACACGCGCAAGATTATCTTATCCATTCTAGGCTTGCTACTCATTGTTATCGGGGTTTTTTTGGCCGGTAAGATAATCGATAGTAAAAAAAGTTTTAGGCCAAGGGCCGAAAAAGTAGTGAAAACTGTTTTTACCGAGGTTGTAGAGAACACAACCGTTCCGATTGTAGTGCCCGCTAACGGAAACCTAACGGCCAAAAGAAGAGTAGAACTCTACGCAGAGGTTCAAGGCGTATTTCGAGGTGGGAACAAACTTTTCAAAGCGGGAACGCGCTACCGCTCGAGTGAGACTATAATTCGAATCGATGCTTCGGAGTACGCGGCTAGTGTGCAATCCGCAAAGAGTAATCTCTACAATCAACTTACTTCGATTATGCCCGATCTTCGGTTAGACTATCCTGAGATCTTTCCGAAATGGGAAACGTATTTGAACGGTTTCGATATGGCTAAGGCCACTCCTAAACTTCCTGAAATGACTACCGAAAAAGAGAAGTTCTTTATTTCGGGGCGTGGTATTCTTACGAGTTTTTATAATGTTAAAAACCTTGAACAGAGACTATCTAAATATCGAATTTCCGCACCTTTCGATGGTGTAGTTACCGAAGCTCTAGTGACCGAGGGCACTTTGGTCAGGTCTGGCCAAAAATTGGGGGAGTTTATCAATACGGACAGCTATGAACTTGAAGTGGCCGTGAGCAAAACGTTCAGCGATTTGCTAAAGGTAGGGGAGAAGGTGGAGCTCACTAATTTGAACAAGACCAAGACCTATACCGGCAAGGTCGCCCGTATCAACAGTAGGGTCGACCAAGCTTCACAAACAATCAAAGCCTTCATCGAGGTCAACGACAGCAGTCTTAGGGAAGGAATGTATTTGGAAGCCAATCTCGATGCGAAAGAAGAACCAGATGCCATTGAAATCGATAGGAGCCTATTATTGGAAAACAATCAGATTTTCGTTGTACGAGATTCCATTCTTGATTTGATTGATGTTAGGCCGGTCTATTTTTCCGATAAAAGAGTAGTTCTAAAAGAGGTGCCGGATGGAACCGTCATAATGGCTAAACCTTTACTTGGCGCTTACACGGGCATGGCCGTAAAGGTCTATGAAGATAAGGCATCTAACACCGAAGGGTAATGCGAAAGGTAATTGAGTATTTTATTAGGTACCATGTAGCGGTAAACGTAATCATTATTGCTTTCGCGGTATTCGGTATTGTTGGGGCCAAATCTCTTAAGTCCTCCTTTTTTCCCCTAACCGACTCAAAAAACATCTTGATAAGCGTTACCTATCCCGGGGCTTCTCCACAGGAAGTCGAGGAGGGTATCGTTCTGAAAATCGAGGATAACCTCAAAGCTCTAGAAGGTGTTGACCGGGTGACTTCCACGTCAAGGGAGAATAGCGGTAGTATAAACGTCGAGATCGAAAAGGGAAGAGACATCGATTTTATGCTGCTCGAAGTAAAAAATGCAGTTGATAGGGTGCCTACTTTCCCAACCGGCATGGAGCCGCTTATTGTCTCCAAATTGGAAGCCGTAAGGGAAACCATAAGTTTTGCCATAAGTGGGGAGAACATTCCATTAGCGACTTTAAAACAAATTGGCAGAACTGTAGAGAACGATATTCGGGCCATTGAAGGAATATCACAAATTGAAATTTCCGGTTATCCCGAAGAAGAAATAGAGATTGCTGTAAACGAGAACAGCCTATTGGCCTATAACATGACTTTTAACGAAGTCTCGCAAGCGGTCAGCAATGCAAATATTCTGGTTACGGGAGGTAACATCAAGACCGATGCCGAGGAGTATTTGATAAGGGCCAACAACAGGTCGTATTATGGCGACGAGCTTTCCAATATCATTATTAGAGCAGACGCTTCAGGTCAGGCAGTAAGGCTAAAAGATGTAGCAATACTTCGTGATCGATTTTCCGAAACCCCCGAAGCTTCCTATTTCAATGGTAATTTATCGGTCAATACCACGATAACCAGCACGAACACAGAAGATCTTATAACCTCCGCCGATAAAATTAAGGAATACATTACCGAGTTTAATGAGAAGTACGACAACGTAGAATTGAGTATCGTACGTGATCTTTCCGACGTTCTGAACGGAAGAACGGAGCTGTTAGTAAAGAACGCATGGCAGGGAATGTTATTGGTGCTTATCTTTTTGTCCCTTTTCCTGAATACGCGTTTAGCATTTTGGGTGGCTTTTGGTCTTCCCATTTCCTTTTTGGGGATGTTTATTTTTGCTGGATTTTTCGATGTAACCATCAATGTACTTTCCCTTTTCGGGATGATAATCGTCATCGGAATTTTGGTCGATGACGGTATTGTTATTGCCGAAAATATATACCAACATTACGAAAGAGGGAAATCTCCCGTTCAAGCAGCCGTAGATGGAACCTTAGAGGTTCTTCCGCCGATAATTTCGGCGATAATTACTACAATTTTGGCCTTTTCGATTTTCCTTTTTCTAGATAGTAGGATTGGGGAGTTTTTTGGCGAGGTCTCCGTAATTGTACTCTTGACCTTAACGGTGTCTCTGGTCGAGGCCCTTATTATCTTACCGGCGCACTTGGCGCATTA
>ENA-ORXM01003268-ORXM01003268.1-marine-metagenome-genome-assembly--contig:-NODE-3268-length-16532-cov-3.679793_pt1 | contig 16532 bp, 18 predicted proteins | sample MGYA00237867_ERZ511480 | MGnify/ENA primary metagenome ERZ511480 (study PRJEB26309, sample SAMN06266103) | marine metagenome | isolation source: Algal blade | place: United Kingdom:Sidmouth, United...
GACAGCCGGGAAGGCCACCTTCGTCGATCTGCTGGGGATCGAGGGCGCAAAGGAGCGCGCCGCGCTGCTGACCGAACAGGCGAAATCCCATCTTTCGCCGCTCGGTGGACGGGCCGATATCCTGCGGGCGCTGGCCGATCATGCGTTGGTGCGGCAATCCTGACGACGGGGCTGGAGGAACCATATGCCATTTCTTCTCTTCATCATCGGTGTCATCACCGCAGCGGGCGTCTGGTACTGGCGCATGAAGCAGGCGGGCGAGGTGGTCGGTGAACTGGCCGATGCGGCGCAGGACGTGAAGAACGCGGCACGGCGCTTCGGCTTCAATCGCAAGAAGAACGTGCATCCTGCCGACAGTCTCGACGATGCGCGGATTGCCGCCGTGGGGGTCGTGCTGGCGGTCGCCGCATCGGATGGCGAGTTGACGGCGGGCGAACTCGATGCGACCCGGCAGGAAGCCGCGAAGACCTTCGAGATCGACGAGACGGAGGCCGGAGAGATGGTGGCGCTCGCCCGCTGGACCGTCGGGCAATGCGGCAATACCGACAACGCCATCTATCGCCTTGCCCGCCGCACCCGTGCGCTGGCCGGGCTGGAGGCGCAGCCCGATCTGGAGCGCATGGCCCGCGCCGTCGCCGCCGTCGATACGGGCGCAGTGGACGAGCGCGCCGAGGATGCTCTCGCCCATATCGCGCGGCATTTCAGGACATGAGGGAACGATCCCCTTGGCGGTGGCCGATACCGCTCGCTCCCTACGGTCGCGCCCCACTGCCTGCGGCACGCACCCGGCCCCTCCCCGCAAGCGAGGAGGGGAGCTAAATCGGCAACATCAGAGCAATGGGCTCCCTCCCCGCTTGCGGGGAGGGCTGGGGTGGGGCGCGCCGAAGGCGCGGCGGCACCTTGAAACAATCAACCATTCAGGCAGTAGCGTTCAGTAATCCGGGTTCGCGCTCCATGGGGCGTAGACCATTTGGACGCTTGGTCGCTGAACGACCACATCGGCAATGCGTTTGACGTTGGGGAAGGCGTCGAGCGGTGGGTGTCCCTTGGCGGATCGGAGCGATGTCGTGAGCATGAACAGGTAGATATCGGCGGCGCTGAACTGCTCGCCCAGCACCCATTCATTGTCTCCGATCTGATCGTCGATGACTTGCCATGTCTCGTGGAGACGCCGATTGCCGCGCCGTGCCGCGCTTGGCTCGTCGGCGGGGGTGTCGGCGAAGCGATCCGGGTAATAGGTGAGCTGATAGGCGTTCTGCACGGCATTCGAGAAATAGACGAGGGTTTGCAGATAGAGGGGCCGCGCCGGGTCATCAAGGGCAGGGGCCAGACCCGCCTCCTTGTGGCGGTCGCAGAGGAACATCGTGATGGCGGCACATTCGTACATCGCGCCGCCCTCCCATGCGAGGACCGGTACCCAGCCGTTCGGATTGATCGCCAGTTGCTCCGGCGGGCGCGGCTCGTCCATTCCGACCGTCGTGTCGATCAGCGCATAGGGCGCGTCGATTTCCTCCAGCATCACCCGGACGCCCATGGACGCGGTCTTCGGGGCGTAAAACAGCTTGTACATTGGAATTCACTCCCGATTGTTCAGGGTGGGGGTCGTCCGATAGCATCTTTCATGGCGAAGTAGACTGAATCGACGACTGCGGACATCTTGTCGTAATCGAGCGTATCGTATGTGTCGGACATCCGATGGTAATTTGCATTCCTGAAATAGGCCGTATCGGTGATCATGACCGCCGGGAAGCCGAATTTGATGTAGTTCTGGTGATCCGAAAAATCGATACCTTCAACGAAGCTCGGGGCGCTGATCGCTTTGGTTTTGATCCGGCCTGTCTCGACGAAGGATCGCTTCAAATCGCGGATCAGATCGCGGCTGGTCAAATCGCCGACCACCCCGATGAAGTCACCACGATCACCGTAAACGTGTCTCAGGGCGGGAACCGGGTAATGCTGGCTTCCCGGTTCATCGGAAAAGTAGCCGATCATCTCCAGAGAGATCATCCGAACAGAAGGCTGGCCGCTCTTTTTCAAGGATTGGGCATGATGGAAACTGCCCATATTCGGCGTCCTGAAATTCGGAGGTTCTTCGAGGCTATAGGCGACCAGTTCGACATCACATGGTAAGGGACGCTCTTTGATCGCGCGCGCCAATTCGATGAGGCCGGCAACACCGCTCGCATTGTCGTCTGCGCCGGGATTGTCCAGATGCGTGTCATAATGCGCACCCACGACGAATAGCTCGCTCTCGCAGTATTCCTGACCTTTCAATCGAAGAATGACATTCTTGAAGGCCTGACCCCGCGCACCGTATTCCTGAAAACGAGGCGTGCCGAACTGGTTGAAATTCTCGAAAATATAGTCGGCGGTTTCATTCAGCTTGTCGGGTCGGTTATGGGGTCGCGGTCCAATCTCGCGCGACAGTGTAATCACATGCCCCCGAAGTCGCTCGCTGCTTGCCAACGCATCGCGTGGCGTCACTTCGGTCCAGACGGGCGCGGCAACGAGATACCAACCGGCAAGGACGGTGCACAAAAGAAGCCCTGACAAAACTACGATAATCTTGATGAGCATTTTCATCCGCAAACGCTACTTTTGAGCCGAAGCCAGCGCAAGCATGGTTCCTTTGGCGGTCTGTCATTTTCCGGAAGATCGGGATTTTCAAACTGATCCACTCTCCCCGGCACGCTGGGTTTCTCTTGCAACACGAGCGGCTTGGGACAATTCGTCGTGCTCGCCGCATTGGCATCGCCCGTCGTTCGCGCTAGGATCGGGCGCGCTGTCGAGTTGACCCTGCGCATTCCACACCGATGGAGGCCGAACGCCGTGACGGACCAGACTGCCCCGCGCCCCGAGACGCCGCTGCTCGACACGGTTTCGTCGCCTGCCGACCTCAAGGATTTCAGCGACAGTCAGTTGAAGACGCTGGCCGATGAACTGCGCGCGGAGACGATCTCTGCGGTATCCGTGACCGGCGGGCATCTGGGCGCGAGCCTCGGGGTGGTGGAACTGACGGTCGCGATCCATGCGGTGTTCGATACGCCGAAGGACAAGCTGATCTGGGATGTGGGGCATCAATGCTATCCGCACAAGATCCTCACCGGACGCCGCGACCGCATCCGCACCCTGCGTCAGGGCAAGGGATTGGCCGGGTTCACCAAGCGGGCCGAGAGCGAGTACGACCCCTTCGGCGCTGCGCACTCCTCGACCTCGATCTCCGCCGGGGTCGGCTTTGCGACCGCCGCAAAGCTGCAGGGCACCGGGGAGAATGTCATCTCCGTGATCGGCGACGGCGCGATGAGCGCGGGCATGGCCTACGAGGCGATGAACAATGCCGGTGGCCTGAAATCGCGGATGATCGTCATCCTGAACGATAACGAGATGTCCATCGCCCCGCCCGTGGGCGCGATGAGCGCGTATCTCGCAAAGCTGTGGTCGGGCGGAACGTACAAGACCTTCCGCGATCTGATGAAGCAGGTCGCGAGCGTCTTCCCCGAAGGCATCCGCAAGCGGGCCGCCAAGGTGGAGGAATACACCAAGGGCATGGCGGTCGGCGGCACGCTGTTCGAGGAGTTGGGATTCTATTACATCGGCCCCATCGACGGGCATAACATGGAGCATCTGCTGCCCGTGCTGCGCAATGTGCGCGACCGGCATGACGGGCCGGTGCTGCTGCATTGCGTGACGAAGAAGGGCAAGGGCTATGCCCCCGCCGAGACGAGCGCGGACAAATACCACGGCGTCTCGAAATTCAACGTCGTCACCGGCGAGCAATCCAAGGCGAAATCGAACGCGCCGAGCTACACCAAGGTCTTCGCGCAGGCGTTGATACAGGAGGCCCGCGCAGACGAAGGCATCGTCGCCGTGACCGCCGCGATGCCGTCGGGGACGGGGCTGGACCTCTTCGAGGAAGCCTTCCCGGAGCGGACCTTCGACGTGGGGATCGCCGAACAGCACGCCGTCACCTTCGCCGCCGGTCTGGCCGCGAGCGGGATGAAGCCGTTCTGTGCGATCTATTCGACCTTCCTGCAACGCGGTTACGACCAGATCGTGCATGACGTGGCGATCCAGCGATTGCCCGTGCGCTTCGCCATCGACCGGGCAGGGCTGGTGGGGGCGGACGGGCCGACCCATGCGGGCAGTTTCGATATCGGTTATCTGGCCGCCCTGCCCGGTTTCATCTGCATGGCCGCCGGGGACGAGGCGGAACTCCGGCACATGGTCCGCACGTCGCTCGAAATCGACGACCGGCCCAGCGCCTTCCGCTATCCGCGCGGCGAGGGCATGGGCGTGGAAATGCCCGAGCACGGTATCGCGCTGGAGATCGGCAAGGGCCGGATCATGCGAGAGGGTAGCAAGGTCGCGATCCTCTCGCTCGGTGGGCGGCTCGGCGAGGCGATCCTCGCGGCGGAGGAACTGGATGCGCGGGGCCTGCCGACGACCGTGGCCGATGCGCGCTTCGCCAAGCCCATCGACATCGATCTGGTGCTGCGTCTTGCGCGCGGGCACGAGGCGCTCGTCATCGTGGAGGAAGGGGCCATCGGGGGGTTCGGCAGTCATGTGCTGACGCTGCTGGCCGATGCCGGGGCGCTGGATTCGGGGCTTCGCGTACGCAGCCTGCGCCTGCCCGACCATTTCATCGATCAGGATTCCCCCGCCGCGATGTATCGCGAGGCGGGTCTCGATTCGAGTGCCATCGCCGCCGCCGCGCTGGAAGCCCTCGGCACGGACGAAGCCGAAGTCGCCGCGCTGCGCAGCGCGATACTGGCCTGACGGGGCCGATCATGTCGAAGCGTGATCCGAACGATGTCGTCTGGCGGCGCGACGAGATCGAGTCGCCCTGCGTGAACGTCTGCGTCCTGCATCCGACCGAAAAGCTGTGCATGGGATGCTATCGCACGGGAGCGGAAATCGCATCCTGGTCCCGGCTCACGCCCGAAGATCGCCGCAGTATCATGGATGATCTACCGGCGAGAGCCACGCGCGTCGAGAGCGCGAAACCTCCCCGACGTGGAGGACGCGCGGGCCGGTCGAGAGGTGAGCATTGAAACGACTGCCATTCATCCTTCCCCTGCTCGCCGGATGCGGGGCGGTCGATACGTCGATCCTCGGCGATACCGACAAGCTGATGCAGGCAGTCTATCTGCTCGCGTTCCTCGCGCTCATCATGTTCGGGCTGGGGCGATCGATCTCGATCGGCAAGACGCTGAAATATCTCGCGATCTGGGTCGCGCTGTTGATCGCACTGATCTATGCCTACAGTTTCCGCGACGACCTCAACACTGCCTATATGCGCGTCAAGGGCGAGTTGTTGCCGACCGTCCCGCAGGGCGATGGCAGCGGCAGCGTGACCCTGCGCCGCAATATCGACGGACATTTCGCGGCGCGGGTGATCGTCAATGGCAAACCCGCGACCTTCCTGATCGATACGGGTGCTTCCAGTGTCGTCCTGCCGTGGAGCGTCGCGAACGATCTCGGCTACGATCCGCAATCGCTGTCCTTCATCGTGACGGTCGGCACGGCCAATGGCAACGCCGTCGCGGCACCGATCCGCATCGGGCGGATGGAGCTGGGCGATATCGTGCTGGAGAATGTCGAGGCGATGGTCGTCGAGGAAGGGAAGCTGTCGCAGCCCCTGCTCGGAATGAGTTTCCTGAACCGCCTGCATGGATACGACGTGACCGGCAGTACGCTGACGCTCAGGCGGTGAGCCAGCGCACCGGATCGCCAGCGAAGGCATCGGGGCGGAAATAGGCGATCATGCGGGGGGCCGTCGTCGGCGCTTCCCATGGTGCGACGCCATGCAACGCGAGCGGATGGACGGCATAGGCCCTGCCGATACCCGGCGCGATGTGGACCGGCTCGCAGGTCTCGAAACACCGCTTGCGCGCGGCGACATAGGCCTCCGTCACATCGATATCGAACCAGTCCTGCGGGTCGTGCCCCTCGAACACGGCGGTGAACGCCGCGCGCATGATCTCGTGGGAGCCGCGCCAGACGACGAAAGCGCCCTCCTCCGCGCCCGCATCGGTGAGCGGGATGCCCAGCAGAAAGCTGTGGGTTTCGGACAGCTTGCGCCGTCGTTCGGGCATACTGCGCTCCAGCCCGTCCACATGGGCCGCATAGCGATGGCGGCGATAGCGGAAACTGGCGTCGGTATCCTCCGCGCCATGGCGGGGATAGCCGGGGAAGACGACGGATATCTGGCCTGCGTCCCAGGCGAACGGGCCGAAGCCGAGGGTCTCACGCGCGAAGGCGACGGCGTTGCCCGAAAGGGGCGGCACCTGCCCCGGTATCGCGCCCGTCGCGTCGTTCGGCAGGGCATTGACACCGGCGAACCACGTGCCGTCGCAGCGATACCCCCCGGCCATTTCAGGGTCGTCCAGCATGGCGCGGGCCACGGGAGCGCAGGCGGCGGACCATGCTGCCAGCGCCGGGTCATGCGCGAAGACGGTCCAGCCGTCTTCGCGGTACTGGCGCAGGGGATCAGGCATGGGCGGGGATGCGGTCCATCGCGCGCATCGCGTCGATCAGCGTATGGGGGCCTGCATCGGGCAGATACATGTGTTCGGAGAGATAGCGCCGCCAGATCTTCGCGCCCGGCTGGCCCATGAAGAGGCCGAGCATGTGGCGACCAATGCTCTTGACCGGGGCTTCGACGCGGCCTGCATACTCGGCCATCGCCTCCACGATCCCGCGCGCATCGATGTCGCGGGGGGCAGCCCCGAAGAGCCGCTCGTCCACCTGCGAGAGCATCGCCCACGGTTCCTGATAGGCCGCCCGTCCGATCATCACTCCCTCGAAGCCGTCGTTCAGGTGCCGGGTCGCGGCGTCGAGCGTGTCGATCCCGCCGTTGAGCGAGAGGTGGAGGGCGGGGTTTTCCCCACGCACGGCTGCGACGAGGGCATAGTCGAGGGGCGGAACGGTGCGGTTCTCCTTCGGTGACAGCCCTTGCAGCCATGCCTTGCGCGCATGGACGGCAAAACGGGAGACACCGGCCTCCGAGACGATCCGCAGGAAATCGCGCAGGGCCACGGGCGGCTCCTGCTCGTCCACGCCGATGCGGCATTTGACGGTGATCTCCGGCCCGCCCGCCGCTTCGGAGGCCGCGATCATCGCGGTGACGCAGTCCGCGACCAGCCCCGGCTCACGCATGAGACAGGCACCGAAGGCGCCGTTCTGGACCCGGTCGGAGGGGCATCCCACGTTGAGATTGATCTCGTCATAGCCGAAGTCGCAGGCGATCCGAACGGATTCGGCCAGTTGCGCCGGATCGGAACCGCCGAGTTGCAGGGCGACGGGATGTTCCTCGGGCGAGAAGCCCAGCAGGCGCGCGCGGTCGCCATGGATCACCGCCGGGGCCGTCACCATCTCGGTATAGAGCAGCGCATGGCGCGTCAGCAGCCGGTGGAAGACGCGGCAGTGCCGGTCGGTCCAGTCCATCATCGGCGCGACGGAAAAACGTGCATTCTCGGTAACGGCCGCAATCGACATGGCATCCCCGCTTCGGAACGCAAGACATAAGCGGTGTCGGCGGGTTTGAGAAGATGTCAGAAGCCGGGATAGGCGACTTCAGCAGGAGCTTACATGCTCGTTGCGCAGTATGGTTTCGATCATGCTGCGTTCCTGCCTGCCGCCGGTAATCATCCCCAGAAACCTGAAATGATCGCGCGCCATCAGCGCCGTACCGTTACCCTTGACGACCCATACCTGATCGATCAGCGAACCATAGGCTTTCGACATGGTCCATATACCCTGCCGATGTACTTCGGCAGCGTCGACGACCGTCAGTCTTTGCTGGACGAATCGCAGATCGTAATAACCATCGCCCGTCAGATCGTCCCAGAATTCCTCGATGGCCTTGCGACCCCGGAACGTGCCGAACGGCTCGACGACCAGCGAGGCGGTCTCTTCGTAGCACAGGGCACAACCTACAGGGTCCTTCGACTCGAAGCAGTCGGTCCACTGCGAAGCGCCGCGATACACGCAATCTTTGAGACTATTGGGCATCGAGATTTCGATTATGTACTATTTTAGTTTCGTTTATTGCACCTTATGTACCGCACACGGCCTCATTATAACCTGGCGATACATGACAAGTATGGTTAATGTAATTGAACAATGACACCGAACCTCAACGATATGATGGTCTTCCTGGCCGTCGTGGAGACGCAATCGTTCAGCGCAGCCGCAAGGCATATCGGGCGAACCCGTTCGGCGGTCAGCCAGTCCGTCACGCGGCTGGAATGCGACCTCGGTGCGCGATTGCTCTATCGCAATACGCGATCCCTGAACCTGACGGAGGCCGGAACGCATTTTGCGGCCCATTGCCGCGAAATCAAACGCAGCCACGACACCGCGATCAACGAAATCCACGAGAATTCGGGCAGTCCGTCGGGGCAGATTTCCGTCACGGCCCCCCACGGGCTGAGCCTTGCCCTGATCGTGCCTGTGATGAAGGGCTTTCTGGCGGATAACCCGACCATGACCGTGCGGCTGCTCTCGGACGACGCGCATATCGATCTGATCGAATCCAGCATCGACCTTGCGGTTCGCACCGGCGCAACGAGCACGCAATCGGCGAGAACGTCGAAGATAGGGACGCTGAAGGTCAGTCTCTACGCGAGCAAGTCCTATGTGGCGGCTCGGGGTGGCGCGCCCGCCGATCCCGCCGAACTGGAGCACTGGGACCACATCGTCAACGATTGGCAGGGATCGCCCATTCGCTATTCGTTTCAGGGAGGTGCCGGATTTTCCGTCACACCCCGTGTCCATTGCAACGCCTATCCGAGCATTATCGAGGCCACACGCCAATCGCTCGGGGTCGCCAGATTGGCAGACCTCTTCGTCCGGTCAAGCCGTCTGAAGGATGAACTGGTCGCCGTCGCGCCCCTGACGGTGACGCCGATCTATGCCGTGCATCAGTTCGAGAGCAAGCCGCCCAGGAAGGTGACGCTCTTCATCGATGCCCTGCGCGAGCATCTGTCCTGACCGTCACCGCGTCGCTCAGCCCGCACAGCGCGGCGTGCCGCGCACGGTATCGGCGATGGCCTCCTTCATGGCAGGGGTATAGCCCGTGCCGCCGAGGCCGAGCGCGCTCGACTGGCTGACGCTCGCGACGGTGATCTGCAGGAAGGGTTCGCCGGCGGCATTCAGGATCGAGAAACCATGCGGGTCGCTGATGCGGCGCAGGCCCGGTTCGGCGAAGCAGCGGGCGGCGTAGCCCTCCACTGCGGCGATGGCCGTCGGCACGTCGATATCGGGGAAGACCAGCGCATCGGCTCCGCGCAACTCGCCCAGGGCGACCGGCGTGATGGTCGACGGTTGCGGCCGGACGGGGGGAGGAGCCGTTACCGGCGCATATTGCGGAGTGGCGCAGGCCGTCAGGGTCGCGCAGATCACGAATCCGAATACCATCTTCATGCCACCACCATGCCGTCGGCCAGGGCGCGAAACATCGGCAGGCCGTCGGTTCCCAAAACCTTCGCATCCACCGCCCGTTCGGGATGCGGCATCATGCCGAGGACGCGGCGGTTCCCGGAGAGGATACCGGCAATGTCGTTCATCGAGCCATTCACCGGGTCGCGGTAACGGAAGGCGATGCGCCGGTCGTCTTCGAGCTGCTTGAGCGTTGCGTCATCGGCGACGTAGCAACCGTCATGGTGGGCGACCGGCAGCACGATTTCCTGCCCCGCCGCATAGCCGCGCGTGAAGACGCTCTGGGCTTCGTCCACGCGCAGAGGCACGTCGCGACAGACGAACTTGAGCGTCGCGTTGCGCATCAGGACGCCGGGCAGCAGGCCGGTCTCGATGAGCACCTGAAAACCGTTGCAGACACCGAGGACATGGCCGCCTTTCTGCGCGAAGGCCGCCACCTCGCGCATGATCGGCGACTGGGCGGCGATGGCCCCGCAGCGCAGGTAATCCCCGAAGGAAAAGCCCCCCGGCACGGCGATCAGGTCCAGCCCGTCCGGCAGCCGGCTGTCCTTGTGCCAGACCATCGCGGGGGCCTGGCCCGTCGCGTCGCGCAGGGCCACGGCCATGTCGCGGTCGCAATTGGAGCCGGGAAAGACGATTACGGCGGTTTTCATGTCAGGTCTTCCTCGGAAATAAAGGGCGCGGATGGGTCGAATGGCATTCTACCATTCAGCGTACCCTGCATCTTGTCACGTAGATTGGGGACTTCTTCGATCCGTCTGGCCCTCTCCAGAGCGAGTCGTACTCCAGGAGGCCAGTTCGCCTCACCCCAGCGTTCGAGCACGAAGATTGCACTGTGTCGGCAATTGTCCGCCGGTCCTTCCAAAGCGGTCTTCACGAAACACCAGCCTTTGCCCGGATGATCCCGCAAATTGGCAACCACGTCCCACAGACCTTGCCAGAGCCGATAATCGTCATCCTGCATGGCCGTGTCACGCGGCATGGAATCGAGCTTGTCCAAGGGGAGAAGGCGTTCTGCCATACCCAGCGTATCGTCGATACGGGAGCCGTCATCCGACAGGAAGAGGTACGCCCAAAGATCGTCACCGTGTTCGACACGCTCCACGATGTCGGGGCGACAATCGACACCGAGTCTGTTCGCGGTCTGCACCACCCGGTATAGATCGCCCGGCCAGACAGTCTCCGACGCGACGGCCTCATGCAGTTTCCGCGACCAGTCGGGACGGTCGAGCATGTCGTCGATTCCGGCGATCATCGGTGCGCGGACATCGTCCGTCCAAGGGCGTTTTGCCAGAGCCATCGCAACCATTTCCTCATCGCTCCGTCCGACATGGATCGTCGTCCAGCCCTTTCCCTTGGTCAGGATCGCCTGAAGATCGAGCAGATCGTTGAGTTCCGCGATCCCGAATGTCATGCGTCCCGCATGATCGACATATCGCTCGACGATTTCCCGTCCGTCGTCCCATCGATCGATCGTGCAGTGTTCGCCCTCCTGAAAGCTCTCCACGACGATGCGGCCCGTAGCCTCCAAAAGACGCGGTTCGATGCGAGACGCTCGCAGACGTTCGACGAGATTGCCCCTCTCCGCGCACATCTGCGTCACGTAAGAGGGCAAGGCTTCGGTGCGATGGCCTTCGAAGAGCAGCCATTCGCGAATATCGTCTCGCCCGGATTTCCACAAACGCTGCACGCAGTAGACCCGGCCCCAGTCGTGAACCTCTCGGGCCAAAGCCCATAGCGCCTGATCGACGTCGTCGCTGACGGCAGCGAGAACCGCGATTGCTTTTTTGGTAAACGCATCATGTCGCCCGAGAACATGCGCGACGTCGGCGGCATCCTCGGAAGGGAAGACACGCATCAGGGCGAGCGCAAAATCTATGGCCGGCGTATCGGGCGCTTCGGTGGCCAACATGCGGGCGAGGGATGCGACGCTCTGCCTGTCGATGTCCGATGCCGCCAATCGCTGCACGAAGACCGGAGGACGGATGCCGTCGGTCTCCCATCTACTGTAATCCTCACTCAGCAGCTCGCGAAGTGCCCCTGAACCGATGATTGCATCGTAGAGGGTGCCGAAAGCCTCGCGATCGGACAACGCGCCCTGTACTGCACCGATGAAGAAACCCTCCTTCGTCCCGCCCGGCGGGACGTGGTCGGTCAGGACATGCCGCTCCGCGCCGGGCGCGGAACCGATCACCTGACCCGGCCTTCGCGGCGGCGTATCGGGCAGGATCATCTTTTCTGCCGGAATGCGCCCGCTTTCGGGGTCGAAATGCTCCAGAAGCCAGGCATAGATGGCTGGCCGCGACGTGTCCCACGGGCGCGCGACCGTCGCCGCATCCCATCCGCCTTTGCGCTGGAACGGTATGACGGCCATGGATCAGCCCAGTTCGACCGAATAATCCTCGATCACGGTATTCGCGAGCAGGCGGCGGCACATGGCGTCGAGGCGCTCCCGTGCGGCGTCGCGGTCGGTTTCGGTCATCTCGATCTCGAAGACCTTGCCCTGCCGGACGCTCCGGACCCCGTCGAAGCCCATGCCGTCGAGGGCGGAGCCGATGGCCGCGCCCTGTGGATCGAGGACGCCGGATTTGAGGGTCACGAAGACGCGCGCTTTCATCGGATGCCCTTTCAGTGGACCAGCTTCGGGCCGGTGCCCCGGACGACGCTCTTCTCGGGCATGACGCCGAGGCGCGTGGCGACCTCGGTGTAGCCGTCCATCAGGTCGCCCAGATCGCGGCGGAAGACGTCCTTGTCGAACTTCTGGCCGGATTTCACGTCCCACAGCCGACAGGAATCGGGGCTGATCTCGTCGGCCACGATCACGCGGGGGATATCGCCATCGTAGATGTGGCCGCATTCGATCTTGAAGTCGATCAGCTTGATTCCGACGCCGAGGAAGAGGCCGCTGAGGAAATCGTTCACGCGCAGGGCCAGCGCGACCATGTCGTCGAGATCCTGTGCGGTGGCCCAGTTGAAGGCGGCGATGTGTTCTTCGGCGACCATCGGGTCGCCCAGCTTGTCGTCCTTGTAGTAGTATTCGACGATGGGCCGGGGAAGCGGTGTCCCCTCCTCGATGCCGAACTTCTTCGCGATGCTGCCCGCCGCGACGTTGCGGACGACGACCTCCAGCGGGATGATCTCGACTTCGCGGATCAACTGCTCGCGCATGTTGAGACGGCGAATGAAGTGGGTCGGCACCCCGACGGAATTGAGATGCGTCATCACGTATTCGGAGATGAAATTGTTGAGGACGCCCTTGCCTTCGATGATCGCGTGCTTCTCGGCATTGAACGCGGTCGCATCATCCTTGAAGTGCTGGACGAGCGTACCCGGTTCCGGGCCGGCATAGATCGTCTTCGCCTTGCCCTCGTAGACCAACCGCCGACGGGCCATCACCATATCTCCGATCCACAATGGCACAAGACAACGCCGGAGGCTGACCTCCGGCGTCCTGGGGCGTGTATAGGGATTCGGACGAGAGCCCGCAAGCTTTGCGAGAGGCTTTGCGAGAGGCGCGATGCGGGAGCGTGATGCGAGGGGTTGAACCGATCTGGAAAAGTCCCTAGACCCCGTCCGCATGTTTGGACACGCCCGGATAAATTCATGAACTTCTTTCGCCTCCCCTCCAAGGGTGCCGATGTGAGGACGACCGGGTAGCCGTTGCCCTCCGTCGCCTTCAGGTGCCCTGCCCCCTGATTGCCGATGGAGACTTCCCATGTTCCGCTGGTTCGAGACCCGCGTCGATCCCTTCCAGACCTATGACGTCGATGCCGAGATGCCGCCGACCCTGTGGCGGTTCTTCGTCGCGATGCTTTGGCCGGTACGCGGGGTGATCGCGATCGCGGTGGTCGCGATGACCGCCGTGGCGCTGCTGGAAATGATGATGTTCCGCTATATCCAGCGGCTCGTCGACATGCTCGGCGAGACGACGCCCGGCGCGTTGTGGGAGATGCACGGCACCGAAATCCTCGTCATGGTGGCGGTCGTGATGTTCCTGCGTCCGGTGGTCGAGGCCGTGACCGTGATGCTGGTCAACCAGACCTACCTGACCCCCGTGGCGGCGCTGGTACGCTGGCGTACGCACCGCCATGTGCTGCGCCAGTCGGTCGGCTTCTTCCAGAACGATTTCGCGGGGCGGATCGCCCAGAAGATCGTGCAGACCGGCCCTGCGGTCGGCGACGCGGTCTACACGCTGGTCGATGCGCTGTGGTATTCGAGCATCTTCACGCTCGGGGCGCTGCTGCTGCTGGCCGATGCGGACTGGCGGATGGTGATCCCCTTCGCCATCTGGCTGGTCGTCTACGCCGGAATCGCGAGCTATATCGTGCCGCGTGCGGGGAAGGCCTCCCATGCGATGTCGGAGGCGCGGTCGTCCATGACGGGCCGGATCGTCGACAGCTACACCAATATCCAGACCGTGAAGCTGTTCGCCCATTCCGACCGCGAGGATTCCTATGCCCGCGAAGCGGTGGAGGAGACCTACACGACGTTTCAGGCGCAGATGCGGCTCATCAGCCTGATGGATATCTCCCTGACCCTGAGCAACACCCTGCTGATCGTGGGCGTGTGCGGCACGGGGCTGTGGCTGTGGTCCATCGGCGAGGTCGGGGTCGGCGCGGTGGCGGCGGGCACGGCGGTCATGCTGCGCATCTCGGGCATGACGCCCTGGGTGATGTGGTCGCTGACGCAGCTGTTCCAGAATATCGGCGTCGCCATGGAAGGCTACGAGACGATCTCGCGTACGCGGGAGGTGGTCGATGCGCCGGATGCGAGGGCGCTCGCCGTGACCGAGGGCGAGATCGCATTCGATACTATCCACTTCACCTATGGCCGGGAGGTGGGCGGCGTCCGTCACGTGGACATGACCATCCGTCCCGGCGAGCGGGTCGGGTTGATCGGGCGGTCGGGCGCGGGGAAATCCTCGCTCGTGAACCTGCTGCTGCGCTTCTACGATCTGGAGAAGGGCCGCATCCTGATCGACGGGCAGGATATCGCGCGGGTGACGCAGGACTCTCTGCGGGCGAACATCTCGGTCGTGACGCAGGATACGGCGCTGCTGCACCGGTCGGTGATGGACAACATCCTCTATGGCCGCCCCGATGCCACGCCGGAAGCGGCGCGGCAAGCGGCGGAGCGGGCGCGGGCGCATGACTTCATCCTCGACCTGTCGGATCCGGCGGGGCGCACGGGCTATGACGCCCATGTGGGCGAGCGGGGGGTGAAGCTGTCGGGCGGTCAGCGTCAGCGCATCGCGATCGCGCGGGCGATCCTGAAGGATGCGCCGATCCTGTTGCTGGACGAGGCGACGAGTGCGCTCGATTCGGAGGTGGAAGCGGAGATCCAGCAGGAGCTGGCCGACCTGATGCAGGGCAAGACCGTCATCGCCATCGCGCACCGCCTCTCGACCATCGCCCATCTCGACCGTATCGTCGTGATGGATGACGGGCGCGTCGTGGAAGACGGGACGCATACCTCGCTGCTGGAGAGCGGCGGTCTCTATGCGAACTTCTGGAAGCGCCAGTCGGGCGGGTTTCTTGGTCTGGGAGAGGAGTGAGCGATGGGCGACGGGACGGATATACGGACGGATTTCATTCCCGAACTCGTCGATCCCTATGTCTTTCGGGACGCGGATATCTCGGATTTTCGCTATGAGACGGACCTCGTGATCCTGCGGATGCGGGAGGCCTGTCCGATGGGGGAGGATCGGGAGGCCGATTATATCGTGGCGGCTCCGTATCGGGTCAGCTTTCTGGCAGGAGAAGAGCGGCACGAGATCCTCGTGCCGAAGGGGATGCTGACGGACCTGACCTCCGTGCCGCGCCCGTTTCGCTGGCTGGTCGAGCGGGTGGGGCCGCATCTGGAAGCCGCCATCGTGCACGATTTCCTGTTTCTCGCGTGGCAGGACGTGGGGCGCGAGGCGACTCGCGAGGACTGGCTGTTCGCGAACCGGGTGATGATCGAGGGGATGCGTGCGGCGCGGATCAGGCCCTGGATATGCTGGATCGTCGCCTGGGCGCTCTCGACGCGATTCTCGTGGGCGATCTACGCCGACCGCAATCCCCTGCCCCGCTATGTCGATCTGGACGCAGCACCGACCGAGACGCAGGGGTTCGACCCCGAAGACGACGACGAAAGGCCGATGACATGACGAAGACCGTACTCATCACAGGAGCCGCGCGGGGGATCGGGCTGGCCACGGCGGGGCGGTTCGTGCGGGAGGGCTGGAACGTGGCGATGCTCGACCGGGACGGGGAGGAATTGGCAAGGGCCGCTGCGCCGCGTCAGGATGCGCTGGCTATCGTGGCGGATGTGTCAAAACCGGAGGATGTGGACCGGGCGATTGCGGAGACGGAAGCGCGGTTCGGGCGGCTCGATGCGCTGGTCAACAATGCCGGGGTGGCGGAGTTCGGCCCCATGGAGGAGGCCGATTTCGCGCTGTGGCGGCGGGTGATGGACACCAATCTCGACGGGGTGTTCCTGACCTCGCAGGCGGCGATTCCGCTGCTGGCGCGGCAAGGCGGGGCCATCGTCAATATCGCGTCGATCTCGGGGCTGCGGGCCAGCACGCTGCGGGTGGCCTATGGCACCTCGAAAGCCGCCGTGATCCAGTTGACGCTGCAACAGGCAGTGGAACTGGGGGAAAAGGGCATCCGCGCCAATGCCGTCGCCCCCGGCCCGGTACGCACGAAGCTGGCCATGGCCGTGCATACGCCGGAGATCATCGCGGCCTATCACGACGCGCTGCCCCTCAACCGCTATGGCACGGAGGAAGAGCTGGCCAATGCGATCTGGTTCCTGTGTTCGGACGAGGCCAGCTACGTGACCGGGCAGGTGCTGGCCGCCGATGGCGGGTTTCAGGGAACCGGAGTTGGCCTGCCTGCGTTGCGGATGTAGACTGCTTTTAGTTGTATTGGACACGTCTGGAGTGAGTGATGCTGAATCAAACCCTGCTTGCTGCCGCTATGATGGCTTGCATTCCCGGCATCGCTTTTGCCGAGAAGCCCGCGCCCGTTGCTGAACCCAACGGTCATTTAGCCGGTGAGGTTGACGGCAAGCCCTTCGATCTGCCGGTGATGTGACGCATGGAAGGT
>ENA-ORXM01003269-ORXM01003269.1-marine-metagenome-genome-assembly--contig:-NODE-3269-length-16531-cov-5.349459_pt1 | contig 16531 bp, 13 predicted proteins | sample MGYA00237867_ERZ511480 | MGnify/ENA primary metagenome ERZ511480 (study PRJEB26309, sample SAMN06266103) | marine metagenome | isolation source: Algal blade | place: United Kingdom:Sidmouth, United...
GCCTAAATACAAAAAGTTTATTGAAGCTGTCAAATTGGTAGAAAGAAAAGGGGCCTATGCTATTAAAGATTACCAAAGTCTAGAATCCGCTTTTTTAGAAATGAAAGATCAAGAGACTTATTCCAAAGCTCATAAAGAAATTGTAAATTACCTGGATCAAAATAAAGGAGCAACAGATTATATTTTAAACGAAATACGATCCTACCTCTAATAATGACTTTAAAGATGAAAAAACTCCAAAGTGGCATTTTGTCAGAATTCACGGGGATCACTGCAATGATCATCGGCGATGTAATGTTAGATAGATACTTGTTTGGAAAAATTGAAAGAATATCACCAGAGGCTCCTATTCCGATTGTAGATCTAATTAGAAATGAATCGAGATTGGGAGGTGCTGCTAACGTAGCATTAAACATTAAAGCGTTGGGAGCAAAGCCTATCTTAGTGAGCATGGTAGGCAAAGATCAAAGAGGTCATGAATTGATAGACATGCTTCCTCAATTTGACATTGACAACAGCTGCATCGCTCAATCCTCCTACAGACCTACTACTGTGAAATCTAGGGTAATAGCTTCAAATCAACAAGTGCTAAGGATAGATGACGAGTTGAAACAAGATTTGAATAAGATAGAATCAGAATCAATTATTGCACAATATAGACATCTGCTTAGCACTCAAAAAATTGACGTTATTATTTTACAAGATTACAACAAAGGCTTACTCACTTCAGCAAATATTAAAGACATCATTGCCGAAGCAAACAGGATGCAAATTCCTGTCACAGTGGATCCAAAAAAACAAAACTTTTGGAGCTACAGTAATTGTAATTTGTTTAAACCAAATTTAGAAGAGGTCAGAGCAGTATTACCATTTAGAGTAGATCCAGAAATAACCAGTTTAGATAAGGCAAATGAGTATTTGAAGGAAAGATTGAATAATAACATTACGATGATTACTCTTTCTTCGAAGGGTGTATACATCAATGATGGAAATACATCAACTATTTATCCAACTACTGCTCGCAAAATTGCAGATGTTTGTGGTGCAGGTGACTCTGTGATCTCTATTGCTTCTTTATCGCTTGCATGCAACCACCCGATCGAATGGATGGGCATTTTAGCAAATTTATGTGGGGGACAAGTATGCGAAAAAGTAGGCGTTGTATCCATTGATATCGATCAATTGGGAGAAGAAATCGAAAAAATGCAAAAAGAAAAAGAAGAAAAAAACATTTAGGTACCTAAACTTTTGATTGACTTTAGTTACGTAAACACTATGTTATGGTCCATCTATATGGATTCCGTCATGTAAGCGACATGAAAAACATCGTATTTCGTTTATTAATTGACAAATAATCGCTTTATTAGGCAAATTAAATTTTACCGATTTATAATTGTATATCAAAAAGTATATTATTTTTACGGTAATTATTAAAACTCAGCTTGCATACCAATTGCAAGGATTATTTCATAAAACTTTAAAATGACACGTATGAGATTTTTAACTCTACAAAAAATTTTCTCACTAGCTCTGTTCTTTGGTATTGCAGGACTTTGCAGCGCTCAAGTGCCAAATGACAGATGCGAGAACGCAACTGTTATCACTTTGGGAGCAGATTCTGGCCAATGTACCCCTGTTTCAGGTACTACAGTTGGCGCTGAAGATGCTACTCTAATCGCAGGACCAATCGTATGTTCAGGAACATGGTATTCTGATGATGTTTGGTTTCAATTTACTACTGATGCTAATCCGCCTGTAAATGGAATCAACGTAGAATCAATACTAGGTGCAGGAGATGCACCAGAATTAGGGATGGCTGTTTATGATGGCTGTGACCCAACGAATGAACCTTTTGATTGTTTTTCGGACAGTCCAGGTAGAAGAACGCTAACAATCGTTGGTAGTTGTATTCAACCAAATACAACTTACTACGTAAGATGTTGGTCTACAGGTGACCCAAATGGTGGTGCTCCTAACTTAAATGCAGGTACATTTGGTATTTGTGCTTATGGTGCAGATGCTCCAGAACCATCAACAGATGTTATAATCTTTTCTGAAGATTTTTCAGATGGCCCTGGTGATTTCACTACTAACCCTGGTCCTGATGTTGAGGGTGATTGTATTCATGACTGGATATGGGATGAAGACGGTTCTGTACTTACTTATGGAAATACACAAGCAGGTACTATAACGCTTGCAAGCTCAGCTTGTAATGGTGCAATGGGTTTTCCTGCTGGTTACTACCAAACTTTTTGTTCAGGTCTGATCGGCGATATACCTCCTGATTACACTCAATACATTGATTTTACAGCTCAATTACTTTCTCCTTCTATTGATCTTTCTGAAAATGCTTGTGTATCTGTTAAGTGGAATGAAAATTTCCAAGGATTAAATCCTTCAACACAAAGTTCATGGGGTTCTTACTTCGAATACAGTATTGATGGTGGTGAAAATTGGTTAGGTATTGATTTAAATGAAACTGATGATAGAAACATAGAATATATCAGAGAAAGAGAATTTCCTTTGTTTGGCGCAGGTGGCCAATCTGATGTAAGATTGAGATTTACTTTTGATGGTGATTTCTACTGGTGGATCATTGATAATATTCAGGTCATTGAAAGAAAAGATAATGACATGAGAGCTCAAGCGAACTTCTATGCAATTGCTCCTTTATCTACCATGCCTGTTACTCAAGTTGATGACGTGAGATTCTTGATAGATGTACTTAACAGAGGTTGTGATACACAAACTAATACTGTTGTAAACTGTAATTGTGTTGATGCTGCTGGTACTGTGGTCTTCAATGAAGATCTTGCCTATGGTAGCATAAGTTCTGATTCTTTAGCTCAAAATAAAGAATTTTCTACCAGGTTTTCTCCTCCTGCAGTAGTAAATACCTATACCTGTACTTATACAGTTAATGCTGATGAAATGGATGATAATCCAGGTGACAACTCACAGTCTTTTACTTTTAATGTAAGTGATGATTTACAATTTAGAAAAGAAGAAGGAAGTACAAGAGGACTTTTTCCTTTGGTTGCATCTTTCTGGGAAGAAGGCGAACCTCACTCATGGGAAATTGGTAATGTATTTTACGCTACTAGCTCAACTGATTTAGCTGGAAACCAATTAGTATTTGAAACAGTGGACTTTCAAGTTAACAACCCTGAAACATTAGGTGGACAATTGATTAACGCATGGCTATATAAGATTACTGATAACGATTTTAATGGTATAATTGACAAACAAGATCCAGGTGAAATTCAAAGATTGGCTGTTGGTGAATATACTTTCACAGGTTTTGAAGTTGCTACAGACATGATCACCGTTCCTATTGAATTTTTTAATAGTTCAGCGGATCTTGAAATTCAAGAAAATACACATTACTTTGTTTCTATCGAATTCCCAACTCAGTTGATTGATGTAGATATGATAATCGCTGCATCTGAAGAATTTGATTATAGTGCTGCTATGTTCTTGACAAGAACTTTAGATTCACCAGAGATTACGCCTCCAACATCAGTTAATGACATCAGATACTCGCACGGATTTGGTATTGGAAAAGAAGGAACTTTAAGATTCCAACCTACTAATGATATCACCACATTGAATTTTGGAGATGATCTAGTACCTGTTGTTAGATTAAACTTTGTTCCAAATATTGTTTCTACAAATAACTTATCAGAAGATATAGCTATTGATGTATATCCTAATCCTGCTTCCACTGAGATCAACTTGAATCTTGATATCACTGAAACAGCAAAGGAGCTTACTGTTCAAATAGTAGATATTTCTGGTAAAATAGTACTTTCTAGAGAATATGATAATATAAATTCTATGAAAGAAGCTTATAACATAAGTAACCTTTCTGATGGAATTTATTTCATGCACATAAACTCTGCTCAAGGAATCCAAACACAAAGATTCGTTGTAGCTAAGTAATTTGCGATTTTTATCAATCGGAAAAAGTGGTACTGGCTGTATAGTCAGTACCGCTTTTTTTTTTGTTAATTTTCCGATGAAGATGATAGTAACCCCAATACTTGGTGATTATACCTTCACAGGGTTTTTAATACTCAAAATTATGATCCGTGTTCCTAATGAATTATTTCTGAACAGTGATGATATCGATGTTAAAAAGAATTCATATTACTTTCCTTCCATTGAATTTTAAACACAACAGGCTGGTACTGATATTTTTATCTACATAAGCAATCTATATCCGAACCAAACAGATCTAAGTTGTGTTAATTGAAATAAAATCAGGCTATTAACAGACTTTTATGGTTTGCTTTTAGTATATTTATAAAGGTGAAAATTGGAATTAATAGAATGTTCAGAAATATCCCTGTGTGGTTATTTTTAAGTCTGGTCTGCTGTTCTCAAAATATTGAGGCACAAGTGTTTTGGTCTGAGGATTTTGCAAGTGGCCTTCCATCTGATTGGTTGGTTAAAGACAATAGTAACCAAGGTGTGTTTTGGACTTATTGCGATAATCCAGATGACGATAATCCATCAAATCTATCATGTCCTGAAATCTGGCGTGAGCCTCCTAATTTTCAAACAGCATTCAATTCTACTAGTAGTGAAAACGGTTATATGGTTGTAAACTCTGATGCGTACAGGATCGAGTTACAAGATGGAGAAAAGTATCATGAACCAATGCTTCAAACTTCAAAAATAGATTGCTCAGATGCACCTACTGTATTTCTTGAATTTCAATCACATATTGGGCTATATGTACTACCCGCTGAAAATAATACCTTAGTCCAAGTTAGTAACGACGGTGAAAATTGGACAAATTTTGAAGCCTTTCCGAATTTGATTCCCTCAGGTACTGTAGACCCAGGTTTTTTAAGATGGTCAAAAAATCCAGAAAAAACCTATTTCGACATTAGTTCTATCGCAGCCTTGCAAGACGAAGTTTACATCAGATGGTATTGGAAAGGAGAATGGGAATTATATTGGGCTATTGATGATATCATTTTAAGTACAAATGATACAAGACCAGAGATAGATCTCACATTAAAACCTAGAGGAAATTATATGGCGATTCCGCCAAATTACAATATCCCGATTAGTCAATTAGAACCCATGTATTTTATGGCTGAAGCCAAAAACTTGGGCCAACTAAAACAAACTGACGTTGACTTATCTTTGACCATAACTTCAGATGAAACTGGGGAGATCATTTATGAAGAGCACCTACCAGTCACTCTAGAATCTCGTGAGGAAATGTTGGAGGTTTTATTTCCGACTTTCAGTGAAGAATTAAGTGTAGGGAAATACGAATTAGAATATAAACTAGGGGATATAGAATCTGATGCAAACCCTGGAGATAATACTTTTAGAACAACTTTATCTATTACAGAATCCATATATGCTAAGGATGATGGCAATATCAACATCGCTGAGTTACTTCTAGGTCCTGCAGACTTTGATACTTCTAAACCTTTAAATTGGTCGGTAGGAAATTATTTTTACTTTCCGAATGGAACAAACCATGCTTTAAAATCAGTGTCTTTCGGATTAGCACCGAAAGGTCTCCAAGGTGATATTTCGTATAATACGGCAGGCTTAGATATACAAGTCAACTTATACACTTGGAGAGATCTTAACTCCGATGGTGATGCACAACAGATAGAATGTTTTAAAGTTGGAACTGGCAATTATTTGACTACGGGGTTTAGTCAATTTGTTAATATGGCTCTTTCTAGTACCGTTGCTCCAGGTGAACCAATAGAATTACAAAATAATACTGCATATCTGCTAATGCTAGAACTCAAAACACAAGACCTATGGCATACTTTTGCAATACGTGGCTCATCAAGTTTAGAGTATATAGGAATGGAAAAGGCAACTTCGCTTAAAAACAATCCTAGATATTCTTCCTTTATTGCTATTGGTGATGAAACTACATTCAGATTTGGTGGTTTTGCTTCAGATGTGACGCCTTACATTCAGCTTGAAATAGAACAATTAACCAACTCAGTCAAAGAAAGAACAAAAACGCACAAAGCCATTTTGGTTACTCCTAACCCTACAAATAAAACGATCAGATTTACGATTCCAAAAAAGAAAATTGATCTGGTCTCGTATTATCAAATTGTAGATGCCATAGGCAAAATCTACTTGCAAGATCAAAGTGTTCAATCTAATATCTCATTGAATCTTTCTGATCTCCCTCCAGGAATATATTTCTTAAAAGTATCTAGTGGCACGGATCAATATTTGCAAAAAGTAAGTAAATTTTAATGCGGCTTTATTAGTTCTTAAGTTTATTCAATTCTTCCTCCAACATCCTAATTCTTGCTTCTGCATCCGCTTGCTTCTGTTTTTCTTTTCCGATAACTACCTCTGGTGCTCCACTAACAAATTTTTCATTTGACAATTTACTTGAAGCCGATTTATAAAGACTTTGGTTTCGCTCTAATTCTTTTTCTAGCTTGATGATCTCTTCAGCAACATCAATCTTCTTTTCAATGCCGACAAAAAACTTCTCCGTTCCACAAATGAAGCTCAAGGAGTTTTCTGGCTCTTCAGAAGCAAAATTTATCTCTGAAAGAAAGGCCATCTTTTTCAACATAGCCTGCAAAGAAGCATCATCAAATAATTCCTTGGACACCTTTGATTCTTGTATAGCAAATTTCAATGGTTGTTTTAAAGGCACTCCATTACTGGATCTCGCTTCTCTTACAGAGGAAATAATATCCTTAACCAACTCTACCCTATCGATGACTTTCTGATCATGAGCCTCAATAGCAGGATATTTTGAAATCATACAATCATCTCCCTTTTCTCTATCTTTTAACTGGTGCCAAATTTCTTCCGTAACAAAGGGCATGAAAGGATGCAAAATAGTCATCAGTCTTTCTAGGAAGTTTATCGCTTGATCCTTTGTCTTTTGATCGATCGGCTTGCCATATTCTGGCTTGATCATTTCTAAATACCAGGAGCAATAATCTCCCCAAATAAAACTATACATACTCACAAGGATATCACTCAACCGGTAAGTTTTAAACTTATCTTCTGATTCTGCAATAGTCTTTTTCAGTTTTTCTTCAAACCAATCGGCAGCTTTTTGATTTATGGAAGCTATATCTGCATCAACTGAATCTACAACCTCCCAACTCTTGATAAGCTTCAAAGCATTCCAGATCTTATTGCAAAAATTTTGACCTTGATCGCATAACTTACTTTCGTTTAGTACCTTCTTTGTTTTTGGATCTATCGGCGCATCAAATACAATATCGTTTCCTACCGCTCCAGAAGATACCATTCCAAACCTTACCCCATCTGCGCCATAAGCTTCGATCAGAGCTAAAGCATCTGGAGAATTCCCCAAAGATTTACTCATCTTTCTACGCTTATTATCCCTTACCATTCCTGTAAAGTAAACATCCTTGAAAGGCATCTTACCATTCTTCTCCACAAATTCTTTTCCCAATAGATCTTCTGACCACTCATAGCCAGCCATTATCATTCGTGCCACCCAAAAGAAAATAATATCCCAACCAGTAACCAGTACATTTGTCGGATAATAATATTTTAATTCTTCATTACTTTCAAATCCATCAAAAACTGACAAAGGCCACAACCAGGATGAAAACCAAGTATCTACAACATCTTCCTCCTGCCTTAGATCTGCAAGTGTCAAGGCATCATTTCCAGTTTTGGTTTTTGCTTCCGCCAATGCCTCTTCAGCCGTCTCCGCAACAAATGTATCCTCACCATAATAATAAGCTGGAATTCTTTGTCCCCACCACAACTGTCTAGAAATACACCAGTCCCTGATATTATCCTCCTTCAACCAATTGTTGTAGGTATTAAAAAAGTGCGCTGGAAAAAAAGTAACTTCTCCTGATTCAACCGCCTTTAATCCCGTAGCAGCAAAATCCTTCATATCTAAAAACCACTGCGCCGTTAATTTTGGTTCAATGATCGCATTGGTTCTTTCCGAACGTCCAACCTTGTTGCGGTAATCTTCTATTTTTACCATGTGACCTTCCGCCTCCAGATCTTTTGCGATCGCTTTTCTCGCAGCAAAGCGATCCATTCCTACATAAAATTTAGCGATCTCATTGATAGTCCCATCTAAGTTGATTGTATCGATAACTTCTAGCCCATGCCTTTTTCCAATTTCATGATCATTAGGATCATGAGCTGGTGTTATTTTTAAACAGCCCGTTCCAAATTCCATATCAACATACTCATCTAGTATAATTGGTATTTCTCTATTTGCCTTGGGTACAATAACTTTTTTTCCATGCAAATGGCTGAAGCGCTCATCATTCGGATTTACAGCAATAGCAGTGTCCCCCAAGATCGTTTCAGGTCTAACTGTGGCTACTGTCACCCACTCGTCTTCTCCAACAACCTTATACCTCACATAAAACAAGCGAGAATTTTCTTCTTTGTGTACAACCTCTTCATTAGAAAGTGCAGTCTGTGCTTCAGGATCCCAATTGGTCATCCTCACTCCTTTATAGATCTTTCCTTTTTTGTGCAAGTCCACAAAAACTTTGATAACTGCCTTAGACATCTTCTCCTCCATGGTAAAACGCGTACGTTTCCAATCACAAGAAGCGCCTAGTTTTTTAAGCTGCCCCAATATCATTCCTCCGTACTTATCCTTCCATTCAAAAGCATAATCTAAAAACTCCTCCCTACTAATATCTCCTTTATTGATGCCTCTTTCTTTGAGCATATTTACAACCTTCGCTTCTGTCGCGATCGAAGCGTGATCCGTCCCTGGTACCCAACAAGCATTTTTTCCTTGAAGTCTTGCGCGCCTGATCAATATATCTTGAATGGTATTATTTAGCATATGTCCCATATGCAAAACACCTGTCACATTAGGAGGTGGAATTACGATGGTGAATGGTTCCCTGTCATCAGGAACAGAACTGAAGTAGTCCTGAGTTTCCCAATGCGCATACCATTTTGATTCTACTTCTTGTGCACTATATCTGTTAGCTAATTCCATTTTCTTTTTGCTTTGAATTTTTAAACAATACTTTTCTCAAAAAAATTCACTTCTACTTGATTACGAAGTAGATCTTCCATTGTTTCTCGTGATCTTATTAAGAAATACTCCCCTTCATGCACCATGACCTCTGCTGGTCTATACCTTGAATTATAATTTGATGCCATTGTTTGACAATATGCTCCGGCATTTTTAAAGCAAAGGATGTCTCCCTCACTTATCTCGGAGATCTTACGATTTGCTCCAAAAGTATCCGTTTCACAAATGTAGCCGACTATGGTGTAGATCCTCGGTTTATTATTCGGTTGAGAAACATTGAATATCTCGTGATGAGAACCATAAAACATCGGTCTGATCAAATGATTCAATCCAGAATCAATACCCGCAAACACCATAGAGATCGTTTGCTTGACAACATTCACTTTAGAGAAGAAGTAACCAGATTCGCTAACCAAGTATTTTCCTGGCTCAAACATTAGCGTCAATTCTTTGCCATACTCCTCACAAAAGGAGGCAAACCTAGTAGAGATCCTATCTCCCAATTCTTCAATATCTGTACTGATGTCATTTGGCTTATAGGGTACCTTAAAACCTGATCCCAGGTCTATATATTCAAGGTCCTTAAATTCCTTTGCTGTATTTAATAGTATCTCGCAGCCTTGTATGAAAACTTCAATGTCAAGAATATCAGATCCAGTATGCATGTGCAGACCTTCCACTTTCAAGTTTGTGGTTTCAACCACTCTTTTGAGATGTGGGACCTGATGAAAAGATATTCCAAATTTAGAATCTATGTGACCTACTGAGATCTTGCTGTTACCTCCCGCAAAAATATGTGGATTGATACGCACACAAACGGGATAGTTTGGATACAAATGCCCAAACTGCTCGAGAATGGATAAGTTATCTATATTTATCTTAACCCCTAACGCCATGGCGTCTTCAATCTCTTTCAAAGAAACACAATTGGGTGTGTAGATAATATCCGTAGCTGCAAAGCCTGCTTTGAGGCCTATTTTCACTTCTTGAATGGATACGGTATCTAAACCTGCACCCAATGATTTTAAATAACGTAAAATATTAATATTATTTAAAGCCTTACAAGCATAGTTGATCTTATATTTAGGCAATTTAATTGCTGAGGATAATTTCTCATACTGTCTTTTAATGATACTTGTATCATAAACATAAAGTGGGCAATCAAACTTTTCACAAAGCTCTAAAGGGTCCACTACTCCTTGGATTCGATAAGATCCATTTACTAGTTCCATATGAAATGAAAATTTTGTATATTAATAGTAGGCTATTGAATAAAATTATTCGTTAAAAATAAAGGTGTAAAGATATAGATTAAGAATAAGTATCAAATAACTATGCCCTCAATTGTTCAAAGCTAAATACACCAAAAATAAAGATACAAGCATCTAATAATAAAAAGTTGGTCGTTTGAAAGAAGAAATAGTCATAAAAGCGCTGAAAAGTGAAGATCGAAAGGTCCAAAAATGGCTATTTACCAAGTATTCAAGATTATTTTTGGCCATTTGCCGCAGATACGTAAAAGTCCAAGAAGATGCCGAAGATGTGTTGTTAAGGGGTTTTTACAAAATATATAAAAATATCCCCCAATACAGCGGCACTGGTAGTTTTGAAGGATGGATGAAAAGGATCATGATCAATGAATCACTCATGTTCTTGAGAAAGAATAACAATTTTAAACTCAAGGTAGAGATCAGCAACATTGAGATCAAAACCAAGTTGACCATACAGGATCAATTGGAAGCTGAAGACATCATCAAATTATTGGACAAATTACCTACTGGATACAGAACTATCTTTAACCTTTATGTTGTTGAAGGATACAAACACAGAGAAATAGCTGAAGAACTAGGAATCAGTATCAATACATCAAAATCACAATTAATTTTAGCCAAAAAACGTCTCAGAGACCTAATAAAAAAAGAAGGTCTTTTAGATGTTGGTTAAGAAATGAAAAAATAATCATGAATACGAATAAAGATATTTTCGAACAGATCAAAGACAAAAGTCAAGAGCTCAAACTTGACGTCAAGTCCGATCTTTGGGATAGAATGGAAGAAAAATTGGAGAAGCAGCCTATAAATATTAAAAGAAACAACGCTTCTTTTTTGAGAATCGCCGCTTCCCTGGTTTTACTGGTAGGTATTATCAGCTTTACATCCCTTCTTTTGTCTCAAAACGAATACACCATCACTGCAAACAACATCTTCCAAATAGAAGAACTTCGAGATGATTCTTCCGCTTACGAAAAATTTAAAAACCAAGAATTCGATCGGATGGTGTACCGACAAAAGTTAGAACAACTTTATGGAGGTAATGAGAGAAGGTCGAGTTTTAAGTAAGATTGACTCTTGGTTGTTAGTTGATAGTAGTTAATAGTTAGTCGCGCAATCTAACAACTATGAACTACTTAAACGGATGTCTCTGCGTCCACTCTATATTCGGTTTGATCAACGCAGTAATTTTTCCAACCAAGCGGTTTAGAATTTTATTTTCGTATCTGATGTAGACCATCATATTCTTCGGTTCCGCGCCGACAGAGCTTTTTATTTCCATAGCAGTTCTTGCAAACTCTACATTTTCAAAATCATTTTCGATGCCGTGCTTAACCATATCTAAAAGCATATTGAAATAAAGCATGTAGGTTCTGTTAGCGTCGGCATCATAACCAAGGAAGTGGGCATCCAAAGTTTTGTAATTATTGATCAAGGTATAAAAACTGATCATTTCCTCATCAAGAAAATAACCAACCAGTTTGAAGTCGTCTCCCATTTGTTTTTTGAGAGAATAAAAATACTTCGGATGCAATTCAAACAAATTGAAATTAGCGTTGTCCTTAACCGATTGATAAAGTTCGAATATTTTTGTCTCGAAGGAGGCGATCTGATCTAAATTGAGTTCGTATTTTTTGAGGTCCTTTGCTTTTTTCAGTCCCCGTCTTACATTTTTTCTGTACTTAGAAGACATGGCCTCCAAATAGCCATCGAAATTTACCCATGCTTTCCTTATAGGAAGGATCATGTTGGGCTGGACAGAAACCTTGTGATATTTATAATCTATCCAATCTTGATTCAACCTTTCATCTACGGTAAGATCTTTTACAATATGTAAAACACCGTACTTGCTTTTGGCAAATTCTTTTTCTTTCAAAAAAGCAGTTATGATCTCAATGCACTCAGGGATTTTATGTTTTGAAACAAGGTCGTAATTAAAGTAAAAACCATGCTCTCCAGTCAGTGCGGCGTTGCCATTTACAAGTGCTTTGAAGTTGACTCGATTGGCGATCATATTTCTGATAGTACCTCTGACTAATCCACTATTTTCTTCTGTGACAATACTTTTTCTTGCTTCAAACAATTGCGATTGGAAGATCAATACACCTGCGGCCTCTCCCTTATGATAAATTATAAAATAAAAAAAATCTACATCTACTGGGGGATGTAATTGAAGCGCTAACAGAAAATTATAACTTAAGAAGACATCATTACTTTGTGCAATAACAAGTTGCCATTCTTCAGCAAGTTCGGTTATATTATTCGAATACTTCCATGAAATATCCTTGTTATTTCTATCTGTATACAAATTTAGTTGCATCGATTCTTGACAAAGGTAAGTTGCCGTTTTTAAAAGACATTTCATAGATCATTTATTGATCCCATTAAAACAAGCAAGTTATATCAAATGTTTTGATTTAGATCATAAATTGCGCTTTTCGTAACTCGTAATAATTGAGTCTTTTATCATAGTATTCAGCCACAGTTATGAATTTAAATCCAATTTTTGTTAAGACACTTTGAGAATTAATATGCTCGGGAGGCACCACGGCTACCAATCTGTTTAACTTAAGTTCTCGGAAGGCATAGTTGACCATAGTTTTGCATCCTTCTGTAGCCAATCCTAAGTTCCAATACTTTTTCATCAGTCTATACCCCAACTCAATTTCAGAGGTCTTATCTAGATTTTTCAATACAAACCAACCTACAAATTCTGCTGTTATTTTGTCTACTGCGATTCTATAGCCATACTTCTCATCACTTATTGCCATTGCTGTTTCAAAATACTCCTTAGATTCAGATCTGTCCATTACTGGTCCGATATACTTCATTACCTCTTCATCGCAATTTAAGCGGTGAAAGAAGTAGTAATCGTCCTTCTTTGGCATTCTCAATATGAGTCTATCGGACTCAATCATTTTTTTCATCCTAAGGTTTGCTTATTCTTTAATTTTCCACTCCTCTATGTAAGCAGTTGCAAATTTTTCATCTCTCCATCCCATCATTTCCATCTTTCCAAACCCTTTATAGTTTAGAAACCACTCTTGAATAATCGTTTGAGCGGCATTGTACTCTGTTATAAAGGTTGCAAAGTCTTTTAGTTTCATTACTTGCAGTTCTTTTTTAGCAGGAACAGCGATAATTTTAGAATCTTCCTCCCCTCCATCGCTTAACAATAGAATTGCAATAGGGATTATTGCCATCTCAGTGCCAGTTTTCTGTGATTCGCCCAAAACAAGCACATCTAAAGCGTCCCCGTCTCCCCCTCTTTCTTTATCCATCATCGTCGAAGGCAGATAACCATAATTACCGGGATATGGCAAAAAGTCAATAATTCTTACTTTTCCCCCTCTTATGGTGTCAGCTTTGATCGATTTAGTCTGCTTATTATACTCTAGCTTCTTATTAGTACCGGCAGGAATCTCAATAATTGCCAACAAAGCACCTTCTTCATTAGATGTTTTAGCGTTACGTTTAGTATTCACTTGATCACTGCAGGTAAAAATTGAAAGCGAGAGACTTAGAATAACAATAAAATGTAATAGGTTTTTAAACATAGGTAATTTTTAAGCTAGTATTCCTTTATGACTGTCTTTATGGTAACACTTACGTCTTTCATCAAAACAGATAGCAATTAATTAGTTTAATTTGTAAAATTGACCTTAATTTGAAAATAAAAGTAATTAAATGAGTGAAAAAACATATTTCGTCAAAGAAGATCTTAAGAAATTTAGTAATATTTCTAAGTGGCAAGAAGAAATGGGCAAAAAATTCTTCGACTATTATGGGGAGGTCTTCAAAGAAGGTGCCTTGACACAAAGAGAGAAAGCTTTGATTGCCTTGGCGGTTTCGCATGCAGTACAATGTCCGTATTGTATTGACGCTTATACAAATACGTGTATGGAGAAAGGCGTAGAAGAGACTGAGATGATGGAAGCTGTCCATGTTGCAGCTGCGATCAAATCTGGTGCAACATTAGTATATGGTGTACAAATGATGAATCACGCAGAAAAAATTTCAATGTAATTTATGGCTATTAAGCAAAAAGCAAAATCTTTAAAATCAAAAGGGTCTAATTTAAATGATACATTCTTTCAATTAAAGATCCTAAGTGGAAAAGATAAGGCAGAAGGAAAGTTTCAGGCTTTCACCGAAAGATTAGATGAATTGAATGAATTTCCGCTTGTCCCATCGGATGTAGAAATATTTCAACTCAATATTGGCAAACTCTGCAATCAAACATGCGCTCATTGTCATGTTGACGCCGGTCCCGATCGTAAGGAAGAAAATATGGACAAGGCAACCTTAGAGAAGTGCCTTGCCATTATCAAAGAAGTAGATACCATTCATACGGTAGATATCACTGGTGGTGCACCAGAAATGAACGCGCACTTCAAATGGTTTGTAGAGGAATGTTCTAAGTTAGGAAAGAAAGTCATTGATCGTTGTAATCTGACGATCATCGAGGCGAATGCCAAATACAATACCTTACCTGATTTCTTCAAAGAAAATAGGGTTCATTTGATTTCTTCACTGCCATATTTTTCAGAGAAGAAAACCGATGCGCAAAGAGGAGATGGCGTTTTTAATGCATCTATAGATGCCTTGAAGAGGCTCAATGGTGTCGGTTATGGTATGGAAGGATCTGGTTTAATTTTAGATCTTGTATACAATCCGTCTGGTGCCTATCTACCAGATAGTCAAGAAAGTTTGCAAGCTTTATTTAAAAGAAAATTGAAAACCAAGTACGACATATCTTTCAACAATCTATATGCAATAACCAATCTGCCAATATCTCGTTTTCTAGATTATTTGCTCCAAACAAATAATTACGAGGAGTATATGGAAAAATTGGTCAACGCGTTTAATCCAATGACCATAGACGGTCTAATGTGCCGAAATACCCTATCTGTTTCGTGGGATGGCTACATATATGATTGTGATTTTAATCAAATGTTGGATTTAAAGGTTGCCACGAAAAAATCGCAGCACCTTGATGATTTTGATATTGAGACGCTAAAAGGTAGAAAAGTAGTCCTCAACCAACATTGCTACGGATGTACAGCCGGCGCAGGGTCTAGTTGTGGAGGAGAAATCACTTAAAGGAATCAAACATTAACTGCTTCAATTATTCATATTGGATTATGGCAGTTTCTTTAAATCAGTTTTCGTAGTTTTAGGCAATGAAATATATAGCTTTCTTATTCTTATGTTTTATAGCAGCCTGCAGTAGCAACAAAAACACTACAAAAACAGATACTGCTCAAGCCGAAGTAACAGACACTTCAACGGATAAAACTCTTTTATTAACGGTGAAAAGAGGCGCTTGCTATGGTACTTGTCCCATCTATGATATTAGCATTTATAGCAATGGTGATATGGAATACAATGGTATTCGATTTGTCGAAATGTTAGGCCCCCACAAATTATCTTTAAAGGCAGATCAATTGAAGCAGCTCAATAACACAATGGGAGCCATAGATTGGAAATCATACCCTGATAAAATTCCTTCTATGATTGCAGACTTACCAGGTTCTACATTAATAAACCACAGCCTGAATCCAGAAAAAAGCATCTGGTGGAATACTGATGCCCCTTCTGAACTTACAGATTTGAGAGATCTAGTGGGAACCTACATCACAAACCCAACCTGGGAAGTAGATAAAAAAGCCGAAATTCCCGCTTATGCAAAAGCGGACGAATTGCTTATAAAATTCAAAGAAAATGTTGATGTGAATGCCTTTACAAAAGGATTCGAAAAATATGGCTTAACTATAAAAGAACAATTGATTCCAAACATGCCGATCTGGTTATTCACCTATGATGATTCACAAATTGCTCCTTACGAGATGCTAAACAAGATCAACAAATCGAATCAAGTGGACACTGCTGAATTCAATAAAAAAGTTAACACGAGAAGATGATAAAAAATTTACCATTCGCTAAAGAAAATTTTCAATTTTCTGCTCAGCCAAGAATGTAGTAAATAGAGGTTCCCTCAAAGCATTGCTAGCGGCACACATGATCCTAATCTCAATCCCCGAAAGAAATTCCAAGCGACCTTGCCGTCTTTATCAAATAATGATCAAGCTCGACAAAATTGTATTCGGCCACAGCCTCCTTCAGCGTCACAGCAGTTAAGTCATTATTCTTGAAAGATACCATGGTACCAAAATTTTCTGCTTTTAGGAGGTCAAATGCCTTTACACCCATAGCGGTCGCGAGTATACGATCA
>ENA-ORXM01003270-ORXM01003270.1-marine-metagenome-genome-assembly--contig:-NODE-3270-length-16526-cov-3.125357_pt1 | contig 16526 bp, 12 predicted proteins | sample MGYA00237867_ERZ511480 | MGnify/ENA primary metagenome ERZ511480 (study PRJEB26309, sample SAMN06266103) | marine metagenome | isolation source: Algal blade | place: United Kingdom:Sidmouth, United...
AAAGACAAAGGTCATGTGCTACGCGCTGATAAAATTGGAGATGCGAATGGCATTCAATATGCCATTGTAGGTGGTGGTGATGAGTATGAGCGCATCGCTGAGATAAAAGCAACTGGCGCTCAACTAATTCTACCTATTAATTTTCCTGATGCTTACGATGTTTCCAATCCGTACGCTGCCAATATGGTCGCTCTTAAGGATATGAGGCATTGGAATCAAGCTCCATCAAACCCGAAAGTTCTAGCAGATAATGGTATCTCTTTTTCCCTAACACCTTATGATTTAAAATCGCCCAGTAAGTTCAAAGAAAAGCTGATGAAAGCTATTGAATATGGACTTCCAAAAACGAAAGCTTTGGAGGCCTTAACAACGACACCAGCGTTGATATTGGGCAAATCAAATAGCATTGGTTCATTGCAAGTAGGACGCCAAGCAAATTTCTTAATTACCTCTGGTGATATTTTTGACAAAGAAACCACCTTATATGAAAATTGGGTTCAAGGGAACAAAAATGTTATTGCTGATAAAAACCTAAAAGATATTCGTGGTAATTATGATTTATCTGCTGGTGGAATGACATATAAAATGATCATTACAGGAGAAGCCGGAAAACCAAAAGTTGAAATCAAACAGGACACCAACAAATTAAAATCGAAAATGAGTTATGCGAATGATTGGTTAAATCTTTCGTTTAGTGCGGATAAGGGAGCGAAAAATTACCGCATGACAGGTTTGGTTAGTAAGAACTCTGATAATATAAAAGGACGCTTAATACTTCCGAACGGGAATGAATCAACTTTTACGGCTTTAAAAACAAGTGGTTTTACTCCAGATGCAAAAAAAGAAAAAGAGGACGCTACTCACCCAGAACTTGTGAGTGTGACCTACCCTAATGTTGGTTTTGGTTATGCTTCGCAGCCGAAATCAGAAGCTATTTTATTTAAAAATGCAACCGTTTGGACAAGTGAGGAAGTTGGTATTCTAGAAAATACTGACGTACTCATAAAAGGCGGTAAGATTGCTAAAATTGGACAAAATTTAAACGCGGGTAGTGCCAAAGTAGTCGAAGCCTCTGGGAAACATTTAACGGCTGGCGTGATTGACGAGCATACCCACATCGCTGCTTTAGCAGTTAATGAAGCCGGGCATAATTCAACCGCCGAAGTGAAAATGGAAGACGTGGTAGATAATGAAGATATTGATATTTATCGACAGCTTGCGGGAGGAGTCACTTCTGCACAATTACTTCATGGTTCCGCCAATCCTATTGGTGGGCGTTCTGCAATATTAAAATTGAAGTGGGGTGCTTCTCCAGAAAATATGATTTACAGCAATTCTCCTAAGTTCATCAAATTTGCCTTGGGTGAAAATGTAAAACAAAGTAACTGGCAAAGCTTTTCAAGATTCCCGCAGACGCGTATGGGGGTTGAGCAAGTATTTATGAATTACTTTCAGAGAGGTAAGGAATATGATTTAAAAAAGAAAAGTGGACAACCTTATCGTTATGATGAAGAAATGGAAGTCATTGCGGAAATTCTGAACGGCGAGCGTTTTATTAGTTGTCATTCTTATGTGCAGAGTGAAATCAATATGATGATGAAAGTAGCTGAAAAATTCGATTTTAGAATGAATACATTCACACACATATTAGAAGGATATAAAGTTGCGGATAAAATGAAAGAACATGGTGTGGGTGCTGGCACATTTAGTGATTGGTGGGCTTATAAATACGAGGTGAACGATGCCATACCTTATAATGCGGCTATTATGCAAAAGCAAGGCGTTACGGTTGCTATAAATAGTGATGATGGTGAAATGGCGCGTAGATTGAATCAAGAAGCTGCCAAAACTGTAAAGTATGGGGGTATGACTGAATTAGAAGCTTGGAAAATGGTGACTATCAATCCTGCAAAACTTTTACATATTGAAGATCGTGTAGGCAGCATTAAGGAAGGTAAAGATGCCGACTTGGTTTTATGGACGGATCATCCTTTATCAGTTTATGCTAAAGCTGAAAAAACACTTATTGAAGGTGCCACTTATTTTGATTTAGAATTAGATAAGCGACAACGTGAAGCTGTGCAAAAAGAGCGAGCGAAACTTATTCATATGATGTTGAAGGAAAAATCAGGTGGTGGTAAAACACAAGCACCAAAAATGAAGAAGAAGGAACGCATGACGTGTGAGACACTATAGTTAATAGGAGAAAAGAAAAAGAACGATTTAAAATACAAATCATGAAAAAAATAAATAAAATAATAGTCACCATACTGTTCACCATTGGAGTAACAGGTTGGGCACAACAAACTCCGGCTGACCAGCAGAAAGAAGCTATATCAATTACTGGTGTAACTGCTCACATTGGCGATGGTACAACTATTGAAAACTGTACCATTGTTTTCGAAGATGGAAAAATAACGGCACTAGGTACAGGCGAAACCACTAAAGGAACCGTAATTGATGCAACTGGCAAGGATGTCTATCCAGGTTTTATAGCTCCAGTTAAAGAATTAGGCTTGATTGAAGTAAATGCCGTTCGGGCCAGTAATGATGCGGATGAAATAGGAGATATGATTCCCCACGTGCGTAGTTTAATAGCTTATAATGCAGAATCAAAGGTCGTAGAAAGTATGCGGCCTAACGGTGTATTGATAGGGCAAATTACACCCAAAGGAGGACGTATTTCTGGCACCTCCTCCATTGTGCAATTTGATGCGTGGAATTGGGAAGATGCTGCGATAAAAAAAGATGATGGTGTGCATCTTCATTGGCCCTCAAGTTTCAGAAGAGGTCGCTGGTGGAGAGGTGAACCTCGAGGAATGCAACCCAACAAAGATTATCAAAAACAAGTAAACGAGATTGCTACTTTTTTACAAGGTTCAGTAGCCTATGGCAAAGGGACTGGACAAGAACTGAATCCAGCTTTTGCTGCGATGCAAGGTGTTTTTGAAGGTTCACAAAAACTATACATTTACGCTGATGGTGAAAAAGAAATTATTGACGGCATTACACTTGCTAAAAATTCAGGCGCAAAATCAGTTGTTTTAGTAGGTGGATATCATGCGTATAAAATCACAGACTTTCTTAAAGAACATGACATTCCAGTTTTAGTACAATACACTCATAATTTACCAAGTTTAGACGACGATGATTATGATTTACCGTACAAATTACCTAAGCTATTAATGGATGCTGGCTTACTGGTAGCCCTGCAGAATGGTGATGCGTCTAACTTCCAAACGCGCAACCTGCCCTTTTATGCAGGTCAGGTTGTAGGTCAAGGCATGGAGAAAGAAAAAGCAGTACAAATGTTAACAGGTAATACCGCCAAAATATTAGGCATTGACGATACCCATGGCACATTGACCATTGGTAAAAGTGCTACGCTGTTTGTTTCTGAAGGTGATGCCCTTGATATGCGTACTAATATTTTAAGTTATGCCTTTATTGATGGCAGAAGTATTTCGTTAGAAACCCATCAAACCGAACTTTGGAAAAGGTATCTAGAAAAATATGAAGGAAAATAAACTACCTCTGAGTTATTAAATCTCAATGATCAAGTAAAACCCTAAAAGTCATCGAGTGATATAAAGGAGTCCATTAAAATGGACTCCTTTTTATTACTAATAAAGTTCAAAGTATCACTATTCATACTAATATACGAATTTGTGTAGCTCCTCGTTATATAACAACGCTTTTAACTTCAAGTATGAGATTCAAAAAAATAGTAGTTACGTCACTCTTTCTATTCGTAACATGTTCATTCTTTGCACAAAATGGGTGGATAGCCGGTGAAATCTTTCTTAAAGATGGAGCATCTTATAAAGGATTACTTAAAATCAGCAAAGTTTCAAAAGACTTAATTGCTATTGGTGGGGACAAGGTAGTTCGATTTAAACCTGCTAAGAAGGGAAAGAAAAAGAAATACCGACAACCTGAAATAGATCATATCATTTTAAATGAGAAGGGTGGTTTTTATAACGGTTTTTATGAGTATGTAAAAGTTTCAGAAGAAAGAAGAGAACTATTTCGAGCCGTAATTAATGGTAAGGCAATTCTATACCAAAGAAATGTAAATATGACCTCAAGTTCTGGTGGAGCTAACGGTATGATGATGACTTCATCGTATGAAGTTTCTGAATATTACGTACTAAGGGAAGGTGAAACCTTGGCAATGCCCTTAATTACAGCGAGAATTTCAAAATCTTTCAAACATAGAGCATCAAATTTTTTTTCAGATTGCCCAGTTCTAGTATCTAAAATTCAAGATAGAACTTATCGAAAAAAAGACATTGAAAAAGTAGTGCAAGATTACAATAACTGTGGAGAGGCGAAATAGTTATTACTTAAGTTCATTAGATCTTAATAATTATCCTCTGATCAAACTTTACTCTTGTATATAAGCGCTAGGTTCTTTTTCAAAACTAACCTTACAGCCATCACAGCAGAAGTATACTTTCTCGCCTTCATACATTACAATATGCTTCGGGTTTTTTTTAGAAACAGGCACTTGACAAACGGGATTGATGTAATAGTCTTCCGCAAACTTATCGGCAGCAGGAGTGGTTTCTTCAACTGCCGCAGCTCGTTTATTGTAAACCGGCATGTTCTCACTAGCATAACCGTTTCTAAAGTGGTCAATTACCTCAGCCAAAATACTAATGGCAACTTCAGAGGCTAATTTAGCGTTAATGTCCAAACCTACAGGACTTCGTAATTGGGCGATACGATCGGCAGGAATCATTCCTTGCTCAAGATATATTCTAATTTCTTCTGATTTCTTTTTACTTGCTACAAAACCAACATAGCCGGCGGAAGTCTTCATAGCTTTTTTGACGGAAAGTTGATCATCTTCACCCTGGGTAGTTACTATGATATAGGTGTTAGTAAAGCTTTTGAAAGAACTAAAATCTACCGTATCAAAAACTGTATTTGCATTTGGAAAGGTGTACGCATCCGCGTCGGTAGCCATAACGGATACCTTAAAATCAGCCGTAGCAGCCATTTGCACTAATCGTCTAGCAATATTCGATTTACCTACAACTATCAGTTCGGGTTGGGGTATTACAGGTTCTATCATAACTTCTAAGGTTCCTTTACTTTGACATGACATCACGTATTCTTTATAATTCGCACTTTCTCGTGTTCCTCCTTCTGGAGAAATACGCACGCGACGGTAGCGCTTCGTCTTGATAACATCTATGGCTTCTTTGATCACAATACCGCGTACACAACCACCGCCAATCCAACCAATGAGTTCACCAGTTTCCAAAATTAGCGCCTTATCTCCTACTTTGCCAGAACTCGGTGCGATACGATCAATCACTTGCGCAATGGCAAAATCTTGACCTTGGGCTAGGTGTTTTTCTATTTGTAAGGAGAGTTCGTTAAACATCCATCAATAATTTTTCCAATTTTAATAAGCTATCCAAGTTGTGAGCTGATTCAAAGGCATCGAGATGAGGCATCACATTCACTATTCCTTTTTGAATAGGTTGATAACCTGCCATACCCTTCAACGGATTGAGCCATACCAAAGTTTTACATTTTCTACGGATGGTTTGTACGGCATCTTTTAATACCGTAACATTTCCGGTTTCTAGTCCGTCACTTAAAACGACTACGATGTGTTTTTGGCTTAAAAACTTACTCCCGTATACCGAAAGAAATTCCGTTAGAGACTCCCCTATCTTCGTACCGCTTGACCACGAATGTACATTTCTACCAATTTGTTTTAAGACTTCCTGTTCATTATTTTGCCTGAGCATCGGTGTGACATGGGTTAAATGAGTACTAAAGGTAAAAAACTCCAAGCTCTTAAAGTACTTTTTTAACACCATCACATACCGTAAAAGATAATAACTATAGGTATCCATAGAACCACTCACATCAAGAATAAAAACAACCTTGCGCTTCTCTTTGCGTTTGCGTTTATGTGATAAATCTAATAACATCCCTCCTTTTGAGATACCTTGACGAATGGTATTCCTTATGTCAATACTTCCCTTATTCGCACTTTCCAAACGACGCTTAAAACGCATACTCATTTGATGAAAAAGTTCTTCTGCAAGTTCTTCTAGCTTTTGTTTGTCGGTAACATTTACTTTGGAGAAGTCCGTCATACGCAAACGAATGCTTTCATTGGCTCCTACCGTATCCTTAGCATCTATTTCTTTAACTTCTTTCTTCGGAACTTTAAATTCTGTTCCTAAAAAAATTACGGTGGCGGTTTCTTTTTCTTTTTTGAGCTGTTGTATTTGCTTTTTGCGTTGTTCTAATTTCTCTTCATAATAACGACTCCAAAAACGTTGAAACATCTCATCAAAACGGTCGAAATGCTCTTTGCGTTTACAATAAATTGCTTTTAAACTGTATTGGAACAATTTACGATCCAAAGCATAACCACGTTCAGCAATCGCAAATGCATCTCTTGTTTCCTGTGGACCTAGCATAAACTGACGCTCTCGACAATACATAGTAAAATCAATTAGGCGTTCTTTAAATGTTTTTTCTACAGCTTGCAATTTAATTCTTGGATTACTGGATTATTCGTTTTTTGGAAACTTGAAGCTTTTAGCCTAGTAGCCAGCCCCTAGACTTCGCTCTGCCTATTAAGTAATTGGGACTAAAAACTCTTGAACGGTCTTATTTCGTACGAACTCAACATCATCTTTATGTTTCAAGACACTACCTATCGTATTTTTCACGATTTCATCTGTGATGTTTTTCTGATTCATCAACAGGAGTGTTTTGGCCCAATCTAAAGATTCTGCAATTCCCGGAGGTTTATGTAAGCTTGACTTTCTCAGATTGTGAATAAAAGTGACTACTTGCGTTGCCAATTCTTCATCAATGTTCGGCAGCTTCTTGGCGATAATATTAATCTCACCCATTTTTGATGGAAAGTCCACCCAATGGTAAAGACACCTTCTTCTCAAAGCATCGCTTAATTCTCTTGTTCTATTTGATGTTAATATGACCAAGGGTTTTGATTTTGCTTGTATGGTTCCGAGTTCAGGAATACTAATTTGAAAATCGGATAGCAACTCCAACAAGTATGCCTCGAATTCCTCGTCGGCTCTGTCGATTTCATCAATCAACAAAACCACAGGCTTAGTAGCACTTATAGACTGTAACAAAGGTCTTTGAAGGACATAATCCATTCTAAAAATCTGACTTCCTAGGGCTTTCTTGTCTTTTTCCTGTTCAAAAAGTTTGATGTGTAAGAGTTGTTTTTGATAGTTCCACTCGTAAATGGTAGTACTAACATCTAAGCCTTCGTAACATTGCAAACGTATTAGATTCGTGCCCAAATGCTCCGCCAAGGTCTTGGCAAGCATGGTTTTACCCACTCCAGGATTACCCTCTAAAAGCAAGGGTTTCTCCAAATTTTTCAATAGAAAAATAGAAGTGGCTAATTCTTCGCCCAATATGTAGTCATGCTCATAAAAATCTTTTATCAGCGCTTTAATGTCTTTATTCAAAAGCTTAATTTTAAGTTACCATAAAAGCTATGCCTGGGGAAGCATAGTTTTTGTTAGAAGATAATGATGGGCTATGCCGCAGCTTCTGCAGCAGCTAATTTCTTTGAGAAATTTGTAACAAATTGTTTAAATAATTGATTCGAGACTGTACTTATCAATCGCGAGCCAAATTGGGCTATTTTTCCATTTACAGTTACATCCATAATGGCATCAAGCTTCACACCTCCTTCATCGCGATCCGTTAAATCAATAGTCATCATCATTTCGGCGTTTCCATTTCCTTTGGCGTCAACACCGTCACCTCTGATGATAATCTTCCGATTTTCTAAGTCAATCTCATTGTAATATATATCGGCATCATATTTCACTCCCATAGGGCCAAATTTCATACCTACTTTTCCCTTGTAGTGGTTGTCACCCACCTTTTCGTCAATAGAGACACCTGGTACGCAATCCATTATTTTTTCGGGGTCGATCAAGTGTTCCCAGACCAATTCCGTACTTTGTGAAACTTCGAATGATTTATCTAATTGTGTTTTCATTGCAACTCTAATTTTATTGTCATTCCGACCAAGGTCGGGATCTGTTAAATAATTTTCTATGCTTTCTTTTAGAAATACACCTTTTACAAGTATGGTTTATTAGGTTGAGTTTGGGTTTTCACTCTACCCGATTTTCCACAGTAAAGTGGAAAACGACCTACCCTCACCTTAGGGTAGGCTTCTGGTTTTCGACTCTTTATCTCATACGTTGTACCTAACTAGTCGCTTTTGCTTCCTGAATAGCTTCCCAAACCTTCGCTGGCGTTATCGGAATATCCAAATGTTTGATTCCTAATGGATACAATGCATCGATAATTGCATTTGCTATTGCAGGAGGCGCTCCAACTGTTGGAGATTCTGCTACACCTTTGGCACCTAGTGGGTGGTGAGGAGATGGCGTAATCGTATGTCCTGTTTCCCAATGTGGAGATTCTACTGCGGTTGGCACGAGATAGTCCATAAAAGTTCCGTTTAAAACATTTCCTTCATCATCATATTCGATGCCCTCGTACATGGCTGGAGCAATTCCTTGGGTTAACCCCCCATGAACTTGACCTTCTACAATCATCGGATTGATTATGTTTCCACAATCATCAATAGCAACAAAACGCTTAACATCAATCGCACCAGTTTCTTCCTCTACTTCAACGACGCAGATATATGCCCCATTCGGGAAAGTTAAATTTGGTGGGTCATAGTAATGTGTTGCTTCGAAGCCAGGTTCCATTCCTGGTGGAATATTCGTGTATGCAGCAAAAGCAACATCTTGAATCGTCTTCGACTTTTCAGGAGCACCTTTTACAAAATACTTCCCAACTTCCCATTCGATATCCTCCTCACTTACTTCTAATAAGTGTGCTGCTATTTTCTTGCCTTTGTCCTTCAACTTGCGGGCAGCCATTGCAGCTGCGGCACCAGCTGTTGGTGTACTTCTACTTGCGTAAGTACCCAATCCGTAAGGAGCAGTATCAGTATCTCCTTCATCAATTTCAATATCGGAATAAGGAATCCCGAGTTCTTCAGCCAAAATCTGAGCGTAGGTGGTTTCATGGCCTTGACCTTGTGACTTGGTTCCGAAACGAGCCAATGCTTTTCCTGTCGGATGCACTCGTATTTCAGCACTATCGAACATGGCTATTCCCAAAATATCAAAATCTTTAGATGGCCCTGCGCCTACTACTTCAGTAAAGGTGCAAATTCCAATTCCCATCAATTTTCCCTGAGCACGTTTCTCTGCTTGTTCCTTTTTATAATCATCATAGCCAATCATATCCATTGCCTTTTCCAAGGTCTGTTTATAATCACCACTATCATAACTCCATCCTAAAGGAGATTCGTAAGGGAATTGCTCTTTCTTAATAAAATTCTCAAAACGCAATTGTGCCGGGTCTTTCTCTATTTTCGCAGCTAACTTATCGACCATACGTTCAATCGCATGCACCGCCTCTGTCACACGGAAAGAGCAACGATACGCCACTCCTCCTGGGGCTTTGTTCGTATAAACCGCATCCAATTCCGCGAAAGCGTGCTCATAATCATACGAACCTGTGCAAATCGAAAACATTCCCGTGGGATATTTAGAAGGATTCGCTGAAGAATCGGTGTAGCCATGATCGGCTAAAGTTGAAACTTTGAAAGCTTGGATTTTTCCTTCCTTCGTAGCTGCCAGTTCACAATCCATATGGTAATCACGGGCGAAACCGTTGACCAAATTTTCCGAACGGTCTTCAATCCATTTTACCGGCTTACCGATTAAGAAAGTAGCCGCAATGGCAACCACATATGCCGGATATACCGGAACTTTTCCTCCAAATCCACCTCCAATATCTGGAGCAATAACACGTATTTTTTCTTCAGATAATCCAACATGTCCTGCAACCAAGGCTACTACCGTGCGAATCGCGTGGGGTGCTTGGGTAGTCAGATAAACCGTTAATTTTTGGGTATCCTTATCATAGGAAGCATTACACCCACAAGTTTCAATAGAAGCCACGTGAATTCTGGGTAGGTAGATACGTTCTTTGACAACAACATCCGCTTTAGCGATAACGTCGTCTGTTTTTGCTCGATCTCCTCTTTCCCAATGGTAAATTTGATTGTCTTCTTGCCCTTCTTTATCTGGTCGCAACAAAGGAGCATCAGCATCCAAAGCTTTGAAAGGATCTACAATCGCTTGCATGGGCTCATAATCTACCTCAACCGCTTCTGCACCATCAACGGCCACGTATCTATCGGTTGCAATTACCGCACAAACTTCTTGCGATTGGTGCATAACAGTATCCGTCGGCAATACCATTTGGGTATCTGATAATAAGGTTGGCATCCAATGCAAATTGAATTCCTTTAAATCATAGCCTGTGATTACCGCCAACACGCCGGGGATTGCCAAAGCCTTTTCCTTATTGATACTTTTTATTTTTGCATATGCATACGGACTACGCACCATTACCATGGTTAATTGACCTGGTAATTTTGTGTCATCGACATAATTTCCTTTCCCGTGTAAAAAACGAGCGTCTTCTTTTCTTTTTACAGAGTGACCCATTCCGCCGACCTCTGCTGATGTTTTACATTTAAACATAGTTACTTTTTTAGAGGTTAAACTGAGGCTTCTTTTTCTTTAGCCATTTCTGTCGCAGCCTGCTGAACAGACTTTACTATATTATTATATCCGGTACATCTACAAAGATTACCAGAGATACCCCAACGAATTTCTTTTTCAGTTGGATTAGGATTGGTCTTCAATAAATCCATACAGCGAATAATCATACCTGGCGTACAAAATCCGCAATGCAAACCATGTTGATCATGAAATGCCTGTTGTAGATGGCTGTTAGTACCTTCCGCCGCTACACCTTCTATAGTTGTGATTTCAGCACCATCGGCACGAACAGCCAAATAGGTACATGACTTAACCGACTTACCATCAAGCATGATAGTACAAGCACCACAGTTGGATGTATCACAACCAATATGTGTACCCGTCAAGGATAAGTTCTCTCTTATGAAATGTACAAGGAGCAAACGCGAATCAACTTCCGCAGAAACGCTTTCTCCATTTATTGTCATTGATATATTGTGTTTTCCCATAGCTATATTATTGTCTCGCTCTTTCCAAAGCCTTGTTCAACATTCGTTTTGTTATCGTATTGACGATAGATCTTTTGTAAGCTTCTGAACCTCTTAAATCAGATTCTGGTTCGCAATCTTCACTTGCAATTTGCCCGACTTGTTCGATTAGTTCATCGGTCACTTTTTGACCTCGCAATACTGCTTCTCCTCTTTCCAAGCGCATGGGCACCGCGCTAACATTGGTAAGACCAATGCCAATTTCTTGACATACGCCATCATCATCTAACTCAACATGGACAGCTACACCTGCCGTGGCATAATCTCCAACCTTACGTTCCACCTTATGATATGCGCCACCGCTACCCTTTTTCGCCTTTGGTATTTGAATCTCCGTAAGAATATCGGAAGGTTCCAATGCCGTCATATAAAATCCGTGAAAAAATTCATCGATAGGAATTGATTTAGTTCCGTCCGGACCTTCAGCAACAATTGTTGCACGCATTGCCAACATTAAAGCGGGTTGGTCATTGGCCGCATCGCCATGCGCAATGTTGCCGCCAATAGTACCTACATTCCGAACCGAAGGGTCGGCAGTCAACCAAATGGCATCACCCAAAATAGGATAGTTTTCCTTCAACAAACTGTTGTGCTCCATTTCAGTCTGCGTGGTCAGGGCACCGATTTTTAAAGTATCGCCATCTTCTTTAATGTAAGAAAGACCATCAATTCTACTGATATCGATAATGTGTTCGGGGGTTGCAAAACGAAGTTTCATCATCGGCAACAGACTGTGTCCGCCCGACATGTACTTCGCTTCTTCGCCCAACTCTGCTGACAAAGCAATCGCCTCTTTCAGGGAAGTTGCTTTGTGATAGTTAAAATTCGCTGGAATCATAATTTTTTAAGAATTAAATTAAGAGGTAAGCATTAAATATATCGTTTTTATTCGAATACAGCAATGAGAAAACACTTTGTTTAACGTTTTAACAATACATTATTAATTTTAGGGGATTTACACCGCATCATCGATAAACAAAAGGTATTTCAAGGTGATTTCGTACCTTTATAATTATCGATATTCTATAGCAACACATGTATTCCCAGCTCTATTTTGATTACAATGCCACCACCCCTTGCCATCAGGAGGTGGTCGATGCAATGTTACCCCATTTCAATGAAGATTTTGGAAATGCCTCGAGCAGTCATCACCCCTATGGTTGGTTGGCGAAGAGCGCTGTTGAAGATGCCACTTTGGCTATCGCTAAAAATCTGGGTATTTCCCCTAACAGTTTGATTTACACTTCGGGTGCAACAGAAAGCATCAATATGGTGCTCAAGGGTGTAGCTCGAAAAACGCAATCCAAGGGGAAACACATTATAACTACCAAAGCAGAACACAAAGCTGTTTTAGATACCTGTGCTTTTTTGGAACAAGATGGATTTGAAATCAGTTATTTGGATGTTGATTCCAACGGATTGATTTCTTTGGAAACCTTAAACAATACATTGCGCCCAGATACCATTTTGGTTTCTATTATTTACGCCAACAACGAAACAGGAAACATTCAACCTTTAGATGAAATTTCAAAACTGGTTCATGAAAATGGAAGTTTGCTGTTTTCAGATACCACACAGGCTTTGGGAAAAGTTGGTGTAACAAATGTTCTAAACCTAGTAGACTTCGCTTGTTTTTCAGGACATAAAGTCTATGGACCAAAAGGAATTGGATTAGTATATACCAAGGACAACGAAGACGGAGATAGCCTGCCCAGTTTTATTCAGGGTGGTGGGCAGCAAAAAAAACAACGCGGGGGAACCATAAATACACCTCTAATTGTTGGCCTTGCCAAAGCCATAGAACTGGCATATGACAACTTACCTAAAGAGAAAGAACGTTTAGAAAAACTACGCGACCAACTGGAAGCTGGCCTACTTGAAATCGAGTTGGCAGTTCTAAATAGCAAAACTCCAAAGCGATTACCCAATACGGTTCATGTTTCTTTCCCTTTTGTAGATGGTTCGAATCTCTTGACCGCATTAAGTAGGCAAATTGCCGTATCGAACGGTTCCGCCTGTAATTCTGCTTCAGTTGAGCCTTCGCATGTATTGACCGCAATGGGCGTTGAACGAAGTTTGGCTTATGCGTCTTTACGATTGAGTATTGGACGTTATACTACCAAAGAAGATGTTAAAAAGGCGATTGAGATTGTTAGTAAAGAAGTTTCTAAGCAGCGAGAAAGTAATATTCTTTGGGAGCGACGAGTCCTCCCCTAAATCGCCTCCTGAGGAGGGGACTTTCTAAATTCGTTTATTCTAGAATAAATCAAATACCATAACTAATTCCCTCTCCTTCGGGGAGGGCTAGGGAAGGGATTTTACCCTCTTTCATGGATAGGCCCAACCTTCTTGCGTAACATCCCACCAGTCTTTCCTGAAAAGACACTTAAAATTTCGCTAAACAAACTCATGGCAATTTCCTCTGGCGTATTGGCTCCGATTTCCAATCCACAAGGGGCATAGATTCTTTGGAGTTCTTCCTCTGAAAATTCTACTCCGTTTGATTTGAATTCACCAATCATTTTATCAAAACGCTTTCTAGGTCCTAAAGATGCTATATATGGAGCCGGGCTTTTAATAAGTTTTTGCAGATTAGCATAATCCGTTTTGTAATCATGTGCCATTAAAATAATGGCCGTACGATGGTCTATTTCTGGTCGTGCTTCGTCATCCTTGAGATAAATGTTTTTTACGGACTGAAGTTTTTCCTTCTTGAGTTTTTGAACGTTACCTACCAGACTCACATCCCAATCCATCAACTTTGCCATTTCCAGCATTGGGTAAACGTCATAATTATCGCCATAAATCGCCAAATGAAATTGCGGCGGAATCAATTCTATAAAAACGCTTGCCTTTAGGTCGTTCTCTTCAAAATGGTACGTTCGTGATTTCTTCTTTTTTAGAACCTCTTGAATTTTACTCTGAAGAAAAGTACGTAATCCGTTATGCTGACAATCTTCTAAAGAAGATGTCTCTTGGTCATAATAAAAACTTTTCCCTAACGGTATACCATCAATATCAGAATTCAAAGCAGTAATGGTGGCAATAACATGTTCTCCCCTATCAGAAACACATTTTTGTAGCATTTCCAAGGTTGATGAATTTTCCGAAATAGGAGAAATCAATACGTCGATAACACCATTACAACCAAGTCCCACTCCTATTTCATTTTCTTTTGAGGTATCATAGGTCACTATCGAAGGTTGCTGTTTTAGAATCGCTATTTGAGAGCGTTGCAGCGCGTCTCCTTCTAAACATCCACCACTTATACCACCTTCGAAAACACCAGATTCAAAAACCAGCATTCGTGCACCTTCTCTACGGTACGATGATTCCTCGACACGAACTACCTGTGCGATGGCACATTTTTCATTAGAATTTTTAAAGGAATCGTAAAGTTGTAGTATCGATTTTATCTCTTTCATTTTCTATGGAGGTCTTTTTTCTTTTTCGCAATAACGCCTCTAATATAGCTGAAAATAGCTATATTGAATCCTCTAATTGCTGAGAAAGATTATGAAGGATTCTTTTGATAGAACTATTGACTATGTGCGTATCGCGGTAACCGACCGTTGTAATTTGCGTTGTTTTTACTGTATGCCTGCAGAAGGTATTCCGTATGAACCAAAAGCGCATTTGCTTAGTTATGAGGAGATTACTCGATTACTAGGGGTCTTGGGAGGATTGGGTTTTCAGAAAGTCCGATTTACCGGTGGCGAACCGTTTCTTCGAAAAGATTTCATGCAATTGTTAGAGAATACAGCAGCATTGGATGAATTTAAGTCCATCCATATTACCTCAAACGGAACGCTTTTACAAAAACACGTTCCAAAGTTAAAAGAACTAGGCATTACCAAAATCAACTTGAGCATCGATTCTTTAGACAAGGAACGTTTTCATAAAATAACGCGCCGTGACGATTTTGAAAAGGTGATGCAGACTTTTCATATGTTAGTCGATAATGGGTTTAAAATCAAACTTAATGCGGTAATCATGAAAGGTATAAATACCCAAGACATCATACCGCTAGCAGAACTTGCGAAAGATTACCCTGTTGACGTTCGTTTTATTGAAGAAATGCCTTTTAATGGAGGCTATAAAGAGAACGTTGAAATGTATTCTGCTCGGGATATTCATAAAGATTTAAAAGCGCATTATTCCGATTTAGAGAAAATTCCTGGGAAACATGGAGATACCGCCAGTTTACTTTCCGTTCCCGGATACAAAGGAAATATTGGCGTTATCGCAGCTTTTTCAAGAACGTTTTGTAACACCTGTAATCGGCTCCGGATTTCCTCAAAAGGGGAAATCAAAAGTTGCTTATATGACGACGGTGTTTTTAATATTCGTGATTATATGCGCTCCGGTGTTTCGGATGATGAGTTGGCAGAAAAGTTCCGTGAGATTGTCCGTTTGAAACCCAAAGACGGATTCGAGGCTGAAAAAAATCGCAAAGCTCCAAAAGAGGCAATGCAAAGCATGAGTAGTATAGGAGGATGATATGGAAAATACTTTTATTCCTTACAAAAAAGCCCTTTCAATTTTAGAAGAACACAAAGGCAACTTCCCAACAACCTCTAGAAATTTAGAAGATTGTATAGGCGCATATCTAGCTGAAGATTTAATAGCTGACCGTGATTTCCCTCCCTTTGATAGAGTCACGATGGATGGTATCGCTATTGTTTATGACTCCTTTGAAAATGGACAACGAACATTTAACATCGAATCTACCGCGGCCGCCGGCATACCTCAACTTACTTTAAAAGACACCCAAAATTGCATCGAAGTAATGACTGGTGCAATAATGCCAAATGGCATTGATACCGTCATTCGTTATGAAGATTTAGAAATTGTAGATCATACAGCAACCATCAATTTGGATAGTCTAAACTATAAACAAAATGTTCATTTCAAAGGAATGGACATTCCTCAAGGTTCGGTAATCGTTCAAAAAGGAAAACGATTATCGAGTGCAGAAATCAATATTGCGGCTGCCGTTGGCAAGCCACAGTTACAAGTCCGTCAACTTCCGAGAGTGGTTATTTTTTCCACAGGGGATGAACTGGTCGATGTTCATGAAACTCCGAAGTTGCATCAAATTCGTCGATCGAATATCTACGGAATTCAAGCCACTTTGAAGGAATGGGTAATTCCTGCGGACCTTCACCACCTTGCCGATAATAAAACCGAAATGCTTAAAGTTATTTCAAAAGCCTTAAACGATTACGACCTTTTTGTTTTTACAGGAGGTGTCTCCAAAGGAAAGTTCGACTACCTACCCGATGTGCTGGAAGAGCTACAAATCACAAAACATTTTCATAAAATACAGCAACGACCAGGTAAACCATTTTGGTTTGGCAGCAACACTAAT
>ENA-ORXM01003276-ORXM01003276.1-marine-metagenome-genome-assembly--contig:-NODE-3276-length-16504-cov-3.978207_pt1 | contig 16504 bp, 18 predicted proteins | sample MGYA00237867_ERZ511480 | MGnify/ENA primary metagenome ERZ511480 (study PRJEB26309, sample SAMN06266103) | marine metagenome | isolation source: Algal blade | place: United Kingdom:Sidmouth, United...
CCAAAATAAGAATCATGTCGACGGGTACCCGTATTACTCCGTAGGTAACGCCCAGTAGCAATAGTTGCGTCGTAACACTGCCCCTAACGGGGTTAACGAATTGAGGTAGAAACGTTAGGAAAAAAAGGAGAGGTATTGGGTTGAGCAGATTGATAAGTAAGCCCTGGTAAAAAATGCTTTTGAGATTTGCACGCTCGGTGGGACTATTTCTAGCTACCTCCACCGTATTTACAATGCTGCGGAGACCGAGGTAAATGAAGTAAATAGCGCCCGCGCATTTGATAAAGGCTAAGGATGGGGGCGAAGCGGCTATTAGCACCGAGACACCCAAAGCTACGGCAATTGTGTGGAGCAAATTGCTTACCTGTATGCCTAGAGCAGCTATAGCCCCTGCCCTGCGCCCTTGAGTAAGCGAACAGGTCGTTACATAAAACATGTTCGGACCGGGTGAAACGATTGAAACGATGGCAGCTGACACAAACAAACTAAGCTTCGTTATACTTAACACAAGAGCCCCGAACGCGACCATAAGTAACCAAATGTATAGATTTGAAGTTTCAAAATGCTCCTCCCTAGAACACACACCTATAGTTAAAATTCGTCTGAAGATTTGGGTAGCTCTACACGGCTGTTTCAGCTTTTATACGGTACCGATGAGCCCTGTTCTCAAATCTTATTTTTAGAAATGCACCTGCGATAAGCTTTTACGGGCGTTACCTCCTCGTTTACTTTTCGAAGCGCTGTTGACACAGTCTTCAGTGGACACGTTTTTGACGTGCACTCCCAACTCTCTCCAAAGTGTGAATGCAAGCTTCTGTTTCTATACTTTCTAGATAAATTTAAAACGTACCTTAGAGCGTAGCTTGATTCACTACGTCAGCTTATAAATAGACCGTTTCAACGGCGTTTCAACATGTTGAATAATATAGGTAAATCTGAGAGAGGCAGCGAGTGATGAAAAAGGTTAAGATTTTTTTGTAGCACTGCTTGAGCTTGGATTTTCTCCGCTTGGCTTTGCTGCTACAAGCCTCAAAATATTGGTGAAGGAGTGACCAGCGATCTCATTAAAACTGCTGGTGAAAGGTTCTAAAGCGGATTGTCCAGAAGCTATTTTAGAGTAATGCAGATTTTAATTAACCATAGCAGTTCCCATAATTATTGAGCTCAATGCCTACAAAACCTGAGCTAGCTAAAAACGCTTGCTATTTATAGTCTAGATGGTGCTCAATAATTTGTACGATATTGAGCTAGCTCAATACTTTCGGGAAACGCTATAAAACCTGCATGTCATATCGGGTCCTTAGTTTTTAGGTAAACACGCTCAACTTTCTTGTACTCGAGTTGGCTTTCGTTGCTTAATGTGCCGTCCTAGGGCCAAGGCAACGTCGAAATCTTTTTGAATATAAGCAGTTAGGTTGAGTTGGGATAGCTGGTCTACCAAGGGTTTAACACGCAGCACCTGTTTCTCATGACCGAATTTCAGGGCGGCGATGCACATCATAGCTTTCGCTTCATTATGGTCTACAGATTCTACCAAGTTGAGACCTTCATCAATAACTTCGCCTGTGTTTTTACTGTCTTTAAGCTTTGCATACACTTCAGCTAATAAAGCGTAGGTATGACTCCTCATATTTACTGAACTCTCGCCTGTAAGAATAGCGTCACTTTGAGCAAATACATCATTAAAGCGTTTCTGCTCGAAGTAAGCCAAGGCCAGGTGATAACGTAGTGGAAAGGTCACGTCAAACTCACCTAATGTGAGGGCGGCTTCCCCTAACGCTAAGCCTTCTTGCAAGCGGTCCAGGTCATAAAGAGTCGCCATAATATCAGTCGTAGCTTGTACCTGGGCACGTAAGAAATGAAGTTTTTTAGCAACTTCTAGCTGCTCATAATAAAGCGCTAAAGCCTCTTCAAATCGGCCTAGGGTACAGTACACATAGGCCTTAGTGCTGAGCCAATTGATAAGGCCAAAGTCCAGGGGCTCTAAGCGCTTTTCTGCCAGGATACGCTCGGCCAGGGCCAAAGCCTCATCGACCTTGCCAAAATGCTGATCAAGGTAAACTCTATTTATAGCGAGTTCTCTTTGTAAGTCCTTGTCATCAAAGTCCGCCGACTGCCGCTCGGCAGCCCTCATCGCCCTTTCTGCCTCGCCCATTTCACCCGATAAAAAGTGACCCTCCGTTTTTTGTAACAGTGCAAAGGTTCTTGCCAAAGGGTCGGTGCTGTTGCTTAAGACGCTCTCGATAAGCGCCGTCTTTTCCGCCTGACGGTTCAGGGCGTGGTAGCGACCCGCCAAATAAGCCTGGGCGCGGTAAAAGGCAGGCGTGTCAATTTCCAAGCTCAAAATACGTTCGTAAAGCGCCACCGTTTCTGCCTCGAAATGCCCCTCACCAAATCTGAAGCGGGCAACGTGAAACCAAAGCTCCGCGGCTTTGGCAAGGTCGCCTGCTGCGTAATAGTGCTCGGCGCGAATAAGCTCGTCAACTGACCCACCCAGGGCGTCCGCGATTTGTCCGTGTAAAAAGCGGCGACGGCTCTCAGGCAAAGCCCGGTAAAGTGCCTGCCGCGCTAGGTCGTGACTAAAGCGTCCTCCTGTAATAAGCCCCTGTGATTCCAACTCTGCTAGCGCGTCACTCGCGGCCCAAATAGAAAGACCTGTCACCCCCGAACTCAGCTGAGGGGTAATTCCCTCAGCAAGTACGGTGGCTACGTCGAGCACGCGCCGCGCCGCTTGTGACAAGCCCTTGACCCGCCGCTCTACAAGCGCTGCAACGCCCGGCGGCAGGGCAAGTTCGGCGTAAGCGTTCGTTACCCTATCCAGCGAGCTGTACCAGCCCGCAGTTCCCTCGCTAAGAACCTCAGCTTCAAACAGGGCTCTTATGGTCTCGAGCAGAAAAAAGGGATTGCCACCACTCTTAGCTGATAACCAGCTCGAGAACGCTTTAGCTTCACCTGTTTCAGGAGAAATACTGGCTAAGAGTTCGCTGATATTTTCTTGGCTTAAAGGACTAAGCTCGAGTTCTTTAAAGCTCATGACGGAGCGTAAACCGTCCAGCACTTCTTTCAAAGGTTCTGAGCGTTCATTGCTACGCACCGCAGCGTAGAGCTTACGCGAAGCGCGGTGCGCCATAAAAACAAAAACCTCCAGCGTGGCGCTGTCAGCCCACTGCAAGTCATCAAAAACGATAGCGTTTTCTTGCGACTCGAGTATCCGCGCAAACGCCTCCAAGCGTCTGCCCTTAGCCGTTTCACTGTCCTGGGACGGCAGCTCACCTGTAGCAAGCTCAGGCATCAAACTGGCTAAGTCGTTGTGATACGCGCCCAAATCGGGCAGCGTTTCAAGCGCTTTAACTGCCTCGGTGAGCGGAAAGTAAGGTACATGCGTCAGTCCCTCGCGGCAGCGCACCCACAGCGCGTCGGGTGCAAGCTCACTTAAAAAGCGGCTCTTGCCTACCCCTGCTTCACCTGAAACGACAAGCAAACGCACAGCTGAATTTGAAAGCTCAGCCTTTTCCCTCGAGCGTCCAATCATGACTGGGGGGCGCAACACGGTAAGCGGCACCTCAGGGGTCTTTTGTATCCCTGCGGGCTCAAGTGTTTCTGAGCGTTCGACGGTAGCTGCTAGGGCTTCGGTCTCCGCCAGCGGCGCTAAACCGAGTTCCTCATTCAGCTGCTTCTTAAACTTACGAAACGTTGTCAGCGCCTCGGCAGGCTGACCCGCTAAGTAGCTACTGCGCAGGTACGCTTGTAAAACGTCTTCAGCCAGCGGCGCTTGCGCCAACACCCGGGCGAGTACTTTGGCCGCTTGAAGGTACTTTTCTGCCTCATCCAGTTGCGCCGCGTATTTGAGCGCCGCTTCTTGCCAGGCTGATGTTAAAGATGAGCGCTCGACCTCGAGCCAACTTTCAAAAGTAGCAAGTCCTAAACCTGGTACGCGCTCTAAAAACCCACCCTTGTAAAGCTCCGTAGCCCTCTGCCAGTCAGCGCGGCCCAAGGCAGCGCGGAACTCACTTAGGTCACTCTGGGGCAAAAATCTGAGGCGGTCGCCCTCTTGTTCTAAAGCACCCGCCCAGTCAAATTTACGCGCCCGCGTAAGTAAGAGGCGCAAGTTGTGCCGCGCCGTTTTCTGGTCAGCGTCGGGGCGAAAAAACAGGGCAAGCTCGTCGCGCGTTACCCAGTTGGCGCGGCAGGCCAGGTAAAGAAGAAGATAGGCAGGTTTGGTAAACGGAACATCTTGCGCACCTGTTGGCGTAACTAGTTTAGGATGACCAAGCAACTCGAGCTTCATAATTTGATACAAGCCTAGCAGCCAATTCTGAGAACTTGCGTGACCCTTAGCTAGCCAAATCTAAACCTCATCAGCAAGCTACAACGCGCTAACGCATGAGAATAGTTACATAGCGTCAGCTCGCACAGGCGCTTTAGACTGAAAATCTACTTAGCGTTTAGGAGCTATTATGTCACGCTATAAACCGTTATTTGTTGTTCTTTTTCTCGCAGCCGCTGCGCTTATCGCTTGTACAAAAAGCGAATCGGCAAGCGAAGAGGCAACGTTTGAGCTGCTTTTAACAGGCACCCCTGCTGACGAAGCAACTGCGCTCACGGTTAATTTTAGTGACATAAAGCTTGTTTCCGTAAATGCTGCTGATGACCCTGTCATCACTATGGACGGTGCAGGCGGCAGCTTCGACGTATTGCAATTCCAAAATGGTAAAACTACGCTCTTGGCAGACGCAACAATTCCAGACGGTAGCTATTCTCAACTACGCTTAGTCGTTAAAAGCGCAACGATAACTGTAGAGAATGAGGTGCGGCCCATCACTATTCCGAGCGGCGCACAGTCTGGTTTGAAGATAAACATCGAGCCACCCTTAAGCGCTCGAGGCGGCAAAACGAGCACTGTCACGCTAGACTTCAACGCAAAACGTGTGATTCAAACGGGCAACGGCGCTTACCAAATGAGCCCCACCGCGCTACGCGCCGTGAGCGTCTCGGGCGCACTTACAGGCAGCCTTGTCAACAGCAAGGGTGAACCTTTAGAGGGAGGACTTATAGGTGTTGAAGACGCTCAGGGTAACCCCATTACCGCAACGAGCAGTGATGCCAAGGGCAAGTTCAAGATTATTACGCTGCTCGAGGGCGAGTACACAGTAACGATGAGCCTCGAGGACTATGTTACTCAGACGTTTAAAGATGTCGCTATTTTGGCAGATGGCAGCACTAGACTAAGCGAAGACGGTAAAATTGTACTTTTGTCTAAAGATGAAGTCATTGAATTTTAATCTAATTACCTGTAAAAGCTATCACCCATTCAAACAGCTAACGCCTCCTACTTTGTAAGGTTGCCCCCAAGGACAAAGCTCTGTTACCTTGCTAAGCATGAACAAGCCCTATCCTGCCTGGCAAGCGCCCTATTACGCCTTTTTCTCCGAAGACTTTTACCGCAACGTTGCGGCGCGCTGGCGGGGCCTTGCGTTTGGCTACCTTTTCTGCCTGCTTCTGTTTGCCTGGATACCAAGCCTGCTCGTGCTAAACGGCTATGTAAGGGCGTTTCGTAGCGACACGCTGCCCGCGCTGCTCGAGCAAGTACCGCAGGTAGAGTTGCGTAATGGTGAGGTATCTACCGACGCCGAGATGCCTTTTTACATTCGCGCTGACGGGGAAACCATAGCCGTTATCGACACGACTGCGTCAGCAGAAGATTTCAGCGATTTAGCCACACCCGTTTTAGTGACCAAAACGCAACTTATTTTTGACGATGAGGGCAAACAGGAGGTTTTCAACCTCTCAGAGATACCCAGCTGGTTGGGGCCTATTCGCGTTAACCAGAGGGTCTTGCAGTCTTTGTACGATAGCGTGGGGAAGTGGTTGAGCGTTTGGATTTTGCCCGTCGTAGCCCTGGGGTCGTTTTTGGCTCGAGTCTTCCAGGCGCTTATCCTGGCGCTACTTGGTCTAGTGATAGCAGGTCGTTTAGGCGTGCATTTGAGTTACGCGTCGCTTGTGCGACTCGCTGTCATAGCCCTCACACCGGTCATTTTGCTTAACACCATGCTGACCCTGTTTGACGCGTCTATGCCATTCTGGTGGCTCATCGCCATAGCAGTTGCGTTAGCTTATTTTTACGTCGCTATTCGCGCAAACGCTGAGCAATCTGTAGAGGCGTAATTTGCAGGGTGCTACCCTTGACCTATGGTGGATAGGGGTCCCAAAAAACGAAAACGCCACTGGTTTTTCTGGGACTATATTGCCTTGCCCCTGTTTATTTTTGGCTTTTTAGGCAGCCTCTTTTTAGGTCTCGACCAACTCTGCGTGAACGACGCTAATCGTCGTTTGCCCCGCTACCCAGGTGCCCAAAGGCTCGAGACACAGTTCAACGGTTTGCGACTACGCGGGATTGGTAATAGTCTCGAGGTTGTCATGACACCTGACAGTCTAGACAAGGTCGAAGACTGGTACAAGGACCACGCACTTAGCCTATTGAAAGTGGCACAAGTGCGCGGCGTGAATACCCTCACCCACTGGTTTGAACCTGATGATGAGGGCGCTGGCACGAACATTTTTTACGTCAGCCAATGTGTTCTCGAATAGCTACGTTCTTGAATAGCTGACACAGATTTTAAACACTCACGCTTATACTGACAAACGAAATAAAACCAAAGGAGAGAGTTATGGCATTTACCCTAGAATTAGGCGAAAAGGCACCCACTTTCAAGCTACCCGCAACCGATGGCAACAGTTACGGACCGAGCGATTTTGCTGATAAAAAGGCCCTGGTTGTCTTTTTCACCTGCAACCACTGCCCCTACGTGGTCGGTTCAGACGAGGTCACGCGCAAAACGGTTGAGCGCTTTGCACCCGAAGGCGTCGCCTTTGTCGGTATTAACTCAAACAGCGCCACCACGCATCCCACCGACAGCTTTGAGCATATGGTCAAACGCATGGACGAGCACAAGTTCCCCTGGCTCTACCTACGTGACGAAAATCAAGAGGTTGCTAAAGCTTACGGCGCACTGCGCACCCCTCACTTTTTCGTTTTCGACAGTGACCATAAACTCGTCTACACAGGTAGGGGCGTGGACAGCCCGAAAGATACCTCAAACATGAGCGTGAACGACCTTGACCGCGCCCTCGAGGAACATTTAGCAGGCAAACCAGTAAGCGTAGAACTCACTAACCCCATAGGCTGTAACGTCAAGTGGGACGGTCAAGACGCCCACTGGATGCCGCCCGAAGCGTGTGATTTGGTACTGCAACCAGGCGCGTAACTTAAAGAAGCCAGAAGTAGGAAGGACGCAGGCTCGGCGCTTCGCTGACAAGAATTAAGAAGACTGCGAACGCTGAAACTTTTGTTTAGGTTCCAGCGTTTGTACTTTAATAAGTTATACAAAAAGTAGTTCTTTCTCAGTCGTTATGTTTTTAGTTCAAGCGCTTTTACTGATAACTGAAAACTGACGACTGAGAACTTTTCTAAGAGGAGTATTTTGTGGCAATTCAACATAAACGTTTAGGCAAGCACGGCGTTCTGGTTAGCAATTTGTGCTTGGGCACCATGAACTTTGGTTGGCATACGTCAGAGCAAGAGAGCTTTGAGATGATGGACCGCGCCCTCGAGCTGGGCATCAATTTTTTTGATACGGCGGATGTTTACGGTTATCAAGGCGACGGGCAGCACGGCGATACCGAAATTATCTTGGGTAACTGGTTTGCTCTGGGTGAAGGTCGGCGTGACGCCGTGGTCCTTGCCAGCAAGGTTTATAACCCTGTTACTCGCAAAGAGAACAAGCCCGAACCCAACGCGGACACCCGCGTGCTGTCCGCCGTGAAGATCAAAAAGCACTGTGAGGGCAGTTTGAAGCGGCTGCAAACCGACTGGATTGACCTGTACCAGATGCACCACATCGACCGCGACTGCCCCTGGGATGAAACTTTGCAAGCCTTTGATAGCCTGGTCAAACAGGGCAAAGTCGTTTATATGGGTAGTAGTAATTTTGCCGGTTGGGACATTGCAACGGCTTGCCAAGAAGCTGATAAACGTGGCATGACAGGGTTAGTTAGCGAACAAAGTATCTATCATTTAGATAACCGCATGGTCGAATTAGAGGTCATTCCCGCGTGCGACCACTACGGTCTGGGGCTTATTCCCTGGAGTCCGCTTGGCGGCGGCTTGCTAGGTGGCGTCCTTGGAAAAATCGAGGGAGGCCGCCGTATGAACGACGCCTTTATGGAACGCGTCGAGGCGAAGCGGGGGCAGCTCGAGCGTTACGAAGCCCTCTGCAAAGACTTAGGCGAGGAGCCTGCCGCTGTTGCCCTTTCCTGGTTACTGCACAACCCCGTCGTCACCGCGCCGATTATTGGACCGCGTACTATGGAACAACTCGAGAGTGCCGTTAGAGCAACCGAGATTAGTTTGGATGACGACACGCTCAAAAAGCTCGATGAGATGTTTCCTGGTCCTGGCGGCGCAGCACCGAAGGCTTACGCCTGGTAATGTTTTTACGGCTCTGCTAACTTAGTACAGCTCAAGTATAAAATAGTTTGACAAGCTTTTCTAAATCGCCCTTAGCAGGCTCACCGTTTGAGAGACGCTCGAGCAGCGCTGAAGGTTTTACCCACTCGGCGCTTGCAAAGTCGTCTCTGTTGTAATTCGGCACAGCTTCTAAGTTCAGTTCGTAGACTTTCATAAAGGCCGACAACCCGTGCTCTGCTGGATGAAGATAGCCTATTTCGCAGTAAACCTTCTTCGTTATATCGAGGTTTAACTCTTCAGTTGTCTCTCTGATAAAAGCTGCTTCGTAGCTCTCCCCTACACCGATATGACCGCCCACACTCATATCCAGGCAAAGCGAGAACATCGCTTTGCTAGCCGAGCGTTTGGGAATCCAGAGTTCGCCCTTGGCATTCACCACGAAAGCGTTGACAACCCTGACCCAACGCGCGTTTGTTCGCCAGGCTTCAGCCCGTGAAATGATTCCGATAACTCGGTCACGGCTGTCTACAAGGTCTAACCACTCCTGCTCGTCCGGCTCTAACACGGCCTGCATCTTAACGTGTAAACTACTGTGCTATGAAAGTTCCTTTTACCCTCCGCACCGATAAAGACTTACTGGAACAGGCTAGAAAGCAGGCAAAACGGGAACAGAAAACACTTTCTCGGTATGTTGCAGAAAGCCTCGAGACCTTTTTGCACGAAAAAGGCTACCTCAGTTCGGTAGGTCAGCCCGAGACGAGGAGTGAAGAGGCGTAGTGGACGACCTGCGCCGGAATATCCACGCCCGTCGTCGTCACCGAGTTACGAAACTCCATTGTGTGGTTGACTTCGACTACGAGTAAACCTCGAGACGACTCGACCAAATCCACTGCAACAACGTCACCCTTCACTGCTTCTGCCGCTTTTATTGTTACTTCAACAAGTTCATCATAAAGAGGACAGTTTGTCGCGCTGCCGCCACGCGCCGTGTTAGTAATCCAGTGTTCCGAGGTTCTGTAAATCGCGGCAATCACCTCGCCACCCACCACGAACGCCCGAATATCGCGCCCTGGTTTATCGACAAATTCTTGCAGGTAAAAAATCTTGTGCTGCGGGCCGCCCAAGACCTCTTTGTGTTCGATGATGGCCTCGAGCGCGTCACGGTCACTGATTTTACTGACCATGCGCCCCCACGACCCGGTCACAGGCTTCATCACCACCGGATAGCCAAAGCTCTCAGCTAATTTAATGGCGGCGTCGGTGGTAAAGGCAATACCCGTTCTGGGTGAAGGAACCTTGTCCCGCGCCAGTACCGCGTCGGTGGCGAGTTTGTCACCGCAGGTCTCAATCACGCTTGAGGGGTTGATCGTTCTAACGCCAAACGCTTCGAAAATACGCATTAGCTCGAGGCCGCGTGTCTGTGATACACAGCGGTTTATGACCACGTCGTACTTAGCAAACTCAGGCGTCTCGCTAAAATCAATCGCTAAGTGCGGCGCGTAAATCTGGTCAAAGGAGACACCCGTGCGCTCGAACGCTTCAAACAGCATTCGCTCTTCGGGACGCAGGCGGTCGTAGACGACGGCAATACGAGGGGCCGTTTGGGGCGTTGCTACATTAGGCATAGGTTTCTCCACATCATTTTGCCGTAAAGGAAGAAGAAAGATTAAAGAAAGAAGATAAGTTCAAAAGCCTTTTTCTTCCTTCTTTCTTTTTCCATCTTTAATCGCCTTTACTCTCCCCAATCCTCGTCTTCCATCGGGGCAGGCTCGAGGGCTAAGGGCTCGACACCTGTAACCTCTAGCTCGCTACCGCAATCATCGCAGACGATAAGTTCGCCGAGTTCGTAGTTGTTGTTTTCGATTTCATTTGCGCATTCAGGGCAAGGTGCCATTTTATTTCCTCCAAATTGGGTTTATCTGCTCTACGGGTTTCGAATTGTTTACGCCTCGATTAAAGAAGAAAGATTGAAGATAATTTCAAAAGCCTCTATCTTTCTTCTTTTTTCTTCAATCTTGAATCATCTTTTCTCCAGGGAATCGCCCGTGTTTTTGGTAATACTCGAGAATCGAACCCGCTGCCAATGCTTCTTGTAAAAAGGCGGGTGGAGGGGTGAGTGTCAATGTGTCGGAGCCGTGCTTGATGACGCCTGATTCTAGGTCAAAGTCAACTTCATCGCCATCTTCTAACTGCTCTGGAACCGTGTCTGACTCAAACGCAGGGATGCCTAAGTTGAGGAGGTTACGGTAGTGAATACGGGCGAACGACTTAGCAATAATACCGCCGATTTGCAGTTTTTTAAGGGCTTTTGGAGCATACTCTCGAGAGGAACCAAGACCCCAATTGCGCCCGCCGACGAGCAAATCACCGGGCTGGACATTCGCGGCAAAGTCAGATCGTAAATGCGCGAATGCGTACGTTTGGAATTTATCTTCACCCACCATAAACGGGGCGTACTTACCAGGGAGGATGTCGTCAGTATTGACGCTGTTACCGAATTTCCAGACTCTAGCCATGACGACCACCCCAAACCCGTAGGGGTAGCCCCGTGTGGCTACCCTCGTACCACCGATGGGCAGGGCGACCACGTGGGGTCGCCCCTACAAAAACATCACACATATTCCACCCCTCTCTCCGGCAAACTGAGAACACCTGCTATCGCTGTCGCCGCCGCCACCGCTGGGCTCGCTAGAAAAATCTTCGCATCGGGGCTGCCCATGCGGCCTATGAAGTTGCGGTTACTTGTTGAAACGCACACCTCGCCAGGGGCAAGCACACCCATGTGACGACCCATGCAGGGACCACAACCAGGGGTGCCGAACATAGCACCTGCGGCTAAAAGCGTGCCGAAGGTTCCATCAGCAACAGCTGCCTCGAGCACTTGCGAGCTTGCCGGAATAATCAGAAAGCGGGTGTCCTCGGCGACGCGTTTACCGCGCACGATGTCCGCGACGACGTGCAAATCATCTAAACGCCCATTCGTGCAGGTGCCGACAAAAACCTGGTCGACTTTTGTGCCGACATAATCCTCAACGGGGAAAACGTTATCGACCTCAAAGGGAACCGAGACAACAGGGCTAAGCCTCGAGATATCAACATCCACCACACGGTTGTACTGTGCGTCAGGGTCAACAACGAGCCAGTCCGGAACCTCGTATTCGTCTAAAATAGGACCGCTTGGTGGGACAAGACCAACCTTCGCTCCCGCTTCAACCGCCAGGTTGGCAATCGTCATGCGTTCGCTTTTGCTGAAATGCTCGAGTCCGTGGTACTCGAGACTCGCATATGTAGCACCGTCAGCGGTAATGGTTCGGATAATCTCGAGGGCGATATCTTTGGCTGAAACCCCAGCGGGCCTCTCCCCCACCAGATTCACACGCACCGTTTCAGGCACTTTGAGCCAGGTTTTACCCGAGGCCGCCGCAAGCGCAATATCGGTTGCCCCCATCCCCGTACCAAACGCACAAACTGCGCCGTAGGTGGTCGAGTGAGAATCTGACCCGAGCACAATCCAACCCGGACGCGCCAGACCCTCTTCCATCAAAACCTGGTGACAGATACCGCGCCCGACGTCGAAAAGTTTGAGACCGCGTTCGCGGGCATATTCTCGCGCAGCTTTTTGCGCCTTGGCAACCTCGACATTGGAAGCCGGAGAAACGTGGTCAATGACGAATGAAACCGCTGAGGGGTTGCGAATTTTACCGCCTAAATCTTCGTCGATAATGCGCATGACGTCAGGAGCTATAGAATCAACAACCATCGCCTGGTCGACGGTTACAACAGCGAGGTCACCTGCCCTAACTCTTTGACCCGATTTCACCGAAAGAATTCGCTCAGCTAAGCTTAGTCCGCGCAAATCGGGTAAGCCACTCACGCCGTTACTCCTGCAATATTGGCAGCGCCGTACAGGAGCGCATCCACTTCATCCAGCGTCAAATCCCCGTGGTCAGCTAAAGCTTTAATCTCATTTGTAACCTCACGAATCACGCGCTCGTCCAGTCCTAAACCCAGTTCGATAGCCCGCTGGGAGATAGCGTTGCGTCCTGTTAAGCGGCTACCAATCTGCAAACGCCGCCCCACCCCGAAAACCTCTGGCGGAATAATTTCATACGAGCCAGGGTTTAAGTAGATGGCTTTTAGGTGCATCCCCGCTTTGTGGTTGTAGGCGAATGCGCCCGTCAAGTAGTTGTTAAACGGAATGCCGATGCCGGTGATTTTAGCAATCATGGCATCGAGTTCGGGGAGCAGTTCTAGGTTGTACTTCTTCTGCAAGCGCTTTGGATTCGATGAGAACATTCGCGCTAAAAAACCGCCCAACGGCGTGATACCGTTACGCTCACCGATGCCCAAAATACTCGTGTCGATGTGTGTTGCTCCAGCTCGTACCGCCTCGAACGCATTGGCAATCGCGCAACCCGTGTCGTTGTGTCCGTGAAACTCGATATCGCAGTGAACGACTGCGCGCACATCTGCAACGAGTTCGCGCACCTGACTTGGTGTCGCAATGCCTACTGTGTCAGCCAAACCCACGCGGTTGACCCCGACCTCATCAGCGGCAGCGTACACGCGGAGCAAGTCTTTTTTATCACTTCGGAAGGTATCCTCAGAAGAAAAGCGAACATTGCAACCGTTTGATTTTACAAAGTTGATGACCTCGAGACTCTGCCGAATAATCCCCTCAACATCTTTCCCGTGGCTAAAAGCGCGAAGTTCTGATGAGGTGCCGAACAGCAGGTCAACCCCGTAAACACCGCAGTCCACGGCAACCTGAGCGTCATCCATATGCGCCCGTGTGTGCGTCAAAATTTTGGCGTTTAGCCCTAAACCCGCAATGGTCTCACAAGCTTTGCGCGATTCGGGTGAGGCAACGGGCGTTGTCAGTTCAATAAACTCGACCCCAAACGCGTCGAGCGCCTTGGCAATTTCCACCTTGTCGTCAAGCGAAAAGTTGCCAAGCGCGAACTGCTCGCCTTCGCGCAGGGTCGAATCAATAATGTGCCAGTCTTTAGGTCGCACTTAGGGTTTGCTCCAAACTGTTTTAAGGGTAGAGGAAACGGGTGCCGCTTAGCCGCGTTTAAGCTTTTTGCATTTAGGCTTTTGGCAAAACTGTTTCACGCCCGCTATCCTAGCCCTATCGCTAAAGCCCTGTCAACCCCAGATAACAATGTCTCTGACGGTAATAATTTGCGTTTTTAAGGTCCAAAGTGCTTGAGTGCTCGAGACAAGCATATATTTCAAGGCTACTCCTACTAAATTAAGGTGGATGGTCACCCTTACTTTAAAATAAATGGTGGACGTTTTGAGGAGTTGATATAAACTTTCAGACCAAAAGCTTATTTAAGTGAGCGTGGTACGAATTCGTCCTTTAGCTTTGCAGGCGTCCAGATGCCGCTGGAAACCAAGGTTGCTGTCTCGAGTCCTAGCCTCTCCCCATTCAAATAAAGGTAAACCCAAACCGTTTTACCCGAGGGCTGCGCTGTGGCTTCCACGCGTTCATATTCGGGAGGTTCTAAGTGCAAGCCCTCGAGATGGTCCAGAACTTTTAGAGCGGCATCAATATTTTTGTAGGTGTAGCGCCAACCGTAAACTCGCCCTTCACCCCGAACGAGTGCGGGGTAATTTTCGGGCTCGAGGTGGTAGAGGTCGAAATTCTCGAGGTAAGCCTCTTCTTTCGTAAACACTCCGGCTTGCCCAGCTAGATAGTGATAGCGCAGGCCAGGTTTCAGGGTGCCGTAGACAAAAACAGAGGTCATAAAGCTAAAGCCTGGCAAGAACCTTTTCATACTCATTGTGCGGACCAATCCAAAACCAGATGATATCTTCACCCTCACGGATACCCACGGCGCGGTGGTTCAAGTTAATCCGGGCAGAGTAAATAGGAAGCTTGGCATGTACCTTTTTGAACTGCAAACTTGGATGCTGCGGGTTGACCTCAAACAAATGGTAGGAAGCTCGAGCCTGTTCTTTGACAACATCGTCTAAGCGGGCGTACAGTTTCCAAAATTTATCGGTTGTCCTCGAGATCACAAGTCGTCAGGGTTTAGCGGTTTTGTTTTTCCGGCTCGGTAATCTGCTAACGCTTCTTCGGCAAGTCCAGCCAGTACATCCTGTGACCCCTTGAAAAGCTCACTCCAGCGCTCTTCGGAGGCAAGCTCAGCCAGTACAAGTTCCGCAATAGCGTCTTGGTCATGCTCGGGCAGACGCGAGGCTTCAGCAAAAGCTTTTTCTAAAAGCTGAGTCATCAGCAACCTCCATTTACGCAAACAAACGGAATAGCATCATAGTCGGGATATTCTTCCAAATAGCCTAACCACATACCCTCATCTTGCCAGTAAGTGTATTTCTGCTTCATACACTATATTCTAGCGGAAATGGTTTTCATCTCAGTCCGATTACCACACAAGGTAAAATTTAGCAGACTCCTCTTAAGCCTCATCCGCCTGCAACAAGTGCAAACCGTCACCCCGGTACTGCTCGAGTTTCTCGTCCCTGGTAAGTAGGGTGTAACCGTTCGAGACCGCTTGCCATATCAGCAAGCGGTCAAAGGGGTCTTTGTGGTTGTCTTTTTTCGGTAACTGATAGTACGTTGCCAGTAAACGGCTCTCTACTTCTAGGACTTCGAAGCCAGCCTTGAGTACAGTGTCGAAGAGTTCGCTTGGGGTTACGCCGCCCAGCTCGAGTTTGCCCAGCGAGTACTTGATTGAGATCTCCCAAAGATTGACGCCGGAGACGAGTTTCGTGCCCTTGTCATTTTCCAAAATCCGGCGCACAGGGGCTTCTATCTTGTCCGGCTCGAAAAGAGACCACAGAACATAATGTGTATCGAGCAGGCAGGTCACAAACCCAGAAATTCGTCTTCGGTCATCTCGAAGTTCTTGAAGGTAAGGGGTTTGTCTTTTAGCAACCCGAGCTTAATGCCTTTACCCTTATAAGCTGCGTAGGGAATGATAACGGCGAGCTTTTCTTTTTTCTTGCCGTAGGTAATAATAATCTCTTCACCAGCACGTACTTGCTCCATGATATCTGAGAAACACGCTTTGAACTCGCCGACCGGAAATGATTTCATAGGAGGAGTATAGGCAAGTTCTTGACAACTTGTCAAGAAAAACAGCACCGCCGCGTACAACAATGCTCTTGTCTTACTTGGTGCGTTGTGAAACCATATGAGTCATGCTGCGCTAGCTAAAATACACCTCACTTCTTCAACCAATTTTTGTTCGCTCTCGCCTTGCGCCCACTAGTTGGAATATTCTTCCAAATAACTTAAACACATATCGCCATCCTGCCAATAAACGTACCTTTGCTTCATAACTACATTCTAGCTGAAACGGGCTTGAAGAACTGCTTCATAATTGCACTTTAACGGCAGTTTTGACGGCTTGAACATGGCGATATTCCTTACCTTTAGTTAAAACTTGCTTGGTAACTTAACTAATAATTATCGTATCGCTTGTAGTAAACATGAGTTGTTGAAATACTACCTGTTTACAGCCAACTTGTAACCATTGCGGTAAATCATTTACCTTTACTGGTTTCATCGGGATGGCAATAAGTTGATACGGACCTTCCCAATGTTGCCAATCGTAAGAGTATAGTCCACAAGATGCCATGTGGATCCAGTCATCTAAACGTCCCTTGGAATTAGCTTTGAGTTGATAGCCTGATGACACGTTAAAGTTTTTGAAGTAATCAGAAATTTTGTCATGAAGTTCAACATTAATACTTGTTGAAAAAGCACCGTAGCCTGCCGTTGAAAAATGACCTACGCAGCCAGCACTGTCTATAGCAAACCAGTCGAATTCATAACCATTTGTCTCACGAACAGGCATAGTGAGTTTTAACTATAGTCATGTTCCCAACGTCACCACACACAGCGGAAACTCCCTAACCCCATCCACCTGCAACAACCTCGCCAATTCATCATCATAAAATTCAGCGCGGAAAGTAGCGACAAGTTCCAAAGCAACCGCCGACATCATCGCACACTGCGCCGCGCCGCCTGCCTCGAGATACAAATACCGGTAAGCGCGGCTTTTT
>ENA-ORXM01003277-ORXM01003277.1-marine-metagenome-genome-assembly--contig:-NODE-3277-length-16503-cov-6.124437_pt1 | contig 16503 bp, 14 predicted proteins | sample MGYA00237867_ERZ511480 | MGnify/ENA primary metagenome ERZ511480 (study PRJEB26309, sample SAMN06266103) | marine metagenome | isolation source: Algal blade | place: United Kingdom:Sidmouth, United...
TGACACCCAAACGTTGATGCAGGCGTTTTATTTCGGCGCGCATTTGTGTGCGCAGCTTGGCGTCTAGGTTAGAGAGCGGCTCATCGAATAGAAATACCTCGGGGTGCCGCACGATGGCGCGTCCCATGGCTACACGTTGGCGTTGGCCGCCCGATAAGTCAGCCGGTCGACGCTCTAAGTAGGGCGTTAGACCAAGAATCTCAGACACTTCCTTAACCGCGCGATTCACTTCTTCGTTAGGTGTTTTGCGAATACGCAGGCCAAACGCTATGTTTTCCGCAACGCTGAGATGGGGGTACAGCGCGTAGTTCTGAAACACCATCGCGACATCGCGATCTTTGGGCGCAACGTCATTGACCGTGCGATCACCGATAGACAAAGTGCCGCCAGAAATTTCCTCTAGCCCTGCGATCATTCTCAATGTTGTGGACTTGCCGCAGCCTGAAGGGCCAACTAAAACCACAAACTCCTGTGACTCGACTTTTAAGTCAATGCCGTGAACTACAGTGATATCCCCGTAGCTTTTGACTATTTTGTCCAGTATTACTGCAGACATTTTTTCTCCATTCCTGTGGTGTGGCGCCTATTTTTTAGGTCTGGCGCTCGCGTCTTCTAGGTTGGGCCGCATTCAGCGTATCGATGTATGCCATCAAATCTGTATGCGAAGCCAATGTATCGATCTCTCTATCCAAAGAACCAATGTGGGCGACTAAGGCCTCTTCAGCCGCAGTTGCATTTCCAGTGCATATGGCGTCGACGATGAGTTGGTGCTCTTGTACGATTTGTGCCGCGCGACTAATGCCAAACATGCGTTTTAAGTGGCGAATGCGATTGACGTCGGTTTGAGAGCGCTTAATGGTTTTCCAGACACCTGGCACACCAGCCACTTCGAAAAACATGCGGTGCAAGTTTTGATCTAACGTGTAAAACGCCGCGTGGTCTTGGTTTTCGTGTGCTTTTTGTTGCTCAACTAACAGCGGTTTGAACAGTTTTTCTTTTGCACTGGCGGTGGAGCGTTTGGCAGCTGCTTTGACAGCGCCGGATTCAAGCACCAGCCGAACAAAACAAGCTTCGATGTAGTTGTCTATATTTATCTTGGTAACGTAGCTGCCCACACGTGGAACTATTTTTACAAAATTTATCTCTTCTAGACGAATCAAGGCTTCACGCACTGGCGTCTTACTGATGCCCAAAGCAAGTGCGACTTCGTTTTCCGAAATCAACTCTCCAGGCTGTATTTCGATCGTTTCAATCAACCTAGAAAGCTCAGTAACAATTTGATTACTAAGGCTTAAATCGGAATCAAAAGTCGACTTTCCCAACAGCCCTGAAATACTTGTGCGGTGCGCTGTTTCAGGTGGCTTATTGCCTTTTTGTAAAGCCACAAGAATCCCTTGTCTGCAAAATTTGTATAACTTATATCTCAGATATTGGTGTTTTACAAGATAAATATGAACAATAAAATTACAAATACAAACAACATGACGTAGAATGCAGGCTTGCAAAAATCGACAAAACATTCAGTGAAATTTGGCTTGCGTAGAGAAGAAATTGGCAAGCGAACGAGGGGTGTGTAGAAAAGCGGCGGGCAGTGTAGCGAGCAGCAGTCCCAGGTGAGATCTGCTGCGTGGGCAGTTAGAGCACGAGTTTATTTAGCCAATAAAGCCTTGTTCTTGACTAGTGTTGAGTGCCTTCAAATACACGGTTTTGAGCGTTTTCTATGTGGTCACGCATGGCGGCTCGTGCGGCATCTTGATCACTGGCGAGAATAGCTTCGTAGATCGCGTAGTGCTCTTCTTGTACTAACTGCATGCGCTCTTGGGGGCGCAAGAGTGACAAGTTACGGGTTAGGTTGATACCCGTCAGGATATTGCTCTTCATGGAGTTGCGTGCAGAGACAAAGTATTGGTTAGCCGAAGCGTGACACACAGCGATATGAAAAACTTCATCCGCTTCCACACCCAGATTGCCCTCAGCCACACATTGGTCGAGTACCTTGAGCGCTTTTTGAAGTGCTGTTAGGTCTTCGTCCGTACGGCGTTTTGCAGCGAGGTAGGCTGCTTCTCCTTCAAGTGCCGCTCGAAATTCAAAGGTGCGCTGAATGTCGGCAATGGAACCAACAGGTGCAAAGTCTAAGACTTCACCACCTGGCCTGCGTTGAACAAACGAACCCGAGCCTTGCCTGGAAACTATGATGCCGTCTTCGCGCAACTGTTTGAGAGCTTGGCGTAACACGGGACGTGATACAGAAAGCTGTGTACTAAGGCTTTGCTCGGAGGGAAGTTTAGAGCCTACTTGGAACTCACCGCTGACAATGATGGACAGGATTTTTTCATACGCTAAGTCGGAGAGCGTACGGTCTGTGCTTGATGTGATGCTCATGAGTCTGTCACCTATAGATCCGTTCTTTTCTAAACTTCTTTCAGCAGTGCAAATTAGACCTGCACTTGAGTTGCCGTACTGTTCAAACTGTCCAATGTGCGATTGCTCAGTGTATCGCTATGCTACATGAGAATGCTAGAGACAAGCTTAGCACGCCGTCTAAACTGCACGCGTCGCAGCGGTTTTAGGGTTTAGTTTAATAATTTTGCGTTAGTGCTACCACTTAATCACAGTTTTTTAGTGTTTTTTACCCACAACTGCATAGAGGACTAAAGTTGTCTCAGCCTGCACAACAACACGCGCCAAGCACTCGATCCGTGGCAGCTTTGGCTTGGCCTATCGCCATGAATGCGGTTTTTTTACAATCAATCATCGTTATCGACACGGTGCTGATCGCTCCGCTAGGCGTGGAGGCGCTCGCCGCACTAGGCTTGGCCAGCAGTTTTGTGGGTATTCTCAACGGCATGTTGTTGGCGTTTGCCGCCGGCACGCAGTTACTGCTCGCTCAAGCATTCGGCGCTGAAAATAAAGAACTTCAGCGGCAGTGGTTCTATTCTGGCTTAGTCATCAACCTCATGATCGCCACACTTGGCTTGGTGTTTATATTTGTTTTTGGCAATCGAGCCTTATCGCTGTTGGCTACCAATGCTGATATGGCCAAGCAGGCGTATGTGTATTTGGCTTTTTTCTCGCTGGCTGTGATCGGTGTGGCCGTGGCGCAAAATCTAACCGTCTACTTTAATTCTGTCGGTCGCAGTCGAGTACCGTTTTTTAGCAACTTAATTGAGCTGCCAGTCAATGCCTTGTTGAGCTGGGTGTTGATCAACGGGCATCTAGGCCTGCCAGCCATGGGCATAGCAGGAGCGGCTCTTGGAAGTGGGGCGGCTGTGTTGATCCGTTGTGTGTATCTGCAATATGTGATGCGCAGCCAAAGGCTGTTGGTGCCAAACACACAAGACGCCAAAACTCTGCGCCAAACACTCGCGCTGAAAGCCCACTTTTGGCAGGCGTTACCGATAGCGGCAAACTTTATCACCATGGTGCTGAGCATGAATGTTTGCATGATGATCTACGCACGTTTGGGTGTTCAGCAGTTTGCCGCCTTGACGTTGTTGCTGCCTTGGATGCGTGTTGCGGGTAATGCCGCTACTGGGTGGGCGCAAGCAACGGGTATTTCTGTTGGCCAGATTCTTGGGCGAAGTGGGCGTGATTATTTGGATGAGTTTGTGGCTAGGGCTTGGCGTGTCGCTCTGTGTATTGCTCTGGTGGTGGCGTGCTTTTATGTCTCGATGTATGCGTTTTTTGACACGCTGTATCCCGACTTGCAAGCGGAAACACGAGATTACTTATGGCAATTTTTGCCTCTGTTGTTGGTGCTGCCATTTATACGCACATCCAACACGGTCTGCGGACATGTGTTACGAGCGGGTGGCGATGCGGCCTACGTATTCAAAGTTCACGCTAGTACACAATGGTTAGTCACGGTTCCGTTGTCAGCACTGTTTGTTTTGGTTTTCCAATTGTCTGTTTTTTGGGTTTTTGCACTGATTTTATTAGAAGAGAGCATCAAAGCCATACCTTTCCATCGGCGTCTGTGGGGCGGGCAGTGGAAGCATAAAATATAAGCTTCAACGCTTGCTGTCCGCCAACGAGCAAGAGCAGCCCACTGTGCTCCTACGCTGTAAAACATGTCAAAAATCCCGCTTTATTTCAAAGAAATCTAGCTGAAAACAATTTACATGTATAACAAGCTGCAGCTCGTTATTTCTGCCGTCTATCCAATAATCAACAGCTTACAAGTATTTATGTGTGATTTTTATCTGGTTTTGGCAATATAGATCATAAATATTTTGACAGTGGCTCTTACAAATGTGAACATGTATGACAAGATGTTTTACATCTTCCTACAACGAGTGCTTCTTGCAATGTGTTGGCGAATAATCGCCTGAAGTTGTCAGATCCACTTGTTCTCACGAACACTAGTTATCAGGTATGTTCATATGAAGTTATTTAAGAAAGCTCTGTTGGCCGTCGCCACAACGGCTGTTGCCGTTAGCATGATCGGCTCAGCTCAAGCTGCCGAAATGCGTGGATGGAATATCCATGTTGCGGAATACCCCAACACTATCGCTCTAGACAAATTTGCTGAACTGCTCAGTGAAAAATCTAACGGCGAAATCTCTCTCAAGATGTTTCATGCTGGCGTGCTAGGCAGCCAGCCTGACGCGATCGAGCAGGTTCGTCTTGGTGGTTTGGCCGTTGGTAACTTCAGCCTTGGTCCTATCGGCCCAATCGTTCCTGAAGCAAACGTTGTTTCATTGCCGTTTATCTTCAAAGACCCTGCGCACATGTTCCGCGTTTTCGACGGCCCAGCTGGCGACGCAATCAACGAAGGCATGAGAGCTAAAGGCTTAGTGTCATTGGCGTACTTTGATGCAGGCGCTCGCTCTTTCTACAACGGTCAGAAAGCAATCGCAGCTCCAGCTGACGTTGAAGGCCTGAAAGTTCGCGTCATGAACAACGAACTTTACTCCGGCATGATTTCAGCTCTTGGCGGCAACCCATCACCACTCGCTTTCTCTGAGGTCTATCAGTCCTTGCAGACAGGTGTTGTAGATGGCGCTGAGAACAACTGGCCTTCATACGAGTCCACTGGTCACTTTGAAGTTGCCGCGTTCTACTCATTGTCACAACACTTGATCATCCCTGAGTGCTTGTGCATGAACGCTGCTGTATTTGATGCTTTCTCTGAAGAAGAGCAGAAGATCGTGATGGAGTCAGCTGCTGAAGCTGCTGCTCTGCAACGTGAACTTTGGCAGAAGCGTGAAATTGCTAGCCGCGAGAAAGTAGAAGCTGCTGGTGTTCAGGTTAACGAAATCGCTGACAAAAGTGCTTTCCAAAGTGCGATGGACCCAGTCTACGCGACTTACCTCGAAGCTAATCCTGACCTAAAGCCATTGGTAGAGATGATTCAAAGCACCGACTAATAAGTTGGTAGCTCTGCAATGCAATGAGCCCGCGCAATCTGTGTGGGCTCATTTTTTTAAACAAGTTAAAAGTTTGGAGTTGGCCTAATGCAAAGTTCTGCAAAGCCAGGGTGGATTAAATACTACGGCCAAGTCATGGATATCTTGGCCGCTCTTTGTATTGTTGTGACTGGGGTAGCGTTGGTTTACCTCACCGTGATATTTGGCTGGTTGGTGTATGGACGCTATGTGCTAAACGCCACTCCGACTTGGGTAGAGCAAGCGGCTTTGCTGCTAGTTGTACTGATTGGTTTTTTGGGTGCCGCAGTTGGCGTTCACCAAAAAACTCACTTGTCGGTTACGTATTTTGTGGATCTTTGTCCAAAGTTCCTGCAACGCATATTACTGGTTGGCACGCACCTCATGATGGGTGCTTTTGGCGCCGTGATGATGATTTATAGCTACGACCTTGTGGTCTTTAAGTGGAGCACAGAAATACCACTTATCGGTTTGCCTGAAGGTTTGCGTGCAGTCCCTATCATGCTCAGTGGAGCATTGGTGATGTTGTTTACCGTGGGGCATTTATTGGATTTAGATCGAGAAACTGGTCCTAAAGAAGACGACGTTGACGTAGGGGATTTATAGATGGGACTGATGTTTTTAATGGGCATTTTTGCCCTAGCGGTTGTGATTGGCGTACCCGTCGCCTATGCCCTAGGTATCGCTGCCGTGTCAGCCTTTTACATTGAAGGCCTTCCACTAATCATCGCTTTTCAGCGAATTATTTCAGGCATTAGCGTCTTTTCGCTGATGGCCATACCATTTTTTATCTTTGCCGGTGAGCTTATGTTTCACGGCGGCATTGCTATTCGACTGGTGCGATTTGCCTCTTCAGCTGTAGGCGCTGTGCGCGGCGGCCTAGGCATCGTAAACGTGCTGTCGTCCATGTTGTTTGGCGGTATTTCAGGGTCAGCCATTGCTGATATTTCTGCACTGGGTTCTATTTTGATACCGGTGATGAAAGAGAAAGGCTACGACGACGACTATGCGGTCAATGTGACGGTGACATCTTCCATCGCCGGCATCATGATTCCGCCCAGCCACAACATGATTCTCTACGCGGTCGCAGCCGGTGGCACCGTATCAATCTCCTCGTTGTTTTTAGCGGGTGTCGTGCCCGGGGTATTGATGTGCTTGTGTCTTGCAGCCGTGGCTTATGCCATCGCCGTTAAACGTGGATACAACGCGGAGCCTTTCCCCGGTCTATCTGCGGTGGCAATGCATTTCATCTTTGCACTTCCTGGCCTGTTCACAGCGGTGATCATTGTCGGTGGTGTCTTGAGCGGCGTCTTTACCGTGACGGAGTCCGGCGCATTTGGAACGCTTTACGCGTTTGTCGTGACGATAGTGGTCTATCGCTCAATGACTTGGGCCAAGTTCAAAATTGCAGTTATCAACTCCGTACGAACAACCTCCATGGTCATGATACTGATTGCGTCTGCTGCAGCATTTGCTTACATGCTCACGTACTTCCAAGTGCCACTTAAAATGACGCAGTTTTTGTCAAGCGTCTCTGACAACCCGATAGTCGTGTTGTTGTTGATCAATGCCATGTTGCTGATGCTGGGCATGATCATGGACATGGCGGCACTCATCCTGATCTGCACGCCAATCTTTTTGCCAGTGGCTCAGTCGCTCGGCATTGATCCGCTGCAGTTCGGCATGATCTTAATGATGAACCTCGGTCTGGGTTTGTGTACACCACCTGTGGGTTCTTGCCTGTTTGTTGGTTGCGCTATTGGCAAGGTGCCGATGGAGCGAGCGGTTAAAACGATCTGGCCTTTTTATGCGGCTATCTTCATAGCGCTTATGTTGGTCACCTACGTACCGGCCATCTCTCTGGCGCTACCGCAATTGCTGGCGGGGTAATTTCCATTGGACTTACAGCAACTGCACATCACAAGGGGTGAGAAGCTATCTGATCAGCTCTACGGGCAGTTGTTGGAGCGTATTATCAGCGGTGAGTTGAAAGAGGGCGAGAAGCTGCCCTCTGAAAACGAAATCGCACGGGCGTTTAATGTCTCTAGGCCTGTCATTCGAGAGGCATTGTTACGCTTGCAAGCCGACGGGCTTGTGCGGTCAAAGCAGGGCGTTGGATCTTTTGTGACCGCACAAGCACCCGAAGGGCTTATTCGTTTTACGGCACCTGCCGACGTGCCTGAGTTATTGCGTTGTTTTGAGGCACGTATACCACTAGAAGGTGCTGCTGCTGGTTTAGCGGCTGTGCATGCAAGCCCCGAGCAACTGCTAAAAATCAAAAGCTCACTCGAGGTGCTTGAGCTGAAATTGAGCAGCGGTGAGCTTGCTGACCAAGCCGACTATGACTTCCACATGGCGGTGGTTGCCGCCTCGGGCAACACGTTTTTTGTCGCCATATTGCACGCACTTAACGAAGCGATACGCTCGGGTATGCAGCTAGCGCTGAGCATTACCCAGTCAGGTTCTGATAGCCGACGCTCGAAAGTTATAGAAGAACACCGTACTATCTACCTAGCGATCGAAGACGGTGATAGTCAGTCAGCTGATTTAGCTATGCGAAATCACATCAACTGTGCAAGGCTACGTATCACCAATCGCGAGCGCGATATTTAACAACACTTATCAATAGCTACTGACACACCGCCTGGGAAGTTTCTCGGGCGTTGCTGTGATTAACCGAGACATGAGGCATGACAAAAGTAGGCATAATCGGCGAATGCATGGTGGAACTCTTTGATACTGGAGGAGGGCTGTACAAGCGGACTTTTGGTGGAGATACGCTCAATACATCGGTTTATCTAAACCGTGCAACCGGTGACGATGTGGAAGTGCACTATGTCACGGTGCTCAGCGATGACCCGCTCAGCGAAGAAATGCTGTCGGGCTGGCGATCAGAAGGCCTACACGTCGACACGATAGAGCAAATAGCTAACAGCGTACCTGGCTTGTATATGATTCAGACCGACGAATCAGGCGAGCGTAGTTTTTTGTATTGGCGTGACCAAGCTCCAGCCAAAAAACTGTTTCAGACCAATAACACCCAAGCGCAAATCGACACCATCCTGTCATTCGATTGGCTGTACTTTTCGGGTATTAGTTTGGCCGTACTTGAAGCGACTGGGCGTGAACGCTTGTTCGAGTTACTGGCAAGCTTCAAAGCGAAGGGCGGCAAGATCGCCTACGATGGCAACTATCGACCACGCCTGTGGCACATAGACGACGCGCGCCATTGGATGGAAAAAGCCTATCGCATCTGCGATGTGGCGCTGCCCTCGGTGGACGATGAGTTTATGTTGTGGGACGACAACAGCAGTGAGTCCGTGTTACAGCGGCTCGAGCAGTTTGGCTGCAGCGAAATTGTGCTCAAACGCGGTGTAGAGAGTTGTTTGCTCAGCCTAGATGGCCAGCGTTCTGAGCTGCACACCACCGCCGTCGATAACGTCGTAGACACCACAGCTGCAGGTGACAGCTTCAGCGCAGGGTATTTGTCGGTAAGACAACGCGGCGGCGATGTGGAAGAAGCTGTGCGCATGGGGCAAAAAATATCAGGCCAAGTGATTCAGCAAAAAGGCGCGATAGTTTCGATCGAACTTTAACAACGTGCGATCAACACACTATCCGTAGCCCGTCATGAAGCGAAGCGGAATGCGAGGGTTCTCCTAACCCTCAGCAAAGCCATAAAGCTTGGCCGGATTATCGACAAACATCTTTTGTCGATTCTGCTCACTGCCAGCCCAATCACACACCAACTCCAGCAGCTTGAGATCATCCGGGTAATCGTGCGCGCCGGTGGCTTTCACGTGTGGCCAATTTGATCCCCAGACAATACGCTCGGGTGCGTGCTGAAACAGGGCTCTGGCCAAGGGTTCAATATCTTCAAAGTTGGGCGCGCCACGTTTAGACGTCTCGTAAAATCCGGCAATTTTTACATAACAATTGCCTCGATCTAGCAGCGATAAAAGTGCCTTAAACTCTTTGCTGTGCGCGTCTACTGGTTGCAAAAACTTACCCACGTGATCTATCACGTAGTCCCCGCTTAGCGACTCAAACAGCGGTACTTTTTGTGGTAATTGATTGCCGTCAAACTGCGCAATAATGCTCCAATCAAAGGCTGAGATACGGGCATTGAGCTCTAACATGTGATCAAGGCCAACAGCACCGCCAAAAATATCCATGATGCGAACACCGCGCACACCCAAGTTGTGTAGCCGTTGCAATTCCGCATCAGTGATACTGGCATCCACGGCAACAACACCACGCGCGTTATCGCCAAGCGTCACCAGCGCATCTTCAATGCATTGATTGTCTTTTTGATGGGCGTTGCTGGGCACCAGCACCACACGCTCCAGCCCCAGCCACTGTTGTACTTTTTGGTAGTCATCGAGGCTCGCATCAACCGGCGGTGTTGGCCCGTCCGGCGAGCCGCTGTATCGCTGATTGTCAAAGTAATGCATGTGGCAATCGGTGGCGTGCTGGGGTAGTGCCAGCTTTGGCGCGGCGCCGCTGAGTGTTCTAAACATGTCTATGGTGATCCTGAAGTGGTGAGCCCTAAATGCAGTATCGCATCAATTAGAACGCCCAGCTTCCCAGTTGATAAAAATCAAAGCCAGAGCTGCGACCGCCTAAGCAGTCAGCAAAAAAGTCTTCCACTTGGCGATACATTTTCATTTTGTTTTTCCAGTGCGAAAACCCATGGCCCTCGTCGGCGATGTTGCTGTAGGTGACGTCTACGCCGGCTTTGCGCAGTGCTGCCACCATACGGTCTGACTGATCAATATTGACGCGGGGGTCGTTGCGGCCATGCACCACTAACAGGGGTTTGCTGGGGTCAGCGTTGTTTGCGTGGTAGAGCGGCGAGCGCTGGTTCATGGCTTCGCGGTCTTTAGCATTGCCTGGATCACCCACAAAGCTATACCAGAAATCAATCTCAGGGCCCCAGTGTGGTGGTGCGTTTTCGAGCAAAGTGGCAAGGTCCGATACACCCACATAGTCCACGCCACAGGCAAAGCGTTCAGGCGTAAACGTCATGCCAACCAAGGTTGCGTAGCCGCCGTAGCTGCCGCCCATGATGCCAACTTTTTCAGGGTCGGTGTAGCCTTGTTCTATCGACCAATCCAGTGCGTCTATTAAATCTGTGTGCATTTTTCCGGCAAACTCAAACTTGGCCGCGTCTCGGTGCGCGCGACCATAACCGGTTGAGCCACGGTAGTTGACTTGTAATACGGTGTAACCGCGGTTGACCAAAAACTGCACTTGGTCTTGGTGGCCCCAATAGTCTCTGGCCCACGGGCCGCCATGCACCAACAGCACCGTGGGGCTGGCACGTGTAATGCCCACTGGCCGCGTCACATAGCCGTGAATCTGTAAGCCGTCACTGGCGGCAATACTGAAGGGCTGCGGGTTCGCCCAGACCTGCGCGTGTTTGCGCGATGCCGAATCGGCGAGCTTTTCCAGCTGGCCCTCGTTGATCAAATAAGTCGTGCTGCCGGTATGGTCGTATTGGCTTGCGGTGCCAATTGTGCGGTCACGACTCAGACTGGCGAGCCTGACGCCGTTTTTATCGGCTTCGCTAAGCCCAGAAAGCAGCATTTCTAAATCGTTGTCGAGGTAATGCACTGCTGGGTATCCGTCTTCAGTTGTCACCGCCAAGGGTTGGCTGCCAGGCGCGCCCCATACGGCACTTATATCAACCTTCGGGTGTTGGTAGATCACCGTTTCTTCGCCGCTTTGCAAGTCTATCGAAGTTAGCGCAATGCGGTCGCGATCGAGATTGCTGTAGGCGTACAGGCTTTTGCCCGGCTCGTTGACTTGTGTGGGGTAGAAGGTTTCAAACCGGCTGTAGCGGCGCAGCTCTCGCCAGCCATCGCCGTCGGGTATTTGCACAATGCGCTCTTGGCCGTCGCGCATCACGCGGGCAATACTGTGGCCTTCGTCGTCGAGCAGCTGATGACTGATGTTTTCTGTGTTGGTGAATATGCGTGTGAGTTCGCCACTGTTTAGATTGGCGCGGTAGGTGTCAAACACCGTGGCATCACGGCCGTTGTGGGCAATAAAAATATCGCTACTGTCTATTTCAGGGACTTTGGCAACCCAAGCTGTCACGCCCGACAGGGCTGTTAAATCTCGCTCGCTGCCGTCCACGCTGTTGATGGCATACACGTGCGATTGCTCGCGACCGCTGTCATCGCGGTGGTAGAGAATATGCTGACTGTCAGCGGCCCAAAAGGCGTAGGGCGCATTCTTCTTAAAGCGCCGCACCTGCGTTTTGCCGCTGCCATCCACTGCTCGCCAAAACAGAGCGGGGCGCAACCGGCTCACGCCTTCCCAAAGCATCTGTTGCCCATCGGGAGACACCGAATAATTGCCGTTGGCATCCACGTTGGCCACGAAGTTTCGCACCGGCAGCATATCCACCATATCGGCATGTTGCAGAGCAGAGTGCTTGGGTGCGCTGGCGCATGCGGTAAGCAGCGCGAGCAAGACGGCAGTGCAGAGCCTAGAACATATCGACATAGAGCTTCCTTGCAGGTATTCGTTTAACATAAAATACAGATTGCGAATTACTGGTGACTTGGCAACAGACTGAGCTCAACCATGCATCACTTGTCTCAAACCATAACAAATAAGTGGAGCACTGCTCCAGCGCTTGTGCGTAACCAACTGTATCTGTCGTTCCAAACGCAACGTTTTTAAGCCAAGCTTGCAGAGGTGCTGCGATGAAACTTTCTTTTGCTGCAGCACAGTAGTCGCTTTTGATTAGGCACAGTGTGCTGCGTTGTGCGCTAATTCAACTCCTAATTTATCAAATGTGGACATGCAGTGAAGCCAACGCAATTAATACAACACGGTTGCTGTGTATCTGCTCGCAGCGAAGCGCTAGCTAACTGGGTTGATGCGCTGCAGCCGGTGGCTGAGCAGCTACTCAATGATACGGCGCTCGCGCACTGGTGGCGGCACGGTGAAACTTGGTTTGCTGGCGTCAATGTGCTGCCTAATGACAGCTCTGGCAGCGTCAACAACGGTCCGAGCCTCGGTGCCGAATTGTTTACATGGATACGCAGGCAGGTGATGCTGGCGGCCGGTGAATCACTGGCGCTAGAGCCTGGGCAGTTGTCCGTTGTAAAGTCGGGTTACCCACAACGCGATGCGCAGGAGACAGAAGCCGCACATCGTTTTAGGCGCAACCGCGATGCCGCCCATGTGGATGGCTTATTACCTGTAGGCGAGCAGCGGCGTCGCATGCCGCAAGAATTCCATCGATTTATCTTGGCGATTCCCCTGCAATTATCGCCCGCGCATGCGGGGCCGACGGTGGTATGGGAGGGCTCACACAAGTTAATGCAGCAAGCCTTTGCCGACGCTCTTCGCGGCATACCGGAACAAGACTGGCCACAAACGGATCTAACAGACGTGTATCAACGTACCCGAAGTGAAGTGTTTGTCCGCTGCAAAAGGGTGGAAGTGCATGTGCCACCCGGCGCGTGCTACCTGATACATCGCTTGGCTGTACACGGTGTCGCGCCCTGGCAAGAGCAAGCGGGCGATCAAGGCAAGTTGCGCTCCATCGTGTTTTTTAGACCAGAGTGTGACAAACGCCAAGACTGGCTCTTGCGCGACTAGACCTCATGACATATACAAAAGAAGGCCTTCACGCCGATAGCCGCGCGGGCACGCATGCCCCAACCAAATGAACGCGCCAAAAGTAGGCCTGCACGGCGGTAGCCGCGCGGGCGCACATGCCCCAACCAAATAAGATCTCTCTGCTTCAACAAATCATTGGGCAGAAATCACTGTTTACTCTTACTTGAGTTCAAACTCTATTTGGATCATCAAGCCATTGCTCTGCAATGTTACGCCAGCACTGTCAGCCTCAAGCAGAAAACAATCCAGCGCCTGAAGTGCCACCGTTGTGTTGTTCTGTACTAGCTGCAAGCCATCATCAAGAAACACCAGTGCCAAGGTGCTACCGCGCCGGTGTGTTATATGGCTGTTGCCTACTATGCGGTGTTTGACCGCCTGATGCGTCATCCGGCTGCGCCGAGTCATGATATTTAAATCGGTAATCGGGCCGTCTAATAGTCGCGCGAACACCTTTGTATCGGCGGCAAAATGTTCGATAACATCCACGGGCCGAAGCTCAACCGGTGAATGCTCGTCAAACTTCAGCACCATGCCCGCACCTTCGAGCAGAAACAACGTGCGCTCAATGTCAGGGAAGCACGAGAACGCACCGTCCTGCGCCACGGTGGCCATGCTGATGCGCCAGTCGAAATCCTCCATGCTGGCGCCGTGTGGAAACACCGCCACTTCGCGAGTTGTTCCTCCGCCGTTTTTCCACGGCATAACAGGGTATGTCGCTGCGCGTAATAACATAGGTGCGTCTCTATCGGTGGGGGAGCCAGTGCACGTCAACAGGCACAGTGAAGCCATGGTATCGCTTGTGCGTGCTGCCGCAAAACACCCGGCCGACTTAGCTGTAATTGGGTCTAGCCTAGAAGGCAGTGCAACGGAATCTAGGCAAGTGACCGGTTAACTTAAAATGCTGAGCGCACTTCCCCGCATTCCGCTGCGCTGCATGGCGGGCTACTAAACACACGAAAAAGTAGGCCTGCACGGCGGTAGCCGCGCGGGCACACATGCCCGCATCAAATCACCATTCAACTGGCGGCGGAATCAACACCAATTTCCCTGTATGCGCCTTGGCCAAAAAGTCAGTCTGAGCTTGTGCGATATCTGCCAAGGCATAGGTCTTTGCAAGCACGGGCCTGATCTCGTTGCGCTCGATATAGCCGACAAGGTTGGCGAATACCTCTGGTTCTTGGAAGGTACAGCCAAACAGCGAGAGATCTTTCAGGTACAAGGTGCGCACATCAATCGTGGCAATGGGGCCGGCAATCGCACCCGCAGTTACATAGCGCCCGCCACGACGCAACAACTGCAAAAACACCGGCCACTGCTCTCCCGCTACCAGGTCAACCACCACATCAATTTGGCCGTCGCCAATCTCAGCCAGCAAGTCGGCGCTGCGGTCCACCACACGATCAGCACCCAGTGCCAACACATCTGCGCTTTTGCTGGCAGAGCACAGAGCGATCACCGTGGCACCGCGGCGCTTGGCGAGTTGCACAGCCGCCGAACCTACACCGCCAGATGCGCCGGTCACCAGCACACGCTCGGCGCCTACTTTTGCTCGGTGCAACATGTTTTCGGCGGTGGAATAGGCGCAGGGAATAGACGCTAACTCGGCATCGCTCCAGTCGCTTTGCACCGCGTAGCTCTCTTCAGCTGGTGCCACCACAAACTGCGCAAAACCACCGTCCATCTCCGAGCCAATGGTCCAGCACTCGTAGGGCTGATAGTCGACGGTGCTGCTGCGCATCAGGCTGCGCACAATCACACGCTCGCCTATGCGATTGATGTCTACCTCTGCACCCACGGCCACCACCGTGCCGCAGATGTCTGCACCCTGAATACGCGGGAAGCGCATCGGCTCACCGCTCCAAGTGGCGTCTGAATCGTCGGCGTCTTCAAAGCCACCGGCACCGCCCACCTCGGTGCCGCTATCGACCGATTTGGAATACCACGCGGTGCGCGTATTGATGTCCGTATTGTTGATGCCCGCAGCGGCTATGTGTATCAGCACGTCTTTTGATCTGACCTCGGGCACGGGCACATCGCTGCGGTATTCCAGTTTGTCGAGCCCGCCGTGACCGGTGAGCTGTACGGCGGTCATGGTGCTGGGCAGGTGTGTTACTTGGGTCATGGCATGGCTCGGCGGTGGGGTTAAGGGCAATGTACGGTAGTGGGGTTGTGCGGTGTAGCTTGATTTCGACATGAAGTAGCGAGAGCGCGGTGGCTACGGTGGCTGAAACACTCTTGCTGTTTTGGTAACTGTACATTCGTATGCAAATGCCGCTATAAAATGAGTCATCAGATGTACGGAATGTTGTTGTGGGTTTTGTTCATCAAGTGGCTGATTTTGAAGTATTTTGAGATATTCAGTGTTTTGTGGATTTATTGGGCTGCAGCAAGAAGGAATTAGGGAATATGGCGAAGTTTTTAAACACCAGTGCAACAAACTACTACCTAGAAGAGTTGATAAAGAATGCGTCTGATCGGTTGATATTGATAAGCCCCTATTTGAAATTGAATGATCGAGTGAAGGAGTTGCTCGAAGATAAAAATAGATTGAAGATCGATGTACGAATTGTCTACGGTAAAAGCGAACTGCAGCCCCAAGAAATTAGCTGGCTGAATGAGCTCTCGTTTGTTAGAACAAGCTTTTGTAAAAACTTACATGCAAAGTGCTACATAAATGAAAGTTCTTGTATTATTACAAGTCTAAATTTGTATGAATTTAGCCAGGTGAATAACAACGAAATGGGTGTGCATGTTTCCCGTGAAGATGATGCAGAGATGTATCGAGACACCTATGAAGAAGCGCAACGGATTATAAGAATCAGTGATGAAGTACGCATTTCACTGCAAAAAATTGAAAAAGCGGCATCAGAAGCTCCTAGCTCAGTAATGGATTCAGTCGCTGATGGTGAAGGCACAACCAAAATCTCGTCCTCGAAATTGGCAAGGAAGCTCAAGCTCAAAACTCCAGATTTTTTGGAGAGCCTCGTCTCATCCGGGTATCTAGAAGAAAGTAATGAACTGCACTCTTTAACTGTTAAGGGCGTTGATGCAGGGGGCGAAGCGAAGACTGGGCGTTTTGGTTCCTATTTTGTTTGGCCTGAAGATTTTACAGCTGCGTAATTCGTTGGAAAAAATCAGGCACTGATACTGAGGGGTTGTAGTATCCGTTTGTGGCGGTGACTAGCACCCAATATTTGCCGCTGCCTAAGTGTGATGAGGTAGCTGAGCCTAAGTTGCTGTAAGTTGCTATGACTCGGGCGGCTGATAAGTCATTGGTGACTGGGTGTGGGGAGAAGGTGTTTATGGAGTGGTTGGTCGCGTAGTTTGGGTAGTGGATAATTGTTGTGATGTTGGAACTGACCCCATATTTCGGAGTTTCCGTTTATTGCGGTGACTGGGGCGCACAAACTGCCAATGCCTAAATGTGATCAGGTGGCTGAGGCTAAGTTGCTGTATGTTGCGATGACTCGGGCTA
>ENA-ORXM01003280-ORXM01003280.1-marine-metagenome-genome-assembly--contig:-NODE-3280-length-16484-cov-3.316389_pt1 | contig 16484 bp, 18 predicted proteins | sample MGYA00237867_ERZ511480 | MGnify/ENA primary metagenome ERZ511480 (study PRJEB26309, sample SAMN06266103) | marine metagenome | isolation source: Algal blade | place: United Kingdom:Sidmouth, United...
TCCCTTTTTTTTGATCTCAGGCCTCACCAATTATCTGATAAGTTAAATCATCATCATTTAGATTTAATTTACTTTCATCAAATCTAGATAACGTGTCAATTAATAGTTCATATGATTTTTTCACTGATATCATAAATTGTCAAAGTATTTTCTCATATCTTTTTTACTCATTTCTTTGTTGTAATTTTTTCCGTCTTTGCTAAATGACCATACGTTTGAAATTTCTTTCAATTTCGGAAGCTCTTCTTTTCCTTGTGGTATTGCTTCTTTCGCTTTGCGCCTTAGTTTCCTATTGGCTTCTTGCTTGTCAGTCTTCTCTGATTTTGCAGTAGTTATTCCAGTAATTTTTGTCTTCTTTTTGGATCGACTCATTTTCTATTCTTTATGGACACTAACGTTTAGTGTATGTGGCGTTGCCTGCTTTTGCTGGCAATGAACATGATACACATTGTTAGTCATAGTATTTCCTTTTTTAATAAGTATCTATTTTTTGAGCCAACATTCTTGATATTTATGTCATTCATCAAGATTCTATTTTCTTCAATTTCGTAACTTCTTCGTAGGAATGCATATCTCTCGTTTTTGAATTCATTTAATGTTATATCAAAATGAGTTGGTCTTCTATTTATGTCTATATCCATTGAATCAATGACGTAATTTTTATCATTAAAATAAACATTTAAGTTGGTTACTTGACCACCATTTGGAATCAATTGTTTGTTTTCAAGCTCTTCATAAGTTATTTCCAATTCTCCAAATACAGAATTAAACTTTTTAGAGCTTTCATTGATCAGGAATTCAACATCTACTTTTTCTCTGTTTATGTTATTGAATCTAAATTTTAGTTTGTTAGGATTTTCATATAGCCATGTTGTTGTAAAATCACTTTCAGGATAGTTGTTTTTTTCTTCTCTTGTTAGAATGAGATTCGTGCCAAGTATTGTATAAGTTCCACTCTCTAATGTGTGACCAAAGAAATGAGGAAATCTGTAAGTATACTTTTGGGTTTCATATAGTTTTAATGTACATGATTTGCTTTTGTTTTCAAATTCCTGGTCAATACTTGTACAACCAATCAGCATAATTGCCATTAGTATTGGATACAATAACATGTAGATTGTTTTTTTCATTTTTTATGATGACTAACAATTGGATATAGACACCTGCTCAATGCAATGATGGGAAGGCCTCTGGATTGGCATCGTGCATCATGTAATACACACGCTCAACCACATCTACGGGCTGCGGTTTTGAGAAATGATCATACTCCCCACCGTAACCAACTCGATGCGCTGAGGCTGTGATGGTTATCGGCGCTGAATCTAAATACATATACCCCTTTTGTTCTTCGAGAACATGCTGCATGATGTAAGCGCTCGCTCCACCTGGCACATCTTCATCTAAAACAACCAATCGATTTGTTTTCTGTACAGATTTCGCAATGTCATGCGCTAAATCAAATGGCAAAAGGCTTTGCACGTCAATAACTTCAACAGAAATGCCGAGTTGATCTAAGCGTTCTGCAGCATCCATCGCCACTTTCACACAAGCACCATAAGTTACCAATGTCAAATCAGTACCACTGCGAATTGTTTCCACTAAACCGAGTGGCAATCTCAGTTCAGAAATATTTGATGGCATCGTTTCTTTATACCTATATGCATTTAATACTTCTACTAAAATGGCTGGTTCGTCTATTTCGACTAAGGTATTGTAAAATCCGGCGGCTTGAGTCATGTTTCTAGGTACTAAAACATGCACGCCTCTCAATGAATTCACAATCATGCCCATTGGTGATCCTGTATGCCAAATGCCTTCAAGTCGATGACCTCTGGTACGAATAATCACCGGCGCTTTTTGTCCCCGCTTGGTTCTGTATGAAAGTGTCGCAATCTCATCGCTCAGTTGTTGTAGACCAAACAAAAGGTAATCTAGGTATTGTATTTCCGCAATCGGTTTAAAGCCGCGCATGGCTAATCCCATTGCTTTACCGACAATTGTTCCCTCACGAATACCAACATCGAACACTCTGTGCTCACCATGCTTATCTTGTAAACCAGCGAAACACTGATTGACCCCGCCAATTTCGCCTAAATCTTCACCAAATGCCAGTACATGTTTATTATTTTCGAGTATCGAATCAAAGCAGGCTCGCAACAATTGAAATCCATTCACTTTTTCTGCGTCATCTGCGTAAACTGGTTTTACTTGTTGAATGTGATGATGTGAAGAAGACGATTCGGTAAACAAGTAAGAGTGATACAAGTCTTCATTTCTACTCTCAAAATCAAGATACAAGTTCTCTACAGTTTCTTTTACCGCTTTGTCGCCTCTACGCAAGTCGAGTTGCAATTCTCTCAACATTCTATCAACCACAGACCGCTTGGGTTCCTTGACAGCTTGTAACTCTGTGAGCCAGTTTTCGATGGCTGGATTTGAAAGATGTTCAGATAATCGATCAGTGATATTGTTAACAAGTTCTTGCCCTGGTTTTAAATAAAGGTCTAATGCTCGTTTCATTTCTGCTTTCACATACTGCTTAGACTCTTCCTTAATTTCGTTGACTTGCTCCTCATCAATAATACCATTGGCGAGCATCCATTGCTCCATCTTTAGTAAACAGTCGTATTCATCTTCAAAAGCTAAACGCTCATCATCTTTATAACGCTCGTGAGACCCTGACGAGGAGTGACCTTGGGGTTGGGTGAGTTCTTTTACATGCACTAGCACCGGTACGTGTTCCTTTCTAGCAATTGTTGTTGCTCTTTGATAGGTGGCAACTAAAGCTGGATAGTCCCAACCATTTACAGTCAAAATTTCAAAACCGTCTTTTTCATCAGTCCGTTGAAACCCTGCGAGAGCCTCGCTAATACTAGATTTTGTAGTTTGTACAGAGGTTGGTACAGAAATGCCAAATCCATCATCCCATACTGATAACACCACTGGCAGTTGATTAACGCCAATTGCATTTACCGTTTCAAAAAAAATTCCTTCGCTGGTTGAGGCATCACCGATGTTTGCAAAAACAATTTCATTACCGTTGTTCGTGAATAACTCACGTTGTGGATGGTCTTGGTAGTGGTTTCTATACAACTTACTGGCAAAACCCAAACCTACAGCTCTACCCATTTGTGAGCCTGTTGGTGCAGAATCAGCACTGTGATTTCTTTTCTCAAGTTGGCTTTTAAAGTTGCCATGTTCATCTAATAACCTAGATGAAAAGTGACTGCTCATTTGTCGCCCGGCAGAACTTGGTTCATGCGCAAGGTTAACATCAGAATAAAGTAAAGAAAACATTTGTTGCACCGTGGCTGCACCTGTTACTAAGGCAATAGTTTGATCTCGATAGTATCCAGATCTGAAATCACCATTTTTAAAAAACTTACACAATGCCAACTGCGGTAACTCTTTGCCGGCACCCATAATTCCAAACTTTGCACGGCCACGAAACACTTCTTTTTTACCAAGTATAGATACATATCTACTCAACCAACCCATACGAAAGTCGTGTAAGACTTCTTCGCGAAAATCAGCAAAAGTGAGTTCAATATCTATGGGCTTGGTATGCATTAAGGAAATTTACTACAAATATACAAGTAGCGTAACACTGTATTTGTTCAACATGTTCTTATTGGTGGTATCTTTGATAAAACGACCATGTAAAATTTACACTTGGTATAATTGTTGCCTTTTAACCTATCAATTAAAGCATTAACACATGAAAAACCTACTTTTTTTGTTTGCCCTATTGTTCTCAGTAACTGTAGCTGTTGCCCAAGATGATACACAGGATAATAAATTCGCAGCATTTGAGCAAATGACACATGATTTTGGTGAGATAACTGATGAAAATGATGTAACCATCGATTTCACTTTTAAAAACACAACTGGAACAGATTTGGTATTAAATCCACCTAAAACTTCTTGTGGTTGTACTGCTTCTAAATATCCTAAAGAGCCGATTGCAGCTGGAGCAACTGAAGTACTACAAGTAAAGTACAGTACAAAAAACAGAATTGGAAAATTCATTAAGACCATTAGCGTTTATGCACAGGGTTATGATGACCCTATTGTTCTAAAAATTAAGGGAGAAGTGAAAAGCCCACAAGCGGTTTCAACTTTACCGAAAAAACAGAATAACTCGTTGTTTAAGTAACCGCGATGTTTCAAAAAATTCAGCCATCTCACATCGAGATGGCTTTTTTTATTTCTATGGGAAAGTACGGCTTATTTTTGCACAAAATTTAAGCTTATGCCGAAAGGAGTCTATCCTATTCCCTACCCTACGAATGAACCAGTTCTCAGTTACGCCCCTGGAAGCCCCGAGCGGAAAGCACTGCAAGCTGCAGTGAGAGAAATGAGAAGCGAAGAAATTGACGTGCCTATGTACATTGGTGGTGAAGAAGTTCGCACAGATGACAAAAAGCGCATGGCGCCTCCTTACGATCATGCCCATACTCTTGGACATTTTAATGCAGGTAAAAAAGAGCATGTTAGTGATGCGATAGCGGCAGCTTTAGCAGCAAAATCTGCTTGGGTAAATCTGGGTTGGGAACATAGAGCGAGTATTTTTTTGAAAGCGGCAGATTTACTTGCCGGTCCTTACAGAGCAAAGCTAAATGCAGCCACCATGTTGGCACAAAGCAAGAATGCTTACCAAGCTGAAATTGATGCCGCTTGTGAGTTGATTGATTTCTTACGGTTCAATGTGTTTTACATGCAAGAAATTTACGCGCAACAACCAGAAAGTTCTCCTGGTGTTTGGAATCGCTTAGAATATCGCCCATTAGAGGGTTTTGTATTTGCACTCACACCATTCAATTTCACGGCTATTGCTGGTAATCTACCAAGTTGTATGGCGATGATGGGAAATGTTGTTGTATGGAAACCCGCCGAGAGCCAAATTTATTCAGCACGCGTAATCATGGACTTGTTTAAAGAAGCTGGTGTTCCTGATGGAGTGATTAATCTTGTTTACGCACCTGGAAGAGACACTGGAGATGTCATTTTTAATCACCCAGATTTTGCAGGCTTACATTTTACAGGTTCTACGGGCGTTTTTCAATCTTTATGGAAAACCATTGGTGAAAACATTGCTACATACAAAACATACCCAAAAATTGTGGGTGAAACAGGTGGAAAAGACTTTATTGTGGCGCATCCAAGTTCAAACCCGGCGCAAGTTGCAACAGCAATTACCCGAGGTGCATTTGAATTTCAAGGGCAAAAGTGTTCGGCGGCAAGTAGAGTCTACATTCCTAATAATATTTGGGAAGAGGTGAAAGAAAAATTAGTGCAAGACTTAAGCGAAATCAAGATGGGCTCTCCTGAAGATTATACAAATTTTGTGAATGCTGTGATTGATGAAAAAGCGTTTGACAAAATTGCGGCATACATAGATCAAGCAAAAGAGGAAGGCAAGAACATCATTTCTGGTGGGAATTACGATAAATCTGAGGGTTATTTCATTGAACCAACAGTCATTCATACTGATGATCCGAAGTCTACCACCATGTGCGAAGAAATTTTTGGACCGGTTGTAACTATCTATGTGTACGATGAAAACAAATGGGAGGAAACATTACATTTAGTTGATGAAACATCGCCTTACGCACTTACAGGGGCAATCTTTAGCCAAGACAGATACGCCATTGAGCAAGCAACTAAACTACTTGTAAACGCTGCAGGTAATTTTTATATCAATGATAAGCCAACTGGTGCCGTTGTAGGACAACAACCTTTCGGTGGCGCAAGAGGATCTGGAACGAATGATAAAGCAGGCTCTTACATGAATTTACTTCGATGGGTAAGCCCAAGAACAATTAAGGAAAACTTTAATCCACCAACTGATTATAAATATCCGTTCTTGGCAGAAGATTAATTCTCTTGTTGAAATTCTTTATTACACTTTTTACACTTGTACAGCCTTGTTGTGCCTAATGGATATACGCTGAACCAAACCGACATCAATAACAAAAAAATACCTTTCGCTGTCTTGATGTTAGAAGTATATCCATTTTCGATTTGTGTTAACTGGCAAGTAGGACAAGATATTATTTCGTTGTTTTGATCGAGTATCGGCGTGTTGTTATTTCGCCTAATCACTTGGTTAGCCTCTTCAAAATGTTGGGCAGAAACCTTTAACTTGATACCACCCTCTCCAATTGCACAAATTGGGTCAACACTAACAATATGCTCATCTTCAATCACACTATGAATGCCTTCATTAGCTATAGTAGCACGGAGCTGATAAGCCACTGTTGGCATATCGAAGGTTTTTAGTATCATCCATTTCATGCAATTACAGATAAATAATTATCTTCAACGGTGAAATGAAACGCAAATTTTGGAACAGCCATGTTTTGCTTAGATTGTTGTTACCATTCATTTTTGGTATCATCATCGGTAAGTACATATTTGTATCACATGAGAGCTTGCTAATGCTGTTGTTCGGCTGTTCTTTGTTGGCTATCACTCTGGTTTCACTATCGTATTTACAAGTCAAGTTCAGTTGGATATCTGGCGCACTGGTTTATACGCTGTTCATATTGCTTGGATTTTGCAGAGCGCAGCAGCAGCATATTTCAACACCACAGCCTCTTGAATATGAGCGGGCAGAGAAATCAAGCTTCTTGGTTCAGTTGATTGCTGACCCTCTCTCAACGGCAAAATCATACAGGCTTGAAACGCAAATTAAAGCACATGATGATGGTGAATGGGTTGGTCAAAAGGTAGTGATATATTTTGCCAAAACCATTGAGACCACGCCTAAAAATGGAGATTTTCTTTTTCTCAATCACTTTATAAATGAGGTTGCTCCACCAAAAAATCCACATGAGTTTAGCTTTAAAAAGTACATGGCAAAACAAGGTATATTTTACCAAACGTATGTCAATGAAAACACAGCGATGGAAATCTATCCAGGAAATCGTAAGTCAAATTTTATTGAGATGCTTCGTGAAGCCGGGAGCAAATATGTGGACACTTATATCTCTGAGCAAAACCAAGGCATTGCAAAAGCTTTACTATTTGGTTTGAGAAATGATCTAACACGAGAACAAAAATCTGATTTCATAGATGCGGGCACGATGCATATATTAGCCGTATCGGGATTGCACGTGGGCATCATTTTCTTACTCATCAGCTCATTCATAAAAACTATAAACCATCGAATACCAATTCCTAAGAGTCTACAATTGCTGGTAGTGCTAACAGTGATATGGATATTTGTTTTGCTCACTGGTGCGAAAGCTTCAGTACTTAGAGCAGGAATCATGTTCAGTGTTTTTGCAGTTGGAATGAGCTATTTCCCAAAAATGCAATCCTTGAACACCCTGGCCTGTGCAGCAATTTTCATTTTAGCTATCAACCCTAATCACGTATTTGATGTTGGATTTCAGTTAAGCTTTAGTGCGGTTGCGGGCATTCTTATGCTAGTGCCGGTTTTACGACAAATTTTTCCTGTGCCCAAGTTCTTGATACCGAAATATCTCCTGGATATAACTTACGTGAGTATTGCGGCTCAGCTTGCTACTCTACCGTTTAGTTTGTACTACTTTCAACAGTTCCCTTCCTTCGGCTTGTTAACAAATCTTGTTGCTATACCGCTTGCAATTGGAATTGTAGCTGTGGGCTTTGTTGGTTTTATATTTTCTGCAATTCCTTTTCTTGCAGAAACAACAGGTTTTTTGCTCGACTGGATGATTCGTATTCTGGGTTTCATAAATAGCTATGTGGCCGAATTACCAACTTCAACTATTAGTTCTATTCATTTAACGGAGTTTGAAAGCCTACTGCTGTTCTTGGGTGTGGCGCTATTGGGGTTGATGTTTTTCATTGAGAACAAAAAGCTGCTTATTATAAGTTTGACATCATTCCTTATTTTATCTATTAGTTTGGGAGTCAATAAATGGACGATTAGTAACCAAACCGATGTAACTGTCTATCAGATAAATAACAATATCGTCATAGAAGTTCAACATGGCCGAAGTGTAGACCTCTTCACAAAGGATCCCCTAACCAATCAACAAGAAAAGTATCATCTTTTACCAAATCATAAAGCGAACTACATTCGATCTAAGAATTTCTACAGCTTCGACGTAGTGAAACTCGGAGAGACATATCACTACGAAAATGGAACATTTGCATTACCCAGCCGAACTCTGCAATATTCTCAGGCTACCACCAACCTAAATGTAGACATTGTGATATTTAATGATTTAGATTACAAAGAGTTGTACCATGCCAAACAGGTTGCGGAGAGCAAGCAAGTAATCATCGCCAACACATATCCAAATCGTTCAGTGCCAGACACAATAGAAAATTTGCACTTCTTGGTTACAGAAGGTTATTTTCAATTACAAATAGAGGAATAAAAGCGAGGGGTTGCAAAATTCCTATTCCATCAAAGTATAAAATGAATGTTTGCTTCGTCCAGTGTTTATTGGGCATATGCAGCACGCGGAGATAAATAACGATCAAAATGCTCATAATCAAGAAAACAGATAGGCCTAAAAACCCACTAGAAATCCAACATAAAATCGCCAGTGCTCTACAAATTTGATTTGTGGCGGCAAGTCCAAATTTGGAAGGTATGGTTTGAAATCCTTTTTCAGATTCTTCATCCGCATCATGAATATCGAAAGGAATGGTTAGGGCTAGCACAAAGAATAATTGCATTGCTAAAAACAAAAGATGGCGTGTGTTGGGAAAATTTGGTGACCAAACCAAGGGTAAAATCACGATTGTTGTGAGCCACACTAAAGCAATCACTATCACCTTTAATAATGCAGAACGGCGAAACGAAAATCTACTTTCTGATGCAAAAAAGTGCGCACTGTACATGATTATCAATACGACAGAAAAGGCACCTACAAAATAGGCATAAATTGGCGGTGATGATAATACAAACAGTAGTAGCGCGGCGAGAGCTAGAGGTAAGAGTTGACCTACCGTCTTTTTACGCTCTTTGTAAATATGGTATGTATCTCCACGTCTCAAATACGTGTACGCCACCTTTGTTGCTATGCCTACAGACAGACTGTAAAATAAAGTCTCGAGAACGAGTTCCCCAATGAATGCGAAGGTTGCTATGCATTGCAAACAGGCACAAATACCGATAAACCAGTTGCTTTTAATCAAAAGTTTCAACACACCCTGTTACAAATATTTGAAATTGAAATCGGGTGTTATGGTCAATAGACTTTCATAAATCAATCGAATGGTATTTTCGACGTCAGTAATAGCAGTGGTTTCAACGGTGGTGTGCATATACTTCAACGGTAAGCTAATTAACACCGAAGGCACGCCTGAATTACTATAAGCAAAGGCATCTGTATCAGTTCCTGTGGAGCGGCTGCTCACACTTCGCTGAAAATCAATCTTCTTTTTTTCCGCGGTCTTCACAACATGGTCAAGCAACAGATTATGAACCGAAGGTGCATAGGTAAGAACAGGTCCGTCACCAGATTTGGTTTCGCCTTGCACCGATTTTTTGATCATTGGCGTGGTGGTATCGTGCGTTACATCTGTAACAATTGCAGCATTTGGTTTAATGTGGTTCGCAATCATTTGCGCGCCGCGCAAGCCTATTTCTTCTTGCACCGCATTTACCACGTACAAGCCAAAATCAAGCTTTTGTTTGTTCTTTTTTAGGAGGCGAAGAACTTGTGCAATCATAAAGCCCCCGGCACGGTTATCGAGCGCGCGACTTACATAAAATTTGTTATTTAGCTTCATAGGCTCGTAATCAAACGTGATCACAGACCCAACATGAATGCCTAACTTTTCTACTTCTTCCTTATTCTTGGCACCAACATCTAAAAATATCTCCTCGACTTTAGGAACTTTCTCTGCACTTGATTTTCTTGTGTGAATGGCCGGCCAACCAAAAATACCTTTTACAATTCCATGTTTTCCATGCACATTCACGCGTTTGGCTGGCGCAATCATATGATCACTACCGCCCAACCTAATTACGTTCATCAGGCCATCTTTCTGCACATAATTCACCGCCCATCCAATTTCATCGGCATGCGCTTCAATGACGACTTTAAATTGATGGTCGGGATTTAGAATTGCAGCTACAGAACCATAATTGTCAATGAAAATCTCATCGCAGAGGGGTTTTACATAATCTAACCAAACTTGTTGACCACCAGATTCATATCCCGTTGGTGAAGGTTTACTCAAATACTCAAATAAAAAATCTTCTTCTTTTTTGCCGTAAACAGCAGCTTTCTTAGCCATGAAATAACATTTTATAACGAATTGTAAAAGTAAGCACCTGAGGCTATGAAGAAATTTTAACGAAGTAGCACTTGTAGAACTGCTGCATTATCATACTTCTGCGCGATATCGAAGGCGTTATCACCGTAGTTTGCGCGATGATTTCTATCAGCACCAGCATTAATCAGCAAACTCGCAATTTGTGGCAAGTTAAAGTAAGCAGCCTCAATTAATGGCGTACTACCATATTGATTGAATGTGTTCACATTTGCGCCCGAACTAATTAACTGACGTACTAAATTTGGGTCTTCACTAATCACCGCATACCCTATTGGTGCGTTGCCCATGTAATTTTTCTGGTTCACATTCGCGCCCCTTTGTACCAACTCCTGCATGAGAGAAGTGTTTCCCTGTTCTATGGCAAGAATTAAGGCTGTTTTTCCGAAAAAACTCTCTTGATTGATTGTGGCAGGCTCAATCAATTCATAGATTAAATCATTTTTACCATATTCAATGGCATACATTAAGGGCGTCAACTTTTTCTGCTGCTGTGCCGGTCCAAATGTTGCTCCTTGATCAATTAAACTTTTAATTAATGTAGAATTTGAATATTTGAATGCTTCATCAAGTAGTGTGTAGCCGTATCTATTGGGTTTGTTTAAATTTTGCTTGCCTTGCAGCAATAGTTGACCGAAAAGTTCTGTTTTGTTGTTTCTTAGGGTCATACTCAAAGGAGTTTGGCCCGAGGCATTATCAACTGTTGGGTCTGCCCCAAAACCAAGTAAACTGGTTATTAGAGCAGATTGGTCTTTCTTTATGGCATAAGTCAGGGGTGTTTCCCCATTTCGAATCGAATTTACATTTGCGCCCTTGCCAGCAAATTGATTGAACAAAGCCATATCATTCTTTTCTAGCGAAAACCATAACGGTGTAAGGCCAGATTGTGTTTGCACATTCACGTCTGCTCCTCTATTCATTAGTAATTCAACAATTCGTTGATCTTCATTTGTGAGAGCTAAAAGAAAGGGTGTTTGACCAAGCTCATTTGCTTGGTTGACCATGTATTCATTTTGTGAAAGCTTTTGAATGAGATCAAATTCTTTATTGTTGCTGATTGCATAAATCAACATTGTATTGCCTTCGGAATCTGGGATTGAGAGGTTTGCGCCGGCATCTTCAAAAAAAGAAAACAATTGCATGTTGTCTGTTTTCAGCGCATGAAAAACAGGTGTGTCACCAGAAGAGTTTTTTGCATTCACATCAAAGCCAGCTTTTGTGAATTGTTTCACCACCTTTTGGTTATCCATTGTTGCACTCGCAATAATTGCAGATGCATCAACAGTAGCGTTTAGCTTCAGGAGTTTTTTAACAAGTTTGTAATCATCATTCAATCCGTCATAGGCTAAGGCAGTCATTCCTTCTTCGTCGGTTGCATTAACATCCGCACCATCTTTTATGGCCTTAATGGTTTGCTTGTCATCACCTTGGCGAGCAGCATCAACAGCTTCGGTGCTTTGTGTAAAGCCGGCAATTCCGAAAATTAAAAGGATAATTACGCCTATATACTTCATTTTATAAAATTATCATAACTAGTATTTATGCGGTATGGTTTATCAACAAAGCCATTGTTCGCAGTCTACCACATTCAAATATTGTGCAATATTGTAACGAAGAATGCTAATTTTTGTTGAAATGATGACAAGATTTCATCTTTTCTAAAATATTTATTTCTAAATCATAGCATTAAACCTTATTATTGTATGTAGAAAACTAACTAAGGCTATGATTAAGGTCCTCAACATTCTCCTCTTTGTTCTCTGCCTCGTTCTTGGCTATTTTTTGATTATGGGCGTTGTAAACCCGATCAAATACAAAAATCAAGTTACCGAACGTGAAGATGCCGTACATGACAAACTTTTAACTATTCGTGATGCGCAAGAGATGTTTCGTGCAAAACACGACAAGTTTGCCCCAGATTTTGATACACTCAAAACAGTATTAAAGAATGACCAACTGGTTAGTGTAAACCGTGTAACGCTTGATACGACTAGAGTTGCAATACTAGACTCACTTTTCAAAGGCGATGTTTCTCAGGTGAATGAATTGGATAAAGTTCCTTTTTCTGAATCAACATTTACACTGGATGCGGGTGTTTTACCTAGCCCTTCAGATTCTACCCTCTTTGTACCCGTATTTGAAGCGAGCACAAATACAAGCCAATTTTTAGACGGTGTGAATCCCGATTACTGGGAAAGAGACAAAAAGGTTAAGGTTGGCTCTATGACTGCACCAATCACCAGCGGAAACTGGGAATAATTCATGACTCCAGAATTTGCCTATCGTTCTGATATATTCAGCTCTCTGCCAGATAATTCAGGCTATTTAGGCATATATATTAGTGAGAATAGATGCGATATTGCAGTCTGTTCTTCAGCATTTGTACTTTGCTTGTTTCATACTTACACCAAGCCTTCTGAGCTTGATCAAAGCACATTTTTACGTCAAATTTTTGCTGAGAACCAAAGTTTATTTGCCACCCATTTTCAAGAAGTAAATATTAGTGTGCAAGGAAATCAATTTGTGCTCTTACCCACTAAATTGAATATTGATGCTGATGAAGCGCTTGGCATTCTTACCAATGTAGATGACTGTGAAACCTTTCACCATGCTACTCCTATTCACGATTGTAGAATAACATTCGCTGTAACTTCCTCAATTATTGCAGTGATAAACAACTCTTTTGAGAATCCAAGAATTTTGCATCCTGCTGCATTCATAATTGATCAATCACTTACCGCGCAACAAGCTGATGGCGTATTGGTTTTTGATGAAGAACATTTCGATCTTGTCGTGAAAAAAGAGGGAACAATTCACTCGGTCAACAGACATCAATTTGAGACTGCTGAAGATGTGAGTTACTTTACACTACTCGCCTTAAAAGATGCCAATCTTGAGCCAAGAAACACGAATTTGATTGTTTCTGGTAAAATTGCTCGCCACGAAGATGTGCACATGAATCTGTTGAAGTTCATCAACACCGTTGAAGTAAAGTCTTTACAAACTAGCGTTTCTATGCGATCTGACTTTGACCAATCTCCTCATTTGGCAGAGCAGGTTTTAAATGTACTTCATGCGAATTATTAGTGGATTGTACAAGGGGCGACGATTCACTCCACCTGATGGTATACCGACAAGGCCAACGACAGATATTTCTAAAGAAGGGCTTTTCAACATTTTAAATAACAACATTGAGTATCAAGAAACTAAGTTTCTCGATCTTTTCGCGGGCTCAGGAAACATTAGCTACGAGATGGCTTCACGTGGTTGTACAGATATTTTAGCCGTTGATCGCTTTCCTTTATGTGTTCAATTTATTGAAAGCGTGATTGAAAAGTTAGACATACAAGGTATGCAAGTTATGCAAGCTGATGTGTTTGATGTGATTGAGAAACACAAAGGTCAATATGATGTAATTTTTGCCGGTCCGCCCTATGGTTTAGATATTTTAGATGAGATTCCTGATCGAGTTTTCGCTAGCAATCTTTCTGCACCAAAGGGAATTTTCATTCTTGAGCATAACCCAAACCACAATTTTGATAAGCATGCAATGTTTGCTGAGCGGAGAACCTACGGGCATACCAATTTTTCGTTTTTCTTAAATGACTAATCATTTTTAGTACACTTGCACGAAGAGTAAGTAACCACTTAAGAGTTCATTTACTACACATCATCAGAATTACAAGTAACTTTACGAGGCATGAAGAAAGTTGCTGTTTTTCCTGGTTCTTTTGATCCGATAACCGTTGGCCACGTTGATATCATTGAACGTTCGGTGGGTTTATTTGATCAAGTGTATGTTGCCGTTGGCATCAATTCACAGAAAAAATACCTGTTCCCAATTGAAAAACGGTTGGCTTGGTTAAAAAAAGTGTTTGAACCATATCCTAGCATCAAAGTTGATAGTTATGAAGGCCTTACCACTAAATACTGTGAGAAGGTGGGAGCAAATTTTATTTTACGGGGCATACGCTCAGCAGGCGATTTTGAATACGAAAAAACAATTGCACACCTCAATAACGCCATGGACCCCGATTTAGAAACCTTGCTGATCTTGGCCAAACCAGAGTATTCAAGTATCAGTTCAACCATTGTTCGTGAAATTATAAAGGCAAACGGAGATGTAAGCAAATTTGTGCCAGAAGAAATAGACGTTAGCTTGTAACACACAATCACAATTTCTCAGTTAAATTTTATCAAAGTAATGAAACAAGGCCAAGTGCGCCCATTGCAATCATAATGGCATTTTCAATTAAGGTTGCTTCCGTCATTGGTAAATTCAAGGCCGTACCTAAGCAGGCACATTTAATTTTCTTTTTACTCACTATGCTTTGAACAACTCCAACAGTTGTGATTGTCAGTAAGAGTAGCGTAAATGATATCGTCCAAACTAATTGAAAGCGAAAAAGAAAAGCCAAGCCGAGTATTGTCTCTATAAACGGGTAAATCCACGCATAAAATGGTAAACGTTTGGCTAAGGGATCATACATCGTAAAAGAAGCTGGAAAGTTTTTGTAATCCAAAAATTTGAAAAAACTAAATGTGAGAAGAAAAAGTCCCATAAAGTCTGCCATAAAGCTCATCCAACTCCAACTATGAACATGTAAAAGAATAGAGGCACCAAGTATGTATGAAAGAACTAGAAATAAAGGTCGTAGTTGTTGCCATGTAGAAACAGATGTAGAACCCTGCTCCATTTTCTTACTTGTTGGTAAGGGAGCAATGCTGTATTTGTCTGGTAGTGAAACCTGCAAGGTTTCAATTGGTATTGTTTTGTTGGCATGAAAACTAACTCGCTCTGCCTCACGGTCTGGCTTAACGTTGGTAACACCCGAGATTGCCTGCAACGCATCTTGCACATGTGTTTCGCAGCTTCCGCAAGTCATTCCTTTGAGTGAGTAAATCATTTCCATGCATATCACTAACAGATATCATGAACTCTTTGTTCCAACGGTTAATCGCTTTGCAGATATCAATAGCGTGTCCAAATCAACCCAAAACAAGTTGAAGTCTTCAAGTTGTTCAACTCTAATCTTGCCCCTTGTAGCCTTCCCCTTTTTGGGGAAGCCTACAGCAAAGGCATACTCTTTGGCAAGTTTTGCCTTGTGTGTTGACTTTTCGCGACTTGCGAATGTGTATGACTTTATGCGTGTGCTTATCATGTTAGATTGAAATTTCTTAAACTTTCTGGAATCGTTGGAACTCCAACTCTGCCAACATAAGCTAAATATCTTTGTCTAAGTTGTTGTATGTATGGGGAATTTATTTTGACTGTTCTGTTTGCAATATTGTCTTCAAGATATTTTCCTTGAAAATGTTCCATACTGAACCGAAAGTCTATAAATGCTGTTACGCTTTCATTTGTTTCGAAGGTAATAGGCAAGACGGGAAGTAAATGCCCTCTGGGGTTATCTTGATTATAGGCTCTTTTTATTTTCTCATCATCAGTCTTGCTAATTTGAAAAGTTTGAAAGAATTTAGAATCAAAATCATCCTTTTCAAAACATAGTAATTCAACTACTTTGTCTTTTTTAACAAGTGCGTTCATATCGCATTCAGGGGAAATTATTATTCCATACTTATCAGCAGAAAGCTGATATATATCACCTGTCATAATTGCATCTGAATCTGAAAGTTTTGTATAATACAAGTATTGATATAGTCTTTTCAGTTTTTCCTTTTCGGTAATTGATTTTAAATTAGCGTTTGAAAATTCTTTTATTTCTGTTCTTTTCATGAAAGACAATTTTTAATCCTGCAGGTTTTAAAAAGCGGTGCGAAAATACCAATTATTAGGAGTAAATAAGCATAAATCAAATGCGAAGTTTTGTAAGCGTAAGTTAGCAAATAACAGTTTATAGATAAAAAATTCCAAAATATCCAAAATTATTTTTTACTCAACCCAACGTTTTATAAAACGGATGCGTCTTACTACATAATTGGCTGATTAACAGCAGGGTTAACTTATTGAGATTAATGACAGTTTATTAGAATATTGTACTTAAATTAATAATGTTATAAAAATTAAATTTTAAAAAATCAAACAATTTATGAATTAATTCTATATTTATATACGTAATCAAATTTTTATTTATTTCTAAATTATCAAATTATGTTTAAATTATTTACCCCCCCCTTTCACAGCTATATTCTCACGATGTAAAATTTGGATCGTTTTGTTTTGTCTAACTTCATCTTCT